>Ga0272446_1000101_pt1 | contig 115686 bp, 99 predicted proteins | sample YNPCB0061_FD_194587 | JGI IMG/M metagenome (GOLD analysis project Ga0272446, IMG submission 194587) | Hot spring microbial mat communities from Yellowstone National Park, WY, United States - YNP-CB-006-1 | ecosystem: Environmental > Aquatic > Thermal springs > Hot (42-90C) > Sediment | place...
GACTTGGTCGCGCTCCTACGCAAGGAAATGGTGGAACGCCCCGATCTGATCGAGCAGTTCAGCGCAAAAGTGACCAATTCCGGCCTCGTTGCAGCGGCCGCCGCATAAAAGAATGTAGAAACTCGAGTCGCCGGTCGGAGACCGGCGCCACAGGGCGTGGGGCAAGTCTCCGACTACCGGTGCGCGATCACGTCGATCTCCACCAGGCAGCCCGGCAGCGGAATGCCGGACACAGCCACGGTGGTCCGGACAGGCGGCGTAGCGCCGAACCGCCCGCGATAGGCTTCGTTCATGGCCGCGTAATCCTCCAGCGAGGCCAGGTACACGTTGGCCTTGAGCACCTTCTCCAGGGAAGAGCCCGCCACCTTGAGCGCGGCCTCAATCTGGTCCAGGACGGTCTTGGTCTGGGCGCGGATATCGCCGGCAGCCACCCCGTGGCCAGAGATAAAAACCAGGTCGCCGTAAGAAATCGCTTCGGAATAGAGCGGCGTTTCCTTCGGTTTTTCTCCCCGGAAATGCGCCTGCTTGGCGCGTTTGGTCTGGGCCGCGGCGGCGGGCAGGGCCGCGGCGGCCAAGAGGGCGTTGCGCCGGGTGGATTTCATGGTCTACCCCTTGCGCGCGCCGAAAATTTCGCGGATGCGCCTTGCCACAATCTCGGCCTCGCCCGGTTGCAGCATCCAGGTCGAAATCTCGACGGTTCCTTTGGGCGGCGAAGGCACCAGTTCGATCGAGGGCTCGCCGTCCCGGAGTTGCTGCATCAGTTGCGCGGGCGTCAGGCCCGCTCGGGTCTCATCCCAGGTGAGGCGCACGTGCGGGACCTGGTTGGCGATGACGGGCACGAACCGCTCGGCCTTTAGCGTGGGGATGCCGCGGAGAGAATCGATGATGGACCGGGCGCGCCGCTCCCACTCGCGGTCGAGCCCCGCGAAGTCCTGCTTGAGGAACTTCTCGACGGCCACCATCATGCCGACCAGTTCTTCCTTGTTGACCTTGCAGCTTCGCCCGATGGTGTCGCTGTAGGGAGAAGTGTTCAGCCGGGCGGCGTGGATCAGATCGGCGCGCCCGAGCAGCAGGCCCGCGCTCTGCGGCCCGCGGATGCCCTTGCCGCCCGAGACGGCGATCAGGTCGAAGCCGAGTTGAATCGGCCGGGTCAGGTTCTCGAGCGGCGGCACGTCGGCGGCGGCGTCGTTAAACGTGGGGATGCCGCGCCGCTTGCCGATTTCGACGAATTCCTTCATTTTTACCTGCCCCAGCGGCTCGGATTTGTTCAGAAACAGCAGCATGGCGGTCTGCGGGCCGATGGCTTGCTCGAGTTGCTCGCGCGTTTCCACCTCCACCAGGCGGACGCCGCAGTTGCGGACCATGTGGTCATAGGGGAAACGATGCGTCTTCTGGACGATCACCTCGTTTTTCATCCCCGTCAGGTCGGGAATGCGCTGGATCTTATCCGGGTCGGTTCCCGTGATGCAGGCGGCGGTTCCGACGGTCAGGGCGGCGGCCGCGCCGGAAGGGACCATGGCCGCCTCGACGTTCAGCATTTGGGCAATGCGTTTGCCCACCGCGTCGTGCAGTTCGCTGATGCGGACGAAGCGGGTGGAAAGTTGCTGGATGGCCTCCACCACTTCGGGCCACATCAGGGACGCGGTGAACATGGTGTAGACGCCGGCGCCGTTGATGATGGGGCGCACGCCCAGCGAGGCGAGGTAGTCGGGCGCTTTGGCGGCGGCGCCGCGGCCGGCCCAAGCCCCCACCAGCGGAAGTCCGGCCAGCCGTTGCAGGAAGCCCCTGCGGTGCGATGCAGTCATGTCCGGGCATTGTAGAGAATCCGCCCGGCAGGTGACAAGCCCCGGTTTGCGGCCGGGATGTCAAAGCCTTGTTGCGCCGCGGACGCCCTGGTATACTCCCCGCTCGGTTCCCCAAACCGAGAAAATTCCAGGGAAAGGAAAGGCGACGCATAAAAAGGCGGCCTGTGCGCGTGAGCGGGCTTCGCAGTTCACGGTCGACTCCCCCGAACAGACTTGAGGCACGCACCACGTCCAGGAAAAGGAGTTGTTCGGGTCCGTGGCAAGCATGGACGCGGAAGAGCACTCGGACGTGGATATCTTCGTGGAATTCGAAAAGGCTTCGTCCCGGCCGGGCTGGCCTGGTTTGCACTCGAGGAGGAATTAGAAACGCTTCTCGGGCGGCGCGTGGATCTGAGCCGTAAATCGCTCCTCAAGCCGAGGGTGCGCCGTGAAGCATCCGCCCGCGAAGACGTGGCGGAATTCCTCGCCGGACGTTACCGGACATTACAGGAAGCGCCCGGGAGCGTCTGGATGGCGGATGGCAGGGAGTAAACTCGGACCGCCGTGGTAATCGCCACAAAGGGAACTGCCGTTCAGTCATATGATCACTGAGAGCTTGTTGAAAAAGGACTCCAGAGTGTGCGCTCGAGCCGGGCCCGGGGGATCTGAACCCCTTCCGGACCTCCGCCGATCGATCCGGGGGCATTTCTGCGCAACGATTTTCCGGGGCAGGGCCCCGAGGCGCGTGCGGGTGAAGTTTTTCAACAGGCTCTTAAACCGGTAGAAGCTGTCGCGGGAGTAGCCCATCGTCTTGCAGGCCTCTGACACGCTGCCCAGCATCTGGGCCAGCTTCAGCAGCCCCACCTTGCTCTTGATCATCTTCTGATCCGTGCTCATTGCCGACATTCTCCTTCTTGCGCCTCCCAGCGCAGTTTATCGAATGTCAGATCAAGTCTTTACTAGTGCAGACCATTTCACCTTTCGATGCCGCGCAGCTTCGCATCGACCCACGAGTTGCCGGATATGCATCAAACAATGTCCCACTTGGGCTGTCCTCCTAGGCCCGTGGGCGCCGCCGGGTCCACAATAAACTCATACTTCCAACTCAGCGGGAAAGCGAAGCCGAGAGCGTCCCGGTGATCAGAGGTGTACAGCACAATGGCGTTAAGGATCTCCCGGATTGTCAGGTGACACCGCGTCCTCGAACCGTTTGTTGAACGGCGCTTTGCTCGGCAACTGCGCCACCTTCTCCGCCTTCAGGCCTCAGTCCGGGCACTTCGCTCGATTCTACTCGATCACCACCGTCGTCCGGTCTTCGAAGCACGGAAGATGGCGCATCTCGCGCTCGTAGACGTCGGCGATCTCCTGGGTGCGGCGCCCGCACCCGGAGCAGATCAGCACCCGATTCCCACGCTTGCGCCGCACCCACAGTTTCAACCGTTTGGCCGGTTCATCAATCTCGCTTCGCCACACCCGATAGCCGGGCCATCCCAGCATCCTCGTCCAGTCGTTGTCTCGCAAATGCCGATCGAGGGCGGACCGCTAACGGACCTTGGGGCCATTTCCCGGAAGCGGCGCCACCGGAACGCTCGTGTACGCACATCGAGGAGACATCCGCGCAGTCTCGATCGATCATCGCCGGGGACGGTTCGCGGGACCGCTCCAGAACCTGACCACGGGCGCCAGGCTTGGTCCCGCCTTCGCCGTGGATGCCCGCGGTACGCGAATGGTGTTTATCACCGGTCAACAAAACCACCAGCCTCTGGGCGATACCGATCGACGGGAATCAGGGCAAGCCGAAAGGGGATCTGCGCCGGTTGTCGGAAGGGTTGGCCGAGCACCTGTACCCGACAGTCTCCGCTGACGGCCGGCGGCTTGCTTACACGTCGAACCGGTCGGGCAATTGGGACATATATTTGCGCGCCCTGGACAGCGGCCAGGAGCGACAGGAGCAACTTGTGGTCGCCTCTCCGCAGCAGGAACAGCGGGCACAGATCAGCCCGGACGGCGCCCGGGTCGCATTCAATGTGTTTCTCTCGAAGCGCTTCGAGATCGGCGTAGTGCCCGCGAAAGGCGGAGCCCCGGAGATGCTTTGTGAGGATTGCAGCCCGGTGGTCGGATGGACCCCGGACAGCAAGTCTATCCTGTTCTACCGGGGCGCGCCGGTTGCCTACTTTCTCCTCGATGCGGCGGACGGCAAAACGCGTCCGCTGCTCCGCCACGCGCAATGGGACTTGCATCGCGCGCAGTTCTCCCCTGACGGGCGCTGGATTGCCGTGAACGCGAAGATCAGCGAACAGCGCTCGGCCCTGTTTGTGGTTCCCTATCGCGACGGCGCGGCAGCGCCGGAGCAGCAGTGGGTGGAGATCACGAACGGAGAAGGTCAAGATGGAGGGCCGCTCTGGTCCCCGGACGGGAACCTGCTGTACTTCCACTCCTCGCGGGCGGGCTTCACGGACCAATGGGCGGTGCGCCTGGATCCCGCGACCAAGCAGCCAAAGGGTCAGCCCTTCCTGGTCGCGGCGTTTCACTCCCGGCGCCGCACCTTTGGCGGTGCGCAGGGCTACGCGGTCACGAAGGACTGGATCATCTGGGCGCTCACCGAAAGAACCGGCAATCTCTTTTTCATGGAGCAGGATGTGCGCGCGGCGGACCAGTAACGGCCGGCGGGCGAGAACGCCCTGCGCCTGAGCGGCTGTCCTGGCCGGCGCCAGCCGGCGAACCCCCCGTTCCCGGAAAAAAAAAGAGCCAAGCGATCATCGCCCGCGGGCGTATAATGGTGGACACTCTCCCGAATGCTTGGAAGGACGCTGGCGCATTACGAGATCGTCGAAAAGCTCGGCCAGGGCGGGATGGGCACGGTTTACAAGGCCCGCGACCATCACCTGGACCGCTTCGTCGCGCTGAAACTCCTGCGGTCCGACAAGGCCATCGACGCCGACCGCCGGCGCCGTTTTCTCCAGGAAGCCAAGGCGGCTTCCGCGCTCAACCATCCGCACATCGTCACCATCCACGACATCGCCTCGGACCAGGGCGTCGACTTCATCACGATGGAGTATGTCGCCGGCCGGACGCTCGATAGCCTCATTTCGCGGCAAGGAATGCGGCTCGAAGAGATTCTGCGCATCGCCATTCCCATCGCTGACGCGCTGTCCAAGGCGCACGCCGCCGGCATCCTGCACCGCGACCTGAAGCCGTCGAACATCATGGTGGATGGCGAGGGCCGGGCCAAGCTGCTCGACTTCGGGCTGGCCAAACTCACCGACCGCTCGGACATGACGGAAAACGACGCCACGGTGACCCAAGGTGCGGACACAGCGGAGGGGTCGATTCTGGGCACGGTCGCCTACATGTCGCCCGAGCAGGCGGAAGGCAAGAAGCTCGACGCCCGGTCGGACGTTTTTTCCTTTGGCGCGGTGCTCTACGAGTTGGCTACGGGCCAGCGGGCGTTCCAGGGAGACACGCCGCTGTCGACGCTGGCGGCGGTGATCCACAAAGAGCCCAAGCCCGTCAGCGATTTGTCGCCCGTGGCGCCCCGCGATCTCGACCGGATCACGGCGCGGTGCCTGCGTAAGGATCCGGAGCGGCGCTACCAGACGATGCGCGACGTCCGGAACGCGCTCGAGGAACTGAAGGAGGACTCCGAATCCGGAAAGCTGGCGCCGGCGTCTATTGCCAAGCCGGGCAGCCGCCACCGCGCCCGGCGGTGGTGGATGCCTGGAGCCGCCGCGCTGTTGCTCGCCGCGGGAGGAGTGTGGTGGGGAAGCTCCCGTTCCCGCCCGGCCGCGCCGGCGCTCGACATGCGGCGGTTGACCAGCGGTTCGGGTCTGACGATGTCCCCGGCCATTTCACCCGATGGCCGCTTGGTTGCCTACGCCTCGGACCGCGCCACCCAAAAGGATCTCGACATCTGGGTCCAACCGCTCACCAAAGGCGCTGAACCCATCCGGTTGACGCGCCACGAAACGGACGACATGTCTCCTACGTTCTCGCCTGACGGAGGATTGATTGCCTTTCGTTCCCAGCGGGATGGCGGCGGCATCTATGTAGGGCCCGCGTTGGGAGGGCAGGAGCGGCTTCTCGTGCGTGGGGGGCAGTCGCCGCGGTTCTCTCCGGATGGCAATTTTCTGGCGTACACGGTCAACACGGCGCTTACTTTGAGCGAGTCCGGGATTTATCTGTTACCGGTAAGCGGCGGCGCTCCCCGGCAACTTGCCTCCGATGTCCCGTGGGCCTGGGGACCTTTGTTTTCGCCGGACGGCAAGTACGTCCTGTTCTCCGGCGGGCCTTCCTCGAATGCCACCAGCGAAATCGACTGGTGGGTTGTGCCCGTGAACGGAGGACGTTCGGTAAAGACCGGAATGATTCCCGCTCTGCGCCAGCAGGGGGTGGTTGAATCTCCGGGCGGCGGAGGTCCTGCCCAGGACTGGATCGAGAACCGTATCCTCTTTGGCGCCCGAGGACACATCTGGGAGGTCGAGATCGACCCCAAAACCTGGAATGCTGCCGGACCGGCCCGCCAGGTCACCAGCGGCGCCGGGCCATTCTCTGGACCTCGAGCCACCCGGGTCGAAGGCAAAATGCGAATGGTTCTCACCGTCTCGAGCGGCCTTTCGAGGATTTTCAGCCTCCCGCTCGATCCCAAGACGGGGGCGGCTTCGGGAGAGTTGGAGCCGCTGAGTTACTCCGGGGGCGATCTGTTCGGGGTTACCGGTTCCGCCGACGGAAGCAAAATCGTCTACTTGCAGTCGGACCCGAACGGCGACTCCGTCCGGGTCCGCCAAATGGCGACCGGTGCGGAGACCACTCTGATCTCCGCACGCGTGCGCCCGCAGATGTCCCCCGACGGATCCTTTGTCGCTTTCACGGAGATGCCTGGACGGCAACTCAATGTGATTCCGGCTTCGGGTGGAGAAGCCAGCAAACTGCTGGACTTTCAGGGTCAGGGGCAAGTGTATGGCTGGTCGCCGGACAGCAAGCGCATCGTCTACTGGGACGGCAGCCCGATCCGGTTTTCCTGGGTGGATGTGCAGTCGCACCAAACAAGGGTGCTGATCTCCCATCCCAAGTACGACATTCACGGCGCCAGCCTGTCGCCCGACCAACGCTGGGTCCTGTTTCACACTCCATTGCCTCGAAAGTCGATCATCCGGATCGCGCCGGTACGGGATGGGCGGGCTGCGGGCGAGGCGGAATGGATCACGGTCGTTGACCGGGACGCAATGAATAGTGTCCCCGGGTGGTCGCGCGATGGCGCGCTCGTCTATTTCCGCAGCACCTTGGACGGGTCCCAGTGTCTGTACGCCCAGCGCCTGGACGCGGCAACCAAGCGGCCGGCCGGCGATCCGTTCGCGGTCCACCACTTTCACCAGAGCCGGATCCGGCCCCTCCCGGGGGTGGTTATGGGCGGACTCTTGCTACCCGACCGCTATTACATGGCGGTCCAGGAATTCACGGGGAACGTCTGGCTCGCCGAGGGCAACGAGTAGCGCCGGGGCTCACTGGGCCTGGCCACGGCGGCGGCAAGCGGGAGCTATAGAATGGAAGGTGCGCCACCACCCGATCCCATGCACCGAGCCGACGCGGCCGAAGTAATGGTTCCCGTCCTGCCGCCAGCCGCAAGGGCGATGGGGTTCTGGTCCGCGGCCGGGGCCGCGGTGCTCAGCCTGACGTACGTAGCCGGCCAGCTTGCGGAATGGCTGGGGTGGCTTGGCTCGGCGGGGGGCCCGAAGAGCGCGAGCACGCCGCTCGGCCTCGCGGTGCTGCTGACGCCCTCGCTGTTACTGGGGCCGGCCTTCCTGCTGATGGTGGTGAGCATCCACGAACTGGCTTCGCCCGCGCGGCGCGTATGGAGCCGGGCGGCGATGGCCTTCGCCACGGCGTATCTGGTGCTAACCGGCGTCACTTACTTTGTACAGCTCACGTGGGTGTCGCCGCGCCTGGCGGCGGGACGAATCGCGGGCATGGAGCCGTTTCTTTTTGTGCCATTCGATTCGTTCCTCTACGCAGTGGACATTCTTGGCTACAGCTTGATGAGCGCGGCGACGCTGCTGGCCGCCCCGGTGTTCACGGGGCCGGGGGCCGCCCGCGCCGCGCGCCGGTTCCTGATGGCGAACGGGCTGTTGCTGCCGTTTGTCGCGCTGCAAATGTACTGGCAGGGACTGATCTGGATTGCGGCGCTGTGGGCGATTACGTTCCCGGGCGCCACCTGGTCCGTCGCCCTGGTCTTTCGCCGCGCCGCGGCCACTGCGGGCCCGCGCCGGGAGCCGGCCGCGCCGTAGGGGCGGCGCTATAAAATGAGGAAGTCCGCCTGGCAGGTAAATCCTATGTCCCCTCTTCGCCTGATGGTTGTCGCCCTGCTGTCCGTTCCCCTGGTGCTGGCTCAATGGAAGCCTACGGGCAGCGACTGGCCGGAGGCGCGCGGTCCGTTTCGCGACGGGCGGTCGCTCGAACAGGGTTTGCCGGAGCGGTGGTCGCCGCAGGGCGAAAACCTGGCCTGGCGGTTACCTTTCGGCGGGCGCTCGGCGCCGGTCGTGATGGGCGGCCGCCTGTATCTGCAAACTTCGGTGGGTTCGGGCGAGACCTTGCAGGAGCGGGTGGTTTGCGTGGACGCCGACAGCGGGAAGATCCTCTGGGAGCACCGCTTCAACATGTACCTGAGCGATGTGCCTCCGCACCGGATCGGCTGGGCGTCGCCGGCGGGCGACCCGGCCACGGGGAACATTTACGTGCTGGGCGGCGGCGGCTCGTTGCTGGGCCTTTCCCGCGAGGGCAAGCTGCTCTGGCAGCGCTCGCTCGGCGAAGAGCTGGGGATGGTAACCACGCACGGCGGGCGGACCGTCTCGCCGGTGATTGACGGCGACCTGGTGATCGTCAGCGGCATCACCTCGGGGTGGGGTGATACGGCGCGCGCGCAGCACCGCTTTCTTGGCTTCGACAAGCGCACCGGCGAAACGGTGTGGATCACGGCGACGCCCGGCCGGCCCTTCGATACCACTTACTCGACGCCCACCATCGCGGAGATCAACGGAACCCGCCTGCTAATCGCGGGCGCGGGCGATGGCGGCGTGCATGCGCTCAAACCGCAAACCGGAGAGCTGGTCTGGAGCTTTATGGCCTCCAAGCGCGGCATCAACACCGGCGTGGTGCTGTTCGGCAACCAGGTGATCGTGTCGCATTCGGAGGAAAACTACGACACCAGCGACATGGGGATTCTGGCCTCCATCGACGCGGCGGCGCGCGGCAACGTGGGTCCGGAGCAGATCAAGTGGGCGGTGAAAGGGTTTCTGGGAGGTTATTCCTCGCCGGTGGTGGTGGGCGATCAGATCTTGCAGGTCGACAATGGCGCCAATCTCTTCGCGTTCGACGCCCACACCGGCAGGCAGTTGTGGCAGCACAACCTGGGCACCATCCAGAAGGCGTCGCCTGTCTATGCCGACGGCAAGATTTATGTGGGCTCGGAGAACGGGCGCTTTTTCATTCTGAAACCGCGCGCGGACCGCGTGGAAGTGCTGGACGACGACCAACTCGGCAGCGAGCAGACGCCGGAAGCGATCATCGCCTCGCCGGCGGTCTCCCAAGGACGGGTGTACCTGGTGACGATGGACGCGGTGTACGCGATCGGCAAAACCCGGAAGCCGCCGCTGGCCTACCGGCCTCAGGCGCTTCCCGCCGGATCCGGCCCGCCGGCGCACCTGCAAGTGACCCCGGCGGATGTGATGTTGAAGCCGGGCGAGGCGGTTGTTTTCCGGGCGCGCCTGTTCGACGCCCAGGGCCGCTTCTTGCGCGAGGAACCCGCCGCGTGGACGCTCGAACAACTGAAAGGCACGATCTCCGGCGGCAGGTTTCAGGCGGCGTCCGATCCGGTGGGCCAGGCGGGCAAGGTCCAGGCGGCGGCCAGCGGACTGTCGGGGGCGGCCGCCGTGCGCGTCATGCGGCCGATTCCCTGGTCGGAGGACTTCACCAACCTGTCGGCGCCGCCGCGCGAGTGGGTGAACGCGACGGGCAAGTTCGCGGTCCGGGAGATGGAAGGAAACAAAGTCCTCGTCAAATTGGCCGATAATCCCTTCACCAAGCGCGCCCGCGCCTTCCTGGGTTTGACCAGTTGGTCGGACTACACCGTCGAGGCCGACGTGCGGGCGGCCGAAAAACGCCGCCAAATGGGCGACGGGGGCGTGGTGGCGCAGCGCTACGCGCTGGTGCTCTTCGGCAATCACCAGCGGCTGGAACTGCAATCCTGGCAGCCGGAAACCAAGCGGACGGTGCAAAAGAGCTTTCCCTGGAAGGCGAATACCTGGTACCGGATGAAGCTGGAAGTGCGGAACCTGCCCGATGGCAAAACCCGGGCGCGGGGAAAGGTCTGGCCCGCCGCCGAAGCCGAACCGGCGGAGTGGCTGGTCGAACGCATCGACCCGATTCCCAACCGCGAAGGCAGTCCCGGTCTCTATGCCGATGCGCCCTTTGAAGTCTACTTTGATAACGTGAAGGTGTCATGGAATCCCTGAGCTTGCGGAAGCGGATCGTGTGGTTCTGGCCGTGGGCGGCCTGCGCCCTGCCTTTGTTTTGGGCGGGCGCGGCCAGCATCACGCCCACCGACTGGCCGATGTGGGGCGGCACGCCGTCCCGGAACATGGTGTCGCCGATGAAGGGCCTGCCCACGTCGTGGGACATCCAGACGAAAAAGAACGTCAAGTGGGTGGCCGCGCTGGGCTCGCAGTCCTACGGCAATGCCGTGGTGGGCGGAGGCGTGGTCCTGGTAGGCACCAACAACGAATTGCAGCGCGATCCCAAGCAGGGCGGCGACCGCGGCGTGCTGATGTGCTTCCGCGAGTCCGACGGCGAGTTCCTCTGGCAGGCGACCCACGAAAAACTCCCCGCCGGCCGTGTGAACGACTGGCCGTACCAGGGCGTCTGCTCCTCGCCCCTGATCGAGGACGGCAAGGCTTACTACGTCTCCAACCGTGGCGAAGTGCTGGCGGTGGATCTTGAGGGCTTTCGCGACGGGGAGAACGACGGGCCCTACAAGGAAGAGAAGTTCACCTCGGACAAGGACGCCGACATCTTGTGGAAGTTCGACATGATCGAGGAAGTGGGCTCGCACCCCCACAACATGTCCAACTCGTCGCCGGTGTCCTACGGCAATCTCCTTTACGTCAGCACGTCCAACGGCCAGGATGAAAGCCACGTGAACGTGCCGTCGCCCCGCGCGCCGTCGATCATTGCGCTCAACAAGCACACCGGGGAACTGGTGTGGGAAGACAATTCGGTGGGGGAGAAGATTCTGCACGGCCAGTGGTCCTCGGCGGCGGTGGGCAAGATCGGCGATGTCGTCCAGGTGGTGATCGGCCAGGGCGACGGCTGGATCCGCGCCTACGAAGCCGAGACCGGCAAGAAACTCTGGGAGTTCGACACGAACCCGAAGGACTCGGTATGGCCGAAGACGCGCAATGAAATGATCGCGACGCCGATTATTGTGGACGGGGTGGTGTACGTGGCGAACGGCCAGGACCCCGAGCATGGCGAAGGCGTGGGGCATCTGTACGCCATCGACGGAACCAAGCGCGGCGACATCACCCAGAGCGGCCGCATCTGGCACTACGACAAGATTCGCCGGTCGATCTCCACGGGCGCGCTGGCTGATGGCCTGCTCTACTATCCGGATTTCAGCGGTTTCCTGCACTGCCTGGACGCCAAGACGGGAAAGCCGTATTGGGTGCACGACATGCTGGCCGCGGTGTGGGGATCGCCGCTGGTGGCGGACGGGAAGGTGTACCTGGGCGACGAGGACGGCGATGTGGTGGTGCTCCAGCACGGCAAGGAAAAGAAAATCCTGGCCGAGATGAATATGGGCAGTTCGGTGTACGCGACGGCGGTGCCGGCCAACGGCGTGCTGTTCCTGATGAACCGGAACCAGTTGTTCGCGCTGGCGGAAAAAAAGTAAGCATGACGCCGTTCGACTGGGAGGCGCGGACGCGGCTGGTGTTCGGACCGGGCAGCATCCAGCGCCTGGGCGAAGCCGCCCGCCGCCTGGGATTCTCGCGAACCCTGGTGGTGGCCGATCCCGGGGTCACGGCGGCGGGATACGCGGATCTCGCTGTGGACATCCTGGAGCAAGCCAGGATCGCGGCGTTTGGCTTTCATGATTTCGACGTCAACCCGGACACGGCGATGGTGGAGGCGGGACGGCGCGTGGCCGCACAGGCGGGGATCGATTCGCTGGTTGCCATCGGCGGCGGCAGCAGCATGGACTGCGCCAAAGGCATCAACTTCCTGCTGACCAACGGCGGCGCGATGCGCGATTACTGGGGGTGGGACAAGGCGGCGCAGCCGCTGCTGCCGGCGGTCGGAGTGCCCACCACCACCGGCACGGGCAGCGAGGCGCAATCGTACGCGATTCTCGCCGACGCCGAGACCCACGTGAAGATGGCTTGCGGCGCGCCTTCGGCGGCCTTCCGCGTGGCGATTTTGGATCCCGAGTTGGCCCTGACGCAGCCGCGCGCCGTCCGCGCGATTTCCGGTTACGACGCCATTTCGCACGCGGTCGAGACGTTTGTCACCACCCGGCGGAACGCCCTTTCGGAGTGTTTCTCGCGGGAGGCGTGGAGATTGCTCTCGGCCAATTACCTGCGGACGCTCGACTCCCCGGACGACCTCGAAGCGGTGGCGGGCATGCAACTGGGCGCGTACTTCGCCGGCGTGGCGATTGAGAACTCGATGCTGGGGGCCACGCATGCGTGCGCCAATCCGCTGACGGCGAACTTCGGCACGACGCACGGCGTCGCCATCGCCGCGCTGCTCTCGCACGTGGTGCGGTGGAACGCGCCGGTGGCCGGCGCGCGCTACCGGGAATTGGCGTCCGATCTGCCGCGCCTGCTCCAGGAACTGGCGGAGGCGGCGGGGCTGCCGGTTTACGTGGGCTCGCTCGATGTGCCGAGCTCCGCCCTGCCGGAGCTGGCCGCGCAGGCGGCCGCGCAGTGGACGGGGAAGTTCAATCCGCGGCCCTTCGACCAGCAGGGCGCGCTGGAGATCTACCGGTGGGCGTACTGAGGAGCATTGCGCGGCGGGAGTGGCTGCGTTGGGCGGGGGCGCTGGCCTGGCCCTTGCCGCTGCGCGCGGAAGACGCCTGGCCGCAGTTCCGGGGCAACCCGCCATTGACCGGCGTGGCCAGCGGGACGCTGCCCGCCGATCCGAAACTGCGGTGGACCTTCGAGGCCGGCGAGGCGGTGGAGTCGTCGGCGGCGATCGCGGGCGGCGTCGTGTACGCCGGCTGCCAAAACGGCCACCTGTTCGCGCTCGACCTGGCCACCGGCAAGGAGCGCTGGCGCTACAAAGCCGTCGAGCTGGAAGGCATCGGCGAGTCCTCGCCCGCGGTGATGGAAAACCGTGTGTATATCGGCGATCTGGCGGGCGTCTTTCACGCGGTGGACGCGGCGACCGGCAAGGCGCTTTGGACGTTCAAGACCTCAAATGAAATCAAGTCTTCGCCCGCGCTCGCGGGCGGCCGCGTGTTGATCGGCTCCTACGACGGCACGTTGTACGGGCTGCACGCGGGCACCGGTGCGCTGCTTTGGAAAGTCAGGACCGACAACTACATCCACGGGACTCCCGCGGTCGCCGGCGGCCTGGCGTTCATCTCCGGCTGCGATGAAGTGTTCCGCGCCATTCGCATCAGCGACGGCAAGGAAATGTACCAGTTTCCGTCCGGCGGGTATACGGGCGCTTCCCCGGCCATCGTCGACGGCGTAGCCTACTACGGCACCTTCGGCAACGAAGTGGTGGCGGCGAGCTTGCAGACCAGGCGCCTGCTGTGGCGGTTCGAACACCCCCAGCGGAAGTTCCCTTTTTATTCCTCGGCGGCGGTGAAGGGCGACCGGCTGGTGGTGGGAGGACGCGACAAACACGTCTACGCGCTGACGCGGGCGGAGGGCAAGCCGCTCTGGCAATTCGCCACGCGCGCCCGCGTGGACTCGTCGCCCGTCATTTGCGGGGACCGGGTCTACATCGGCTCGAACGACGGGCGGCTGTACGGCCTTGACCTGGCCTCCGGCGCCAAGGTGTGGGAGTTCGAGGCCGGCGCCGGGATTTCCGCTTCGCCGGCGGTGGCGGGCGGCCGTCTCGTTGTTGGAGCGCAGGACGGGCGCATCTACTGCTTCGGGTAGCGCGCCGGGTCCCGTATAATGCGAGCGGAATGACCAGCGTCGAATTGTTTGCCGCCACGCTGCGGCGCCGCGGGGTGGAGTGGATCGCCACCCTTTGCGGACACGGCCTCGATCCGTTGTTTCACGCGGCCCGCCAAGCCGGGATTCGCCTGGTGGATGTGCGGAACGAGCAGACCGCGGGCTACATCGCCAACTACTATGGTTGCCTGACGCGCCGCCCGGGCGTGTGCGCCTCCTCGAGCGGCGTCGCGCAGATCAACGGGCTGACGGGCGTGGCCAACGCCTGGTTCGACTCGGCGCCCATGCTGCTGATCAGCGGGTCGGCGGCGCTGCGGACCGAAGGCTTGGGCCATTTTCAGGACATGGACCAGGTGGCGCTGGCCCAGCCGGTAACGCGGTACGCGCGCCTGATCGCGCATCCCGAGCGCGCGGCGCAGATGCTGGAGGAAGCGCTGGACGCCGCCGGGGGCGAACCGCCCGGTCCCGCGTATCTCACCTACCCGATGGATGTCCAGCGCGCGGCGGTGTCCCCCGAGCGGATGGTGCGGCCGGCGCCACCGGCGCGGCTGACGCCCGCCGGCGACATCGAGGCCGCGGCGCGCGCGCTGGCCGAGGCCCGCCGGCCGTATGTGGTCGCCGGCTCGGGGATCTATTACGCGGGCGAGGGGGCGGCGCTCGTCGCCGCCTGCGAGCGATTACGGATTCCGTTTGCGATTCCCATCTGGGACCGCGGCTTCCTGGATGCGCCTTCCCCGGCGTTCGTGGGCGTCCAGGGGGCGCTCAGCGGCGGACCGCGCATTCTCGACGACGCCGACTGCATCATCCTGGCCGGGGCGCTTGCCGACTACCGGGTCGGCCACCTGCAAACCGAAGCCGCCGTGGTCCGGCTGACGCGCGGCTGGGCCGAGTTGAACAGCGCGCTAACACCCGTTCCGGCGCACGCCGAGTGGCTGGCCGAAGCCCGCCGGCGGCGCGAGGAATTCCGCCAAGCGGCCGAGCGCAAAGCCCGCGAGCAGGCGGCCGCAGGAACGCACGTGGCGCACATTCTGGACGCGCTCGGCAGGATTGTGACTCCGCAAACGCATCTGCTGATCGACGGCGGCAGCGTCGGCCAGTGGGCGCACCATCTGATGACGGACCGCTATCCGTCCCGCTGGCTGACGTGCGGCCGCAGCGGCGTGGTGGGCTGGGGATTGGGCGGCGCCATGGCTGCGCGTCTGGCCGATCCGGCCGCCCCGGTGATTCTCCTCTCCGGTGACGGCGCGTTCACCTTCACCGTCGCCGAACTCGAGTGCGCGGTCCGGCAGAACCTGCCATTCGTCGCCATCGTGGCGGACGATCTGGGCTGGGGCATCACGCGCGCGGGGCACGTGCGCCAGTTTGGCGAGCCGATCGCCAGTTCTCTAGGCCCGGTGGACTTTGTCCGGCTGGCCGAATCGCTGGGCGCCCAAGGCGTGCGCGCCGCCGAACCGGCCGCCATCGAACCCGCCGTGCGGGAAGCGCTCGCCTCCGGCCAGGTCACCGTGATTCATGTTCCCGTCACGGGCGGGAACCCCTAGCCCGGCGGAGAACGGTCAGGCGGCGGGTGCGGCTCCTGCCTGACCGCCAGGAGCGGAGGCTCCACCCGCTTTCGGAATGGCGCGTCCGGCGTTCGCCCAGTCTTCCGGAACAGACGACCCACATTCCGCCATCGCGGCGGCTCAAGCGTGCGCCGCCGCCCGGCGCCGCAGCCATTTCTCCAGGCCGATCACGGCCCAGATCACCGAGGACGCGCCCAGGATCATCAGCCACTCGCCGCCGGTGATCGGAGCGCTGTGGAAAGCCATGTTCATAAAAGGCGCGTAGGTGAAGAGCAACTGGAGGACGGTCATCACGGCCACCCCGGCAATCAGCCAGGGGTTGGAAAACACCCCGAGGGCGAACATCGACTGGGTGAGCGAGCGGCAATTGAAAAGGTAAAACATCTCGCCGAAGACGAACACGTTGACGGCCATGGTGCGCGCCACCGGGAGGGAATCGCCGGTGGCCAGCGACCATTTGAAGAAGCCGAACGCCGCCGCCAGCAGCATCACGGACACCAGGACAATCCGGATCTGGAGAGTGCGAGTCAGGATCGGTACGGCGGGATCCCGCGGCGGCCGGTTCATCAGGCCCGGCTCTTTGGGCTCCAGCGCCAGCATCAGTCCGAGGCAGACGGCCGTGGTCATGTTGATCCACAGCAATTGCACCGGCAGGATGGGCAGCGTGGCGCCCACCAGCACCGCCGCCAGGATCACCAGGCCCTCGCCGACGTTGGTCGGCAGGGTCCAGGCGATAAACTTGACCAGATTGTCAAAGACGCTCCGGCCTTCCTCCACTGCGGCTTCGATGGACGCAAAGTTGTCGTCGGTCAGAACGATGTCCGCGGCCTCTTTGGCTACCTCGGTGCCGGCGATGCCCATGGCGACGCCGATGTCGGCCCGGCGCAGGGCGGGCGCGTCGTTTACGCCATCGCCAGTCATGGCCACGACGTGGCCGCGCGCCTGGAGCGCCGTCACCAGGCGAAGCTTCTGCTCGGGACTGACGCGGGCGAATACGGACGTCCGGTCCGCAGCTTCCGAAAGCTCGGCTTCGCCCAGCGAAGCTAACTCCACGCCCGTCAGGGCCGGCGCGCTGCCACCGTTGAGTCCCAACTGCGCGGCGATGGCGGTAGCCGTGCCTACGTGGTCGCCCGTAATCATCTTGACCCGGATGCCGGCGCGCTGGCAGGCGCCTACCGCCGCAATCGCCTCCGGACGGGGCGGGTCGATCATACCTTGCAGGCCGAGGAAGGTGAGGCCGGAGGAGACGTCGGCATGTTCGATAATTGTCTTCCCCTTCGCCATGGGTGCGCGCGCCAGCAGGAGGACGCGCAATCCCTCGCCGGCCATCGCCTCCATGCGGCGCGCGACAGCGTTCCGGTCGATGGGGCGCAGTTCGCCGTCCGCCTCCAGCGCCGTCTCGCAGCGCGGCAGCAGCGTTTCGGCAGCTCCTTTGAGATACGCCACCGGCGCCCCGCCGCCGGGGTTGGCATGCAGCGTGGCCATGTATTGGTGCTCGGATTCGAAGGGAATGGCGTCGAGCCGCGGCGTGGCTTGTTGCTCGGCTTCGGTCAGGCCGTACTTAAAAGCGGACGAGATCAGCGCGCCCTCCGTCGGATCGCCTTCCACGCGCCAGGCTTCGCCCTGTTGCCGCAGCGCCGCGTCGTTGCACAGCAAGCCCGCGCGGAAACACTCGCGCAGGGCGGCGTTCTCTTTGGGCGGCGCCCCGGTGACGGCTTCCACTTCCCCCACCGGCGCGTATCCGGTCCCCGTAATCCGGTAGTCGCCGCCGCCGGCGTAGGCGGCGTGCACGGTCATCTCGTTCTGCGTGAGGGTGCCGGTCTTATCCGAGCAGATGACCGTGGTGCTGCCCAGCGTTTCCACTGCGGGCAGTTTCCGGATGATCGCATGGCGGCGCGCCATGCGCGCGACCCCGATGGCCAGCGTGATGGTCAACGCCGCGGGCAAGCCTTCCGGAATCGCCCCCACGGCCAGCGCCACCGACGCCATGAACATGTCCAGCCAGGATTCCCCCCGGATCGTTCCCACCAGGAACGTGAAGCCGGCCAGCGCCAGAATCACCCAGAGCAGCACGTGCGAGAACTGGGTGATCTTGCGGGTGAGCGGAGTCGCCAGGGTTTCCGTAGTATTGATCAGTTCCGAGATCCGGCCGATCTCCGTGCGGTCGCCGGTCGCCACCACCACGCCTCGGCCGGCGCCGTAGGTGACCAGCGCCGACGAGTAGGCCATGTTGAACCGGTCGCCCAGGCTGGCCGCGGCGGTCAGGGGCGCCACATTCTTTGACACCGGCACGGACTCGCCGGTCATGGCGGACTCGTCCACTTGCAGGCCGCGCACGCTGATCAAGCGCAAATCCGCCGGGACCTTGTCTCCCGCCTGGAGCAGCACAATATCGCCGGGAACCAGTTCCTTGGCGTCGACGCGGCGTTTCTTCCCGCCCCGGATCAGCGTCGCATCCGTGGTCATCGAGCGGGCCAGGGCTTCGATAGCGCGCAGAGCCTTCGATTCCTGGAGAAAACCGACAATGGCGTTCACCAGCACCACGCCGAAGATCACGCCGCTGTCCACCCATTCCTCGAGCAGCGCCGTAATCAACGCGGCCGCCAGCAGAATATAGACCAGCGGCTGATGGAACTGCAACAGGAAGCGGACGAACGGTCCGCGCGTCGAGGGCGGGGTCAACAGGTTCGGCCCGATCTTTTCATAGCGGGCGGCCGCCTCGGCCTCGCTCAGGCCGGCGTTGGCATCCGTGCCGAGGGCTTCCAGCGCCTCTTCGACGGTTAATTCATACCAAGGGCGAGTGACTTCGGCTTCCGTAAGTTCCCTTCTTGATTGCGGCATCGCCAAGATCCTCCGGGGCAGTATCCATACAACTGGTAATATCCGCGGAACTGTATTATGTTCACAACGGTGTGGTCGACTGAGTAGCGGACGGGGGCGGGCGAATGGCGCGCAGGCGCGAAACAAGCCGGCCAATTCTGTCCGTACGATCAGCGTCCCGTACGATTGCAGCACGGGAACACGGGACTCGGCATCTGCCCCCGTGGCAGAAGGATGCCACGAGACTGGCGGATCAGCTTTCTACGATGGCTGGCGTGCGGCAAGCACCATTCCCCGCTCTTGACGGACGCGCGCGGGACGAACACGCGCAGGTCCTCTCGGAACCTGGCCCCTCGCTGCCGGGACTCAGGTTTAACTTCATTCATGTTGGACGCCGTTTGTCGGCGCCAGGTTCCCGAAACCGGCAGTAATCCGCACGGATACTTACCGTATCCGCAAGGGGATGCCGAAGACCATCCAGTGCACGGCCAGGGCCCGCGCCGCCGCTTGCTGATTCAGCCGGCCGGCGGCGTCTCGAAAGGTTCGCGCGAGCGCATTGTCGGGCACAATGCCGCAGCCGACTTCATTGGTCACCAGCACCACGGCCGCCGGACTCGAAGCGGCCGCCGTGACCAGCCGCTCGCCCTCCGCGGCCAAGTCATAGCCTCCGGCGAGCAGGAGGTTGCTGAGCCACAAAGTGAGACAGTCGACCACGATCGCATCAAACGCCGCTGCGTGCGCGCTCAGCAAGGGAGCGACGGCAATGGGTTCCTCGAACGTGGTGAACTCCGGGCCGCGCTCGGCTTGGTGTTGGGCGATGCGGGCGCGCATCTCGCCGTCAAAGGCCTGGGCCGTGGCGACAAAGGCCCGCCGGGGGCCTGCCTCGCGGGCCAGTTGGAGCGCGTAGCTGCTCTTGCCGCTGCGGCTGCCGCCGCCGATCAGAATCAGGGGCATCGGGTCACAACCATAAACTGCGGCGCCGGGTCCGCAGCAGCCAGATGAAGAAAGGGCCCCCGCACATCGCCGTGATGACCCCCACGGGTACTTCGGCCGGAGCCAGGACGGTGCGCGCGAGCGCATCGCAAACCGCCAGGAAGGCCGCGCCCACCAGAAAAGAGCACGGCATCAGGACGCGGTGGTCGGCCCCGACGCGCAGACGCAGCGCGTGCGGCACGATCAGCCCGACAAAACCGATCGGTCCGGTCAAGGCGGTGACCGCTCCGGTCAGAACCGAGCCCGCCAGGTAGCCGGTTAACAGGAGGCGGCGGGGCGACAGGCCGCGCGCCGATGCCCAGTCCTCGCCGACTGCCAGCAGATTCCAGTCGCGCGCGTGGCGGAGGATGAGCGCTACCGCCGCCAGGGTAATGGCGCTTAACCAGGCAAGCGCCGGGTATTCGACCGCGTCCACGCCGCCCATCAGCCAGCGGCTGATCGAAAACGACTGCGTGAAGCCGGCCAGGTTATGCAGGAACAAAATCAGCGCCAGACACATGCTGTTGATGGTGACTCCCGCCAGCAGCAGCGTGAAGGAGGACATACGGTTGCCCTCGGTGGCGATCAGCAGAACAATCAACAGGGCCCCCGCCGCGCCCACGAAAGCGGCCACCCAGACCGCGGGCAGATAGAAGGCCTGCGTCCAGCCCAGGCAGATGGCGGCGACCGCGCCCAAAGCCGCGCCGCTCGAGACGCCTAGGGTGTACGGCGTCGCCAGCGCATCGCGCAGCAGCGCCTGGAACAGCGCCCCGGCCAGCGACAGGCAACCGCCCGCCAGCATCGCCAGCAGCACCCGGGGCAGGCGCAGCTCCCATAAGATCTGGCGTTCCATCGACGAGGCCAGCGTCACGCGGCTCCAATCGAGCGCCGTCGGGCCGGCCAGCGGGGTCAGGATCAGCGCCGCCAGCGCTGCCAGCGCCGACCAGGCGACCGCCTGGAAGAGCCGTTGCGGAGTGGCGGGATCAATTCCCATACGCGATCCACGGCCGGCCCGCCAGCGTCTGCCGCACTTCGGCGTCCACGCCGAAGACCTCGGCGATCCGCTCCCGGGTGAACGCCTCGGCCGGCCTCGAGTCCTCCGCCAGGCGTCCCCGGTGCAGGAGCAGCACCCGGTCGCTATAGGCCGCGGCCAGATTCAAATCGTGGGTCACCGCCACCGCCAGCAGGCCGGCCCGGCAAAGGCGGCGGAGCAACTCGTACAGCGCTACCTGGTGTTGCAAATCCAGGAACGCCGCCGGTTCGTCCAGCAGCAGCACCTTGGGTTCCTGCGCCAGCGCCGAGGCCAGCACCACGCGCTGCCGCTCGCCGCCGCTCAGGGAACGGAAGTCCCGCTTGCGGAACGCCGCCGTATCGGTCATCTCGAGGGCGCGCTCCACCATCCGCCAGTCGTCGCCGCGTTCAAACAGGCCGTGGCAGTAAGGCGTACGCCCCATCAGGACTACCTGCTCGGCCGTGAAGGGAAACTCGATCCGCACGTTTTGCGGCACGAAGGAAACGTCGCGGGCGAACTCGCGGCGCGGCCAGGCGCGCACTTCGCGGTCCCGGTAGAAACAGTGGCCCCGGTAGTCCACCCGCAAGCCGGCCAGCATGGTCAGCAGGGTCGACTTGCCGGCGCCGTTGGGCCCGGCGATGGTGACCAGTTGTCCGGCCGGCAGCGAGAAGGAGATGTCCTCGAGGACGGCGCAAGCGCCATAGGCATAGCCGGCTTGCTGGGCGCGCAGCAGGGTCACCAGCCCGCCTCCGGATGCAGCATGCGCGCGAATGCCTCGGCCGCCTCGACGACGCGCGGGCCGGGAACAACAAAAATATCCGACGCCACCGCGTACACCCGGCCCGCCGCCACCGCCTGGAGCGACGGGCGTTGCCGCCAGAGCGCCACCACCTGCTGTTTCCGCTCTTCGGTGACGCCTTTGGTCTCCGCCATTTCGCCCATGTCGACGATGACCTCCGGATTGCGGGCCAGCACGGTTTCCAGCGAAATCTTGGGGTAGTCGACCGGACTGTCCGCCAGCACGTTGCGTCCGCCGGCGATCTCGATGACGGCGTTCAGATACGATCCCCGGCCCACGGCAATGAGGCCCTCCAGCCTCCCGGGCGTGCGGCCGACGACAAACAACAGGCTACGCCGGGGCAAGCGCCGGGTGCGGGCCCGGATTTCGTCGAGTTCCGCGCGGATCCGGCCGGTCAACTCGCGGGCGCGGGACTCGACGCCCGCCGCCTCCCCGATCGCTCCGATGGCGGCGAACATGCGATCGAGGTCGCCGTGCTCGACCAGCAGCACGGGCAGCGCAATACGCCGGAGCTGTTCCTCGACCCCCTGCGGCTGCTTGAGCAGAATCACCAGGTCGGGCTCGAGGGCGGCGATCCGCTCGACGTTCGGCCGCAGGTAGGTGCCCACCTTCGGGAGCGAGGCGGTTTCCGGGGGGTAGTGGCAATAAGTGGAGACGCCTACCACGCGATCGCCAAGCCCCAGCGCGAACAGCGTCTCGGTGATGCTGGGCGCCGTTGAGACGATCCGGCGCGGCGGCGCCCCGCCGGCCAGAGGCAACGCGCAGAGCAACAGCGCTAGGCCGCGCACCCGAACTCCTCCCAGGCGGCGAGTAGCCGTTCGTTTTCCGGGCGCGTGCGCACCGCCACGCGCACCGCCCAGCCACCGACCCCAGGCCAGCCCTGGCAGTCGCGCACCAGAATCCTCCGCTCGAGCAGGAAGGCCGTGAGCGCGGCGGAAGAATAAGCGAGGCGGACGAACAAATAATTGGCGGCGGAAGGCTTGACCTCGACGCCCGGCAACGTCCGCAGCCCCGCCTCGAGCCAAGCCCGCTCGGCGCCGACGTACGCCAGGGTCCGCGCGTGGTGCGCGGTGTCCTCCAGGGCGGCGACCGCGGCGGCTTCGGCCAGGACGTTCACTTGCCAGGGCTCGCGCTGCGCGCGCAACCGCGCGATGGCCGCCGCCGCGCCCAGCAGCGCGCCCACCCGCAGCCCCGGCAAGGCATGGAACTTGGTCAGCGAACGGAGGACGAACAGCCCTGGCCGCCGCTCCAGCAGCGACGCCACGGACTCGAGGCCGGTAAAATCGAGAAACGATTCGTCCACTAGCACGGGACACGACGTATCCAGCAGCCACGTGCGCAGACGCGGCGGGCGCAGAACCTCGCCGGTGGGGTTGAGCGGCTGCGTCGCCACCAGCAGACCGTCGTCCGGCCAGGCATCCAGGTCGGCGGCAGGCACGAGCGCGGCATGCGGGTAGGCGCGGTGAAACTCAGAGAACACGGGTACGGCAAGCGTGACCTTGCGGTTCCGCCACACGCGCGCAAAAAAGTGCAGCAATTCGGTAGCGCCGTTGCCGGTCAGGATCTGGTCCTCGCGGACGCCCCAATGCTTCGCCAGGGCGGCGCACAGCGCCCGCGGTTCGCGGTCCGGGTAGTGACGAATCCGGTCCAGGGCGGCGCCAATCGCGGGCGCCACCCGCGGTGACGGACCCAGCGGGTTGATGCTGGCGCTGAAGTCGGCCACCTCCCGCCAGTCCCACCCGTGTGCGGCGGCTACCGCGAACAGGTTCCCGCCGTGCGTCACCGCGCTCACAGGTACAGCTCCGCAAACCGCCGGGTATCGGCATAGGTGGAGAACCATTCGCCCAGGCGGTCGTACACCTGGGTTTTGGGCGGCGGCGGCGGGACCGTCACGCCCAGGATCTCTCCCAGCACCGCCGGGTTTTCTAACGCGCCGTGCAAGTAGGTCCCGAAGACGCGCCCGCAGCGCACGCCCTCGGCGGCGCCGTCCTCGAGCCGCGCGAAAGGCGGCGCGGGACGGGCGAGGCGGGTCTGCCCCAGGTGGATTTCGTACGCCCGGAAGCGCACGCCGGAGGGCGTCGCGGCGTTCACGACGCGCGTAGTCTTCTCCGCGGCCATCACGGTGAAGGCGGGCAACAAGCCCAGTCCGTCCGCCTCACCGCGCGGCGATTCGACGCCGAGCGGGTCCGCGATGCGCTCGCCCAGCATCTGGTAGCCGCCGCACACGCCCACGATGGCCGCGCCGGCGCGGTGCTGCTCAAGCACCCACTCCGCCAAGCCGGTTTCCCGCAGCCAAGCCAGGTCGGCGAGGGTGTTCTTGGTGCCGGGCAGGAAGACGCAGTCGAAGGGCTCCTCGCGCGGGCGGGAGAGCCAGACCGCCCAGGGCAGCAAGCGGAAGTCGGTGAAATTGGAGATGCGGGGAAACCGGATGATGGCGGCGCGGCAGGGGGCGTCCGGCGCCGCGGGTGTTTCGGGCCGCTCCAGCGCAACCCCGTCTTCCTCATCGAGCGGCGCGTCCGCCAGGTATGGAAACACGCCGAGGCAGGGAAGTCCGGAGCGCTCCTCCAGGATGCGCACGCCGTCGTCGAACAGGCGCGGATCGCCGCGGAAACGGTTGACGGCCAGCGCCTTAACCAGGGCGCGATCTTCCGGAGGCAACAGGGCAACCGTGCCCAGCAGCGCCGCGAAGATGCCGCCCCGGTCGATATCGCCCACCAGCAGCGCCGGCGCGCCGAGGCGGCGGGCCAGGCCGAAGTTCACCAGGTCGCGCTCGGCCAGGTTCAATTCCGCGACGCTGCCGGCCCCTTCGATCACGACGTACTCAAAGCGTTCCGCCAGCCGGGCATAGGCCGCCAGCACCTGGCCGAGCAAGTAGTCGAAATGCGCATAGTAGTCGCGGGCGCTGAGTGTTCTCCAGGCCCTGCCGTTGACCACCACCTGGCTGCCGCAATCCGAGTTCGGCTTGAGCAGAATCGGATTGAAGTCGGGGGACGGCTCCAGCCCGCAGGCTTCGGCTTGCGCGACTTGGGCGCGTCCGATTTCCCCTCCGGCGGGACAAGGATAGGAATTGTTCGACATGTTCTGCGCCTTAAAGGGCGCGACGCGAAACCCCCGGCGGAACAGGTAGCGGCAGATCGCCGTGGCCATCCAGCTCTTGCCGGCGTGCGAGGCCGTGCCGCCGACGAAGATGGGTTTGGCGGGCATGGCGGCGGGCTACCAGGCGCGCGACCAGCGCGGACCCGCGTGCGCGGCGTCGCGCAAACGGGCGTCGCGGCCGCCCTGCAATTCGATCTGCCGCCCGCAAAGCCACAACAGGTCCGAAAGCCGGTTGACGTAGCGGAGTACGTTGGGCTGCACCGCGACGCCGCTTTCCTGCAACCCGACGATCAGCCGTTCGGCGCGCCGGCAAATGGTCCGCGCCACGTCGTAAGCCGCCGCCGCCGGGTCCTCGCCCGGAATCGACCAGTCCGCCAGCATCCCCTCGATGGCTTCCAGACGATGCACCTCCGCGGTGAGCCGGTCCACCATGGCGCCGGTGATCTCCGGCGGTTTCTTTTTGCCCTCGGGCGGAGTGGCCAGCGCCGACCCGACCGCGAACAACTCACGTTGAATCGACTTGGTCAACTCCCGCAGTCCCTCATCGGCGCAAATCGAGCGGGCGAACCCCATGGCGGAGATCAACTCGTCGAGCGTGCCGTAGGTCTCGACGCGGGGGTCGCTCTTGGAGACGCGGACGCCGCCGGCCAAACTGGTCTGGCCGCCGTCGCCGCGCTGGGTGGCTATTGACATGGGCGCTCCCCGGCTGGCGGAGCGTGATCGCTTCGGCTGGTCACTTGCATCGTGCCTCTCCCTCGAAGGCATTTCTGTTCTCAACGCCGCGCTGGGGGCGCGGGCAACCGGCAGGTCTTCGGACTTGTGCAGGCGCTGTTCCTACTTCCCGTCGCTTCCCGGCGCCCGAAAAGCGCCAGTGCTGGACCGCGCCGGCCTGGCGCGGTGACGGGTTTCGTTCCTGCTTACCGCTGCGGGGCAGTTCCGGATTCGCACCGGATTCCCATTTTCACCCTCCCCGCGCGCGGGGAGAGAACCGGTTGCAACCTGTAGAGTATCACGCAGCAGGCCGGTGGGCATCGCGTTCGCCGGCGCAGCAGGCCGGTGGGCATCGCGTTCGCCGGCGCCGCAGCCCGGTACAATCGGAGCGGATGGCGGAACGAAGCCAGCGCGCGCGCCCGCGCCTCGATGAGAACGCGCTGTTCGAATACGCCGTCGAGGCGCTCGCCGCCCGCGCGCATTCGTCGGCCGAACTGCGGCGCAAGCTGCGCGCAAGGGCCGAACGGGCCGGCGACGTCGCCCGCGTGGTGGCCCGGTTGAAAGAGTGCGGCTACTTAAGCGACCGGCGCTTTGCGGAAACCCTGGCCAGCGCCCGGCTGCACAATCAAGGGTTTGGCAAGACCCGCGTGCTGCGCGAACTGCGCGAGCGGCGCGTCGCGCCGGCCGTGGCGGAGAAAGCCGTGCGGGAGGCGTACGCCGAGGTGGACGAGACGGTGCTGATCGAGCAGTACGTCGAGCGCCGCATCTTGCGCGCGGGCCGCGGCGGGCGCCTGCGGGACGAAAAGGAGTTAGCCTCGGCGTACCGCAAACTGCTGCGCGCCGGTTTCAGCCACAGCAACGCGCTCCGCGTCCTGAAACGGTTCGCGGCCACCCCCGGCCAATTCGATGAGTTCGATCCGCCGGAGCCCGAGGAAGCAGGGGAAGAGACGCCGGGCGCGTAGCCGAACCGCCCTCGCCGCGGCCGGGGGCTGTCACCCGCGGCCCTGCGCTACGAAAAGCGGAGCTGCCGTTTCTCCGGAACGTCAAAACCCGTTTTCCGCGTGATCGAACCGGCCCATCCGTTGTACCCTGTAAAAGCTGCAACTGTGTTTTTTTACTCCCAAGGAGCTCATCGGTGAAGTGGTTTGACTACGCCGCGCCAACAAGCGTGGCGGAAGCGGTGAAGTTGCTGGCCGCCCATCCTTCCGCGCGCCCGCTGGCTGGCGGGACGGACCTGCTGGTGCAATTGCGCGTGGGCCGGAAGGAGACCGGCCTGGTTGTCGATATCAAGCGGATTCCCGAACTGAACGAACTACGCTACGATCCGGCCGCGGGCCTGACGCTGGGCGCAGCGGTGCCCTGTTATCGGATTTACGAACATCCCGGCGCTCGCCGTGCCTACCCCGCGCTGGCGGAAACGGCTTCCATCATCGGCGGCACGCAGATTCAGGGGCGGGCTTCGGTGGGCGGGAATCTGTGCAACGCTTCTCCGAGCGCGGATTTTGTACCGCTGCTGATCGCCCTCGGGGCCACCTGCCACATTGCCGGTCCACAGGGGACGCGCACCGTGCCCGTGGAAGAGTTCTGCGTGGCCCCGGGACGCAACATCCTGATGCCGGGCGAGCTGCTGGTATCGCTGCACCTGCCCCCGCCGGCGCCCCATTCCGGCGCGCATTACCTGCGGTTTATCCCGCGCAATGAGATGGACATCGCGGTGGCGGGCGCCGGCGTCAGCGTGACGCTGGACAACGGCAACTTCCGGAGCGCGCGGATCGCGCTGGCCGCGGTGGCGCCCACGCCGCTGTTTGTGCGCGAGGCGGGCGACGCGCTCGCCGGGCAGCCCGCGAACGCCGCAAGCATCGCCGCGGCGGCGGAACTGGCCAAGGCCGCGGCCCGCCCCATCACCGACATGCGCGGCACGGCCGGGTTCCGCCGGCATCTTTGCGCGGTCCTGACGCGCCGCGCCCTGGAAGCCGCGGTCGCGCGGGCGAAAGGAAACTGACCATGCACGCCAAGTATCACGTCCGGACCACCATCAACGGCGAAGCAGCCGAATTTCTCTGCGAACCGCGCCAGAGCCTGCTCGAGTGCCTGCGCGACATCCTCGGCCTGACGGGCAGCAAGGAAGGTTGCAACGACGGCAACTGCGGCGCGTGCACTGTAATCCTGGACGGGCGCATTGTCAACTCCTGCCTGGTGCTGGGCGTGGAAGCGGACGGCGCCGAAATTACCACGATCGAAGGGGTCGCGCGCGGCAGCCAACTGCACCCCGTCCAGCGGGCATTTCTCGAGCAGGCCGCGCTGCAATGCGGCGTGTGCACGCCGGGATTCATCGTCGCGGCCAAAGCGCTGTTGGAGGCGGAGCCGCAGCCGAGCGAGGAGCGGATCCGCTTCTGGCTGGCCAACAACTTGTGCCGGTGCACCGGCTACGACAAGATTGTCCGCGCCGTCCAGCAGGCCGCCCGCGAGATGCAGGAGGTGAACCAATGAGTGCGACGGCATACCAGGTGGTGGGCACGCGGCCGATCCGGCACGACGGGGCCGATAAGGTGACCGGGCGGGCGCTGTACGGCGCCGATGTGCAACTGGCGGGGCTGCTCCATGGCTTTGTGCTGCGCTGCCCGCACGCCCACGCGCGCATCCTGCGCATCGACACCCGCAAGGCGGAAGCGTTCCCCGGCGTGAAGGCGGTGGTGACCGCGGCCGATTTTCCGCCGGCCGGCGACCGCATGGTCGACCTGGGCGAAGGCGAAACGCCGCTGAGCTACATCCGGGGCAACGTGTTGGCCAGCGGCAAGGCGCTCTATTGCGGGCACGCGGTGGCGGCGGTGGCCGCGATCAACGTCCACGTGGCGGAAGAAGCCGCGGGACTGATTGAAGTCGACTACGAAGTGCTGCCGCACGTGACGACCGCGCTGGAGGCCATGCGGGAGGACGCGCCGCTGCTCCACGAGGATCTTCGCACCAAAGAGTTCGGGGCGACTGGCGCGCGTCCCAGCAACATCGCCGAACACTTCCGCCACGAGATGGGCGAGGTCGAGCGGGGCTTCGCCGAGGCCGAGGTCATCGTGGAACGCGAGTTCTTCACCTCCACCGTGCACCAGGGTTACATCGAGCCGCACAACGCCACGGCGCTGTGGAACAACGACGGGCGGGTGCTGATCTGGTGCAGCACGCAGGGCTCGTTCGTGGTGCGCGACACGACAGCGTGCATTCTCGATCTGCCGGTGTCGCAGGTAAAGGTGACGCCGATGGAGATCGGCGGCGGATTCGGCGGCAAGATTCCGGTCTACCTGGAGCCGGTGGCGGCGCTGCTATCGAAAAAGAGCGGCCGGCCGGTCAAGATTGTGATGCCGCGCAAAGAAGTGTTCGAGGGCACGGGACCGACGCCCGGCTCGTACATCCGGGTCAAAATCGGCGCGCGGCGCGACGGCGCGATCACGGCGGCGGAGGCGTATCTGGCGTACGAGGCGGGCGCGTATCCGGGCGCGATGGTGGGGCCGGGCGCGATGACGGTGTTCGCAGCCTACGATCTCCCCAACGTCCGCATTGACGGTTTCGATGTGTGCGTGAACAAGCCCAGCACGGCGGCGTACCGGGCGCCCGGGGCCACCAACGCGGCCTTCGCCACCGAAAGTGTGATCGACGAACTGGCTGAAAAACTTGGCCTGGATCCGCTCGATTTCCGCCTGAAAAACGCCGCGCGCGAAGGCACGCGCCGCGCCGACGGCGTCAAGTACCGGCGCATCGGGTGCGCGGAAGTGATCGAGGCGATGAAAAACAGCGAGCATTACCGCTCGCCGCTGCCGGGACCGCACCGGGGGCGCGGCGTGGCGGTGGGCTACTGGTTCAACGTCGGCCTGGAGTCTTCCTGCACGATCAGCGTGAATGAGGACGGCACGGTGAATCTGGTGGAGGGGTCGACGGATATCGGCGGCACCCGCACCTCGGTCGCCATGCAGGCGGCGGAGGTGCTCGGCATCGCCGCCGAGGACGTACACCCGGTGGTCGCCGATACCGATTCGGTGGGCTACACCGCGGTGACGGGCGGCAGCCGGGTGACCTTCGCTACGGGCTGGGCCGCTTACGAGGCGGCGCAGGACGTGGTGCGGCAGATGCGGGAGCGCGCCGCCCGCCTGTGGGACGTGGATCCGGACGCGGTGGAAGTGGTGCGCGGAGTGTACCGCGCGGGCAGCCGGCAGGCGACGTTCCGCGAACTGGCCGCGCAGTTGCACCAGACGGGCGGACCCGTGGTGGGGCGGGCCACCGTGAATCCGAAAGGCGTGGGGGGCTCGTTTGCCGGGGCGATCGCGGACGTGGAAGTCGATCCGGAAACCGGCAAGACCACCATCTTGCGCTTCACTGCCGTGCAGGACGCCGGCAAGGCCATTCATCCCGCTTACGTCGAAGGGCAGATGCAAGGCGGCAGCGTGCAGGGCATCGGCTGGGCCCTCAACGAGGAATATTACATGACGGCCGAGGGGACGATGGCAAACGCGAGTTTCCTCGACTACCGCATGCCCACCTGTTACGACCTGCCGATGATCGAGACGATCATTGTGGAAGTGCCCAACCCCGGGCATCCCTTTGGCGTGCGCGGTGTCGGCGAGGCCAACATCGTGCCGCCGCCGGCGGCGCTGGCCAACGCGATTTACCGCGCGGCGGGCGTGCGGATGCGGCGTTTGCCGATGAATCCGCCCGCCGTGCTGGAAGCCATCTGGGCGGCGGCGAAGTAGGCGTGGCCACAGTCTTCATTCCGGCGCCGCTGCGCGAGTTGACAGGCGGACGCGCGGCGGTCGAGGCGGCCGGCGCCACCGTGGGCGAGCTGATCGACGACCTCGAACGGCGGTGGCCCGGCTTGCGGCAACGGCTGCGGGAAGGCGACCGGCTCCGGCCGAACCTGTCGGTGGCGGTGGACGGCGAGATCAGCCCGCTGGGCTTGCGGGAGAAAGTCCCGCCCGGCGCGGAAGTCCACTTCGTCGCCGCGATCAAAGGCGGCGCTTGAAGGCGCTTGCCGTTCGATAATAAAAGCCATGTGCCGCCGCACTTTTTTGGGCGCGCCGGTAGCGATGGCCGCCGCCGCGCAGAACCCTGCTCCCGTCCGTTTCGGCGTCGACCTGTTCAGCCTGCGCTCGCAAGGTTGGACGGCCTTCGAATACCTTGATTACTGCGCGCGCCACCAGGCCAAAGTGGTCCATTTTTCGGAGATCCGGTTTCTTGGCAGCCTGGAACCGGAACACCTGCGCAAGGTGCGCGCGCACGCCGAATCCCTGGGCATCACGCTGGAGATCGGCATGCGTTCGATCTGCCCCACCTCGAAGCGGTTCGATCCCGCGCAGGGCACGGCGGAAGAACAATTGCTGCGGGTGGTCGAGGCGGCGCGGATCGCCGGCTCGCCGCTGGTGCGGGCATTCGTGGGTAGCCTGGAAGACCGCACCGGCCCGCTGCCCATCGAGGGACACATCGAGAACACCGTCAAGGTGTTGCGCAAGGTGCGCGCGCGCGTCGAGGACGCGGGCGTACGCATTGCCATCGAGAACCACGCCGGCGATATGCAGGCGCGGGAATTGAAGATGCTGATCGAGGAAGCGGGCAAGGATTTCGTCGGGGCGTGTCTGGACTCCGGCAATCCCGTCTGGGCGCTGGAGGATCCGCTGCTGACCCTGGAGACGCTGGCGCCGTACGTGCTCACCAGTCACGTCCGCGATTCGGCGGTGTGGCGGGAAGGGGACCGCATCGCGGTGCGCTGGACGCGCATGGGCGAAGGCAACATCGGGATCCGGGAATACACGCGGCGGTTCCAGGAACTGCTGCCCGGCAAGGCGTATTCGATGGAGATCATCGTGACCGGGCCGCGCTACTTCCCGCTGTTCGATCCGCAGTTCTGGGCGGGCTACCGGAACGTGCGCGCGGAGGAGTTCCTGCGGTTTCTGCGGCTGGCCGAGCGGGGACAGCCCAACCCCGGTCCGGCCCCGGCGCCGAAGGAGCTGGCGGCGCAGCGCGAGCGGGAGGACCTGGAAGCCAGTATTCGCTACACGCGCGAGGTGCTGGGCATTTGAGACTCGCCGGCCGCCGCGCGTTGGTCACCGGCGCGAGCCGGGGAATCGGCCGGGCGATTGCCGCGGCCTTCGTGCGGGAAGGCGCCACGGTCGTCCTGGCCAGCCGCAAGCAGGAGACGCTGGACGCGGTGGCGGCCGAGCTGGGGCCGCGCGCGATCCCGGTGGCTTGCCATGTGGGCCGCGCCGCCGACCTCGACGCGCTGGCCGGGCGCGCCGGACCCGTCGACATTCTGGTGAACAACGCGGCCACCAACATCGCGCAAGGGCCCTGCCTGACGTTCACCGAAGCCCAGTTCGACAAGATGGTGGAAGTGAATCTGAAGAGCGCCTTCGGCTTGACCCAGCGCCTGGCCCCCGGCATGTGCGAGCGCGGCCGCGGCGTGATCCTCAATATCGCGTCGGTCTCCGGCATCAAGCCGCAATTCGAGAGCCTGCTGTACTCGATGACGAAGGCGGCGCTGATCATGATGACCAAGTCCTATGCGCTCGAGCTTGGCCCGCGGGGCGTCCGCGTGAACGCGATCGCGCCCGGCCTGATCCAGACGCAGTTGAGCGAGTACTTCTGGAAGGACGGCGAGCGCGAGGCGTTCCCTTACCATCGCCAGCCCATCTGGCATTTGGGGCAGCCTGAAGAGATCGCCGGACTGGCGGTGTTTCTGGCCTCCGACGAGGCGTCGTATGTGACCGGCGCGGTTTACGTCGCTGACGGCGGCGCGCTGCTGCTGTAGCGGGCGCGTCCCAGGACCCGCTTGCCGCCGAGGCGGGGATAAAGAGCTCAGACCCTTCCCTACTCCTGGCAACCCCCAAAGATTCTCTAAAAGAGCCGTGTGCTGCTGACCGATAAGAACGGTATGCGGCAGCTTGGCCAAAGGTCTGGCGCTGCGGGGCATGTCCGGCTAGGCGGGTGGCTCCTGCTGGCCACCGTACTGGCGCCGGTGGCCGCCTCCGGCGGCCCGTGGCTGCAGCGGCGCGGCAACGGCATCCTCATCATCGGCTGGCATGACTACCGCGCCAGTGAACGCTTTACACTGGCCGGGGACAAGCAGCCGCTCGCCGCCGGCGGCCTTTTTCGAAGCCGTTCCGTGCAGTTCTGGGCCGAGGCGGGCCTGACGAAACGCTGGACGGGGATCGTGTCCGGCGCGATTCCCTCCTTGCGCTATCAGGACGCGACCTACCGGGCGTCGTCGATTTCTCTGGGGGATTTTCAGGTAGGTTTGCGGCGCGGGCTCCGCAATCCCGACGCTGGGTGGCAAATTGCTGCGCAAATTCTGTTCAAGGCGCCGGCCTATTCCCACCGCGTCGAACCTCGCCCGGGCAACGGACAGGCAGACCTTGAAGGCAGCCTGCTGGCCGGGCGCAGCTTTCCGGTCGGTGACCGGTGGGGCTTCGTATCTCTGGAGGGCGGTTACCGCAAACGGTGGGGCCTGCCGAGCGATCAGTTCCGGGGGGACGCCGCGGCCGGGCTTCACTGGAACCCGCGGCTGACTCTCATGGGGCAGGTGTTCGCCATCCGGCGCGTCGGTTCGCTGCCCGATTCCAACGGCCTCTGGAACCCCCTGATTGTTCCCACATTTGACCTTTACACCTTCCAGGTCTCGCCGGTAATTCGCGTTCACCCGACGTGGCGGGTGCAGGCTGGCTTCGGGACGGATTTCGCCGGCCGCAACATCGGCCGGGGCCGGCGATGGATGGTTGCGTTATGGAAGACGTTTTAAGCGCGACCGCCACGCCGGGTGCGTTGCGGGCTTCGCCCGAGCCCCTGGGCCGGACCCTCGTCGCCGCCGGGCTGCTGACGGAAGCAAGACTGGCGGAGGCTCTCGACATCCAGCGGTCCACGGGATCACCGCTGGGCCGCATTTTGGTGGCGCAGGGCTGGCTGCGGCCGCTGGACTTCTACCGCCACCTGGCTGAGCATTTCGCGCTGCGTTTCGTGAATTTGGTGGAAGAACCGCCGGACCCGGATTTATTCGAGCACAACAAGTTCCGCGCCTACGCCGCTCGCCTGTACGTACCCTGGAGAAAAGAGGCGGACGGTCTGGTTCTCGCGGTGGCGGAGCCAGAAGAGGGACTGCTGCGCACGTTGGAACAGGAGTACGGGGGCAAGGTCACCTTTGTTCTGACGTCGCGGCTGGACATTCTGTGGGCCGTGCAAAGGCTGGCGAGCCGCCAACTGGCCGTTGCTTCCGTCTTGGAGCGGGCCAGGAAGGATCCGGATCATTCGGCACGGCAAGTCCTCACCTGGCCGCAAGGGATTGCGCTCGGCCTGCTGTTGTTGGCGGCCGCCGTGGGCCTGTATGGGAACGCTTCCGCCACGCTGTCGGCGCTGAACGCCGCGCTGGGGATCTTTTTGCTAGGGAGCCTGTTGCTGCGGATCCTGCTGGTCTGGACGGGCAGTGGGACGCTTTACCGAAGCCGCACGACGAAACAAGAGCTGGACGCTTTGGACGGCACAAGCCTGCCTGTGTACTCGATCCTGATCCCGCTGTTTCGCGACGCGGCCGTGGTGCCCACCCTGACGCGCGCGCTGCACTCGCTCGATTACCCGCGATCGAAGCTCGACATCAAGCTCATCTTGGAAGGCGACGATCCGGAGACCATTGAAGCATGTAAGCGAGCCGGGCTGGAAGGCAGCGTCGAGCTGATCGTGGTTCCTCCCGGACTGCCCCGCACCAAACCCAAAGCACTGAACTACGCCTTGTCGTTCGCCCGGGGGGAATTGCTCACCATCTACGATGCGGAGGACATTCCCGAACCCGACCAGTTGAAGCGCGCGGTGCTGGCTTTCCGCAAGGCGCCGCCGGAGGTCGTCTGCCTCCAGGCGCGCCTCAATTATTTTAATTGGCGCGAAAACTGGCTCACGCGCATGTTCACCCTCGAATACTCGCTCTGGTTTGACTGGTACCTGCCGGGGCTGGAGGCGCTGGGGATTCCCATCCCCCTGGGCGGCACTTCCAACCACTTCCGCGCCGAGGTGATCCGCGCCGTCGGGGGATGGGACCCCTTCAACGTGACCGAAGACGCCGACCTCGGCATTCGCTTCACCATGAACCGCTGGCGCGTCGGCGTGTTGGATTCCACCACCTACGAAGAGGCCAACAGCCAGGTTTGGAACTGGATCCGGCAGCGCTCCCGCTGGGTGAAAGGATACATCCAGACGTGGCTGGTCTATATGCGGCACCCTGTGGTCACGCTGCGGCGCCTCGGATGGAAGGGATTTCTCGGGCTGCACGCGTTCGTCGGCGGTGCTTTCCTCGGACCGCTGGCCTTTCCCCCGCTGGCGCTGATGTTCCTGGTCTGGCTCGTCACGCGCACGAAGATGTTCGATCCGCTCTTCTCGCCGCCCACCCTCGCCATTTCGCTAACTTTGTTGCTGGCAGGCAACGGGCTGCTGATCTATTTTCATTTGCTGGCCGCCTGGATGCGCCAGCGTCCGATGCTCGTCTTCTGCTCCCTGCTCTTGCCGGCCTATTATTTTCTGATTTCGATCGCGGCCTGGAGAGGGCTGTGGCAACTGGTGACCAAGCCCCACTATTGGGAAAAAACGGATCACGGCTTGACGAGCGTCGCTGCCCATCAAGGAGCTGAGCTTGTTCCGGCACTGGAAGCTGCGGGGCAATAACGCCGCAACCGGCACGCTCGCGCTGGCCGCCGCCCTGCTGGCCTTTGCCGCCAGCCTGTCCGCCGCGGTCGAATGCTTTGCCGCCTGTTTTGCCGGAAACGCGCTTTGGAAGCTTGCCCGGGCCGACGCGCCGCGCGCCCGGCTGCAATGCGGCTTGTCGCTCCCGCTGCTGCAAATCCTTTCACCCGCAACCATGCTGGTGGCCTGGGGCTTGGTGCTGGCGTTCGTCATCATCGCCATGCGCGAAAGCGGCTGGCTGAAGCGCACCGCGTCGCTGATGACACTGGTTTTCCCGTCTCTTCTGCTCTTGGCCTGCCGCGCCTATCTGCTCTGGCTGGGCTATCCTTGGCCGCCGCATGTCCTCTCGCTATGATCCGGCGGCCGCCGCGGCGGCAAAGCAGCCTGGTGAGACAACGCAGCCGAGGGACGGGCGTGGAGTTGCCGGATCAGGCGCAGGAACGACGGCAGTTGCTCGCTTCAGCGGCTCCCGCACGCGAGCATCCGGTCCGGCGCGAAACCCGCCAGGGTGACGGCTTCGCGCAGCGCGGCCTCTTCGGCCGCGGTGAGCGCGCGGCGGGGCGGCACGGGATAGCCGCAATCGATGCCCGACCAGCTCAGCAGGCGCTTGATCGCGGCGACCCCCGGAAAACGCAGCACGGCGCGGATCAGATCGTTGATCCTGTCCTGCCCCGCGCGCGCTTCCGCCCAGCGGCCCGCGCGGGCATGATCATAAACGGCGACAAACAGTTCCGGCGCGAGATTGTAAAAGCTCCCGATGCCCCCGTGCGCGCCCATCAGCAGGCCCGCCGCCAGCACCTCGTCCCGGCCGTTGAAGATCACGTGGCCGGCGCGCTGGATCAGCGAAAGGCGGTAGAGGTCGAAATCGGTGAACTTCAACCCAACGACGCCCGGAATCGAACAAAGTTCAAAAACGTCTTCGATGGTGCGAATCGAGGCGGAGAAGTCAGGAAAGTAGTACACCAGCACGGGCACGGATGCCGCCGCGGCCAATGCTTCGTAGTAGCTTTTGACCTCGGCAAAGCTGTAGGCCGATCCCGGCGGGAGACTGGAGATGGCGTGCGCGCCGGAGCGGAAGGCGTGGCGCGCCAGCCGCACCGCGTCCGCCGTGCTGGGCGCGCCGACGTGGGCGATGACGGCGCGCCCCGCGGGCGTGTTGGCGACGGCCGCCTCCACGGCGCGCTCACGCACCTCGAGCGGCAGTTGCGGCCCCTCGCCTGTCTGCCCGCAGACGTACACCCCGTGGCCGCCGGCTTCGTACAGCCGGGCGAGCAGAAGTTCGAAACTGCGGGTGTTCAGTTTGCCGTCCTGGTCCACGGGAGTCACCACGGCCGGCAGAATGCCAAAGAGGGATGTCATAGTCTTTCCTAATTTGATCATGCGGGACCACGGGGCAAAGAAGCGCCGCTCCAGCCTGGCGAGCGGCCCGCGCACCCGCCGGCGAAGTCCTTGTCCCGTCAACGCGCAGGGCGGCCACGCCGGCCAGCCCTTGCCGCCGGATCCGCCCGGAACCGCTCATTTCCGGGCCTCTAAAATCCAGGACAACGGAAACTTGACCAGGGTGAGCGCGGCAATGCGCAAGCGCGGCTCATCGGGATGGCCGCGTTCGTAGAGCACGTAAATCGCCTGATCAGGGCCCACGTTGATATCGGCGTAGCCTGCCCATCCGGGATCAAGGACGCGTTTCACCGTCCAGGTGGCGCCATCGTCTTCGCTGAGTTGGACCGTCAGGTTGCGCCGGTCGCGGCTTTGGCCCGGTTCGCCGGGCTGCCCGCCCCGCAGCAGGTTATCCGGATTGACGAACAGCAGGCGGTGGGGTCCGCGCTTGCTGGTGGTCCCATAGCGGGCGATGCTCCCGAAGCAGATGGGTTCCACGAGCTCTTCCTGGAAGCGCGGAGCCGACCAGCGCGTGGCGCCGTCGGGACTGGTGACGACCAGACGCCGGTGGCGCTTGCTGGTGGAGCGCACATTCAGCATGAGGTGGCCGTTGGCAAGCTGTACGGCGGCGGTTTCGTTGGGGTTGGTGATCTCGCCTCCTCCCATGATGGCGATACGGCTGGGCCGCCAGGTCTTGCCGTGGTCATCGCTGTAGATGGTGGCGAGCACATTCGGACTGTGCGGACCGGTTTCGGCCGTGGAAAGCCACACGGGAACCAGGAGCCGGCCGTTCCTCAGTTGAATGCCGTGGCCGGGACCGGTGGCGATCACTTTCCAGTTGTATTGGGGCCGGAATTCCTCGAACGTACGGGTGATCTCGACCGGGGGAGAGAAGGTTCTGCCGTCGTCCTGGCTGCGCAGGTAGAATGCGCGCATGTATTCGACGCAGTAGAGGAAATGGACAAGGCCCTTCTTGCGGTCGGAGATAACCACAGGGTTGTTGTAGGTGATGGCGCCGGGCGGGCGGTTGAGGCGGGCAGTGACCGGATTCTGGGTCAGCGGCTCATCCAATCGGCCGATCCACTGTTGCGGCGACCACGTCGCGCCGCCATCTTCGCTGCGGCGAATGACCAGGTGGATGTCATCCCAATCCGAGGCGCTGGTGCGCCGCGCCTCGGCGTAGGCCAACAGCGCGCCCTTGGGCGTCACCGCGAGGCCAGGAATGCGGTAGACGAAATAGCCCTGCGCACCCGAGCTGAACACATCGATGCGCGCCGGTTCGGCCGCGCCCGCCGGGAAGGCAGTAATGGCCACAGCAAGAAGGAGCCGGTTGCTGATCCGCATGCTTGATTACCCTAGCGCATCAACCCGCGCTGCCGTGCCGCAGGCGCGGCTTGACAATGCGGGGCGGATGCCCCGTCAGAAGTTGTACTTCAGCGCCAACTGGATGTTCCGGCCCCCGCTTGCGCTTTGGATCAGGCCGAAGTTCGGGTTGGACAGATTGGCAACAGGGCCGCTGAGGATCTTGTGGTTGAAGGCGTTAAAGGCCTCGAAGCGGAATGTGACGCGGTGGCCCTCCTTGATCTGAACCTGCTTATGCAGCGCGCCGTCAAAGGCGAAGCCGGAAGGGCCGCACAAGGCGTTGTAGCCGAGGTTGCCGAAACGCCCCTCGGCGATGGGCCGGGAGTTGTCGAAGGCCGCCCGGTTGAGCCAGGTCAGCGCGGTGGCGTCGCGGTTGTATGGGTCCGCGCCGCCCACGTAGTCGGGCCGCTGGCCATCCACACGGCCATTCCGTACCAACAGCGTCCCGGCGGTGACGTTCAACGGCAACCCGGACCGCCAGGAGGTGATCCCCTGCACGGTCCACCCGCCAAGCAACGCCTTCAGCGCCGGGTTCTTCCCGGCCGCCCCGGCCGGAATCGCATACGCGAAGGTCCCGACAAAGCGGTGGCGCAGGTCGCCGTCCTTGACGCCGCGCGAGCCCGCGATATTGTTCGGGTCCTGCAAGGAGCCGAGCGTAAACGTAATGGTGCCGTCCGGCACGAAGTAAGCAGTGGACTTCGCCCATGTGTAGTAAGCATCAAAGGTCAACCCGCGGGACAGGCGCTGGTTGGCCGAAAGCTGAAGCGCGTGGTAAGAAATGTTGGCGGCGTTCTCCAGAATGTTGACGTCGCCGAATTCCGGCCGGGGACGCCGCCCGAGCGCCGGGTCCACCAGGTTCACGTTGCGGGGCGAGGTGAGCTTCACGTTCCGCGTGCCAACGTAGCTGGCCTGCACGGCGAGCGACTTCGTGACGGAAGCCTGGGTGCTGAAGTTCCACAGCCCGCCGTAACTGTCGCGGCGGTTGAAGTCCATGATCTGGCGCGTCACCACGAAGTTCGGCGGCAACAACCCCGGGTTGCCGGCGATCTGGTTGACCAGCGCGAAGGGGAACGGATACGCCGGCGAAAATAGCGGGATGTCGGCTGGCGCGAAATCGGCCACAAAGGGCAGCCGCGGATCGAGCGAGGCCATGTCCATCAGGTAGATGGGCACCTGCGGAATGAAGCCAATGGAGCCGCCGGCCCGCACGACCAATTTCTGGTTGCCCATGGGATTCCAGACCACGCCCACGCGAGGCCCCCAGTTGTTCCGGTCCGCAACGAACATGTCGTTGCGCGCCGTGGGGATGAAGGCGCCGAAGGGATCGGAGCTGGCGATGTTGAACAGGCCCTTTAACGGCGGGAAGTACTCGTAACGCAAGCCCAGGTTGAGTTGAAGGCGGGATGATACCCGCCAGTCGTCCTGGAAGTAAAAGCCGTATTGCGTGTTCTTCAAGCCTTTGCCGCCGCCGAAAAGCATGCGGATGCGGTTCGGGCGGTCCGCGATCAGGTCGTTGATGTTGTTGTAGAAATGGGTCGGCTGGCCGCCCTGGTCGCGGTTGTTCATCGTCACGCGCACCTCGGCGCCCATCTTGAGTGAGTGCCTGCCGCGGATGATGGTCAGGTTGTCGTTCAACGTGTAGGTGGTGGGGATGAAATGAAGGTAACCGGGAAGGTTCAGATTGATGTTCACGCCGGCCGTGCTGATCCACGCGGGATAGTTCTCGCGGCCGGCCTCATAGCGGAACAGATCGGTGCGGTTGAAGCCCAGGCGCCACTCGTTGAACACGGAAGGGGCAATGGTCCAACTGTCCTGCACCACGGCGTTATGAAAGCGCGTGGGCAGGGTTTGCCTGAGGACCGGTATCAACTGGGGCGTGCTGATGTCCTGGTTGTTGTAGCTGTAGCGGAGCGAGAGGCGGTGCTTTCCGAAATCGAGGTCGCCGCGGCTCAGATAGGTGTTCTCGTCATTGATGCGGCGGTCGTTGCGGCGGTGGAAGCCGACCAGGGGGTTGGCGGTCGGCTCGAACTCCTTCGGCGATAACTCATTGAAGGTTTTCTGGAGCGCGGGCGTGAGCTGCGCGATCAGGGCCGGCGTGGCCACGTTGCCCGTCAGTTGACTGGGGCTTCTGACCTGCGCGCCCTCGTAATTGAAAAAGAAAAAGGCGCGATTGCGGATCAGCGGACCTCCCAGATTGCCGCCATATTGATTCCACCGCAAGGAAGGACGGGGCAGGTTCGAGCGGTTATTGAAAAAGCTGTTGGCGTCGAGCTTGTCGTTGCGGAAGAAGTGAAACAGCGAACCGTGAAACTGGTTCGTCCCGCTCTTGGTGGTCACATTCAGAACGCCGCCGATCGCGCGCCCGTACTCGGCCGACATTGCGTTGCCGGAGGCCTTGAACTCCTCGATCGCCTCCACGCTGATCGTGTTAATCAGCGGACTGCCCCCGGTCGCGTTGCCCGTACCAGGCACCTCGCCGAGCGACATGTCCACGCCGTCGAGCATCAGGTTGTTGCCGAACGCCGTCGCGCCATGAAACTCAATTCCGCCGCGGCCGCCGGCGCTCGAAGAGGGGTTCGCCAGCACGCCCGCCTGCAACCCGACAAGCTGTTGAAAGTTGCGGCCATTGAGCGGCAGCGCCTCGATCTTGTTCCTCTCCATCGCCACGCCCAGGTCCGTCGTCGTCGCATTCACGATCGGCGCCGACGCCACCACCTCGACGCTCTCGGCAACCTGGCCCAGCTCAAGCCGGATATCGACGCGCGGCCGCGTGCCCGTGTTGATGGGAAATGTTGCCGTCGTACCGCGGCGGAAGCCCTGTTGCTCGGCCTCGAGGCGGTACTGGCCCACCGGCAGCAACGGGAACTCGTAGTAGCCGGTTTCGTTGGTGACCGTCTCCCGGCTCACCCCGGTGTCCACGTTCTTTACGGTAATGCGCGCGCCCACGATCGCGGCGCCGGAAGGATCGGTAACGTTGCCAACGAGTGACCCGCCGCCGATCTGGCCCAAAACCAAGAGCGCGGCGGCAAGCAGAAGCAGCGAGATACGGCCAATCAGCGACCCGGCTGAAGTCGGCATAGACTCTCCTTTTGCGACCGATAGTTTACTCGATAATATGTTCGATTGACCTTGCTGTCAAGGGTTCCCTATGGTAACGTTGGGAGCGATGGCTACCAGAAGCACCGGCGCCCGCCCCCTGCCGAACGGGAGCTTGGCTCAGCGCACGGTTGACCGGCTGCGGGAGGCGATTTTCGATGGTTCTTATCCGCCGGGGGCGCATCTGCCGGAGCTTCGAATTGCGCGCGAACTTGGGGTGAGCCAATCGACGGTGCGCGAGGCGCTCCAGCAGCTTGAGGCGGTGGGTTTGGTGACGCGGCATCCTCACGTGGGCACCACCGTGACGCGGTTAACCCCGAAGGAGGTGCGCGAACGTGTGCAACTGCGCGCGCTGCTGGAGGTGCAGGCGGCGCAGGAAGCGGCCTCGCGGATGAGCGAAGAGGAATTCGAAGAACTGGAACGGCGCTTGGCGGCGCTGGGCTCGGCAATCGGGCGCGACTCGTATTACGAAGCGGCTCAGGCCGATCTGGAATTCCATCGGTGGATATGGAAGTGTTCGGGCAACGAAATGTTGTGCCGGTTGCTGGACCAGCTTACCGTCCCGCTGCTGGCCTTTGTCAGCGTGCTGCGGGCGAGCGGGCTTCAACATCTCGTTGACGTGACCGCTGCGCATGAGCCGCTGGTGGCGGCGCTTCGCTCCGGGGATCGGCGGGAGATCGAGGAAGCCTTCACCCGCGGGGCCACCAGTTCATACGAAGAATTCATGGATGTCACCCCCTCGGCGCGGCGTGCGCAGGCCTTTGGGATGATGGAGCACGCGCCGCCACCGCGGGCTGCTGCGGCGCCGGCCCCAATCCCGCCGGCAGCGGGGCGAACCGAATGAGCCGGCGCTTGAATCGGGGGAACTGCAGGCCGGTTCTGGTTCCCAGGGATCATTCCGCGCATTTCCAGCCTCCTCACAACGATGATTTGACACGCCTCTTTGGACACCTGCGGCCGGATTGCAGTTCCCCCTCCGGGCGGCAAGCATGAGAGCTCAGAATGGGAGGTTGAGCAATCCTTGCACCATGCGCGTACCTCGGCGCGCCGGCACCATGGGGAATCAGAACCACCGCCGGACGCCCGATCAAATCCGGCCGCCCGCGGCAAAAATAGCGGCCCGCGACCGGCGCCCGGCTTGTGCGCCGCCCGAGCCGCGGGGCTTTTCATCCCCAGCGTAAAGGTGTACGTTCGAAGTAGCCGGAGTCTGGCGGAAAGGAACCTGTGATGTCCGCGAATGCCTTATTCATCCTTGCGGCTTTCCTGCTGATGGGCGCGGCCACGATTTTTTCGATTGCCGCCGCCGAACCGGAGCCCAAACAGCGCGCGATTCGGGCCGCCGCCTGGGGCGATCTGGTGGCCGGCTTGGCGGAGATGGCCTACGGAATGACGCGGCTGTAAGCAGCGCACAGGGCCGCGGCGCAGCCGGGCCGTAGCGGGTCCATTTGGAACGCGGACCTGGTTCATCGCACAATAGCGGAATGCGCCTCCGCGCGCGGGGAGTTTCGCTGACGGTGGCGGCCCTGACGGGGTTCGCGTGGGGGCCGTCCCCTACGCTGTGGGGGCAGACCACGCAGGGGCTCATTTCGGGACAAGTGGTGGATTCGGTGACCGGCCGTCCCGTCGCGGACGCGCAAGTCCGCTATCAACAAGTGGCGTTGAGCCTGGGCGGAGCGGCGCGGGCGGATCGTTTCGGTTACTTCGTGCTGCCGCTGCTATCGCCGGGCGGCTACACCCTGCGGATCGAAGCCAACGGGTATCAGCCGCTGCAAATGGAAGAGGTCACGCTCGCCGTGGGCGGGCGGCTGGACTTTCCGCTGCGCCTGCGGCCGCTGCACGACGTCTGGGAAAGCGGCCAGTATCGCAGCGTGTTCCTGCCGGATTCGGCCACGGTGCTGGATTTCTACGGGCCCGACCTGGACGCCAGCCGCGCGGCGTCCTTCGAGCCGCCGCGAGGCGAGGCGGCGCGCCTGGAGACGGGTCTCTCGCAGGTCATCACCTCCACGGAATTGCGCGATCTGCCGTTAATCGGCCGGGACGCCTACACGCTATTGGTGACGCAACCCGGCGTCACCGCCGACACGGCCACGGGGCGCGGCCTGGGCCTGGCGATCAATGGGCAGCGCCCGTCGGCCTCGAACTTCCTGCTTGACGGACTCGAACACAACAACTACCTGACGACGGGGCCGCTGAGTCCAGTCGCGCCCGAGGCGGTGGGCGAGTACCGGGTGTCCACCAACAACTTCTCGGCCGAGTACGGGCGCGCGGCGGGCTTTCTGGCCAACGCGGCGTCGCGCGCCGGCGGCGGCGCCTGGCACGGCTTGGCGTACTTTTACCTGCGCAACGGCGCGCTGAACGCCAATGGCTTCGCGCAGAACGCCGCGGGCGTTTCCCGGCGGCCGCTGAAAGAGACGCAGCCCGGGTTCTCTTTCGGCGGACCGCTGCGGCGGGAGCGCCTGTTTGCGTCAGCGGCGTTCGAGCACTTCCGCCTGCGCGCCGACGGCGATCCGGTGCGCTTTCGCCTGCCCACCTCACGGTTCGTCCAGGAGTTGACCGCACCAGGCAGCGCGGCGCGCCGCCTGCTCGAGCGGTTCGGCGCCGCCTCCGATCCGCTGGCTCTGGCGGTGGAACGGGAACAGGCGCCCACCGCCTCCCTGAACCGCTCCCTGGCGCTGCCGCGGGTGGACTGGGTCTCGGCGCGGGCGGACCATCGCGTGCTGGCTCGCCTGGCGCTGGCGCGCCGCACCCAACCGGACTTCAGTTGGTCCCCGTACCGGGATTTCCGGATGGCGCTGGAGCAAACGTCGGCTGGGCTGGGCGGGGCGTGGACCGCGGCTCTCCGTCCTACTCTCGCCAATGAACTCCGGCTGGGCTGGAGCTGGGACCACCTGGCGTTCGACCGTCCGGCGCAGCTTGTCGATGGCGTGCGCACGCCGTTGCTTTCGCTGTCGCCGCGCGTGCGGAACAGTGACCCGCCTCCTCCGGCGGACAGTCTCCCGATTCTACTGCCCGGAGGCGCGGGGCTGCCCGGTGTCCCGGTGTTTTATGGCTATGCCAGCCGCGCCCGCACTTGGGAAATTGTCGAGAATCTGGTGATGGCCCGCGGGCGGCATGTGGCCAAGTTCGGCGGAGGCTGGCTCGACCGCGCTCTCGACGGGTTCGCGTCGTTCGGCCGGGACGCCTCGTTTCAATTTCGCAGTCTCGAGGATTTCGGCCGCGATGCGCCCGCCTCGCTGTTTACCGGGGTTTCCCGCACGGGCCTGCCCGCGTTCCGCAAACCGGACGATAGCCGCAGCTTTCGCTACCGGCAGTTCTTCCTGTTTGCCCAGGACAGTTTCCGGGTCACCGGGCGGCTGACGCTCAACCTGGGCGCGCGTTACGACCGCTTCGGCGCGCCGCGCAGCACGGGCCGGGCGCGCGATCCGCTGCTCGAATTGGGCAGCGGCGCGGATCTGCCCTCGCGCCTGGCGAGCGCCCGGTTCCAGCCGGGACGCAGCCGGCTCTACGACCAGGACGGCAACGATGCCGCCGCGCGCGTGGGCTTGTCCTACCGGGTGGCGTCGCGCACCGCAGCCCGCGCTGCCTGGGGCGTCTTCTACGACCGGCCGTTCGACAATCTGTGGTTCAGCCTCCGCGCCAATAGTGTCGCCGTACCGTTGTTTGAACTGGCTTCGTTTTTCGATCCCGCGCAGCCGCGGAACTATCTCACCGACCCGCTAAACCTGCTAGCGGGGTTTGACGGGCGGCAGGTGAATACGTCGGTGCCGGCGCCGGTCCTATTTCAACCCGGCCTGCGCTCGCCTTATGCGCAGAGCGCGTACGCCGGGCTGACGCATCAGCTCGCCGGGGACTGGACCGCGGAGGTGAGCTACCTGGGCTCGCTGGGGCGAAAGCTGATCACCAGCGACATCGTCAACCGGATCTTCAGTTTGCCATTCGAGCCGTTTGACCCGGCCAACCCGGCGAGGGTCTTCAATCCGGCGCTGCCCGAGTTCATCTACCGCGGCAACCAGGGCTCGTCCTCCTATCACGCGATGGCGGTCACCGGGCGCTACCGCGGTCCGCGGGCGCTCGCCCATGTGTCTTACACCTGGGGCAAGTGGATTGACAACCAGAGCGAAGCACTGAACGGCGACGCGACCAATCTGTCGTTCAGCGGGCGCGGCGGCGTGGGCGCGGGCGTCTCGGCGTTCGCCCGGCAATTCGACAGCGGAAGCGACCGTGGCCCTTCGGATTTCGATCAGCGGCACAACCTGGTGTTCTACTCGGTGTGGACTTTGCCGGAAGCGCGGGGGACCGGCCGCTGGCGGGCTCTGGCGCGCGGCTGGCAAGTGGCGCAGCTTGCGGCGTTCCGGTCCGGGTTCCCCTTTACGGTGTACGCAAGGGGTTTCGCCGCCGTCTCGCTCGAGCAGGGACGGCTGTACAACAACCGCGCCAACCTCAACGCCCCAGCCGGCTATGCGACTCGCCAAGCCGCGCCCGGCGGCTGGACGTTGCTGCGGCGCGATGCGTTCGCCGACCCGCCCGCCGGCGTGCTGGGCGGCACGGGCCGCAACGCCTTTCGCGGACCCGGCATGTACAACCTGGATCTTTCTTTGTCGCGCTCCGTGCGGCTGCGCTGGCTGGGCGAGGCCGGGCGGATCGTCCTGCGCGCGGACGCGTTCAACGTGCTCAATCACGCCAACCGGAACAACCCGGAGTCGCGCCTCGACGCCGAGCGCCCGTTTTTGCCGGACTTTGGTGAAGCCGCCCTCGGGCGCAGAGGCCGGCGGACAGCGTTCCCCGCCTTGTCCCCGCTGGACGAAACCCCGCGCCAGGTCCAGGTGCTGTTGCGCTTCGAGTTTTAACTATAACTACCGCGCGCGGATGGCGATGGTGGCGCGGTCCTGGCTGAAGACGTCGTTGAGGGAAACGCGCAGCGGGATGCCGTTGCCCAGGGGCGCGTCCGCCGGGATGCGCACGTTGATTTGCCAGACGCCCAGCAGGCCGGGCGCCAGACCGGAGTAGAGAATATGATCATCCGGAACGGCCCGGCCGCCGATGGTGACCCGGGGCCGGCTCGGCGTGGACAACAACCCCTCGGCGGGCGTACCGTCCGGCGGCGCGTCCGGCACAAACCCTTGTCCGGTTCCGAACAGGACAATGACCTCACCCGGCGCGATGGGATTCACCGGCGTGTGCACCGTGTTGTCCTGGTTGAGCGCCGCCAGCGTTCCGCCGCCCGTGCCATTGGCGGTGAACAGGCCGGGAGACGTGCCGCGCAGGCCCAGATCGAAAGCGCCGAACAACTGGCCCGTCGAGGTGTTGCGTACGATCACCTGCACCGCGCCTGAGTTCGGCAGACGCATCGGCAGCAGGAAGTTGATCTGGCCCGGGGACACGAAGTAGAGCGGGGCCGGGCGGTCATCGATGGTCAGTTGGATGGCGGCGAGTTCCGTCGGCATAGGAATGGGAGCGGGCAGTTCATTGAAGACGCGCGTTTCCGAACCAAAGTTCACGGCAACGCAATCGCGAGGGCCGCAGCGCACCCCGGAAACCGGGAATACGCTCGAAATGGTTCCCGGCGCCAGGGCGCCCTCGGCAAAGCTGGCGCCGTTCGTGAAGCGCAGTCCGGGCGCGAACAGCGAAACGCGGTGCACCGAATCGGCCACCAGCAGGTTGTCAAAACCGTCCAGCGCCACGCCGATCGGGCGGTTTGCGGAGACCGTCGAGTCGGCATTAAAGCCGATCTCCTGGGCGTCCTCAAAGCGGGGATACCGGAGAATCCGCTGCCCGTTGCTTTCAGCCACCCAAAGCACTCCCGTGCGGGTGCTGATCGTGACGCCCGCGGGCAAATTGATTCCCGTGATGGTAGCCAGCGGCGTCGCCACTCCCTGAATGCTTTGAATGCGCTCGAAGATCTGGACGCGATTGAGGCGGCTGTCGGCCACGTACAGGCGGTCCTCGGTATCGAAGGCAACGCCGAGCGGCTCATTGAAACGGTTCGCGCCCGCCGGTCCGGCGGTCACCGTGGCGAAGTCCGGCTGGCCGATGACCTTCTCCGCCGCCATGCCGTTGGTAAACGGCTTGCGGAAGTACAGCACCCGGTGGTAGCCCGCATCGGAGACAGCCAGCCCACCCTCCGCCTTGGCCGGATCGGCTCCGTCCGCCGAGAAGGCCAACCCCCAAGGCAAGCTCATCGTGCGCGAGTTGGGAGCTTCCAAACGGGTGGTGAAATTGGGCTGTCCGAGCACCAGGTCCGCCCGCTGGATTTGGCCCGCGCGCGCGAATGGCGTGGGAAACCGCAAGACCCGCCCGTTCCCCAGATCCGCCACCCACAGGTTGCCGGCGGCATCCACCGCGATTCCGGAAGGCCGGAATAAGCCCGTGTCGGTGGGCGTGTCCACCTTGTTGGTCGGGGAGTTGATCAGGTTCCGCAGCAGGTCCGTTTGGCCGATCACCAGGTCTGCGGCGGCGCCAGTGCGCAGCGCTTGCAGGCTGCGAAAGCCCAGGATGCGATGATTCAATGTGTCGGCGACGTAAAGGCGGGGAGGGCTCACACTACGGTCCACCGCCACGCCGTTTGGCGTGTTGAATTCGCGCCCTTCGAGCAGGTTGGGGGCTTCCGTATCGAAGCCCAATTGGCCGAGCACGCGCCGGGCCGGGGCGAATCCGCCCGTTACCTGCGGAAACACCAGCACGCGGTTGCTTCCGGTGTCGGCCAGGTAGAGTTCGTTGTTGTACGACAGGACCGCCGTGGGGGCGAACAGGCCGTTTTCATGCGGGATATCCCGGCCCGCGTAAGGCCGGAACGAACGCAGATCAGCCTGGCCAAGGACCACGCGGGCAGGCGGCGAGGGCTGATTGGCTGTCTCGGCGGGCCACTGGTCCACGGGGTCGTACAGCACCGCCCGGTGCGCCGCCGTGTCGGAGACCAATAGGCGGTTGTCGGCGAGGGCCAGCCCCTCGGCGGTGTTCAAAGTGAATTCGTTCACGGCGGGCAGCGGGGGCTGTCCCGGCTGCTGCCGCGGCGGGCGACCGAGCAAGCGGGTGGCCTCCGCGCCGTTGGCCTGGGTCGCCGCCGCCGCGAAGAACAACACGCGCCCCTGCGCGGTGGTGGCGGTGGCGCGGGCGCGGTCGCCAATGTAAATGCGGCCCGCCGCGTCCACCATTACCGAAACCGGGCGGTCCAGCTTGGCTTTATCGTCCGCTGAGGTGGCCGGGCTATTCGAAGTAAAGTCAGTCTGTCCCAGCACGAAATTCGCGCGGGGTTGATTGCGGCCCTCGGCCAACTCGTTGGCCGAATACCGCAGCACGCGGTGGTTGCCGGTGTCCGTAACAAACAGGTTGCCCTGGGGATCGAACGCCAGACTTGCGCGGCGGCCCAGGAGCGGGTCGTTGATGTTCAGAAACAAGGTCCGTTCGGAGATGCCGCCCGTGTTGGCGCCCGCGGTCGAGAACGATGCCTGGCCGATCACCATGTCGGGCAGAATCGAGTCGGCGGGCTGGGAAAATGGCCGCGGAAAACGCAGCACCCGGTTATTGCCGCAGTCGGCGACGTAGAGGTTGCCGTTGCGGTCTACGGCCAGCCCGGTGGGAAAGGTCAGGCCGGCGGAGAAACCGGTAGCCGGTCCGCCGGGGAGGGCCGTGAAGGCCGGTTCGCGCTGGCCCAGCACCAGATCGGCGGGCGCGCCATTGGCGAACGAAGCCGGATTGCGCCAAGCCAGCACCCGGTGGTTGTTGGAATCGGCCACGTAGAGAATGGGGGGCGTAGCAGTGGTGTCCACCGCCAGCCCGCCCGGTCCGAACAGCCCCCGGTTGTCCACCAGGTTGGGATTCGAGGTGTCGAAATCAAGCTGCGCCACATCCTCCGGACCCACCTGGAGCCGCCGGGCGATGCCGAGGGAGAAAACCGGTTTGCGCCGCAACGCCTGCGCGGCCAGATCCGCGGCGGAGACCAGCAACAACGAGACATGCAGAGAAACAAAAAGAGCACGCTTCATATCGGGCCGGGCGGGCCGGGGCCCGCATGTTCATCACGGTAACACGGCGCTTGTCAGCGATCCTTGAGGTATTTGCCAAGATCAGGGAACAGCAGGGCCTGAATTTCCGGAAGCGCCAGGTCCGCCGCGCGCAGCAGCCGCGCGCCCGTATCGGTTGCGCGCGCCGGCTTCTGGCCGCGCAAGTGCATGCCGATCGCGCGCACGCTTTCGTATCCCATGCGGAAGGGGTCTTGCACGATCAGCGAATCGATCCACCCGGCGCGCAAGTCTTCCAGAAGCTGCTCGGAAGCGTCAAACGCCACCAGCTTGACACTCCGCGCCTGCCGCGACTTGAGCGCCTGCACGGCGCCCGCGGAACTCGACTCGTTGTCGGCAAACAGCCCCGCCAGGTCTGGGTGCGCGGTGAGGATGTTCTCGGTGACCGCCATCGCCCGGGCGCGGTCCGCCATGCCGAACTGGACCGCGACGATGTCGATGGCGGGATACCGCCTGCGGATCTCGCTGGTGAAGCCGTCCTCGCGCTCCATGGTGGAGGCGCTGCCGGGCAGGAAGCCCACCACGCCCACTTTCCCTTTGCCGCCCACGATTTCGCCCAGGCGCCGCGCGGCCATGCGTCCGGCTTCCAGGTTGTTCGTGGCGACGTAGGCGATATGGCGGTCGGTGGCGATGCCGGAATCGAAGATCGCTACCGGGATGCCTGCCCGTGCGGCGCGTTCCACCACCGCAACCAGCGCCTTGCGGTCCACCGGCGCGAGCGCAATCCCCGCCAAACGCCGCCCCACCATCGACTCGACGATCTCAATCTGCCGGCTGGCGTCCACTTCCGTCGCCGGGGCGTTCCATTCGATGGCGAAGCCAAACTCACGGCCGGCCTTGATCGCCCCCGCCCGCACGGTCTGCCAAAAGATGTGATTGGCCCCCTTCGGCGCCACCCCCACCACCGGGAGCGAGGGCTCGCGATGGCATCCCGCCAGCGCGGCCAGCGCCGCCAGCCAGACGAATCTCGACATGGTGAACTCATCTTGCCACAATGGCTGCATGGCGCTGGTGAAGGTGGCCCGGGTGAGCGACATTCCGCCCGGCACGCTGGTCGAGGTGATGGTGAACGGCGAGCCGTACGCGCTCTGCCACGTGGAGGGCGAGTTCCGGGCGCTCGGGGGCGTTTGCCCGCACCGCGGCGGACCCATCGGGCAGGGAAATCTGCACGGGGGGCGCGTGGTGTGTCCCTGGCATGCCTGGGAGTTCGACAGCCGCACCGGCGAGAACGACTACGACCCTTCCTGCCGCCTGCCCGTGTATGCGGTCGCGGTCCAGAACGGCGACGTGCTGATCGACCTCCCCTAAGTGCCGGAACTCCCTGAAGTCGAAACCATCGTCCGCGGACTGCGGCCCCGCTTGCGCGGCCACCGCATTATCGACGTCTGGTGTGCGTGTCCCCGCATGCTGCGCGGCGACCCGGCGTTCCTGGCGGGGCAAACGATTGGCGAGGTCCGCCGCCACGGAAAGTTCATTATCCTCGAGTTGAGTTCGGGCGGCGCGCTCACCCTGCACCTCGGCATGACCGGCAAGCTGCTCGTCAACGGCGGCCGAACGCCTTATACCCGGGCGGGCTTCCGGCTGGATCAGGGCGAACTGCTCTTTGACGATATCCGCACCTTCGGCCGGATAGAAATCAGCGCCGCGCTCCCAGAGCGCGTGGCGGCGCTCGGACCGGACGCCCTCCAGGTGGACGCCGGCGAGTTCGCCTCTCGCGCCAAGCGGCGCCGTTCGGCCATCAAGCCGTTGCTGCTCAATCAACGCTTTTTGCGGGGACTCGGCAACATCTACGCGGATGAGGCGCTGTTTTCCGCCGGGATCCATCCCCGCGCGGCTGCTTCCCGCCTCTCGCTGCCTCGCCTCCGCCGCCTGCATGGCGCGATCCAACAAACGCTGCGGCAGGCGATCGACGCCGGCGGTTCCTCGATTTCCGATTATGTTGATGCGGACGGCCTTCCCGGCAGCTTTCAGGAGCGGCACCAGGTATACGGCCGCGAAGGCGCGCCCTGCCCGCGCTGCGGCGGTCCAGTCCGCCGGATCGTGATCGCTCAACGAGGAACGCATTTTTGCCCGCGCTGTCAGAAGCGCTAGCCGCTTGCCGCCCGCGCCGGGCTGGTGCTTTGCGCGGCCAGCGGCCGCTCGCAGGCAGCCGCCCTAAAATGAAGTGTGACCGCCCGCACCCTGGCCGAGAGCATTTGCGCGGAACTCAGGCAGCACGGATATCGCGCGCTCCTGGTCGGCGGTTGCGTCCGGGACCACTTGTTGGGACGTCCGGCGCTGGACTTCGACGTGGCGACCGACGCTCCTCCGGAAACTCTCCGTGCGCTCTTCCCCGGGGCGGATCTGGTGGGCGCGCATTTCGGCGTCGTGCTCGTGCGCCGCGACCACGCGCAGGTGGAAGTGGCCACCTTCCGCTCCGACCAGGCGTACTCGGACGGGCGCCGTCCCGACCGCGTCCGGTTTCAGCGCGATCCCCGCGAGGACGCGCTGCGCCGCGACTTTACCATCAACGCCCTGTTCCTCGACCCCGCCACCGGCGAAGTGCTCGACTACACCGGCGGCCTGGCGGATCTCCGCGCGGGCCGCATCCGCGCCATCGGCGATCCGGCCGCGCGCTTCGCCGAGGATCATCTGCGGTTGCTGCGCGCGGTCCGGTTCGCCGCGCGCCTCGGTTTCACGATCGAAGAGGACACCGCGCACGCCATCCGGCGCCATGCGCCCCTCGTGCGCAAGGTCGCCGCCGAGCGCGTGCGCGACGAACTCACCCGCATTCTGACCGAAGGAGGGGCGAGGCGCGGTTTCGAGCTGCTGGACGAACTCGGCCTGCTTGCTGAGGTTCTGCCCGAGGTCGCCGCCATGAAGGGCGTCGCGCAGCCCCCCGAGTTCCACCCCGAAGGCGACGTATGGACCCATACTCTCCTGATGCTGGAGCGGCTGGAACAGCCTTCGCCGGCCCTGGCGTGGGGCGTCCTCCTCCACGACGCCGGCAAGCCCGTCACGTTCCGGGTGGCCGAACGCATCCGCTTCGACGGGCATGTCGAGGCCGGGGTCGAGATCGCAAAGGCCATCGCCCGGCGCCTCCGCTTCTCCGCCGCCGAGTCGGAGCAGTTGGTCGCGCTGGTGGCTCATCATTTGCGGTTCAAAGACGCTCCCCGCATGAACCCAAGCACGCTCAAGCGTTTCCTGCGCCTGCCGCGTTTTGAGGAACACCTCGAGTTGCATCGCCTGGATTGTCTGGCCAGCCACCGCCGCCTGGACAACTATGCCTGGGTGAAGCAACGCTGGGAACAGATGCCCCCCGAAGTCCTCAAACCTCCACCCCTGGTTCGGGGAAACGACCTGATCGCACTGGGCTTCGCCCCGGGGCCCCGGTTCGGCCAGGCCTTGCGGATGCTGGAGGAGGAACAACTGGACGGGCGGATCTCCCGTCGGGAAGAGGCGCTGGAGTTTGTCCGTTCGATCCTCGAGCGCATCTGAGGGGCAATCCTAGTGCCAAACTTTTGGGTTGCGACAAAATGCCGCACCTGCTATCCTAAAAGCGATTAGCTTGAGGAGGCTAATGCACCCCATGAAGAAACTGTTTCTTTCCAGTCTGATGTCTCTGTCCCTGCTGGCGGTGAGCGCTTTCGCGGGTTCCTGGACCGGCTACATCTCCGATGAAGGCTGTGCCAGGAAGGATCCCGCCAAGGCCGAGAGCGATGCCCATGCCGGCTGCGCTCAGGGTTGCGCCAAGAAGGGGGCCACGTTGGTGTTGGTGAGCGGCGGCAAGATCTATAAGCTGTCCGATCAGGAGAAGGCGAAGCCCCACGCTGGACACAAGGTGACGGTGGAGGGTTCGCTGGACGGCGAAACGATCAACGTCAGCGACATCAAGATGTAAGAGATCCGCCGCATGGCCGGCGGGCAGGGAAAAGGGGCGGGGCCGCTGCTCATTGCAGCTTGCCCCGCCCTTCGACTTTCCATTCCACTTCCACCACGCCGTTCCGGACGCCGTACATCCGTTCGTGCAGGTTCACCGCGACACAGATGTGGTTGGGAATCACGCGCACGCGGTCGCCGACGCGGAACTCCCGCCCGGCGGACCGGATGTCGACGTAGCCGTGCTCCTCGTTCATCGCGCGGAAGACGCATGCGGGCGCTTCCACGATGCGCCCGAACCCGGGATCGCCCGCATTGACCCGGTCAGAGGAAAAGGTCTTCGAGCCGCCATCGAGGATCATCTGTCCAGGGCGGGCGGTGGAAACGACGGTGGTCAGGATCGAGGCTGCGCAATCTTCCCAAGCGCAGGCGCCGCAACGCACGGTGTGGCCCGGCAAACCCGCGTCACCGTCGCGCTGGACAGCATCACGTCGAGGTCAACCAGTAAGGCGGGCGTGTCCAGCTCGTCGAGCAGCACGGGTCCGGCCTACTGCGGAACTTCCCGGCCCATGGACTTGTAAATCCCCTCGATGAGCGCGATGTTGTCCTTGGCCTTCTTGTTGTTGGCGTCGTACGTCAGCACCTGGCGGAACTGGCGCAGCGCGCCCGGGTATTTCCGGAAGGGAGGCATCTGGGGATTATGCATCAACGACTCGCCATAAGCCAGATGCGCGCCCGCCAGCGCCGTCTTCACTTCGGCGTCCTTCGGGTTCGCCTTGAGCTCGGCCTCGAGCGCGGCAATTGCCTGCTCGAACTTGCCCTCCTTGAGTTGCGCGTTCGCCGCCGTCACCTTGGGATTGGCGGCAAGCAGAGAGATGGCGCTCAGGGCGCCTGCCAGCAGAATTTTCGGGATCACTCTTTTATCGTATCAGCAGGTCTGGGGGCGTCCGCGCGCGCCGGTTTCTTTCCTGCGGATTTTACATAACGCTGAAGCACGCGCGACACATACCACTGCGTTTCCAGATATGGCGGCACGCCGCCGTGGCGGTCCACCGCCCCCGGGCCGGCGTTGTAGGCCGCTAGGGCGCGGTTGGCGTCGTGTTCGTACCGGATCAGCAGGTCGCGCAAAAACCGGACCCCGGCTTCCAGGTTCTGCTCCGGGTCGCGCGGGTCCGCGCCAAGCGAACGGGCGGTGTCCGGCATCAACTGCATCAGGCCGATCGCGCCCTTGCGGGAAACCGCCTCCTGCCGGTAGCCGGATTCGGCGGCGACGACGGCGTGCACGAACTCCTCCGGTAATCCGTGCCTGCGCGCCGCCTCGTCAATCTGTTCCCGCACGCTGCGGGGCCGGGGGGCGGGCGGCGGGAGGCTTTCGAGAGCGGGCGCCCCTACCCTGGGAGGCAGGGTTTCAAAGCCGACGATTTGGTCGGCGGGCAGGCGCGTTTGGCCACCCTCCGCCGAATACAGGATCACCTCGGCCCCCTCCTGCTCGTGCCGGTCGATCTCCAGCCGGAAACCGGAGCGGAGAACCGCCACCTCCGCGGCAGACGCCGAGCGGACGGCCAGCAGGACGACGGCGAAGAACCGGATCATGCGGGGAGCGCCTTTGTGATCATACCGGTTTCGAAATCATGACGGACAACGGCGGCACGGCGTGGAAAGGTTTTCTCTAGTACCACCGGGGCCTTAGTGCTAGGGCGGCAGCCTCAACCGGATCCTCGGGTTCTTCTCCTAAGTCTTTTCAGATAGGGGATTTGACGACTGGTACTTCCAGCCGGTTCACCCTACCATGGAACTTCGGTACGTGTGCCGTGTCCATGCCTCAGCCGCTTCCGCGTCCGCAACTCGCTGCCAGCGAGACAGAAGACGTCCGTACGGGGGGAGAACGGAGGCCTGTGCTGAAGGTAGTGCCGGGTGGGATGGCGGGCGGCGCGGCGGCCGGCGAGGCGCCGGTCGAACCCCCAGCGGCGGGACCGGTTTCCCTGCCAGTGGAAGCCGCGGCGGGGGTGGCTGCGGGAGTGGAAATTGGAGGCCCGCGGTGGATCCTTGTGAAGGCTTGGCCAGAACCGCCGCGGGCGCTGTGGCTGACGCCGGCTGGGTTTCTGCCGTTCCCGCTCAAGCTGGCGCGGTTGGATTCGGACGGCATGCGCCGGCGAGTGCGGCCGATTCCGTTCCCGCAGGTGACGCCGCAGCGGACGTATCTGGAGGAAAAGCTGTTGCGTTGGGAAACGCCGCTGTGGCAAGACGGCGGCGATGAGTAAGCAGGAGGGGCGATGGCGGAAATCACAAGGACGGACGAGAAACGCGCAGGGCCGGCCGGTCTGATGCGGCTGGACCCGGCAAACTCCCTCCTTCCGTACGATCGGCCGCTCGGGGAGTACTTGTGCGGTACGGTTGGCGGAGAACGCCTGAAGGGGCATGGAGCCTGGCACACGGCGATCGAATTTGCCGTCCAAGCCCGCTGGGATAGCCTGATCGCAGCGCTGCATCCGACGCCCCTCGACGGGAACAGTCCGGCGGTCGCGCCGGAAACACTTGACCTGGTTGTTTTGGCCGGCGCGGTGCGCAGCGAATCACCCGCGGTTGAGCCTGAGACAGCGCTATCGCCCGCACCCGAGGCAGCGCCGACGGAACCGGAACCGGCGATTCCTGGGTCGGCGGGTTTTGTTTTCGGAAAGACTCCAACCGGCAGTACGCCGCCGGCCGGCGAACTTCGCGCCGAGGCTTCAGTCGTCGCGGACAAGCCCCCGGCAATCCGGCTCCCCGAGCGGGAGGCCGAGCCGTTCCGGCCGCGGATGACCTTCGGCAAGGCCCCCGCGACTCCGCCGCCGGCAACGAATGAAACCGGGCTTCGCGCCGAAGAGCCGCGGCCGGCGGAAGAAGCCAAGCCTGCCAAGCCGATTCCCAAGCCGGAAGTCAAATTGCCGGAGCACGCCCGTCCGGCCGAGCCCGAGACCGGCGCTGCCGCCGAGGCGAAACCGCAACCGCGCCCCACCCTCGTGCCGGCGGCCACTCCCGCGAAGCCGGCTTCGACCGTGAAGCCTGCGCCTGTGCCGATGCCCAAGCCGTCCGTTCCCCGTCCGGCGGTGGTTCCGAGACCTCTTAAGGGATCGCCCGTCCCCGCCGTGATGCCGGCAGCCGAGGCGGATAGGGCTCCCGCGGCCGCGGAGGCGGCGCCCGCGCCCCGGCCCACGCTGGTCCCGGACCGCAAGCCTGCCGGCGCCGAGCCGCAGGCCGAACCAGCGGCCCAATTGCCGTTTCCATCCTTCGGAGGCGCGGCCGCCGCCGGTCCTGCCCTCTCGCTGACCGGCGAGGCACTTCGCGCCGACCAGGTCGAGGTGCCGAGTGGTATTCCTGGCCTATTGAAGGTGGTCGTCCCGCTGTTGCTGGTTGCGGGAGGCGGCGTCTACTACTTCCTGTCTACGGGCGCGCCGGAGGCGGCCAAGGCCACCCGTCCCCGAGGTGCGGGCGTGGAGTCCGGCGCTCTCATCGAACAGGGTTGGGTCACCGAGTGGGCCTCGGATCCGGCGGGCTCGCGGCGAGGGCGGCAACTCACCTTGTACAAACCTTCGCTGCCGCTGTCGAATTACCAGTTTGTGTTCAGTGGCAGGATCGAACGAGGGGCGCTGGGTTGGGTGGTCCGGGCGTCGGACACCAAGAATTACTACGCGATGAAAATCAGCCAGGAAGGTTCCGCGGCCGTTTTCAGGCGCTGGGCCGTGGTGGACGGGCGCGAGAGTTCGTACTCGGAAAAACGCCTCGCGCTGCTGGCTGGTCCGAGCCAAACGTATCAGGTTCAGGTGGACGCGGAGGGACCGCGTTTGACGGTGTCGTTGCAGGGCGAACCGATCGAAGTCTGGATGGACAACCGCCTGACGGCCGGGGCGGTGGGATTCCTCAACGAAAGGGAAGAGCAGGGCCGTACCACTGCGGTGCAACTGAAGTATGCCAAACGGCCCGCGGGCAACTAGCGCGCCGCCTGGCGATGCAAGCGAATAGGGGGAAGCATGAGCGACAACGACAAATGGGTGTGGTTTACGGAGGATGATCCGATTGAAGGGCTGATCGGGCGGCGGCGGAAGGGCACGGGATTGGATCCCAGCCCGGTGGCGCTGGATGAGACCAAACCCGAGGCTCCGAAGCGCCCGGGCGCCGAAGGATTAGTTGCCGCCATTCAGATGCACCTGGCGGGCCAGACCGACGGCGCGTTGGCCAGACTCGACGAGGCCGCGGCCGCCGGGGAAGACCCCACCGAAGTCTACTCGGCGAAGGGCAACCTGCTGTTTGGCCAGGGTAAGTTCGAGGAAGCCGCCGCTTGCTATGCCAAAGTGATCGAGGTCAACCCGGGACATCGCACCGCGCACTACAACCGCGGAGTCTGCCTGGAGCGGGCGGGCGATTTCACGGCGGCGGCGTTGAGCTTTCGAAAAGCGCTCGAGGCGGATCCCGAACGGCGGGAGGCGCGGCTGGGGCTCGCCCTTTGCTTGCTCCACACCGGCGAGGCTGCCGAGGCGCTCGCGGCGTTCGACGCTTATCTCGAGAAGGGCTCCGACCGGCTGGGACAGTTGGGCCGCGGAGTGGCTCTGCACCTGGCTGGGCGGCTGGACGAAGCCGCAGCCGTGTACGAATCGTTGCTGGCGATCAAGCCGGATGACGTGGAAGTGCTGGGCAACCTGCTGGCGCTCCGGGTAGCCGGGCAGGACCGCGAGGCGATTGCGGCCGCCGCGGCCCGGTTGCTGGCGGTCCAGCCCGACGCCCGGGCGGCGCTCGAGGCGTTGGCCAACCTGGCGCTCCGGGCGGGGGATTGGGAAACCGCGCTGCGGCACTGCGCCCGGCTCACCGAGCTGGACGGGACAAATTTTGTCGCCTGGTTTAACCTCGGCGTGGCGTCGGCGGAAACCGGCCGGCTCGAGCAGGCCGCCGCGGCCTACCGGAAAGCCGCCGAGCTACGCCCTGACTTCGCCAGCGTCCACGCCAACCTGGGAGTGCTTGCGCAGGGCGCCGGCGATCTGGCCTCCGCGCAAAAATTTTACCAACGCGCCCTCGCCCTCGCTCCCGATTTGCCCGGGCCACAGTGGAACCTCGCCCTCTTGCACGAACGCAAGGGCGAGTACGAAGCGGCGGAAGAAGCCTATCAGCGGCTTGTTGAGATGCACCCGGAATGGGAGGAGGCCTGGTTCCGCCTCGGCTACTTGCGCCTGCAACGGCTCGAGTATGCAGGGGCGCAGGCAGCCTTCTCCGAGAGCGTGGCCCGCCGGCCGGAGTGGGCGGACGCGCATCTGAATCTCGGCATCGCCGCCTGGAAGCAGGGAGACAAGGAAACCAGCCGCCAGCACTTTGAAAAAGCGCTGGCCAGCGCTCCCTCGCTGGTGGACGCGGTGCGGGCGCTCGCCGCGCTCGCGATCGAGCAGAACGACGCGGAACGGGCCTTCGAACTCCATGTGCGCTTGCTGGAAATGGGCGAGCGCAGCGCAGAGTTGTTCTATAACACCGCGCTGCTGCTACATCGCGCCGGCAAGCTGGAGGAGGCGGCCGAACGCTACCGCCAGGCGCTGAACGAACGGCCCGGCTTTACCGAAGCCCTGCTTAACCTGGGTCATGTCCTGCACGGGCTGGGCCAGGAAGCCGAGGCCCGAACCTGCTGGAAACAGGCGGCGGAAGCCAATCCCGACTTGGCGGCGCAGTACTTCAGCAGTTGACCCAGCGAGCCCTCCGGAGAGGCCATGAATGGGCCGGAGGGAGGATCGATAACTACATGGAACGCGCGCCGGATGATTGGGTATGGGTTGATGAGGACCCGTTTTCGGCGGGTTTGCCTCCCCGGGATCGTGTCTGGCATCTTGAACGGCAAGACGGGGAGATGACTCCGCCCTTGCCGCCGCTCCAGTCGAGTCTCGACGACTGGATGCGCGAAGGGGCAGAAGAGCCTGTCTGGACCCCCGAGGAGCTGCTCGCCTCGTTCAGTCATTTAGGAATCCCTGCCGAATTCGTCGCCTCGGTCGGTATGCCCGGGCATGATCACGTAGGCGGCGGCAAACCCAGGCTCGAGGCGGCGCGGGAATTCGCCCGGCAGAGCCAGTGGCAGGCAGCGCTTGCGATGCTTGATCGCGAACAGTCTCCTCCGGCATGCGCGCTGCGAGGTTGGGCGTGTTTTCAGTTGGGCCTGTTTCGGGAAGCCGTTGTGGAATTGCAATCCGCCGAGCCCTCCCGCGGCGTCACGTTTGTTCTGGGGCTCTGCCTCGACAAGCTAGGCCAGCCCGAGGCCGCGCTCGCCTGTGTTCGCCAGTTGGCCGGCGCCGAGCCGGACGAATTCCGCTGGACGGGCGTGGCGGGTGTTCTCCTGCTGAAACTATCCAGGCCGGAAGAGGCCCTGGCGGCTTTCAACCAGTGCCTCGCCCGGAATCAACAGCAACCTGAGATTGTATTTGGCAAGGCATTGTCATTACGTTATTTGGGCGACTTCGAAGCCGCCGAGTCGGCGTACCGCGAGGTGCTCCGGCAGCAACCGGACTGCGAGGATGCGCTCGTCAATCTGATCGCCTTGGCCACCCAAACGCGCAAAGAAGAGTCCCTGCTCCGCTACAGCGGACTGCTCCTCAAACGGAAACCTGACTCGCCGCTGGCGCTTCGGGCTCTGGCGGCCATCGAATTGGAATCGGAGAACTGGGAAGGCGTCTGTTCGCTTTGCACCCGGATCGCCGCGCAGGATCCGGACGCCTTTGAAGTCTGGTTCAATCTGGGAGTCTCGCGGCAGGCTCTCCACCAGCACGAGGAGTCCGCCTTGGCATTCACCGAGGCAGTGCGGCTTGATCCGGCATCCCTGGAGGCGCGGGTTGGGCTGGCGGCTGCATGGCAAGATGCCGGCGATGAGGAAAAGGCGGCCCAGGCATTTCAAGCGATTCTTGAAATCCAGCCTGACGACGCGTTTGCGGAAATCCAACTAGCCGCGCTGGCCGAGCGCCGGGGCGACGCCGCTGAGGCCGAGCGCCGGCTGGCCGCGTTCGCGGCACGCCACCCCGAGTCGGCAGAAGCGCACTTTCGTCTAGGTTGCTTAAGGATGGACTGTGGCGCTCCCGCCGAGGCGGGGGAGTCCTTCCGGGCCTGCCTCCGGCTGGATCCCACGTGGGCGAAGGCGCGTTGCAACCTCGCGATTGCCCAGTGGGCTGCGGGCGACTTGGCCGGCGCGGTGGAAACCGCAAGCCAACTGGCCGAGGAGGAACCCAGATGGAGCCGCCCGGCTGAGATCGCGGCGCAGGCCGCCCTCCAGCAGGGCCGATTCGCCGAGGCTGCCGAGTGGTGCCGCCGGGCGCTTTCCCACGGGGAGAGAAGTCCGATCACTCTCTTTAATCTAGGAGTACTTCTTCAACATGAAGGTGAATACGAAGAAGCTATGCGGCTGTTCCGGGAAGCGTTAAAGGAACGTCCCCACCTCCCCGAGGCGCTGGAGCGCCTTGGGCAGATTCAATGGCGGCTGGACCATCCCGACGAAGCCAAGGTGTACTTTCGCCGCGCCCGCACGGTAGGTCCCGAACTGATCGAGAAGGCAACGTAACGACAACGAGACAACCGGTTCATTGGCCGGGAGAGCCGGACGGATTCGAACGCCCCGCCCACCGCCGCCCCCGGCGGCCTTCCGTCATCACATGCGCCAAGATCAACGCCAAGCTGGCGCCCATCACGATCCCGAAGACAATCAGCATATGTGCGCTCGGGCAGCAGCGTGCCTATGCTACCTATTGTGGAACGGAATTATTGCAGAGAAATGACAAAACGGTTACAGCCGGGGGCTCGCATCTCCGAAACGTGGGGTCAAAACTCGAACTTCCTGCCCGCCAACAGCCCCCCGTCGATGACGCAAATGCTGCCGGTGACGAAGCTGGATTCATCCGACGCCAAAAACAAAGCGTACTGCGCCACTTCCATCGGCTTGCCGATCCGTTTGAGCGGATACATATCCAGCAGCTTGGCGAAACCCGCCGGGAAGCGCTCCCAATAATCCATGCACGTCTTGGTCGCAATGGTGCCGGGGCAGAGGATATTCGACCGGATATTCCACTCGCCATAATCGGCGGCCACCAGGCGCATCATCGAGATCAAGCCGCCCTTGGCCGCCGTGTACGCCGTTTCGCCAAAACCAAACAGAGCGTTCACGCTGGACAACGTGATGATGCTGCCGCCGCCGCGTGCTTTCAGTAGCGGCAGCGCATGCTTCGTGCACAGATACGGGCCCTTCAGACAGACCTCGATCGTCCGGTCGAACACGTCGTCGTCTTCCTCCGCCATGGGGCCGTCGCCGGCCGAGTAGATCGCGTTGTTGACCAGGATGTCAAGGCCGCCGAACCGCGCTGTGGTCTCGTGCAGCAACTCGCGCACTTCCGCCGGCCGGGAGATGTCGGCGTGCTGGTACAAGGCGGCGCCCCCGGCGCCCCGGATCTCTTCCGCAACCGTTTCCCCCGCCTCGTCCTCGAGATCGGCCAGCACCACCGCGCATCCTTCCTGGGCGAACAACCGGCTCATGGCGCTGCCGATGCCGCCCGCCGCGCCGGTGATGATGGCGGTCTTTCCTTGCAGTCGCTGGGGCATCCCCGTTCTCGCTTCCATTGTGAGCTATTGCACCCAGCTCACGGAAAAGCCCTGCCAGCCTGGGGAAACAATCTCGGTGCGCACCCGGGGGTCGGTCTTGATCTTCGCCAGGAAATCCGCCATCGGCTCGGGGTGGGACAGAACATTGTGGGCCACAATCACCCCGCCCTTGCGAGTCTTCCCGATGACGCCCTCGTAGTAGTGCAGATAATCGGGCTTGTTCGCGTCGATGAACACCAGGTCCAGCGGACCGTCCACCCGGCCGATCTCGATCCGCGCGTCCCCCAACCGGGCCTCCACCAGCTCCGCTACGCCGGCGGCGCGGAAGTTGTCGCGGGCGGTCCGGTGCCGTCCCTCGTCGATCTCGAGGGTGATCAGCTTTCCCCCAGTGCGTCTCAGCCCCAGCGCGATCCAGATTCCCGAGTAGCCCGTCGACGTGCCGATCTCCAGCGCCCGCCGGGCGCCGACCCGCAACACCAGATCCCGAAGATACCGCCCCTCGGCAGGCTCGATATTCGCGTAGCGTTTCCCCGGCGCCAGCAGCGTCGCCAAGAAAGCTTCCACCGCGGCGTCCGAATTGGCCCGCGCGCCGGGGAAGGGAAACGCCGCACTCAGCGCGAGCGCGGTCCGGCGCGTCATGCCGTGACTCCTGCCTGGCGCAGCAGCGACCGCAACAGGGTAAGGTCCCGCCGGAAAATCCGGAGAAGACCCTCGCGCGGAATCGTGCTTTGGCGCTGGCCGGACGCGGCCCCTCCCAACTCCGGGTATTCGTAGTGCAATTGCAGCGGCCCTGCGAATCCGCTCTGCTTGACCAGCGTGAAAAACTCCGGCAAACGGACCATGCCCTGTCCCAAGGCGCACCAGTCCGGCTGCCAGGCGCCGTTTTCCGCTTTCCGCCATCGCACATCCTTTACGGAAATTCCACGGGCGTACGGTAGCAGGAGCCGCGCGCTGTGCAGCCATCCGCCCAGGCCTCCTTCCACCGTGGCGTGGCCGATATCGAAGTTGGCCGCCACCTCGTCGGGCGAGAACGGCTTCAACAGCAGGTACAGATCCCAAAAGGAAGCTCCCACCTGGTCCCGGCCCGAGTGCGTGTGATACATCGCGCAGACGCCGTACTGCCGGTTCAGGGCGGCCAGGTCCCGCACCCGCAGTTCGAACTCGGCAAGCTGCGCCGGCAGCGGCGCGCTTTCGCGGTAACGAAAGCCGCCCCACCGGTAGCGGCGGATGCCCAACCCGGCGCAGGTGCGGACGACGCGCTCGGCGTGCGGCGTGGCCGTATCCACGATGCCGCTGGTGATCATCGGAATGCCGATGCCGGCGCGGCGGGCGTGCTCGAGGGCCCGCGGCAATTCCTCCTCCACCCGTTCCGGTGCGATATGCCCGCCCGGGCGGACGGTGATGTCCAGGCCGTCGAAGCCCAGCTCGGCCGCCAGCGGCGCGGCCTCGGCGAGCGAAGTCCATTGCAGGTGCTTCGTGAACATGCAGACGGGAATGGCGGCCGGAGGCGCGGGTGCGGCGGCCGCTGCCGGTGCTCCCGCCAGAACGCTGAGTGCGGTGCGTCGGGTCATGTAGTTTCTCTCCTGGTTGACCGGCGATGCTTCGCTTCTCTGGAATTGTACCCGCGCGCGGTCACCGGCCGCGCAGCAGCGCCCGGGCGTTGCTGTGCCGGATCTGCTCCTCCAGCGCGGGCGCCAGGCCGCACTCCTGGATCTTCAGCGACGCTGCGTCCCAGTAATACAAGGGGGCGTGCGATCCGAACAGGACCCGGCCGGCGCCCGCTGCCTCGGCGAATTTCGCCACCCCGCCCGTGCCCTCCACCATGCTGATGTCGAAGAACACCGCCCCGGCTTCGGCCAAGGCCCGCACGCGGGCCGCCGGCCCGGGCCGCTGATTCAGCACGATCACGCGCAGCCCCGGCCACCGGCGCGCCAGCTCCGCCAACGGCGCGGGGTCCACCGCCGGTACGCGCACCAGCGGATGCTGCGTCCGCTCGTCTTCCATGATCAACGCGACCTGCACCACCAGGTTCCGCTTGGCCGCCTCCTCGAACAGGTCCGCCGCGGCCGGCTGGCTCAGCGTGTAGCCGTGGTAGCTCGGGAACAGCCGCAGGCCCGGCATGTGGTGCGCCTCGTGGCAACGCCGAAGGTCTTCGCGCCACTCGGGCAGCGTCGGATTCACGGCGCCGAAGGGCAGCCACAGCGGCTCCCGCCGGCATTCCTCGGCCAGCCGCGCGTTCACCGTGGCCAGGTCGGTGTGGAGCAGCGCGTCGAAATGGCTGACCCACGCCTGGGTCACCCCGTACGCCCGCAACCGCTGCGCGAGCCCCGCCCCCGACTCGTCGCCCGGCGCCCGCCGAAACGGCCAGCGGCCAAGCGTTACATTCACGTCCACCGTCACAGCGCCACCCCTTTCGCGCGCAGGATCGGCGTCAACATGCGCTTCAGGTTCTCGCCCAGGATCAGCTTCTTGGCGCTTGCCGGAATATCCGCCCCCGTCACCTTCGCCAGTTGCGAACCGAAACTCCGCCCTCCGGCATCGCTACCCCAAATGATCCGCTCCGCGCCGAGTTCGCGATACGCCATCTCGGTGAGCCCCGCCGTCGGATCCGAGCCCGCCAGGTCGGCGGACACGTCCCGCGCCTCGCGCAGCGCGCGCACGCCCAACTGCCAGTTGCCGCCGGTATGCCCGCAGATCATCGGCACCCCCGGATGCCGCCGGGACAGAGCCACGACGTCCCAGGGATCGGACTCGCCCGGCAGATTGCCCATCACCTTGGTCCACGTGTGTTGAAAGATGGCGGCGTGCAGCTTGGCGGCGCGCTCGACAATGGGGTCCAGCCGTTCATCGTGCGCCTTCACGGCCACCCACAACTTGATGCCCACCATCGGCCCGTCCCGCACGCAGCGGTCGAACTCGCGCAGGCTGAATTCGAGATACTTGGGGCTCAGGTAGACGAACCCCAGCGCGCGCGGGTGCCAGGGCTTCAGGGCCTCCAGCACCTGATCGTTCTGCTCGCGGAGTTGCTCCGGCGTGGGGTCGTATTCGAACGGATAACCCATGAACACGATGACCCGCTCGATCTCCAGGCGGTCGGCGAAGCGGATCAACTCGGCCATCTTTTCCCGCGGCGTCGCGCCGTCGAATCCGCTCAAGTGCGTATGCAGATCCCAGATCATGGAAGCAATCCGAGTATCGAATAACCGGCGGCCGGGCGCAATCACGGGTCGTTGACCCTGCGGCCGCTCGTTTGATACCTTGCTTTAGCCTCTACCGCTGATGACCATCTACGAGCAGCTCGGCGTCCGCCGCATCATCAACGCGCGCAGCTTCTCCACCAAGTGCGGCGGCGGCGTGCTGCCGGCGCCGGTGCTCGAGGCGATGCGCGAGGCGGCGCAAGCCTGCGTACGCATCGCCGACTTGCAGGAGGCCGCCGGACGCGTGGTCGCGGAAGCAACCGGCGCGGAAGCGGCCATGGTGACCAGCGGCGCGGCCGCGGCGCTCACCCTTGGCGCGGCCGCCTGCCTCGCCGGCCTGGACGTCCACCGCATGAACCGCCTGCCGGATACCTCCGGCATCCCCAATGAAATCGTCGTCCTGCGCACGCACCGCAACGACTACGATCATGCCCTGCTGGCCGCCGGCGCGCGCTTTGTCGAAGCCGGCTACTCCTACTGCACCTTTGACTACGAGGTGGAAAGCGCCATCAGCGAGCGCACCGCCGCCCTCTTTTACCAGGCGGGCGTCGACACGGGGGCCATTGCTTTGTCCTCTTTCGTCGCCATCGCCCACCGCCACGGCTTGCCCGTGATTGTCGACGCCGCGGCGGAGCTGCCGCCGGCGTCCAATTTGCGCTCCTTCTGCAACGCCGGCGCCGACCTGGTCGCCTTTAGCGGCGGCAAGCATCTGCGCGGCCCGCAGTCCAGCGGCATCCTCTGCGGGCGCAAGGACCTCATTCTCTCCGCGACGTTGCAACACCAGGACATGGACGTGCTACCTGAATCCTGGCCGCTGCGCCACCTGATCGCCGAGGGCCGCCTGGCCGGACCGCCCCACCACGGCATCGGCCGCGGCTTCAAGGTGGGCAAGGAAGAAATCGCCGGCCTCGTGCGGGCGGTCCAGCTTTACCCGCAACGTGACTTCGCCGCCGAACTGGCCGCCTGGCGCGCCGATGTCGACTGTATTGTCGAGGCCGTCCGCGGCCTGCCCGGCATGGACGCGCGCGTCACCTTTCCCCAGCCCGGCGGCAAGCCCGTACCCTACGCCGTCCTCACGGTGGATGCGCAACAGGCCGGCTTGAGCGCGAACGACCTGGTCATCGCGCTGGAGGAAGGCGATCCCCCCATCTGTGTCTTTGAAACGATGGCGCGCTCCGGCACGGTGGTGTTCAAGCCGGAAGCGCTCGAACCCGGCGACGCCGCCCTCATCGCCCGGCGGCTGACCGGGATTCTCAAACGCTGAACATGCGATGCAAGGAGGCAATCACCATGAACAACTCTCGCAGGAAAATGCTAAAGACCGCCGCTGGTTTGAGCGCGGGCGGCGCGATGGCGGCCATGACGGCCGCAGCCAGTACCCCTGGGGCAAGAAAGGACAAGGTGCAGGGCGGAGTCCGCCTGGGCAACCTGTTTTTCAGCTCCGGCCTCACCGGCGTGCGTCCCGAAGCCCGCAAGGACCCGCTGGCCTTCGGCGGCGACATCAAAGAGCAGACCCACAACATCCTGAAGGCCCAGAAAGCCAACCTGGAGGCGCTCGGCTCCTCGCTCGACAACGTGCTGAAAGTCACCGCGTATCTGGCCGACGTGAAAACGGAGAAGAACGCGTTTAACGAAGTGTACGCGCAGTACTTCCCGTCCAACCAGCCGGCGCGCACGGCGCTGGGCGCCGACTTCCCCGACACCGCCACGCGCGTCGAAATCGAACTGATCGCCTGGATTCCGGAAAAATAGGCCCGCCGCGCTCCCCCGCTAGCGCCACAGCGCCGTGCGGGCGCGCAGGTACCACTCCGGATGCAGGTTGGCCGGCAGGCTTTCGGCGCAGGCGTCCGGCGGCGGCGCCTTCTTCCGCTCGCGGGCATGCAGGATATCCTGCGCCACGTTCCGCGCCACCAACGAACGGATCGACGGAGACTCCTGCGGTTGCGGGCGTGCGCTCGCCGGCCGGGGACCCGCGCACCCGAGCGCGCGCCAGCACCAGCGGGCCACTTCTCCCAGGGGCGTCTCCAGCGGCGGCAACGCCAGCCGCAGCGCGGGCGGTTTGGGCAGCGTCGCCTCCTGCACCCTCACTTCCATGGGTGCGATGACCCACCGCTCGCCCCAATTCATTTGCACTTCCACGCGCATCCGCTCGGCAGGCGTGCGGGCGGGCGTCCACAGATCCAGCCACAGCAGCACCACCGTTTGGCCGGGAACCGTCGCCGCCGAGGCCAGATCGAACGTGTAGGGTTGGGGAACCGGCTCCAGCCGGTCCGGGATCCAGCCGCGGGCGGTCTCTGTAAACGCCGCGCGGTAGAGGGTGGGTTGCAGCGTGTCCTCCGGATTCTGGCCGATATGAATCGTGACCGGTCCGTCGCGGGGGGGCTTCACCGCCACCAGGAAAGAGGCGTACGCATTGCGGGCAATCGCCGGCGACAGAATCTCGCGCGGCGCCCCGCCCCGGTCGGGCGCCGCCATTTGCCCGAAGGGATCCACGCGTTGAAATTCCGAGTAGATCCGCAGCGGCTGCGCCTGAGCGCCCGCGGCCAGCAGCAGCGGGAGAAGCAAACGCCATCTCGCTGCGGGAGCGCGGCCGCTCGCCGCGGCAGCGTTGGGAGGCAAAGCCGTCACTACAATTGATGTAGCATGTCTTGGCTGAATGCAGCCAATGCGCTCACCCTGGCCCGGCTCGCCGCGGCGCCGTTGCTGTGGTTCTGGATCGTCACCCACCGCGACCTGCCTGCGCTGATGCTCTGCCTCGCCGCCGGATTGACCGACGCGCTGGATGGGTGGCTGGCCCGGCGGTTCCAGTGCGTCACGCGCGCGGGCGCGTATCTCGATCCGCTCGCCGACAAGATCTTCCTCGCCACGGTGTTTCTGGCGCTCGGCGTGGCCGGGGCAGTCCGCTGGTGGGTGGTCGCGCTGATCTTTGCCCGCGACGTCCTGATCCTGGCTGTGGCCGCGGTCCTTTATCTTCGCGCCCTTCTTCGCGACTTCCCGCCCAGCGTCTGGGGAAAGGTGAGCACGTTGTTCCAGATCAGCCTGGCGCTGGCGACGCTGGCGGAGCGAGCCTGGGGGTGGGGTCCGCACGCCTCGCGCTGGTTGACCGGGGGCGTGGTGGCCCTGACGGTTTGGAGCGGCCTCGACTATGCGGTGCGCGCCGCCCGCCGCGTGCGGCGCCGGAACCCCGCGCCGCCCGCACGAGACATCGTCACCGGGCTTTCGCGAGACTGACCGGTAAGCCCCGCTGGCTGCCGGATCCCTGTTTGCCGATACTGTCTGTGATGATTACCTCCCCGCCGATGAGCCGCCGCTCCTTTGCGCTCGCCGCCGGATTCTCTTTGGGCGCGCGCCCCGCTTCGCCGAATCCGGCGATCGAGCCGGGAGAACCGCTGTTTCTGCTCGAACGCTCCACAGTCGAAGATATATGGGCGCTCGCCCGGCGCGTGCACCCTCTGGTCAAATCTTCCCGCAATCCTCTGATCGTCAAGGACCGCGAATGGGAAGGCTCCGGGCCTTACCTCTACGGCTCGGTGCTCTTCGATCCCGCTGACCGGTTGTTCAAGTGCTGGTACACCGTCTACCGGGACCACGAGTACCGCAACCGCCTCCCCGGTTCGTACGTGACCTGCTACGCGACCTCGCGCGATGGCTTCGCCTGGGAGAAACCGGCGCTCGGCGTCCAGCAATGGAAGGGCAGCAAGCAGAACAACCTCATCCGGTTGGGGCGCAAGTATGTTGGGTCGATCACGGTGATCCTGACGCCTCCCGGCGCGGGCGTCCGGCAGCGGTTCATCGCATGCTATCTCGACAGCCCCGGAGTCTGTCTGGCCTTTTCCGATGATGGCGTCACCTGGACCGAGCATCCGGGCAACCCGGTGGACCCCCGCCATAGCGATACGCACAACTCCATCGTGTGGGATCCCTGGAGAAGGAGGTGGCTGATACATCACCGCGCGGGCCTGCACGCCGGCCCCAGCAACCGCCGGATTGCGGTGGTCGAAAGCCAGGATCTGCGCGCCTGGAAACGGCCGGAAGTGGTGCTGCGGCCCGACGAAGCGGATTTCCCCGGATTCTACGGCATGCCGGTCTTCCGCAGAGGAAATCTGTTCTTCGGACTGCTGGAGATTTACAACCACCCGCGCGGCAGCATCGAAATCGAACTCGCCTTCAGCGCGGATGGATATCTTTGGGAGCGCGTCCCGCCGCGGGACCTGTTCCTGCCGCGCGGCGCGCCGGGCGCTTGGGACGGCGGCATGGTGGTGACCGCCAGCGAACCGGTAGTTTTCGGCGGGCAGATGCGCCTCTACTATGGCGGCTGGCGCGTCGACCACAATCAGGAAATGCCCGATGGCGTGCCCCTGGCCGCCATTGGCCTGGCGGCCGTCCCCCAGGATCGTTTCTTTGGTCTTCACACGGCGGGGGACGAGCCCGGCGTGCTGCTCACGCGCCCGCTGGAGTTGCGAGCCCGCGCGTTGGAAGTCAACGCCGCCGTCGAGGGAGAGTTCCGGCTCGCGCTGCTCGGCGTAGAGGGCAAGGAGTTGCCCGGGTTCGGATTCTCCGCGATGAAACCGGTGCGGGGCGACGCCCTCCGCCAGCGCGTGCACTGGACGGCAAAGGAACTTCCCCGCCAGCCCGTGCGCCTGAAAGCGGAATGGACACGTGGAGCGCTCTACGCCATCTATGGGGTTTGAACGATGGCGTTGCTCCCCGCCGCAGGTGCGGCGAGCTGCCCGTCCAGCCAGCGGTAGGCTTCCGCGCGGATCGCCGCCGGGAATTCGTGCGGCCCCTCCGTCATCCGGAATACGTAACGCTCCTCCGCGCCCAGCAGGCGGTAGACGCCCGCCACCTGCTCGGCCGTGCTGCGGATCGCCTCCGGGTTGGGGAAAATGGCGTCCTGCGCCGCCGCGTAGTTGAACAGCGCCCGCGGCGCCACCAGGGCCAGGACCTCGTGAAAATCGAACGGCAAAATGCCCGACCGCAGATAACGCGCTAGCTTCGGGAAGTGGACGAACCACGTGTTCCGGCTCCAGGCGAACGGCCGCGCGGCCCCTCCCATCGGCGTGTACCCGCAACTGGACACCGCCGCCCGTACGCGCGCATCAAACGCCGCCAGAAAGAACGAATTGTATCCGCCCAGCGAGTGCCCGATCGCCCCCAGCCGCCGGCCATCCACCTCCGCCAGCGACTCCAGGTAATCGAGACCGCGCCGGTGGTCCGAGCACATCTTGCCCATCGCCGACCAATCCGGATGCGCCTGGTCAAACGCCTCGGTCACGTAGGGCTTCGAGCCCGGATATACTCTCTCGCCCGCCGTGATGACGTCCGGAGCCAGCACCACGTAACCCCGTTCGGCGAGTTCCCTGGCGTAGCGCTCGTGCTCGGGCCCGGCGATGCCCACCACCGTGTCTTTCGCGCTCAATTGGGTCGGGTGCGCCGCCAGCATCGCCGGGAAGGGGCCCGCTCCTTTCGGCCGTAACAGCCAGGCCGGAATTCGCTCGCCCGTCGCCGCGCGATAAGACACCTTGCGGCGCTCGTAACGGCCCAGGTCTTCGACGCTGTGTACTTGGGCATCAAGCGGCGCCGCGCTGAACAGGCAGGGGCCCATGATGTCGAGCACCCGCCGCTCGATGTCGGCGCGCTTCGCCTCCCACTGGGCAGCCGTGGCGATGGCCACTCTCCGCCCGGTATCGCCTTTTCCCGCCTCCACCGCCGCCAGCAACTCCAGTTGCCCCGGAATCGCCGCCGGTTGCGCCCAAGCTCCCGCTGCCGCGCCAAGAATCCAAAGCCAGCGCACCGCTTTACTGTAGCCGAGAATGCTGCCGCCCGTTGGCAGCGCCGCGCCCGCGCCCCTAGGCGCCCGATTCCGGACGGCGGCGGACCACGGTCAGCTCGCGGAGGCGGTCCAGTTGGCGGCGCGCGATGGCGCCCCACTGGCTGGCCGGATCGAGCTTCAGGTAGGCCTGCCAGTGCCGCGCGGCGCGGAGGAAGTCGCCTCGCCGCTCCGACAACAGCGCCAGGTTATAGTGGGCGTCCGCGTAGCGCGGATCCAGCTTCAACGCGGTCTGGTAATGCTCCCGGGCCTCGTCTACCTGCCCGCACTCCTCGCAGAGGTTCCCCAGGTTGAAATGCGCCAGGGGGTAACGGTGGTCCACCGCGATCGCCCGGGTGTAGTATTCGCGTGCTTCCTTAAACCGCCGCAGATGGTAATAGACCGTCCCGAGGTTCACGAGCGCTCCGGCGGCGTGGGGGTTCAGCTCAATCGCTTTGCGGTAGGCCTCGATTGCCTCGCCGAGCGGGGCGCCTTGCTCTTCCAGTTCCAGCGCCCGCTGAAACCAGTGCTCGGCTTCCCGTTCCGGCTCGCCTTGCGAGCGTTTGGCCGCCGGGGCGGCGAACGCCCGCACGTTGTTCAACTCCGCGGTCTCGAAGTCGAACAGGAGTTGCCCGGTGAGCGCTTCCATCTTCTGGCCCGCCACCTGAACTTCGATCGTCCGCCCGTTCGAAAAAACCTTGAGTTCCGAGAGCGGCCGTTCGACGTGGGAGAGTTTTTCCTTCAGCGAACGGAGCGCCTCGACAATGCGGCGCGCCGGCACCCGGTTCTCCCGCAGCTTTTGCAAGGTGCGCAGCGCGATGAGGTCGGCAAAGGTAAACTCGCCGCTCGCGGGAAGAAATCCCTGCCGTTGCCACCCCGCCAGTTGCTGGCCGGAAATCCCCAGCATCCGCCGGACATCCTCGCGGCGGTACGTCTGGCGCTGCGTCTGGTCTCCGGGAGTGGACAAGGCTCGCGTTCGAATGAAATCGTACCACGCAGGCCGCCCGCCTGCGGTCAGGCTTCCGGCGGGTACTTCACATTCCTCACGATCTTGTCGAGAATCTTGACGGCGCGGTCGACTTCCTTCTCGGCGATGATATACGGCGGCAGAAAGCGCAGCACGGTGTCGTGCGTGCAGTTGATGAGCAAGCCTTCCTGCATGGCGTCGACCACCAGTTGTTTGCCGGGTACGTACAGTTCCATGCCCACCATCAAGCCAAAGCCGCGGACTTCCTTGACCACCGGGTGTTTGCTGGCCAGGTCCTCGAGCCGCTGCCGGAAGTAAGCTCCCACCCGGTTGATCTGCGGCAGCAGTTGGTCGAGGATGTCCAGAAACTCGAGGGCGACCCGGCAAGCCAAGGCGCTGCCCCCGAACGTGGTCCCGTGCATCCCCTGCCCGATGGCGGAGGCGGCTTTCCCGTTGGCCACCAGGGCCCCCAGAGGCAATCCCGCCGCCAGCGGCTTGGCCGCCACCATGACGTCGGGCATGACGACCGGATCGGCCAGTTGGTAGGCGAAGTACTTACCGGGCCGGCCCACGCCGCATTGGATCTCGTCGCACACCAGCAGCGCATTGTAGCGGTCGGCCAGCTCGCGGGCTTTCCGCGCGAACTCATCGCCCAGCGGATAAATGCCGCCTTCGCCCTGGATCCATTCCAGAACAATGCCCGCGGTCCGCTCCGAAACGGCTTCCTCGAGATAGCTGGTTCCGCAGGCCGGGATAAACTTCACTCCCGGCAGCAGCGGCTCAAAATCCTTGCGGTACTTGGGCTGGCCTGTCACGGAAATCGCGCCCAGCGTCCGCCCGTGGAAGGAATTCTCGAGCGAGATGATCTCCGTTTTTTCCGGGCTGATGCGGTTGCCGTGCGCCCGGATCATCTTGAGCGCCGCCTCCATCGCTTCGGTCCCGCTGTTACAGAAGAACGCGCGCTGCAAACCGCTCAATTCGCAAAGGCGCTTGGCCAGCGGGCCCTGGAACTCGTTGTAGTAGAGGTTGGAGGTGTGGATGACCCGGCTTGCCTGTTGCCGGATCGTCCGGACCACGCGCGGGTGCGCGTGGCCCAGCGCGTTCACCCCAATGCCGGAGATGAAGTCCAGGTACTTCCGGCCGCTGGGATCGTACAGGTATGGCCCCTTGCCCCGCGAAATCACCAGCGGGTAGCGGGCGTAGTTCTGAAGAACATAATCTCGCTCCAGGTCCATAACCGAAGGCGCGGGAGGCGCCTCCACGGGGGAAAGCACGGATGTACCCATATACAGGTGATGATACTGCGGTCCCCGCCCGGCTGGACGACTGCGGCGCGGAGTTTCCCGCCCGCCCCGGGGCGACGAGCCACGCCGCGCGGCGCCGCGACTCTTGGATGCAGGAGTGATGATGCCGCTGGTCCTCACCCTCGTTTCCGCTCGCTAGCCCGCGAAGGGCCGTTCCGGCCCTCCCTACGCTCGAGCAATTGCCGGAGGGCTCGCTCGCCGGGACAGGCTCTGTCTTGCGGGCGATTACCTAGAAGCGCGAAGGCAGGGTTACCTTCTTCAGGTTGTCGTCCGGGACGCGGTCGATCAGGAGGGAAAAAGGATCGATGCCGGCCCGCTCGGGCGCTTCGTCGACGGAGAACGTGAAACGGTCGTCCTTCCGGGTGACGTACATGCGCTCGCGGTGGAGCGTCTTGCCATATTTGCGGCCCTTGGGAGGCGCGGCGAACGCGCCGACTTCGATCCAATCGGCGACGGCGATTTCTCTCTCCTGGCCGCTTGCATCCGCCTTGAACTTACGCGCCTCAGTTTCAATGGTGACGTCATATCCGCCGCCGGGACGGCGCACAGCGGACGCCCGGAGCGTCCGCAGGGAGAACAAGGTGATCTCCTCGAACAGGTCTCGTAGCAGGCCGTGCAACTCCGCCGGCGTCTCGGCGCGCAGGCGGCCGACCAGTTCGTACGAGGTCGGGTAGGGCGGCGGAGCGTAGGCGAACCGCTCGATCAACCCACGGAGGGCACGATTGACGGCCTGCTCCCCGATCATTTCCCGCAGGTGATACAGTACGACGCTGGCCTTTTGATAGTGGATGTAGCCCTGGTCCGCCTCCACCGTCAGCAGCGGCCGTTCCTTCAGCAACTCCCGGCCGCGTCCGCGCAGGTAGCGGTCCATCTCGTAGCGGAGGAACTTCCGCATCTGGTCGCGGCCGAACTCGCGCTCCATCACCATCAGCGCCGAGTACTGCGCCAGGGATTCCGAAAGCAGCGTGGCGCCCTGCATGCGCGCGCCGATCACCTGGTGAGCCCACCACTGGTGCGCCATTTCGTGCGCCACGATGTAGAACACCATATCGATGTCTTCCGGGTCCTTCAGATTGGCGATGAAGCCGATGGCCTCCGAATACGGCATGGTGCCCGGGAACGCCTGGGCAAACCGCGCCACGCGGGGAAACTCGATGATGCGCGCCTGTTTATGCCGGTAGGGGCCGAACTCGCGTTGAAAGTAAGTCAGTGAGGCCCGCATGGCCCGCAGCATCTTCGGTACGTTCCAGTGGTGTTCCGGATGATAGTAGACCTCGAGCTGGATCCCGTTCCAGTCCTCCCGCGCTACCTGGTAGCGCGCCGAGATAAAGCTGTAGAAGTTCAGCGAGTCCTGGTCCAGCTTGTAGTGGAAATACCGGCGGCCGTTTTGCCGCCACTCGCGCAGCAGCGAACCCGGCGCCACGGCGATCTGGTCCGGACTGGTGCTAAGGATGGTCTCGACGGCGACCCAATCCGAGTGCGGCGTGATGTAGGTTTCCATGCAGCGTGCGCGGCAGTCGCGCTCCAGGGAGGGAAGGAGGTCCTTTTCCGGCAGGCCATATTTGCGCCGGTCGTTGCGTTCGCTGAGCTCGCGGTCTGCCTGATAGCCGAGAGAAGCGGAGACGCCGTTGTTGAAGAACGTGCCGTTCTGGACGATTTGCGGGACGGTGACTTCGTTCTCGAATCCTTTGGCGCGGTAGCGGGAGGTGAACGTCGCCGTGACGCGTTCCCCCGGCGCGAGGGGCGGCGAGATGCCGTAGATGCGGTAGCGGAGGCGGACGTCGTCGAGTTTCACCCGCGCCCGCGGCAAGGTCACGCCGGCCTCGAAATCCTCCGGCAGGGTGACATGGACCTCCGCGAGCGGCGCGCCGGACTTGTTCTCGAGCACCGCCTCGCCCTTCATTTCCGCCGCACGCCCTTCGGGCGTCAGATCGATCCAGTACTTGACCGACTGGACCCGCGGCTGGGGCAGATCCACGTACTTTTTGTATGTCTTCTCGTACGCCGCAGCCCGTTCTTTCCGTTCTTCGTCTCCCACCACGCGGTTCCACACCTTGGTGTTCACGAACGCCCAGGCGCCCACCGCCACGAAGAGCCCCAACGAAACCGCCGCCGGCACGCTTAGCGCGGGGAAGGTCAGCCGTGCCTGCCGGAACCGCCACTTCCAGGCTGTCTCCCGGCCCCGCGGCCAGAGCAGCACGGTGGCCAGCGCCAGCAATACCGAAAAGCAAGCCCAATACGCCGTGAACCACGACAGGCCACTCAAATAAGGAGCGAAGCCATAGAAGTCGGAATACACCACCCGGGGCGAGGAGGCGAAGCGCACCAGGTGGGTCTCCACGTCCAGCGCCCGCCAGCCGAAGAAGTTCGCGACCAGCAGCGCAAGGAACCCGAAGTAACCCAGATACTTGTTCGGCATCACGGTCTGGAAGAAAAAGGCCAGGATCGTGAGGAAGCCGAAGGTGAGGAAATCCCAGAACAGCAACTCGGCGGCGTACAACCCGAATTGATACCGGGTATAGCCGTGCCAGGTCTGGACCGCGGTGGCCGCCGCAATCAGCGCCAGTTGGATCAGGAACAAGGCGGCCAGCATGGTGGCCAGCTTGGCGCCGAAGACGGCCCAAACCGGGACGGGCAGCGCATCGTGAATCTCATCGCAGCGGGCGTCGCGCTCACGCCACACGAGGACGCCCGAGTAGTAGGTCACCAGGGCTGCCGTAAACAGGTACAGCGAGCCGCGAACGATGCCGATGAGGCGGTAGGTGACCGGGAACGAGGAAACGCCGTAGCCTTCGGTCGCGCCGAGGATCAGCGACGGGATTGCGTTCAGGAGGGCGCCCGCCAGGATCACCAGGAAGGGAACCGATTTCACCAGCGCGCGGAGCTCTGCGGCGAGTTGGCGATAGAACATCGTCCACTCGGCGCGCCTGTCAAAAGAAGGGACGCCTACCGGTGGGCGGAGGGACGCGGGGAGCGGTGGTTCGTCTTCTCCGGCGGGCGGCCGCGCCCGGCCGGGCCGTTCCTCCAAACGGAAACGGCGGTAGGCGATCAGCAGCACGGCGCCCCCCACCGTGAGCCACAGCAACCGGTTGCCCAACAGCAGGCCCGAGCCGAGCCCAAGGGAAAGGGTGTTCTTTTCGGCGACCGTCCAGTATTTGGCCAACAGCTCGAAAGCGCCGCCGCCGAACGGATCCAGCCACGCGCCCATGAGTTCGTTGTCGAGATCGTCCACCAGAACGCCCGCCACGGCGTACGTACCCAGCAGCAACAGCCCGCTAAGGTAGGAGGTCGCGGCGCTGCGGGTCGACACGGCGATGGCGAAGATCAAGGCGCCGCAAAACAACGTGTTGGGCAGCGCGAATGCCGTAAGGCCGTCGAAATGCGCCTGCCAGTGGACGCCCCGCCAGCGCTCGGGATCGTTCCAGGGCATGAACTGCGCCGCGATCATGCCGAGCGAAGTGCCCAGCAAGGGGACCACCGCGACCAGCGCCGCTCCCCAGAACCGGCCAAAGAAATACGCAGCCTTGGAGACGCGCGTGGTAAAGACGATCTGTTGCGTCTGGTGAGCGAAGTCGCGGGTCGCGGCCGAGTTTACAAACGCCGTCGTCATCATGATGGAGAGAACGCTGACCACCGCGTAGTAGTTCAGGATGACGAAGGGTGCGTTGCGATAGGTGTTCTCCAGCGCGCCGCCCACAAGGATGCGGTCGGTGGAGGCCGCGCCGAAGATCATCAGGCCCAGGATCAACAGGAACACGTAAAGCATCCAGGACCGCAGCCAGTAGCGGAGTTCGAACAGGAAGACGGCACGAAACATACGGTGACCCCAGATGCTGGCGGCTACGGGTGAGCAGGCTCCGCCACGCTGTGAATTCGCGCGAAGAAGACGTCTTCCAGGTCGGGATCGACCGGGTCAAAGCCGTCGCCGGGCGGCTCCACGCTATAGATGTGGATGAGGGGACGTCCGGCCACCAGCTTCGAGGAAATTACGCGATGCCGCTGGTGGTAGCCTTCGAGGGCATCCCGGGTTATGGATTTCTGCCAGATGGCGCCTGCCAGCGAAGCAATCGCCTGCTCCGGCGGTCCCGCGTAGAGCACGCGGCCAAGATGGATGATCGCCATGTTGGTGCACAGTTCCTTGACGTCCTCCACAATGTGCGTCGACAGGATGACGATGACATGCTCGCCGATCTCCGCCAGCAGATTGTAAAAGCGGTTGCGCTCGCCGGGGTCGAGGCCGGCCGTAGGCTCGTCGACGATGATCAGTTGCGGATTGCCGAGCAGCGCCTGGGCGATGCCGAACCGCTGCCTCATGCCGCCGGAGAAACTGGTCAGCGCTTTCTTGCGGTGCTCCCAAAGATTGCAGCGCTGGAGCAGCGCCTCCACCATTGCCCGCCGCTCCCCGGCGCGCACGAGACCCTTGAGCACCGCCAGGTGGTCGAGCATCTCGAGCGCCGAGGTTTTCGGGTAGACGCCAAAGTCTTGTGGCAGATACCCCAGCCGCTTCCGGACTTCCTCCTTCTGGCGGAGCACATCGATGTGTCCCAGGAACGCCTCGCCGGAGTCAGCGTCCTGCAAGGTGGCGAGCGTGCGCATCAGGGTGGATTTGCCCGCGCCGTTGGGCCCCAGCAATCCGTACATCCCGCGCGGAATCGAGAGGGAGACGTCATCGAGGGCGCGGACGCCGTTTGCATAAGTCTTCGAAAGGTGGCGAATCGCAAGTTCCATGGCGATGAGGGTCATTGTAGCCCTGGCAGGGTGACCAGTGGTTCTCCGGCAAGTGGCGGCGTAGAAACCCCTTGCCCGGAGCGTCCCGGCTTATGGCGGCGTTCGGCCGGTCGGGACGTGCTCGGCCGGAGCGTGATCTTTGACGGCCTCCGCCAGGAGCGCGCGAACGTGGGCTCAACGTGCAACCCCGACGTTATTTTTTTGCGCGTTTGCCCCCATTACCGTTCGCCGGCAAGATTCGGACGCCGCGACCGTTGCGAATCGGCCCGGATCGGACGGTCACATCGAAAGTCGCTACGACTCTCGGCCGGGAAACCGCTCGCCAACAGCCCGCAGCACTTTCGGCACAAAACGGAACGGGACAGGGCCTGCGGTCGCCTGGCTGACATTGCCCGCAAGATACAGATCGAGATCCTCGCAATAGAACAGCCAACTGCCGGTCGACCCGGTGTGGCCGATGACGGCGGGAAGCGGCCGGAACGGGGTAAACAGGCGGGGAATCCGGAAGCGCATCAGGCCCAATCCGTATTCGATCGGCCAACTGGGAGCGCGCAGCGCCGCGGCGTCGCGGGGAAACCCGAAACGGCGCCAGGGATTCCTCATCAGGGAAAAGGTTTCCGGACGAAGGAACAGGCCGCCGGTGACGAGCGCGCGCAAAATACGGATACTTTCTTCCGCGGTGCTGAACACGCTGTGCATCGACCGATGCGCGAGCGGCAACGCCACCGCGCGGTCCCGGAACCAAAGCGAAGCGGGTTCCGGCGCCGGGTCGGCCGGTGCGGAGTGGCCGGGCAACCACGTCCGCCGAAGGCCGAGAGGGCGGAAGATCATCTCGCCATACACTGCGTGCAACGCCTGGCCCGCGGTCTCCTCGATGAGGGCGTTGAGCAGCAGGTAGTTGGTGTCGCAATAACGCGGCCTGGGGCGCGGCGCATCCGCCGGCGGGGGCGGGAAGTGGGGCCGCATCCGGTTGCGGACCGTGTCGAGCGCCTCTTCGCGGGTCCAGGAGAAATCGCCCTCCTCCACCAACCGCTCGACCAGGGTGCGTCCGCCCCGCGGGCGGTCTTCGATGTAGTCCGCCAGTCCGGAGGTGTGGCCCAACAGATGGCGGACCGTGATCCGGTCGGTGTAGTCGATACCGTCCATGCGGTGCAAGCCGCGTGTCAGGTTGGCCGGCAGGCAGGCGGTGAGGGGCGTGTCGAGGGCGACCCGTCCGGATTCGCACAGCCGGAGAACCGCCGCGGCCGTCAGCATCTTGTCGATGCTGGCGAGGAAGTAGGGTGTGTCCACGGCCATGGGTGTGCGGCACGGAGTGGCGATTCCGAAAGCGCCCGTCCAGCGGAACCTGCCGCCGCCGCTCTCGACCGCGAGCACCGCGTGCGGAATGTGCCGGCGGTTCGCCAAGCCGCGCGCCAGTTCCGCAAGCCGGAGTGCCAGATCCACGTCAACAGTCTACTGAGATCGGCCAGTCCGCCGCGGATTTTTCGCAACCTTGGGCCGGTATTCGGGTTTTCACCAGTAGCGACGGCGGCGTCCGAACCGAATATGGGCCGCCTGACAAGGACGGAGACCGAAACACCATGCACCGGAAATCGTTGATCACCACCATCGTCATTGTTTTGTTCAGCGCCGCCGCCGGTGACGCCCGGAGCCGTACGGTTCACAAGACCGGCCCCCGCGGCGGCGAAACCAAGGCAACCTCGACGGCTTCGCGGGGGCAGTGGTCCAGCGCGCGCACGACGACGGGTCCCCGCGGCCGCACGGCTACCAGACAGGCCTCTGGAACGTATGGCAGGGGAGAGTGGTCCGGAACGGGAACGGTTACGGGACCGCAAGGCAGGACCGGTGCGGTGGAGGGTACCGGGGCCTATGGCGGAGGCCAGTGGAGCCGCGACACCACCGTGACCGGACCCAGCGGCAAGAGCGTCCGCAGCCAAAGCTCCGGTTCTCGCGGCGACGGCCAATGGAGCGCCGGCCGCACCGTGACCGGACCCGGGGGCAAAACGGTAACCTCGCAGAGTTCAGGCGCCTATGGTGAGGGCCGCTGGACCGGCAGCGGCTCGACCACCGGACCCAAAGGGAATGTCTCCACCTGGCAGGGCGAGGCCGTACGCAACGGCGGCCAAATCGACTATTCCGGCGAGGCCACGGGTCCTCACGGAAGGACGGCGGCATCGAGCGGGACCATCACCCGGACCGAAGATGGCCGGGAGAAGTCCCGCACGGTGACCGGCCCGGGTGGCAAGCCGCGGCCGGTTTCCAAGACCGTCACGCGCAAGTAACCGCGCGGCCAGGCCGCCGTCGCGCGCCGGGTGATTGATGGCGAAAACGGGGGGCGGGGCGCGGGTTCCGCCCCGCCGCAAGCGTCCGCGTCCCCCCTTCTCTTCGGCCGCAAAATCTGGTCGGATAAAGACGGAGCCTCGATGTACTCCGCTCTCCCATCCTCTGGGATTCATTCTCCAACTCAATCAGGACTTTTTGATGATTTCGGCATCTTCCGAAGTGTCTCCGCGGAGCGGTGCGCTTTCCGCGGAGGATCAGGAGTTTATCGACAAACTCCTGTCGCCATCCGACAGCCGGCCCGGCATGCTGCTCGGTCTGCTTCAGCAGATTCAAGAGCGGCAAGCCCATAAATACCTGCCCCTGGAAGTACTCGATTATCTGGCGGCCAGGACGGGGATTCCGCGCGCGCGGATCTACAGTGTCGCCACGTTTTACGCTTTGTTCAACCTGAAGCCGCAAGGCGAGCACACCATTTGCATCTGCCGGGGCACGGCGTGCCACACGCGCGGGTCGCGGCAGTTGCTGGAACGGCTGAAGACGCAACTGGGGCTGCAAGCCGAGGAAGAAGAGGGCAGCGCCGATAAACTGTCCGTCACCACGCCGGACCGGCGTTTCACCGTGCGCACGGTGGCCTGCTTCGGGCAGTGCGCGCTGGCCCCGGTGGTGGAGGTGGACCACGCCATCCTCGGGCACGTGAACGAACGCACGCTGGAGCGCGAAGTCGAGGCGGTGCGGAAAGGAGGACGGCGGTGAGTGCGCATCGCATTACGGACCTGGCGGGGTTCAACGCGGCGCGGGAAGCGGGGCTGGCGAAGCTGCTGCCGCCGCGGCCGCGCATCGCGGTGGGCATGGGCACGTGCGGATCGGGCAACGGCGCCGAATCGGTCTACCACGCCTTCAGCGACGCGATCGCGGGCCGCGGTCTGGGCTTCGCCCTGTCGCGCGTGGGCTGCTTCGGCTTCTGCGCGGAAGAACCGCTGGTGAACGTCTGGCTGCCGGGCAAGCCGCTCGTGATTTTGCGGAGAGTGCAGGCCAGCGACGTGCCGGCGATTCTGGACGACCTGGCCGCCGGACGCGTGCCGGAAGAGATCGCGCTCGCCAAGATCGAAGAGTGGGACCACATTACGGCCCACCTCAAATACGGCAGCGGCTATCCCGGGATTCCGTCCTGGGACGAGGTGCCGTTCTTTAAGGGCCAGCGGAAGATTGTGCTGCGCAACTGCGGCCTCATCAGCCCGGACGACATCGAGGAGTACCTGGCGGTGGGCGGCTATCAGGGTTTGTACAAGGTGCTGATCGACGGCAATCCCGAGGCGGCAATTGAACAGATCAAGGCGGCGAAACTGCGCGGGCGCGGGGGCGCCGGCTACCAGACCGGCATCAAGTGGGAGATGATGCGCAAGGCCCGCGCCGAGCGCAAGTATGTGATCTGCAACGCGGACGAGGGAGATCCAGGCGCGTATATGAACCGCAACGAGATCGAATCCGACCCGCATGCGTTGCTCGAAGGGATGATCATCGGCGGCTACGTGATGGGCGCCGAGGAAGGCATCATCTACGTCCGGGCCGAGTATCCGCTGGCGGTGCACCGTCTGCAACTGGCGATCGAGCAGGCGCAGGAGTACGGCATCCTGGGCGACAACGTGCTCGGCCGCGGCTTCCGGTTTCATCTGCAACTGGTGGAGGGCGCCGGGGCTTTCGTGTGCGGCGAGGAGACCGCGCTGATCCGGTCGCTCGAAGGACGCGCCGGCCGGCCGACGCCGCGGCCGCCGTATCCGGCGGAAAGCGGCCTGTACGGCTACCCGACCAACATCAACAACGTCGAGACCTGGTACAACATCGCGCCCATCCTGGTAAAAGGCTCGGCGTGGTTCACGGAAACGGGCAGTCCGAAAAGCCCGGGCACCAAAGTGTTCTCGCTGGTCGGCAAGGTGCAGGCCACCGGGTTGGTGGAAATGCCGCTCGGCACGCCGCTGAAGACCTTTATTTACGACGTGGGCGGTGGCGGCATCAACGGCCGCAACGTCAAGGCGGTGCAAACCGGGGGACCTTCGGGCGGCTGCATTCCGCAGGAGATGTTCGACACCCCGGTCGACTACGAGACCCTGGCGCAGATCGGCTCCATCATGGGCTCGGGCGGCATGGTGGTGATGGATGAAGACAACTGCATGGTGGATGTGGCGCGCTACTTCATCGAGTTCACCCAGTCGGAATCGTGCGGCAAATGCGTGCCCTGCCGCGTGGGCCTCGACAAGGCGTTGTACTACCTGAACAAATTCACCCGCGGCGAGGCGACCGAACGCGACCTGGCGCTGCTCGACGAGTTGTCGCGGATGGTCCGCGACACGTCGCTGTGCGGCCTGGGCCAGTCGGCGCCCAACCCGGTGCTGACCACCATGCGCCACTTCCTGCACGAGTTCGAGGACCACATCCGCGCCCGGCGCTGCCGCGCGGGGGTGTGCGAGGAACTCGCGCTGAGTCCTTGCGAGAACTCCTGCCCGCTGCACATGAACATTCCCCGCTACCTGCAACTGCTGAAAGAGGACCGGCTGGAGGACGCGTTTCTGTCGGTGGCCATCGACAACCCCTTGCCGGCGTCGACCGGGCGGGTCTGCCAGCACCCCTGCGAGAACCGGTGCCGGCGCGCCACGCAAGACGAATCCGTCAACATGCGGGAGGTCCACCGGTACATCGCGGACGCGGCGTTTGCCCTGCCGGGTTACCGGAAACTGCTCGAGCGGCTGGCCGCCTGCCGGATGCCGCCGACGGGCAAAAAGATCGCGGTGGTGGGCGGCGGCCCGACCGGCCTGACGTGCGCGTTCTATTGCGCCTTGCTGGGACACGAGGCGACGGTCTACGACTCGAACCCCAAGGCGGGCGGCATGCTGCGCTACGCGCTGCCCGAGTACCGTCTACCGAAGGAGGTGCTGGACCGGGAGCTCGACATCGTTTGGAGCGTGGGCGTGCAGTTCGCCGGCCCGGTCCAGGTGCCCGGCGAGCTTTCGCTGAATGAGCTGGACGCGCAATACGACGCGGTGTTTCTCGCCATCGGCACCTGGAAGGAGTCCTGGGTGTATCTGCCCGGCACCGAGTTGTCCGGCGTGCTGCCCGCGCTGCCTTTCCTGGAAGGAGTGGCGAAAGGGGAAACGCCCGCGCTCGGTGCGCGGGTGGTGGTGATCGGCGGCGGCAACGCGGCCATCGATTCCGCCCGCACGGCGCTGCGGCTGGGCGCGCGGGTCACCATTATCTACCGCCGCGAGCGCAAGGACATGCCCGCGATTCCCGAAGAAACGGAAGCCGCCGAGGCGGAAGGCGCGCAGATCCTGTTTCTGGCCGCCCCTCACCGGATTGTGGGTAACGCCGACGGCGGCGTCCAGGCGATCGAAGTGGTGAAGACGCGGCTCGGCGAGTATGACGCCTCCGGCCGGCGGCGCCCGGTGCCGACCGACGAAATCCTGCGAGTCGAGTGCGATTCCGTCATTCTGGCGGTCGGCGAAACCGTGGATCAGGACTTCGCCAAGGGCTCGGGCCTGAAGATTACGCCCAAGGGTCTGATCGAAGTCAACCGCTACACCCTGGAGACCAGCCGTCCGAAGTTCTACGCGGGAGGGGATCTGATCACGGGGGCCTCGAACGTGTCGAACGCCATGGGGTATGGCAAGAAGGCGGCGCGCTTTATGGACGAACGGTTGATGGGGGAGCGGCGTTGGGAACGCGTTTTCCCCGCGTGGGAATACGACCAGACCGCGCCCGCCCACGCCAGCGCCAGCCGCCGTCACCAGGTGACGGAGATTGCTCCCGCCGAGCGGGTCCAGAGCTTCGTGGAGGCCACCCGGGGCTTGACGGCGGTGGAGGCCATGGAAGAAGCGTGCCGGTGTCTGCGCTGTGACGTGCGCAACGGTCACCACTAGGAGGACGGACGATGCCGAATCGAGTATCGATACGAATTGATGGAGAATACATCCGGGCGACGCGCGGGCAAACGGTCCTGGAAGCGGCGCGGGCCAACGGCAAGTTCATCCCCTCGCTCTGCGCCATGAAAGGACTGCCTCCGGTGGGCGCCTGCCGGCTCTGCGTGGTGGAGGTGGCGGGGGTGGGACGCCTGCTGCCCGCCTGCACCACCGCGGTGCAGGATGGCATGAGCGTCACCACCGCGTCGGAAAAGCTGCGCCACTACCGGCGCATTATCCTCGAATTGCTGTTCGCCGAGCGGAACCACGTGTGCGCGGTCTGCGTTTCCAACGGACACTGCGAATTGCAGGCGCTGGCCAAGCGGCTGGGCGTCACCAGCGTGCGCTATCCGTACGCGTTCCCCCGCCTGGAGGCTGACCTGACGCATCCGCGTTACGTGCTGGATCACAATCGCTGCATTCTGTGCACGCGCTGCGTCCGCGTGTGCAGCGAGGTGGAGGGGGCGTACGTGTGGGATGTCGGCGGGCGCGGCGTCGAATCGCGCCTGGTGTGCGAGCTGAACGTGCCGTGGGGGCAGTCGGAGAACTGCACCAGTTGCGGCAAGTGCGTACAGGCGTGTCCGACGGGGGCCCTGGCGGAAAAGGGCTTTGCGGCGGAGGAAATGACCAAGCGGCTGGAGCCCATCGCGCGGCTGGCGTCCAGCCGGGGAGGCCAGAGATGAGCAAAGCGAAAGTAGCCACGGTGTGGCTGGACGGCTGCTCCGGCTGTCACATGTCGCTGCTGGACATCGACGAGGCGATCCTGGCGCTAGCCAAAAAAGCGGACCTGGTGTACGGTCCGCTGGTGGACGCGCAAGAGTTCCCCGAGGAGGTCGACATCACCCTGGTGGAAGGGGCGGTGAGCAGCCAGGACGATCTGAAACTGGTGCAGAAGATCCGCCAGCGGACCCGGCTGCTGGTGGCGCTCGGCGACTGCGCGGTGACGGCGAATGTGCCGGCCATGCGCAACAGCCTCCGTCCGCACGACCTTTTGCAGACCGTGTACGTGCATCGCGTGGACGCCGATCCGAGCTTGCCGGGCGCCGGCGTGCCCGCGCTGCTGCGGCGGGCCGTGCCGGTCCATGAGGTGGTGCCGGTGGACCTGCATCTGCCCGGCTGTCCGCCGAAGCCGGACGCGATTTTGTTTGTGCTCGGCGAGGCGCTGGAAGGCCGCCGGCCGGACCTGGCCGGCAAAGTGGTGTTCGGATAAGGAGAAGCCGCATGTCTCGTACCTTGACCATTGATCACGTCACCCGGATCGAAGGCCACGCCAAGATCACGGTGGAACTCGATGACGAAGGCCGGGTGGCCGGCGCGCAGTTCCACGTCACCCAGGTGCGCGGCTTCGAGAAATTCGTCGAGGGCCGGCCCTATTACGAGATGCCGGCCATCACGGCGCGCATCTGCGGCATCTGCCCGGTCAGCCACCTGCTGGCCAGCGTGAAGGCGTGCGACGAAATCATGGCCGTGCGCATTCCGGAAACGGCCCATTTGCTGCGCGAACTGCTCCATTGCGCGCAGTTTGTCCAGTCCCACGCGCTGAGCTTTTTCTATCTGTCCGCCCCGGACCTGCTGCTGGGGATGGACGGCGATCCGGCCGCGCGCAACGTGGTCGGCCTGGCGCAGAAGCATCCGGAACTGGCGCGCGACGGCATCGCGCTCCGCAAGTTCGGCCAGCAGGCCATCGAGCGCCTGGCCGGCGAGCGCGTTCATCCCTCCTGGACCGTGCCGGGCGGCGTGAACCGGCCGCTGGCGGCCGAGGACCGCGACTTCATTCGCGGCGAGCTGCCGATCGCGCGTTCGATCGCGCGGCGCACGTTGAAGTTTTTCCGCGGCGCGCTGGACCGCTACCACGACGAGATCGAGCATTTCGGCAGCCAGAGCACGCGGTACGCGGCGCTCACCGGCGTGGATGGTAACTTTACGATCTATGACGGGCTGCTGCGCTTCAAGGACGCCGAGGGGAACCTGCTGGCCACGGTAAAGCGCCCGGCCGACTACGCCAAGTGGATCGGCGAGGCCACAATGCCGGGGACCTACCTGAAGGCGCCCTATTTCAAGCCGGTCGGCTACCCCGCCGGGATCTACCGGGTAGGCCCGCTGGCGCGGCTGAACGTGGCCGAACAATGCGGCACGCCCGAGGCCGACGCGGAACTGGCCGAGTACCGGCAACGCTTCGGGCGGATGCCGCGCAGCGCCTTCCTGTTTCACTACGCGCGGTTGATCGAAACCTTGCACTGCATCGAGCGCATGGAGCAATTGCTGGAAGACCCCGAGATCCTCTCCCCGCACGTGCGGGCGACGGCGGGAGTCAACGCGCTGGAAGGAGTGGGCATCGCCGAAGCGCCGCGCGGGGTGCTGATTCATCACTACCGGGTGGACGAGCAGGGCGCGATCCGCTGGGCCAACCTCATCATCGCCACGGGCCACAACAACCTGGCGATCAGCCAGAGTGTGAAGCAGGTGGCCGAGCGCTATCTGGACGGCCGCCAGCTTACCGAGGGCATGCTGAACCGGGTCCAGGCGGTGGTCCGCGCGTTCGATCCGTGCCTGAGCTGTTCCACGCACGCGCTGGGCCTTCCGCCGCTGGAGATCCGGCTGCTGTCGCCCGCGGGCGAGGTGCTGGATGCCGTGAAGGTGTGAAGGCCGCCGCGGTGTCGCGGTACGTCAAGCTGGCTTAGCAGTTACGCCAAACCGGCCTTTTTCCATAACTGGTCCACCCGTTGTTTCACCTCCGGGCTCATGCGGATGATGTCCGGCCACGGCCGGGCGAAGCCCTCGGCGGGCCATTTGCGGGTGGCGTCAATGCCCATTTTTGAGCCGTAGTTCGGCAGGCGGCTGGCGTGGTCGAGCGAGTCGACCGGACCCATGACGAACTCGATATCACGCTGGGGATCGATGTTGTTCAGGGCGATCCAGGCGGTTTCCCGCACGTTCTGCACGTCCACGTCTTCGTCCACGACCACGATGACCTTGCTGAACATCGCCTGCCCGAGCCCCCAGATAGCGTGCATCACCTTGCGGGCGTGGCCCGGGTAGGACTTGCGCATCGAAACCAGGATCAGGTTGTGGAAGATCCCTTCCGCCGGCATGCAGATGTCGCGCACCTCCGGCAATTGCAGCCGCATCAGCGGCAGAAAGATCCGCTCGATCGCTTTGCCCATGTAAAAATCCTCCATGGGCGGAGGCCCGACGATGGTGGTGGCGTACACCGGGTTCTTGCGGTGCGTCAGGCAGGTGACGTGAAATACCGGATACTCATCGGCGAGGGAATAGAAGCCGGTGTGGTCCCCGAAGGGCCCTTCCGTGCGCAACTCGCCCAGTTCGAGATAGCCCTCAAGCACAAATTCGGCTTCGGCCGGCACCTCGAGGTCGACGGTCTGGCACTTGACCATTTCCACCGGTTCGCGGCGAATGAAGCCTGCGATCATCATCTCGTCCAGGTCCGGGGGCAGGGGGAGGATCGCGGAGTACATGGTCGCCGGATCCGCGCCGATGGCGACCGCGACGTCCATGCGCTGCCGCTTGCCTTCCGCCAGCAGGCGGCGGTAGTGCTCGGCGCCCTGTTTATGGGTCTGCCAGTGCATGCCGGTGGTACGCTCATCGTAAACCTGAATGCGGTAGCAGCCGCAATTGCGCTTGCCGGTGAGGGGGTTCTTGGAGAACACCATCGGGAGGGTGATGTACCGCCCGCCGTCCTCCGGCCAGCATTGCAGGATCGGGAGGTCAAAGAGCGAGAAGCTATCTTTGCGGATGACTTCCTGGCAGCGTCCCTTCGAGACAACTTTCGGGAAGAACTTACCCATCTCGGCGATCTTGGGCAGCATTTTGAGCTTGTTGATGATGCCCTCGGGCATGCGCATTTCCAGGTATTCGCTGATGCGCGCGGCGATGTCGTTGACGGAGTCAACCTCCAGGGCGAGCTCCATGCGGCGCTCGCTGGCGAAGGCGTTGATCAACACCGGGAAGGCGGACCCTTTGGGTTTCTCGAACAGAAAAGCGGGGCCGCCCCCCTTCACCGAGCGGTCCGCGAACTCGGTGATTTCGAGCACCGGATCCACCTCGAAGGAAATGCGCTTCAATTCGCCGTGCTTGTCCAGGACTTTGATGAACTCACGCAGGTCGGTGTAAGCCATGGGGAACTTTTATTATGATCGAAGGTTCGAGGACAGGATGCCAAATCGGATGGCTTTGGTTACGGGCGCGAGCCGCGGGATCGGCCGGGCGTGCGCGCTAGCGCTGGGCGCGGCGGGCTTCCGGGTGGCGGCGGCGGCGCGGTCGCGGGACAAACTCGAGGAAGTGGCGGAGGAGATTCGCGCCGCCGGAGGCGAAGCCTTCTGTGTGGAAATGGATCTGGCCTCGCCGGATTCGATCAAAGCCGCCTGCGCCCGCGCGGCCGCCGAGGGCGGACGCGTGGACGTGCTGGTGAACAACGCGGGCATCACCCGCGATGGCTTGGCCTTGCGGATGAAACCAGGGGACTGGAGCGCGGTGGTGGAAACCAATCTCACGGGCGCCTTTCTCGCGATTCAGCAGGTCCTGTCCGGAATGATGCGCGAGCGCTGGGGCCGGATCATAAACATTACGTCGGTGGTGGGGCTGGCAGGTAACGCGGGCCAGGCCAACTACTGCGCGTCCAAGGCGGGCTTGATTGGCCTGACCAAATCGCTGGCGCAGGAATTGGCGGCGCGGAACATCACGGTGAACGCGGTGGCGCCCGGCTTCATCGAGACGGACATGACCGCCGTGCTGGCCGGAGAGATCAAGGAACGCATGCTGGCGGCGATTCCGCTCAAGCGCTTCGGTAAACCCGAAGATGTAGCGGCGGCCGTGCGGTTTCTGGCCAGCGACGAGGCCGCCTACATCACCGGTCACGTGCTTTCGGTCAACGGCGGCATGTACATGTAACGGAAACGGGGAGATCGAACATGGTGATCCATCGCAATCTCATCGGCGGCCAATGGCGGGACTGGCCAGGGGCCGAAACGATTCCCATCGAGAATCCGGCGACTGGCGAAGTGATTTCCGGAGTTCCGGATTCACCGGCCGCGGCGGTCGACGAAGCCGTGGCCGCGGCGCGGAGGGCGCAGACGGCCTGGGGCCGGACGCCGGCCATCGAACGGGCGCGCCATCTGCGGGAAATCGCCGCCGCCATCCGGCAGCGACACGCGGAAATCGCGCGGACCATCACCGAAGAGCAGGGCAAGGTGCTGCCGCTGGCCGAGGTCGAGGTCTCCTTCACCGCCGATTACCTCGACTACATGGCCGAATGGGCGCGGCGTATCGAGGGAGAGATCCTGCCGAGCGACCGGCCGAACGAGAACATTTTTCTCTTCCGTGCGCCGCTCGGCGTGGTGGGCGGCATCCTGCCGTGGAACTTCCCGTTCTTCCTCATCGCGCGGAAGATGGCGCCCGCGCTGGTGGCCGGGAATACGATCGTGATCAAGCCGAGCGAGGAGACGCCAAACAACGCGGCGCTGTTCGCCGAGATCGTGGCCGCCAGCAGGCTGCCGGCGGGGGTGTTCAACCTGGTCTATGGGCGCGGACCCAGCGTGGGCGCGGCGCTCGCCGGCCACCCCGGCCTCGACATGATCAGCATGACGGGCAGCGTCGAATCCGGCATCAAGGTGATGGAGGCGGCGGCGCGCAACCTGACCAAAGTGAATCTCGAGCTTGGCGGCAAAGCGCCCGCGCTCGTGCTGGCCGACGCCGATCTCGACCTGGCGGTGCAGGCGATCAAGAACTCGCGGGTGATCAACACCGGCCAGGTCTGCAATTGCGCCGAGCGGGTCTACGTGGACCGGCGCGTGGCGGATGCGTTCACCGAGAAGATGGTGGCGGCCATGCGGGAGACCCGCTTCGGCGATCCGTTGCGGGAACAAGGCCTGGACATGGGGCCCCTGATCAACCAGCGGCAGCGGGCGAAAGTCGCCGCCGTGGTGGAGAGCGCGGTGGCCGAGGGCGCGGCGTTGCTGACCGGCGGCCGTCCGGCGGGCGATCGCGGTTATTATTTCGAGCCCACCGTGCTCGGGGGCGTCCGGCATGAGATGGCCATCATTCAGAAAGAAACGTTCGGCCCCGTGGTGCCCATCGTGACGTTTGACGATCTCGATCAGGCCATCGCCTGGGCCAACGATTCCGAGTATGGCCTGACCTCGTCCATCTATACGAACAATGTCCACGTGGCGATGCGCGCGGTGAACGAGTTGCGTTTCGGCGAGACCTACATCAACCGGGAGAATTTCGAGGCGATGCAGGGCTTCCACGCCGGCTGGCGCAAATCCGGCATCGGCGGCGCGGACGGCAAGCACGGGCTCTACGAGTACACGCAGTTGCACACCGTGTACTGGCAATACAACGGCCAAGTCCGGTGATTTTTTGCGCCGGCGGCGCAACAGGTGCGCCCCCGCAGGGTAGATGGCGCACGCTTCCGCACGCGGCGGAACTTCAGTTCAGCGGCCTCTAACGACGATCCCGCCCGATCGAACCAGCGGGCCAGCCACCCGCGAGCGCCTTGAATAAGAGCACGGATTGCACCAGTGCCGAAGTGCGCGCCTGGGCGATGGCCTGATCCAGCTCGAGGACCGACCGCTGGGCGTCCAGAACACCGAGGAAGTCGGCCACGCCCGCACGGTAGAGCTCTTCTGACATCTGGAGCGCCGCCTGGGCGGCCGTGGAAGCCTCGCTCAACCGGTCCAACCGGGCCTGTTCCGCCCGGTAGGCGGCGATCGCGTCCTCCGCCTCTTGAAACGCCGCCAGGATTTCCTGTTCATATGCGATCCGGGCCTGATCCAGACGCGCGTCATTTGTCTCGATGTTGGCGCGCAGGCGGCCGCCGGTGAAGATGGGCAAAACCAACTGCGGCCCCACGCCAAAAAAGTTGCCGCCCCCCAGGCTCAAGCCGCTGACGCTCGTGCCTTGGCGGCCGGCCAGGCCAGTCAAAAAGACCCTAGGGTAGCGCTCAGACTGGGCGGACTTCAGCCGGGCGGCGGCCGCGAGGATGCGCGCCTGCGCCGCGCGAACGTCGGGGCGGCGCAGCAGCAGCTCAGAGTCGACGCCATCCCCAACGGGCGGGACAACCCAGGGCCGGGGCGCGGCCGGCAGGGACCCTTTTGCCAGCTCGCGATCGGCCAGCAGAACCGCCAGGCGGTTGCCTTGGCGCTGGCGCTGCGACTCGAACTGGGGAATCTCGGCTTCCAGCGCAGCCAAGGCGGAGACCTGCCGCTCGACGTCCAATTGGGGGGACAACCCCGCCTGCGCGCGTTGCCGGGTGAGTTCCAACAGGTCCGCCTGCCGGGCGCGGTTTCGCCGCAGAGCGTCCAGTTGCTGGTCGGCGCCGCGTAATTCAAAATAGGCCCGGGCCACCTCGGCCGCCACGATCAACCGGACTCCGCTGGCTGACTCTTCCTGGGCCAGAGCGTCGGAACGGGCGGCATCAAGTAGTTTTGCATTTGGTCCCCAGAAGCTCAGCTCCCAACGCATGTCTGCGTTGCCGGCGATCAAACCGGTCTCAAATGGCGTGATCAAGCTGGGACCGCCACCCGTGCCGGACGGAGGGAGTCGGATGATCCCGTTCTGAAACCCGCCGCGCAATTGTTGGGCGGAGGTATTCAGGTTGGTGGACGGCGCCAGGGCCGACCTGGCCTGCCGGGTCAGGGCGCGCGCTTCCGCCACGCGGGCCAGGGCGCTTTTCACGTCCAGGTTCTGTTGCAAGGCGCGCTGAACGAGGCTGGTCAAGACCGGATCGCCATAGCTGTCCCACCAGGTGGAAGGGTCGGCGATGGCGGTGCAGAACAACAGGATGGGCAGGATCATTCTCTACTTCTCCGCCTCGAGATAGACGTCCATCTGTTGACCCGCCTTCACGGGGGCGTCTTCCGGCAGTCGATAAATCAGTTGCAGGACTCGGGTGTCGGTCCGTTCGGTGGTCTCCCCGGTCAGGTTTCGCTTCGGGACCACGTAGGGTTCCATCCGGACGAAGGCGAGAGGCACACGCAGTTTGGCATTGCCGCGGACGCTTGCGTAGGCCCGCGCCGCGGGGTTCACGCGCCAGGCTTCCTTCTCGTCGACATCCACGCGAACGTGCAGGGGCCCGGCGGCGCCCATCAGCAAAAGCGGCTGATTCAGCGGACCAGCCGCGGCAAATTCTCCCGGACGGATCTTCACCTGTAAGATGACGCCCCGGATCGGCGCGGTCACCGTCAGGCGGTCCAGGTCCGCTTTGACCCGCTCCACTTGCTGGCGCGCCTGCTGGAGTTCGGCTTGCGCCACCAGGATGTCCTGCTTCCAGGCGCCCGCCTTCAACTGCGCCAGGTTGGCTTCGGCTTCCCGCAGCGCGGCGCGGGCGCGGTGGACCGCCCAGCGCCGTCTCTCCAGGTCCTCCGCGCGAATGGCCCTCCGGTCGGTGACCGCTTCGATCATCCGCAACTGGCTCTCGGCGTCGGCGAGCTGCGCTTTGGCCTGCTCGACGCGCGCCTCCGCCGGCGGGAGGTCCTCGGCCCGCGGGGCATTCTGAAGCCGCTCCAGCCGCGCCGCGGCGAGCTCCACGTTAGACTGGCGCAGCGCGAGCTCGGCGCGCAACTCCCGGTCGTCCAGCCGCAGCAGAGCCTGCCCCTTCTGCACCGCATCGCCCGGCTTGACCCGGACTTCGGCGACGAGTCCGGAAACCGGCACGCCAAGGGAGATATTTTCCGACGCCGGCTCCACCATCCCGACGCCGCCCACCTGCCTCTCGAATTCGCTGGCGGGAGGATCTTGCGGAGGTGCGGCAGCCACCGGGGATGGCGTCATGTGCCGGATGCTGAAAATCGAAAATGCCAGCGCCAGCGCCCCGAGCGCCGGGACCACATACTTTGCGAACATACTATCTCGCTCCCTTTCCTTGGGTCACTTTTTCAATTACTCCGTCCGTGATCTCCGCGATCCGGTCAGCGAATTCGAGGATGCGGAAATCGTGGGTGACAACCAAGACCGCGCGGTCCGGGCTCAGCGCGATCTTGCGCAACAGTTCCATCACATGCCGGCCGGTAGGCCCGTCGAGCGCTGACGTCGGCTCGTCGCAGATCACCAGCTTCGGCGACTGGATCAGCGCCCGGGCGAAGGCGACCCGCTGCTGTTCGCCGCCGGACAATTTGTTGGGAAGCACGTCGGCGCGGTGGGCCATGCCCAGGTCGGCCAGCAGCTCCCGCGCCTGGCCAATGGCGTCCTTCCGGTTCCAACCCGCCGCCAGCAAGGGCACGGCCGCATTCTCGGCCGCCGTCAGAGCCGGAATGAGATTGAATTGCTGAAACACGAACCCGACGTTACGCAGTCGGAACCGTGCCGCTTCGCCGTTATGCAGGCTGGCCAGGTTCTTGCCCAACACCTCGACGCTGCCCTGGTCGTGCTTGAGCAGGCCGGCAATGATGCTCAGCAGCGTCGTCTTGCCCGATCCCGACGGCCCCAGCAGGAAGGTCAGTTCGCCGTATTGGGCCTCCAGATTCACGCCCCGCAACACCTGCAACCGGGTGCTGCCTGTTCCGAATGCTTTTTCCACTCCGCGGCAAACCACCGCCGCGGCGCCATTCCCGGAATTGCTCATTGCCTGCTCCATCCCTCTAGCCCCTGAACACGACCGCCGGATCCACCACCACCACCCGCCTTACGCTGAGGACCGTCGCGATCATGACCACGAAAAAGATGAGCCCGCCCGTTAGCAGCATGATTTCCGGCAGCAGCCGGAAGCCCCGCAGATCCAGGTTGTCCTTCGTCAGCTCAAAAAATAGAGCCGTCAGGGAAATCCCGATCGAATAGCCTATGGCGAGTACAATGAGGGCCTGCATGAGAATCATGCCGACAATGCGGGCGCTCGTCACCCCGATCGCCTTCAGCGCGCCGAAATACTTCATGTTTTCGAGGATGAACAGCGAGAAGGTTTGGCCGGAAACCAGCGCCCCCACCATCAGTGCAATGGAAATCGTAATGCCGAAGTTGATGGGGATGCCGGTGTTCCTGATGTAGTACCAGATCGTGTCCCAACCGAAAGCAGCGCCGGTGAGTGCTTTCAGCCTGGTCGCTGCGTGGATCCGGCGGCAAAGATCCTCCTCGCCTGTGCCCGGCCGCGCTTTGGCGAGGATGAAGGACAATTGCCGCGGCTCGCGCCCCACCATGTCGAGCGCCTCGCTGAACCGGGCGTAGACGACGGGCAGGTTCACGAACGGCGGTGAGGCGTCCACCACGGCGCCGACCCGAACCACCTGCGGCCCCAATTCCAGTTCCTGGCCGGTCTGATAGGGACGCTGGCCGAAGAAGTACTCGTACCCAACGCGGTCAATGGCCACCGTTTTTGGCTGGAGGAGCGCCTGCCAGCCGCCGGCAAGAAATCTCTGCGGCAACCCCGTCAGGCTGGCGTCATCCACGCCCATCAGGATCGCGTTGCGAAAAGTGCCATCCGGAGCTTTGGCGCGGGCCACGCCCTTGAGCAACGGGACTGCCCACTGTACTCCCTCGACACCCCGGACATAGTACAGATCCTGAAGGCTCAACGCGCGGACTTCATCAACATACTGCGTGTTCGGATCCATCACCCAGATGGGGGCATCCTGCACGTCCCGGATCTGCGACCGTGTCCGGTCCAGAAGACCGGCGAAGATCGACATCTGGTGCGACATCAGGAAAGTCGAGAAGGCGATCGCCAGCACCAGTCCGAAGTACTTCGGGCGGTCGCCGGTCAGCATTTGCCAGGCGATGTACCGCAATCCGGACTCTGTCTTCACAAACACCTGGATTGAACACTGTTCAATACCGATGCATTATTTTCGGGCGCCGGAGTTCAGGCTTTGCGGATCCCGGCAATGAGAATCTCCACCTGCTGCCGGGCCAAACGCTGGCGGGCGGCAAACGGGAAACCTTCCGCAGCATGAACAAGATGGATGAGCCCGTGGATGGATGCCCAAAGAGCCTGAGCCATCTCGTCGGGGCTGCCAAGTTCTGTCCGCAGCAGACCGTTCGCCCGGGTCTCCTCGCAGAGGACGCGGATTCTCCGGTAGCAGGCGATACCGCGGGTCTCAAAAACGCTCAAGACATCGGGCGCCAACTGGCCATGTCCATGGGTGAACAGAAACAGGTACTCATGAGGATGCTCAAGCCCGAACTGGACGTAGGCGTGCAGCGTCTGTTGCAGGCGCTGCAAGGGATCCCCGGCGGAAGTGGCGTACCGCGCCAGACGCTCGTCCAGCTTCTCGAAGGTGGCCTCGACCAGGCGGGCAAGGAGCAGCTCTTTGCTGGTGAAAAAATGGTAGAGCATCCCCGGCGAGCATCCGGCACGCTCCGCGATGCGGCGGACCGAAACACCTGCGAAGCCTTCCCGCAGGAAGAGATCTCGTGCCGCGGCGAGAATTCGCTCGCGTATGGGCGCTTCCAGTTGAGCGGCGTTCTCTTTCAATCCGGGCCTGCCCTTATTGAGATGCTACAGGCGCGCAGAAAACTGGGCAAAGTTTTCCGAACGGTCGTGGCGCGCTGAACGCCCTGCGCCCGGCCGGAAGAACCCTGGGGGTGCTCCTCCTCAGTGGGAAATGGGAAGGACGAGAAGGTTGCCAGTCGGAGGCGCCAGTTGCTGGAACAGGAGCCGGTCTCCAAGCTCTGTGACGAGTTGGGGCTGCGCAGCCGACCGTTCCGACCCGGGCACGCGCCGACCATAGGCCGAACCGGAACAGACCGGGTACCTGAAGAAGAAGATCCAGCGCCAGCATGAGTTCTGGCCGGGCTGATGATGATGCTTAAGATCCCACGCCAAGCAGACGGTCGAGATTGCCCCCGAAAATCTTCGCCGCGTCGGCGGCGGAGATGCCGATCCGGTGCAGAACATCCCGCTGGGTCTCGAAGATCGCGGCATGCCATCCCCGCGGGAAGAACGAAGAATCCGTGCCGAATAACAGCCGCTCCGGGCCTGCCACTGCCAAGGCTTGGCGAAAGACCGCTTCCAAATCGGGTGGAGGCGTCAAATAGCGGGTCCAGTTATTTGTGCTCGAGGTATCCAGATAGACGTTCGGACACAAATCGCACAGCATGAGGGCTTCCCGGAAAAGGCCCGCGCCGAAATGGGGCACGATGAACGGCAATCGGGGATAGCGCAAAGCCACCGGGTGAAGGTCCAGCGGGTTGGAGAACCGCATGTCGAAACGGGAGGGCAGCCCCAGTTTCTTCCGGATGCCGACGCTCAACACGCCGCAGTGCACAAAGACAACGACGCCGGGTTGGCTGGCGGCCAACTGCAACACAGGGTCTACCCGTTCGTCCGCCACTGTATACCCGTGCATGGCTGGAAACAGGCAAATGCCGCGGATGCCGCCGTTCTGAATTGCCGCTTGGACCCGCGCGACCACGCCCGGCGCCAGCGGGTTGACCAGAGCGTAGGCCCAGAAACGGTCCGGGAAGCGCTGGACGGCGGCTTCGACGGAACTCTCATCGCCGGGAACCGAGGCGATCAAGACGGCCCGGCTCACGCCGTGGCGATCCAGTTCCGCCACCCACGCCGCCGCCAGGTCTTCCGGCGCCTCCGGCGGATACCAGTTCAGCAGGCTGCGGACCGTGGTTTCAATCGTCCCGGCGCTCAGCGCAGGCGCTTGCGCCGCCAGCGTCTGGAAGAATCCATGAGAGAAGAAATGGACGTGCGCGTCCGAGATGGCAAGGGGTCCCCAGGGAGTCCGCATGGCGCTGACTACCAGCGTACTCTATTCGGTGCGGACCTCTGGACGGTTCCAGCCGGTCAGACCCGTGGCTAGCGCCACCTGCGTCAATCCCGCGACGTTGGTCACCCCGATCTTCTTCATCATCGTCTTGCGGTAACTGCGCACGGTCTGGAGTCCCAGGTCCAGCAATTGCGCGATCTCCTTGCTCGTCTTGCCTTCCGCCACCAGGCGCAGCACCTGCACCTCGCGCTGGGTCAACCCTTCCAGCGGATCCTGCGACCGCTTTTCGAGATCTCCACGCTGAATTCTCGCCAGCAAGTGGTCGGAAACCTGCGGACTCAAGAACGATCCCCCCTTGGCCACCGCGCGCAGCGCGTCCAGCAAATCCGCCGAAGAGGCCTTCTTCAGAATAAAGGCGCGCGCGCCGGCGCGAATGGCCGCGAGCACGGAGTTCTCGTCGTCGTACATCGACAGGATGGCGACCCGCGTCGCCGGGCAATGGCGCACCAGCTCGGTCGTCGCGTCAATGCCGTTCATCCCCGGCAAGCCGATATCCATGATCACCAGGTCGGGCTGGTTTCGCTTGGCGATCTGCACGGCGTCGGCGCCGTTTTCCGCCTCCCACATCACTTGAAAATCGTTGCTGCGCTCGAGAATCGTCTTGATTCCATCGCGCATGATCCGGTGGTCGTCCACTAACAGAACTCGATAAGGCATCTGCGGTGTTCCGAATGTCCTTCCCTGGCGGCCGTAACCGCTAACGGGAGGGGACGGGGCTTCTGACGGCCCTTGATCTACCCCTAATATAGTCACGGAGTATTCCTGAGTAAATCGAAAAAGCCGCTGACGCGGTAGGTGTTTTGCCTTAGTAGGGTACCGGTACGTTGTTGATTATCGGAGCACTTATGCACCCCGCCCGGAGTCTCAGCAACGAGCCGCAACCACGGTCCATCGTTCGCGAAGGCGGGAGATGCGGAAGCCAAGGCCGGCGCGGGCGGCGACGAATTCCATCAGGGCCAAGCCCAGGCCGCGGGGGACGGCTGCTGTATCGAACCCCACGCCATCGTCGCGGACTTCGAGCACGGGCCCTCTCTTGCCTCCTTTGATGACGACCTCGATGTGCGAGGCGCGGGCGTGACGTACGGCATTGTCGAGCGCCAGTTCGGCGATGCGGTAAAACGCGGCGCCGCACGGCGCCGGTATGGCGACCTTCGAATCGAACAGCAAACGGAGGGTGCCCTGATAGTCTTGACGCCGCAAGCCGACCAGAGCGTCGAGAGCGGGCCGGAGACCGAACCGTTCGATGCGGATGGGGCCCAGGCGCTGGCTCATCAGGCGGACTTTCTCCACGACGCCTTCCAGCATGGCTTGAATTTCCGCTGTGCGCGCCGCGATTTCCGGCGTTTGCGCTTCCAAATCCATGCGCAGGATGTCGAGTTGCAGTCCCGCAGAGCTGAGCATCTGGGCCACGTCGTCGTGCAGCATTTGACTGATGCGGAGCGATTCGGCGCGGTACTCTTCAATCTTTTCGAGGGCGGCCGTCTCGAAATCGCGGGGCGTGACCGTTCCGTGCGGACGCATCGTGGGAGCAGCCGCCGAAGGGCGGCCAAGCGGGCGGCTATTTGCCGCCGGCGCGGTGTTTGCGGTCCAGGGCCCTCCGGCAGGCGGCGGCGACGTCCCGCGCGACCAGGCCGTATTTGTCCAGCAATTGCTCGGGGGTTCCGGATTCGGCGTAGGTATCCTGAATGCCCACGAACTCCATGACGCACGGGTGAGTCCGGGCGGCCGCTTGGGCGACCCGCACGCCGAGGCCGCTGTCCACCAGGTGCTCCTCGGCCACGACGATCGCGCCGGTCTCCCGGGCCGCCCGCGCGACTGCTTCTTCGTCGAGCGGCTTGATCGAATACAGGTCCAAGACGCGGGCCGACACGCCCTCCAACTCGAGCGTTTCGGCCGCGCGAATCGCCTCCGCCACCAGCAGGCCCGTCGCGGCGATGGTGACATCCGAACCGCCGATCAGTTCGCGCGATCCACCGATGGCGAACGCCTCGCCGGGAGAGTAGATCAGCGGCGCTTTCGCCCGACCGCACCGGATGAACACCGGACCCTCATAGGCGGCGGCGGCTCGCACCAGCGCTTCGGTGGCGACTTCATCGGCGGGGCTGAGCACCACAAAACCGGCCAGCGAGCAAGCCAGGCTGAGATCCTCCACGCTCATCTGCGAGGGTCCGTCCTCGCCGATCGAGATGCCGCTGTGGGTGCCTACGATTTTCAGATTGACGCGCGGATAGGCGACGGTCACCCGCAGTTGCTCAAAGCCCTTGTTCAGGACGAACGCGGAAAAACTGGACACAAACGCGATCTTGCCGGCGGAGGCCAGACCGGCGCCGAGGGAAACCATGTTCGCCTCCGCGATGCCGCAGGAAAAGAACCGCTCCGGGAATTCCTTGGCGAACAGGGCGGTGAAGGTCGATTTCGACAGATCGGCGTCGCAAACCACCACGTCGGGGTTCTCGCGGCCGAGTTCGGCCAAGGCTTTGCCAAAGGCTTCGCGGGTGGCCTTGCCCAGCTTCAATTCAAACTTGGGTCGCACCGGGGTCATGCTTGCAGCTCCTGGAGTGCCGCCTCGACTTCGGCGGGAGTCGGCGCCGTGCCGTGGAACTTGGGATTGTTCTCCATGAAGGAGACGCCTTTGCCTTTAATCGTGTGGGCGACGATCACGGTCGGGCGGCCTTTGGTGGCCGCCGCCTCCTGGAACGCGGCCTGAAGCGCGGGGATATCGTGGCCATCCAGCTCGATCGTATGCCAGCCAAAGGCGCTCCACTTGGCGGCCACCGGCGCGATCTCCATGATGTCGCGCACAAAGCCATCGAGCTGGATCTTGTTGTAGTCCACGATGGCCACCAGGTTGTCCACTTTGTGAAAGGCCCCGAACATGGCGGCCTCCCAGATTTGTCCTTCCTGGATTTCGCCATCCCCGAGCACCACGTAAGTGCGCGAAGGACGGCGATCCAGCCGCGCGGCCAGCGCCAAGCCCAGGCCGACCGACAGCCCCACGCCCAGCGAGCCGGTAGAAGCCTCCAAAGCTGGAATAAAGCGTTTATCGGGATGGCCCTGATAGGGCGAGCCCAGCTTCCGCAGGCTCATCAGGGCCGCCTTCGGCGTGTAACCGGCTTCCGCCAAAACCGCGTAAAGCACCGGCGCCGCGTGCCCCTTCGAGAGAATAAAATGATCGCGGTCCGGCCAGGCGGGATTAGCCGGATCGTGGCGCATGACGTCGAAAAACAACGTGACCAGAATTTCCACTGCCGACAACGAGCCGCCCGGGTGGCCGCTTTTGGCGGCGCCGATCATCTCGACAATTTCGCGGCGGATTTGTCTGGCGAGGGATTGCAGTTCGGATACCGATTTTACGAGCGCAGGCATCAAACTCATGTAGTTTACCATGCGCGTCCCTGCCGCCGCCCGCCACCGCCGCGCAGGACCGTGCTAGTTCCGGCTGGCAATGGGGAGATACAAATTTGGCTGGCTGGCGGCGCCGGCCAGTTCCACCGTCAGCGAGTGCTCGCCGGAAGGAAGTTCAGGGACTGCCAGATTGATCTGATAAAGGCCAGGGGCCACAATGCCGGCCCAAAGCACCTGAGCTTCGATGTTTCCCACCCGGACGCGGAGGGCGGTCGGGTCGGCCAAGGGGGACGGGCTAAGCAGGGTGCGGCCAGAGGCCACCGGTGGTTGCGTGCGCCCCAGTCCCGTGGCAAATAACATCAGAACGTCGCCTGGCTTGGCCGGGCGGGTGGCGGTGTCTCCGCCGTAGAGCCCTGCGGGCGCCGCCAAGGTCCCGTCCGCGTGCACAGCGGCGGGGTAACGATACCCTCGAGGAGGCAACGCGAAGACGCCAGGGGCCAGCGCTGACAGGTTCACGGTCGCCGCCGCCGTTCCTGTGGCCGTGGTCAATCGCACTTCCACCATTCCTTGCGCTTCGTCGTCGGGCGCCTGCACGTTCACCTGCTGGGGGCTGACAAAGTACACCGCCGCGGGGCGATCGTTCACGGTGACGCTCACGCCTTCCAGGCTGCGCGGCAAAACGCCATCCACGATATCTGCGGAGGTCCAGATTCGGCTCACGCCGGGGGGCGCCAGATTCTGCCCAAACAGCGAGATCCAGGACCCGGGGGCAATTCGTGGCTGGAAACTGGCGGCACTGACCACGGGGTCCACCGGACGGAGGGACGGCGCCGCGGCGGGGCTCAGCTCCACGCTGGTGGTGTAAACGCGCGAATCGCGCGTGCCGCGCGCCGCCATCCCCGCCACGTAGAGCCGCACCAGACCAACCGCGTCGGCCGGCGCAATCCAATCGAAGGCATAGCTGGCTGCCGAGGCCGTGTGATTGATATAGACAAAGCCTCCCTGCGGCGTCACGGCGGTCCCGGCGCCCGGGGCGAAAGAACCCGCTTGCGCGTTGGCCGTGGTGCGGGCGGCGAGTTGGAATCCGTAGCGCCGTCCCACGTCCGGGTCCACAATCCGAACCGTGATCCGATGGGCGCGGCCCGGAAAGTAGACCCGCCCCTCCCCTAGGTCCAGTTGGACGTTCCCGCCCGCTGGATTCAACGTCACCGTATGGCAGTTTGTGCAGGGCGGATTCGTTTCACCCGGAACGCCGGCGTGGCCGGCGGGCACCCGGTTCGTATAAGCCGCCAGCGGCAGCACGCACAAGACGCTGCTCACCAAACGGAGGGAGCAGGATTCAGAGTACATACACCTGCCCCCTATTGTAGTTCCGGATCCGGACGCCTCCTCGCGCCCGGCGCACCCCCGCAACCCGTTTCCCGCGGGCCGCGGGATGGTTAGCATATAGACAACATGCGTATTTGTCTGACGATGCTGGCGCTGGTGAGCCTGCCGGCCGCCCCGGCGCGGCCGCAATCCGCCGCGGAATCCGAAGCGGTCGTTGTGACGGAAATGGGCACGTTTCGTTTCGAGTTTGCGCCCGACAAGGCCCCCAGGCATGTCGAGCATTTCCTGAAGCTTGCCCGCCAGGGCTATTACGACGGCAGCGCCTTTTTCCGGGTGGTGGCCAACGGCATCATCCAAGGCGGCGACCCCTTGCTCAAAGATCCGAAAACGCCCAAGGCTCTCTGGGGAACCGGAGGTCTGAATCTGCTGGCCAGTGAATTCAGCGATCTCAAACACGAACGCGGCGTGGTTTCCACGGTGCGTATTCCCAACAAGCCGGACAGCGACGGCGCGCAGTTCTTTGTCTGCGTGTCGCCCCAGCCGCCGCTGGATGGGCAGTTTTCCGCTTTCGGGCGGGTCACCGAGGGCATGGACGTGGTGGAAAAGATCTCGCGGACGCCCGCCGGCGAAAACGGATTCACCAACCAGCCGGTGCGGATCCTCAAAGTCACGATCGAGCCCAAAAAGGTGGAGCCTTTCCTGCATGCGGCGCCGGAGGAACTGAAAAGAACGGTGACCCTCAAGACCACTTTAGGCGTCCTGAAGGTGGCGATGGAGCCGGCCTGGGCGCCCAATCACGTGCGCAATTTCTTAAAATTGGCGGCGGCGGGATGGTACAACGGAACGGCGTTTCACCGGGTTTCCCCGGGTTTTGTGATTCAGGGCGGCATGGGCGACACGCGGGCGGCGGGCCCCGACCATCCGGCGGACCGCTGGGTGCGGAAACTGAAGGGCGAATTTCGCGACGACGTCCAGCACGTCCGCGGCGTCCTGTCCATGGCGCGCACCGACGAGCCCGACTCCGCCGACACGTCGTTCTTCATCATGCTGGGCGCTGCGCCGCATCTGGACGGCAAGTACTCCGCCTTCGGACGCGTGACGGAGGGGCTGGAGGTGCTGGACCTGTTCGACAAGGAAGAAGTCGACGGGGAGACGCCGAAGCGGCGGCTGGAATTGATCGAGGCGTCGGTGGACCCGCCCGCGCCCGCCCAGCCGTAAGCCGGTCCGGACAGCCATCCCCGGAACAAACCCGGCGTGTCCGGCGTACAGTAGGAGCGTGGGGAGCATCGCGACTCTGTCGGGAATTCTTGGGCTGGCGATCGCCGGCGGCGTGAACATTTATCTGGCGGTGCTGACGCTGGGCGCCGGCATCCGGTTAGGGTGGTTCCAGAGCCTGCCTGGCGACTTGGATATTCTGGCGCACCCGGTGGTGTTGGCCGTGGCGGGTGTTTTCTACGCCGCGGACTTCGTAGCCGATAAGGCGCCGTTTTTCACTACTCTCTGGGACGCCGTGCACACGGTGGTGCGGCCCGTGGGAGTCGCGTTGCTCGCTTTCGGCGCGGCGGCGAAGCTCGACCCGCTGGTGCAGGCGCTCGCCGTCCTGGCCGCAGGTTCGGTCGCGTTGGGAACCCACTCGACCAAAATGGGCGTCCGTCTGGCGGCGCACGCCGCGCCCGAGCCCGTCACCCACTCCGCGCTGAGCATCGCCGAGGATCTCGGCGTAATTGGGTTGCTGGTGCTGACTTTCACCTATCCTTGGATCGCTATCCCTGTCCTGCTCGGCCTGCTGCTGCTGATCACCCTGTCGCTCTGGTGGATCGGGAGGAAGGTGTGGCGGTTTCTTTTCGGGCGGAAAGACGCCCTCCCCGCGGCTGCGCGGCGGGCGGTATAGCTTGTCCCAGGACAATCGAAGTGGTGGGCCCTGTTGGATTCGAACCAACGACCAACGGATTATGAGTCCGCTGCACTAACCGCTGTGCTAAGGGCCCCTCAAACTGTTCTATTGCAGGGCGTTAGGCTCTCAGCCGCCCGAAGGCCCGTTGTTGGGCGTCTGCAACCCGGCGTACGTGGCGCTTCGAGCCGAAATCCCCTCGCTTGTACAGCATTCCTGCGAAAGACCGTCCACCTCCATCATATCGAACGCGCCATCGTATCGAGCGCGCCGCGCGCCGTGGTCAATGCCCGCTCCCTCCGCCTGATCTGATGGCTCTCGAAGAACCGCCCAGGGTAGCCCGGCCTTTACCGTGGCGCGTTCACTCCCGCGGTCTGCGCGAAGATCGCCGCCAGGCAGGTTGCCGGGGTGACAAGCGCCGGCGCGTAGGCCCCCGCAGCGAATCAGCCGGGAAAGCCGGCCACCTGCGCAACGAGTTAGCCCGTTTGTTCCCCTTAGGGGTGAAGAACTTCGGTTAGAATGTCGGCGTGAACTTGCCGCCCTGGGACCGCTCGACACGCCGCGCCATGAAGGGCGGGTTCGCCGGCGCGTCCGATCTCGCGCGCGGGCCGGGCGGCCGGCCGCTCTGCCGCTGGTGTGGTCTCGAGACTGCTCCGCCGCGGCGCACGTTTTGCTCGGATTACTGCGTTCACGAATGGCGGCTGCGCACTGATCCGGCGTACCTGCGCGAGTGCCTGCTACGGCGTGACCGCGGCGTGTGCGCCTGCTGCGGCATCGACACGCTGGCCGAATACCGCCGGATTCGCCGCTTGCGCTTCGACAAGCGGCAGTTGGTCCTTGAGGAGTGGGGCGCCTCCCCGCGCCGGGCCAGTCTTTGGGATGCCGACCACATCGTGCCGGTCGCGGAAGGGGGCGGGGAGTGCGACCTGACCAACCTGCGCACGCTGTGCCTGAAATGCCACCGCCGGGAGACGGCCGCACTGCGGGAACGGCTCCGCCGGCAGGCCGCCCTTCCTCATGGCGCCAAAGGCTCATAGAATAACGGTATGAGAAGCCCGCACTGCTCCCGCCGGCAGGTTCTGGCCGCCGCCGCTGGCGCCTGGTTGACGCGCCCCGCGCTGGCCAATCCACAGGCCCCGACGGCTCCGGTCTCGCTCGCCAGGTGCATCACTTATGATCCGCAAGTGCTGACGCCGACGCTCGATCGCATGTTCGACCAGATTGGCGGACTGGGGCGGATTGTCAAAGGCAAGACGGTGGCGATCAAGATCAACCTGACGGGCAGCCCCTCCTACCGGTTAGGCCATCACCGGCTGGAGGACACGCACTGGACGCACCACGCCGTCATTACGGCGGCCGTGCACCTGATGGGGCGTGCGGGCGCCCACCGCATCCGCCTGCTGGAGAGCCCCTGGTCCACCGCCGACCCGGTGGAAGAGTACATGCTGCAAGGCGGCTGGAATCCGCGCGAAATCCTGAACGCCGCGCCGCGGGTCGAATGCGAGAACACCAACTACCTCGGCCGCGCCAAAAAGTATTCCCGGTTTCCCACCCCGAAGGGCGGGCTCATGTATCCCGCGTACGATCTGAATCACTCGTACGAAGATTGCGACGTCTTTGTCTCGATCGCGAAGCTGAAGGACCACGCGACCACCGGCGTGACGCTGTCCATGAAGAACTGCTTCGGCAATACGCCGTGCACGATCTACGGCGAAGGCGCCGGCGAGAACGAGCCCACCATCCTGCCGCGCGGGGGAAGGGGGATGTTCCACTCCGGTCACCGGCAACCCTCGAAGTCGTCTCCTTCGGAAATTGACCCGTCTTCGCCCCGGGAGGGCGGCTACCGCGTGCCGCGCGTGGTGGCGGACCTGGTGGCGGCGCGCCCGCTCCATTTAAATATCATCGACGGCATTCACACCATGGCCGGTGCGGAAGGGCCGTGGAATCGCCCGCCCCTGCATTTCGTCAAACCCGGCATCCTGGTGGTGGGAACCAATTGCGTTACCACCGACGCGGTCGCGACGGCGGCCATGGGCTACGATCCCATGGCCGACCGGGGCACGATGCCCTTTGAGAATTGTGACAACACCATGCGCCTCGCCGAGGAGTTTTACGGCTTGGGCACCCGGGACCTGAAGCGCATCGAGGTCGTCGGGGCGCGCCTCGAGGAGGTCCGTTTCGATTTCGGCGCGATGAAGAAACTGCCGGAACGCTGGCGGGCTGGCCGACAAAATCAAACTCATCCGGCCACGTTGATCGGGCGCCAGGCGGTGGAGGAAGACGTGTGAAGGCACGGCGGCGCGGTTGAGGAGGGCCGCGGCGGGGTTCGTGGTACAACAGTTCCCATGCCGAAGAACTCCGTTTCCAGGCGTTCGATGATGCAGGCCGCCGCGGCCGCCGCCGCGCCCGTGGCCGCCGCACAGACCCCGGCGGGAACGCGCGAACCGCAGGCCGTTTCCCCGTTTGCCCAAGTGGTGGCGCCGCGCGACCCGGCGCCTTTGCTCATCGTCACCCAGTACGCCTTCGAACCCCAGGAGGTGGCCCGGATCCAGGCGGCGGCGGCCGCGCCAGTGCGCATCGAAATCTGCAAATCGCCCGCCGAGTTTCGCGAGAAACTCCGGGACGCCGAGGCGGTCTACGGCGGATTGAGCGGCGCCGACCTCGACTTCGCGCCCAAGCTGAAGTGGCTTCAGGTCGGCGGCGCCGGCGTCGAAGGTCTGGATCCGCGCATCCGGCAAAGCCGGCTCGTGGTGACCAACTGCGCGCGCACCTTCGCGCCGGGCATCTCGGAAACCGCCATGGGTTTGCTGCTGGCGCTAACGCGCGGGCTCGTGAAGTACTACCTGCCGCAGTTTTACTTGAAAAAGACGAACCACCCGGTGGGCACGCCGAAGTCGGACCACCACGTTGAACTTGCCGGCAAAACGATGGGCATTGTCGGCTTGGGCGGCATCGGCAGCGCGATCGCCCGCCGGGCTTACTTTGGCTTCGACATGCGGATTCTGGCGACGGACGCCAAACCGCTGCCCAAACCTGAGTACGTGGCCGAATTGCACGACCCGGGCTATTTCCCGCGAATGGTCCGCGAAGCGGACGTGCTGGTGGCCGCCGCGCCTTCCACGCCGCTCACCCGGGGCATGTTCGATGAGAAGGTGTTCCGCCAAATGAAGCGGACGGCGTATTTCCTCGCCATGTCCCGCGGCGACCTGTTTGACGACCAAGCGCTGGTCAGAGCCCTGCGCGAAGGCTGGATCGCCGGGGCGGGTTTGGACGTCTTCCCCAAGGAACCCGTGCCGCCCGGCCATGCCATCTTCGACTGCGATAACGTCATCCTTTCGGCCCATACCTCCGGGTGGAGCACCAACCGGCAGGAGCGTTTGATTGCTCTGATCGCGGAGAATGTCCGCCGGTATACCAGCGGATTGCCCCTGATGAACGTTGTGGACAAGGAGCGGGGATATTAGTTCGCGGCTTCTTCCGGGACATCGAAAGTTGCCAAGCGCGCCCTCGCCCCGGTACACTAAGAATGTTGCGCCCGTAGCTCAGTTGGATAGAGCGTCTGGCTACGAACCAGAAGGTCGGGTGTTCGAATCACTCCGGGCGCACCATCTTCTCGTCGAGTAACACGACGCTCAGGCAGGTCTCGGAGTGGCTATTTTTCCAGGATTTCTTTGAGGAAAATGGAAAAAGCGAGTCGGCCTCTGGCCGGCTGTGGCTGTCGAGCCGACGCCGGTCGGAGACCGGCGCCACGTCGAACTCCGGCCGGCCATCGAATTAGCGCGTGCGGACGGAACCCAGTCCCCCATCCACGCCAAGAACCTGTCCAGTCACCCAACTTTGCGCCGGGTCGAGGAACCAGGCGATGGCGGCGGCTACCTCGTCGGGGTTGCCAATGCGGCCCAGGGGATGGAGTGCGATCGAGGCCTCCAGCGCGGGCTTGGACGAGGTGACGCGCTGCGCCAGCGGCGTGGCCACCAGCCCGGGCGCGACGCAGTTCACCCGGATTCCTTCGCGGGCGTAGGAGGCCGCCGCCGACAGGGTTAAGCCGATGATGCCGGCCTTGGCTGCGGCGATGGCCTCATGGTTTGGCAGGCCGACACGGGCGGCGGCCGAGGAGAGCAACACCACCGCGCCGCCGCTGCCGCGCATCGCCCGGGCGGCGCCGCGCACGACGTAGAAGGCGCTGGTCAGGTTCAACCGGAGCGTGTCGTCCCATTCCGCGTCCGAGGTGCGGTCGGCGGGCTTGAGCAGGATCGAGCCCACGCAATGGGCCACGGCGGAGATGCGCCCGAAGCGCTGCGAGGCTTGGGCGAACGCCTCGGCGACCGCCGCCGGGTCGGTGGCGTCCGCCCCGATCGCCAGAGCGCCCAGCTCCGCGCCCAGCTCCGCGCCCAGCGCGTCCAGCCGCTCCCGGCCTCGCGCCACCAGCACTAACGGTTGGCCGGACGCCGCTAGCCGTCGCGCCAAAGCGGAACCAATTCCTCCGGTGCCGCCAAAGATCACGGTGGCGCCCTGCGATGGCGTCATAGACGATTCCTTTCCCAAAAATAAGAATGGGCGCTCAGCCGGTGAGCTGCGCGCCCCTTCATGGTCCTTACCGCAGCAGTTACTTCGCGGCAGGCATAATCACGGAGTCGATCACATGAATGACCCCGTTGGAAGTCATAATGTCGGTCTTGACCACCTTGGCGCCGTCCACCATCACGTTCCCGTTGCGCGCCGCAATCTTAACACTCTGACCCTGCACCGTCTTGGCGGACTTCATCTTCACCACCTGGTCGGCCGTCACCCGGCCGGGCACCACGTGGTAAGTCAGGATCGCGGTGAGCTTCGCGCGGTTCTCCGGCTTCAGCAAATCGTCTACCGTGCCAGCGGGCAGCTTGGCAAACGCTTCATCGGTGGGGGCAAACACGGTGAAGGGCCCCGGGCCCTTCAGCGTATCCACCAGGCCAGCAGCCTTGACGGCGGCCACCAGCGTGTTAAAACTGCCTGCCGAAGCGGCCGTATCCACAATATCCGCATTCGCGGCCTTCGCATTGCCGGCAAACAGCGACATAGCCAGCACCGCAGTTAGAGCGACGACAAACATCGTTCGTTTCATGTTTCGAAATCCCTTTCGCGTGAGTTGCCTGCGCGTTCTGTCGAGCTTGGCGTCGATCCATGCAATCGCGCAGCATTGTGAGAGATTCGGGGCGTGGGGCAAGTGGTGCAGGATTTTCGATGAAAAACAAATTCACGCCGGACCGTGCGGTAGACATGTCTATCACTCGTGCGAAATCTGGTCATCGTGTTGGGCGATCAACTCAACCGCGATTCGGCGGCTTTCGACGGGTTCGACGCCAGGCAAGACGTAATTTGGATGGCGGAGGCCACCGAAGAGGCGGAGTACGTTTGGTCCCACAAGGCACGCATCGCTATGTTTTTGAGCGCGATGCGGCACTTCCGCGACGCGCTGCTGCGGGAGGGCTTCTGTGTCGACTACCTCGTCCTCGATCGCAACGGGGGAGCGCAGAGCCTTTCCGCGGCGCTGGCCGCCTCCGCGCGACGCCTGGGTCCGGCCCGCCTGATCGTCGTCGAACCGGGCGAGTGGCGGGTCGAACAGGCGCTGCGGGAAACCGCCGGCCGGCTGGAAATCCCCCTCGAGATCCGGCTCGACCGGCATTTCTATTGCTCGCGCGAGGAGTTCGCCGCCTACGCGCGCCAGCGGCGCGCCCTGCGGCTCGAATTCTTCTACCGGGAGCAGCGGCGTAAGCATGGCGTCCTGATGGACGGCAAAGACCCTGAAGGCAAGCGGTGGAACTTCGATGCGGCCAACCGCGAATCTTTCGGGAAAGACGGACCTGGCCTCCTGCCGCGCCCGCGGCGTTTCCCGCCCGACGGCCTGACGAATGCGGTCCTGCGTTTGGTCGAAGAGCGTTTTCCCGGGCACCCGGGCGACCTGGATAACTTTCTCTGGCCGGTCACGCGAGAGCAGGCGCTGGAAGCGCTGGACGACTTCATCATCTACCGGCTACCGCACTTTGGCGCGCATCAGGACGCGATGTGGACCGGCGAACCGTTTCTCTCGCACTCGCTGCTGTCGGCGGCGCTGAATCTCAAGCTGCTGGACCCCCGGGAAGTAGTGGGCGCCGCCGAGATGGCCTATCGCGACGGGTATGCGCCCCTGGCCGCGGTGGAAGGATTCATTCGCCAGATTCTCGGCTGGCGGGAGTACGTGCGGGGCGTCTATTGGACCTTCATGCCGGAATACCTGCGCCGGAATCACTTGGACGCTGACCAGCCGCTGCCGGGCTTCTACTGGACGGCGGACACCCGGATGGCTTGCGTGCGGGAAGTGGTGCGCCAGACGCTCCGCTACGGGTACGCGCACCATATTCAACGCCTGATGGTGACCGGCCTGTTCGCGCTGCTGCTCGGCGTCCGGCCCGAAGAGGTCCACCAATGGTATCTGGCCGTGTACGTGGACGCGGTCGAATGGGTGGAGTTGCCGAACACGCTCGGCATGTCGCAATATGCCGACGGCGGCGTGATGGCGTCCAAGCCCTACATCGCCTCGGGCAAGTACATTCAGCGGATGTCCAATTACTGCGCCGGCTGCGCCTTCCGTCCGGAAAAAGCGGCGGGCGAGGACGCGTGCCCCTTCACGACGCTTTACTGGGACTTCCTGATGCGGCACGAGCCGCGCTTGCGGGACAACCCGCGGATGCGCCCGCAGGTAAACAATCTGGCCAGGCTGGATGGGCCGCTGCGCGAGGCGATTCAGCGGCAGGCGGCGCGGATTCGGGAAGAGTGCCGGCAGGCGCCGCCCGCTCTCCGTAAAGCGCGTACACCAACCCCGGGACTCGACGTATGATGTAGCGAATGCCGCAAGTCATCTACGATCCCGGGCGGATTGATTTCACGCGGCCCGGCAAACATCACTATCAGGTCGCCTTCGGCTACGACGGCACGTGGGGTTTCGCGTTGGTTCCCCTCACGGTCATCAATGGGACGCGCCCCGCGCCGGCGGGCGCGCCGGAGCCCCCCGGCGTGTACATCAACGGCGGAAACCACGGCAACGAATACGAGGGGCAGGTGGCGGTCAAGCGCCTGGCACACGACCTGGAGCCCGCCGCCATGCGGGGACGCGTGATTCTGATCCCGCAACTCAACCAGCCGGCGTGCGTGGCGGGAACGCGCGAGTCGCCGCTGGACGGGGTGAACATGAACCGCGCGTTTCCCGGGAATCCGCGCGGCTCGCTCACCTACCGGATCGCGCACTTTGTCAAGACCCGGGTGTTTCCACAGGTGCGCGTGGTGATCGATATTCATTCCGGGGGGAGGGAAGGCGCGTTCGCCATGTGCACGTCGTTCCATCCCCTGGCGGACAAGGCGCAGGAGGCGGAAACCGCGCGCGTGGCGAAGCTGTTCGATACGCCGGTGGTGATGATTTACTCGCGGTCGCTCCATACCGGGCTGCTGCCGGACGAAGCCGAGGACGAAGGCAAGATCACCATCGGCAGCGAATTCGGCGCCGGCGAGACCACCAGCATTCCGGGCGTGAAGTTCGCCTACGAAGGCTGCCTGAACGTGCTGCGGCACTACGGGCATCTGGAAGGCGAGATCCAGCGGATCGATCCCGCGCGTCCGCACCCGCCGCGCCTGATCGCCGCGCCTACTCTCGACTATTACGTCCCGTGCCCGTGCGGCGGCGTTTGGGAACCCGTTGTGCCGCTGGGCGCGGACGTGCGGCAGGGCGAGCTGCTCGGCCGGATCCACGATTTCGACGATCACACGTCGGCGCCCGTCGAGATCCGGTCGCCGCGGGACGGCGTTCTGATCATGGAATACCTGGGCGCGGTGGTGAAGAAGGGCGCGACGCTGTTTGTGATCGGCGAGGAGATCGAGTTGTGAAGATCACGGCGGTGGAGGCCATGGTCCTGAAGTCCGAGGGCCTCTACCACAGCCCGGAGGGCAGCGAGGAACCGCCCGGCGCCACCTACCTGGGCTTGGTCAAGGTGTCGACCGACGCGGGCATCTGCGGGTATTCGGACGTGGAAACCTCGGCGTTCGTGGCCAAGGCCGCGATCGACGCGCCCCGGTGGAGCGAGCCCGGCATGGAGTGTTTTGACGGCCTGGCCTCGCTGGTGGTGGGCGAGAATCCGCTGGAAGTCGAGCGGCTCTGGTACAAGATGTGGCGGGGCAGCGTCTATTATGGCCGCCGCGGCGTGGCCATTCAGGCGATCTCCGCCATCGACATCGCCCTCTGGGACATCATGGGCAAGTTCTACGGGCAGCCGGTCCATATTCTGCTCGGAGGGCGCAATTGCACGCGCGTGCGCGCTTACGCCAGCACGCTGTTCCGCCCCACGCCGCACGCGATGCGCGAGGCCGCGCGGCGGTATCTGGACGAGGGATTTACGGCGGTCAAATTCGGCTGGGGCGTTTTCGGCCGCGACGCGGACCAGGATGTGCGCCTGGTGGAGGCGGCGCGCCAGGCGCTGGGGGACCAGCGAGACCTGTTGGTGGATACCGGCTGGTTCGTCGAGCGCACCCCGAAACAGGCGATTCAACTGGTCCACCGGCTGGCGCCGTTCCGTCCGTTCTTCATCGAAGAACTGCTGCATCCGGAGGACTACGACGGCTACGCGCGCGTCGCCGAGGCGGTCGATACGCCGGTGGCATGCGGCGAGCAGGAGGGAACCGAGTGGGGGTTCCACGAGCTGATCTACCGCGGCAAGGTGGACATCCTGCAACCGGACCTGACGCGCTGCGGCGGATTCACGGCCGCGCGGAAGATCGTCCACATGGCGGAGCTGGCCAACCGGCTGGTGATTCCCCACTCGTGGTCGTCCGATCTGCTCACCGCGGCGTCGCTGCACCTGAACGCATTTCAACGCCGCCCCGTGCTGATCGAATTCAACACGTCGCAGGGCCCGTTGAGCCGCGCCATGGTGCGCGAGCCGCTGCGGTTGGAGGACGGCTACGTCGCCGTGCCGCAAGGTCCCGGACTGGGAGTGGACGTCAATGAAGACACGGTCCAGCGCTACCGCATCGCCTGATGCTCCGGCCGCCGCCTTGCCGGCGTGGCGCGCCTGGAGCGTGGTGGGCCTGTTGTGGGTGGCGTTCCTGATCAACTACGTCGACCGGCAGGTGGTGTTCTCGATCTTCCCCGTGCTGCGCCGGGACATGGGTTTCACCAACGAACAGCTAGGCCTGGTCGGCACCATCTTCATTTGGGTCTACTCGCTGGGCAACCCGATTGTCGGGCGGCTGGCGGATCTGTTTTCGCGCAAGCTGCTGATCCTGGCGAGCATCGTCCTGTGGAGCCTGGCTACGCTGGGCACCGGGTGGAGTCAAAGCGTGGGCGCTTTCCTCGGCTGGCGCGCCATGATGGGCATCACCGAGGCGATGTACGTGCCTCCGGCGCTGGCGGTGATCAGCACCCTGCACTCGACGGCGACGCGCTCGACGGCGCTGGCGCTGCACGGCACGGCGCAATTCGCCGGCATCGTGCTGGGAAGCTGGTTCGGCGGCTGGATGGCCGACGCCGCCGGGTGGCGGATGGCGTTTGTGGTGCTGACCGTGGTGGGACTCGCCTATGCGCCGGTGCTGGCGTGGGGACTGCGCGGCGTCAAAGTGCAGCCGGCGCCCTCGGAACGCGCCGCGGAGGCGCCGCCGGTGTCCGCGCTCTTCCGCAACGCCACCTATCTGGCGCTGGCGTCGGCGTTCTTCTTCCTGTGCGTAATGCTGTGGATGATCTACGCCTGGCTGCCCAATCATGTGTACGAGAAGATGGGGCTTTCGCTGGCGGAGGCGGGCTTGACGGCGACCTTCTGGGTGCAGTCCGGCAACATCATCGGCAACCTGGCCGGCGGTTTTCTGGGCGACCGCCTGTCGGGCCGGATGCGCGCCGCGCGCTTCCTGATGATTTGCGGGGGGCTGGCGCTGTGCGCCCCGTTCGCCTGGGCGGCGCTGGCTACCGCGTCGCTCGCCACACTGAAGCTCACGGCGTTCGCCTTCGGCTTGTTCGCCGGCTTCATGACCGGCAATGTCTTCGCTGCCTGCTGCGACGTCAATCCGGTGTCCGCCTACGGCCTGTCGACGGGTGCGCTCAACATGGTGGGCGGGCTCTCCGGCGGCGCCGCGATTTTCGTGGCCGGCCGCCTCAAAGATAGCTTGGGAATTCACGGGTTGATGGCGTGGGCCGCCGCTTTCGCGGTCGCCGCGGCGGCGCTGCTCGCGTTTACCGTGCGGGCGCGTTTCGCCCGCGACTACGCCGCGGCCCGCGCGGGACTTACCTCATGAAAATCACCGAAATCGTCGCACAACCTCATACGCTGACGGTCAATCCGTCGATCGCGATTCGCAGTTCGCTAGGCTTTCACCGGGTGTCGCGCTACGTGTTGGTGACGGTCCGCACCGACGCCGGCGTGGAAGGATATGGCGAAGCCACGGTCATGCCCGTCTGGAGCGGCGAGACGCAGGAAAGCGCCCTGGCCGCGATCCAGACGATCCTGGCGCCCGCGCTGGTGGGCGCGGACGCGCGGGATCTGACGGCGGCCATCGCCACCATGGACCGCGTCCTCTATCAGAACTGGTTCACCAAAGCCGCCGTCGAGATGGCGCTGTACGACGCGGTGGCGCGCAGCCTCGGCGTGGGCGTCTGGCAATTGTTCGGCGGACGGCGGCGCGACCCTGGCATCTGGCTCAAGATGTCGATCGGCGCGTTTTCCCCGGAGGACGCCGCGCGGATCGCTTTGTACGCCAAATCTTCGGGGCTGCGGTCGTGCAAGGTCAAAGTGGGCACGGGCGTGGCGGCCGACCTCGCGCGCGTGGCCGCGGTGCGCGACGCGGTTGGCCCCGACTTCCGCGTTGGCGTGGACGCCAACGGCGGCTGGTCGGAGGCCGAGTGCGTCGCGGCGATCGCCGGCCTGGAAAAGCTCGGCGTCAACATGATCGAACAGCCGCTGCCGCGTGGCGGCGGCGAGTTTCGCGCCTGCGCGCGCATCCGCCAGCGGACTTCGATCCCGCTGATGCTGGACGAATCGATCTTCTCGATCGAGGAGGCCCTGGAAGCCATCCGCGCGGACGCCTGCGACATCATCAGCATTTACCCCGGCAAGAACGGCGGCATGTATCGTTCTGTACAGATCGCCATGATGGCCGAGTCCGCCGGCCTGGAGTGCGTGATCGGCAGCAACCTCGAGTGGGATCTGGCCAGCTCCGCCATGCTGCAAGTGGCGGTGTCGATCCCCAACCTGTCCGAGCGCGTGGACCACGACATCATCGGGACGTTTTATCATCAGCAGCCGGTCACCGAGCCCGGGTTGCGCGTCGCGGGCGGCCGCGCGTGGCTGCCGGACGGGCCGGGCTTGGGCCTGAAGCGGAAAGCGCTCGCGTAGAGAATTGCCGTGCTGGCTCTGCTTCGCGAACACCGGCGCGCCTGGCAAGTGGTGGGCCTGCTTTGGGTCGCGTTCTTTCTCGCCTACATCGCGCGGCAGTCGGTGTTCTCCATCTTCGGGGTGCTGCGCGCCGACCTGGGCTTCACGGAGACGCAGCTTGGTTTGACCAGCACGGTTTTCCTGTGGGTGTACGCCTCGATGAACCTGCTCGCCGGGCAGATCGGCGACCGGTTTCCCAAGCACCAGGTGGTGGCGGCCAGCGTGGCGCTGTGGGCGCTGGCGGCGGCCTTGATGGGCGCGGCGGCCTCGCCGGCGGCGCTGCTGGCGGGCCGCGCGGTCCTGGCCGTCACGCAGGGCGTTTACGCGCCCACCGCGGTGGCCTATATCTCCCAGGTGCACTCGGCGGCGACGCGCGGCAGCGCCATCACGGCCCACGGCACGGCGCAATACCTCGGCGTGATCGTGGGCGGCTGGTATGGGGGGTATCTGGCGGAAGCCTGGAGCTGGCGCTGGATGTTCTGGCTGGTGGCTTTGGCCACGTTCGCGTACGCGGGCGTGCTGTATGCGTTGCTGCGGCGGAATCCGGCGGCGGCCGCCGCCGGTTCGCCGGGCGCGTCCGCGCGGACCTCCTCCCTCTGGCCCATTCTCCGGACGCCTGCCTATCTGACGATCACGCTGGCTTTCATCGCGGTCAACGCGATGCTCTGGATTGTCTACACGTGGCTGCCGGACATCTTGCAGACCAAGTATGCGTTGTCGGCGGCCGCGGCGGGATTCAACGCCACCGCCTACGTGCAGATCGCGATGATCGGGGGTTTGGTGGCGGGCGCGCCGCTGGGCGACTGGCTGACTCCGCGCTGGCCGCGGGCGCGGCTGTGGCTGATGGCCGCGGGTCTGCTGGTGAGTTCCCCTTGCGTATACGGCATCGTCGCGGCGGACACGCTGGCGGAAATGCGTCTGGCGGCGTTGGGCTACGGTTTCTTCAAAGGCGTCTTCTCGGGCAACGTGTGGGCCGCCTTGCTGGCCGTGGTGCCCCCGGACCGGCGCGCCTTCGGCGTGGGTTTCACCAACGCCTTGGGCGGCATGGTGGGAGGCGTTGCCTCGTACCTGGTAGGCTACTTCCGCGGACACTATGCGGTGGAGACCATGCTGGGCGCGGCAGGCGTCCTGGGCTGGGTCTCGATGCTGGTGATCGGCTACGCCATCCGCCGCACGTATGTAGCGGATTGCGCGCGCGTCCTGCCGCGCGGCTAGCCTTCGGCCCGTTCGAAACGCAGCGGTTGCGGACCCTCCAGGCGCACCCGGCGGCAGGCGTCGGCAAACGCCACCCAATCTGTCTTCCAATCGCCCGGGATGCGGGCGAACAGGCTGCACACCGTGTTCTGGCCTTCCGGTCCGCGCAGCGTGACGCCGCGCCCGTAGACCAGACAAATTTCTCCGATCTGCCGCCGCCCGGTGGTGACGCTGCCGCCGCCGTCGTAAAAGTACAGAATCTCACCCGGCAACGGCAGCGTCACCAGGTTTTCCTGGGGCATGGGCCTGGCCTCCGGCGTCAGGACAAAGATTTCCTGTCCGGAATACATGCCGTGCTGCGGCTTGAGCTCGAGCGGCAGCATCTCCCAGACGAGTTGCGCCGTGTGGGGCGCTTCGTCATCCAGCAGGTCGGCGGTCACCGACTCGCCGGTGACCGCGAACGTCACGCGCATTCTGCGCTTCGCCATTTTTATTCCTCCGTGGTCCACTCCGCCAGAACCTCCTCGTTCAGCGTAACGCCCCGCAATTCCGGCAGGCGGCGGGGGTCGCGGCCCATCAGCAGGGGCACGAGCAGACGCCGGGCGGCGTGGCAAAG
>Ga0272446_1000102_pt1 | contig 114826 bp, 90 predicted proteins | sample YNPCB0061_FD_194587 | JGI IMG/M metagenome (GOLD analysis project Ga0272446, IMG submission 194587) | Hot spring microbial mat communities from Yellowstone National Park, WY, United States - YNP-CB-006-1 | ecosystem: Environmental > Aquatic > Thermal springs > Hot (42-90C) > Sediment | place...
ATGCCCCCAGACCCAAATGAACCGGCACCTTGCATCCCTCGCATGAGGGTCGCGTGAACCGCGTCAGCCGGTCGTCCCTTCCTCCGCCCGCGCGACCAACAGCATCCGCACCGACTTCGCGGGAACAGCCACGTGTGCACAGCCATGCGCGGTCGCAACCGGCCTGCCCGTCCAGGCGTCGGTCAGCCCGGACACCGCTTCCATCGGGATCCGCGCGTCGATCGGATGATCCGTCTCGTTCAGAAGAAACATACCCGCAACACGCCCTGCATCGTCGGTGTGCACCGTCGCGTGCAGATCCCGCGCCCCGACATCGACGGTCGGCAAACCCAAGCCTTGCACCGCGCGCCGGACAGCCTCGGCCATGCGTTGCGAATCGTCGTCGAGCAGCGTCGGGACCACGTCGAGCTTCGGCCAGTGCTCGGTCCTCGGGACCGCGTGCAACGGACGAAGCTGTGCATCGCGCGTGGGCAACGCCGGGCCGAACGTGACACACCCGCCCTCGCGAGCGAAACGCTCGAGGGCCTGCAGCATCGACGGCTCGATCGCTCCGGCAGGCGTGGACACGATCGCCCATCGCGCCTGATGGAGCGCCACGTCCGGCTCGTCGTCCCACGCATGTGCGAAGGGGACGGCAGCGGCCTCGAGCGCGAGCTCGATGTGCTCGACGAAGCGCTCGCCGGACCATGCGAGGGGTGCGCCCGTGCCGAAATCATGCTCGAAACAACGCTGGCGAGCGCCCGATCCCATGACGGCGAACGCAGCCCCGGACACCGGCCCGAAGGCGTGCATGACCCGTTCGATGCGCGCCTGTGTCCGCGACGTGACGATCCGCACCGGCGCCGGCCGATGCCAGCTCGCGAACCCGACCCGCTGCAGGACAGCGAGGAGCGTCTTCCAGAACCTGGCGCTGTCGCGCACCTGCCCGTGCGCGTCGACCGGAGCACCAATCCACCGATCGCGCTCCACCGCCATGTACATGTTGAACCCTCGGAGCCCGTACGCGAGGGCGGTGAGCACGGTGAACTCGTTGTCGCGCTCGGACATCGAGGGCAGGAAGAACGGGAACCCCGCGCCCAGCTCACATGCGAAGGGCGGCACGCCCAGCGCCTCCGCGCGAAGCGCCAGAACGCTGGTGCGTCGCGCGATCGCACGCCTGCTCGCCGGCCCGGCCACGTAGTAGTAGTCGAAGCCGAGCAGGTCGACCGTCTTTCCGATCTCACCCACGGAAGCAGGCGCGGCATGCTCGGCCACCGGCAGGTTGTGCGTGGTGGGTACGCCCGTCATCCCGGCCTTGCGAAGCCGCTTGCCGATCCGCCGCAGGAAGCGTGTCACCATGCGCTCCTGAAGCTCGGCCCAGTCGAGATACCGAGGCATGTCCTCGATCGTCCGCGCTTCGAGCTTCCTTGGCGGCTCCATCGTGTCGAACGATTCGATCGCGATCCCGTAGGCTGTCTTCGGGGTTGCCTCCGCGCCGTATCGCCGCCGAAGGAACTTCCGGTACAACGCAACCGCATCGTCGTGCCAATCCTGATCGAACGCCCCGTCGCGGAAATACAACGTGGCTTCGTTGTCCACTTGCACCAGCACGATCGGGCCGTCCGGCCACACGAGCGGCGACAGCACCTTCCCCACGGCCTTCAGCCACTTGACCGCCTGCTTGAAGAAGCTGTCCGACGCGAAACTCGGGACCGGAAAGGCCACGGGAGGAACGGGCAAGACCACCGGTTTGCCACCAGGCGACCGCGCCTGGTTGCGAGGATCCCACAGCACGCGCCTGGGGATGCCGAACCAGGTCAGCTCCGCGTTGATGTGCGGCCCCGGCCTCGCGATCGCATACATGCCAAGCTCGTGGACCAAGCGGAAAAACGACGCCACGTCGTTGCTTCGCGCAATCTGCCCAAAATCGTATCGCCCCTTCTCCACCTCGTGCACAGCCCATGGCACGTACACGTCGACGATGCGCACGCCCAGGTCGCGCGTCGCCTCCAGGCACGTTCGCCACGCATCGGGATCGAGCCGCCAGTAGTGCACGGACCCGGCATGCAAGGGCACGCGCTGGTCTCCGACGATCAATCCCTCGCGGCACAGACGGACCGCAGGTGCTCGCTTGCGGGGCATGGTGGCGCGGCATGGTAGCAGGACGGCAGACGAAGGCGACCCGACGGCCGGCGAGATCGCGTCATGTGCCCGAAGTCCTTTCTAAACCCCGGGGGACATGAGCAAGTCGCGGTCGAATCGGACGGGTTGCCGGACAGGCCGCGTCAGCCCAACACGTACTGCAGAATGCGCCGCAGTCGCACCATGTCCGGGTCGTCGGCCAGCCGATCGAGCGACACCCGCACCTTGTGCAGCGTCGGCTCCACAAACCGCAGGTACGACGGATCGTTCTTGACGCGGTCGATGAACACGAACCGGCCTGCGTCCTTGAGCTTGCGCTGCACGGTCACCAGGTCGAAGTGGCGGACCAGCAGCGATCGCTCGTCGGCTCCCAGCCGTCTTTCGTCGGCGTAGTCCATCAGCCGGAACTCGACGAACGGCCTGTCGAAGGTCTGGTAGCTGTCGTTGAGCAGCGCCACCAGGTCGTAGACCGCAGGCCCCATCAGGGCATCCTGGAAGTCGACCCAGGCCAGCTCGATGCGGGTGTCGGATCCATCGACGACCATGAGGTTCCGGCTCTGATAGTCGCGATGCACGAAGCCTCGCGGAAAGGCGGCAATCCGGCGCGCGAGGCGATCGCACAGGGCGTCGAACTCGACCCGGTCGGCCGGAGGTAGCGGCCGACCGAGGGCGTCGAGGCCCCACTCGCGGAAGTGGTCGAGCTCCCACCGCAGCAGGTCGAAGTCGAACGCACGGGTTCGCACGACGCAGTCCTCCGGCAGGTCGACGAGAGCCATCTGGGCGCGGGCCAGGTCGCGGACCGCGGTTTCGTAGACCAGCGGCTTGCGCTGCGGGTGCGCCCGCAGATGCTCGGCCACCGTGTCGTCACCCAGATCCTCGACGATGGTCCAGCCCCTTTCGGTGCCGTCCGCGATGAGCTTCGGAACCCGGATTCCCCTGGCGGTCAGCAGCTCTTGCACCTCGAGGTACGGCCATCGCTTCGGCCTGCTGTCCTTGACGATCTCGTCGGACTTGTCGAGGTCGGGTACGAACATCGCCACGGCCGATCCGGGAGGCGTTGCAAGTATCACACGGAAGAACTTGCGCGTGGACGCCCCCCCCGGCATCGCATCGATCCGGACCGGCGGTTTGCCCGTGGCTTGCGTGACGAGGTTGCGGAGGTCTTCGAGGTCGAGCTTGAACACGAGACGAGCTGTCTAGCAGAACTATCCGCGGTTTGCGCGGCCTCATCGGGGACGTTGCTGCCCTCGACCGCCGGGACTCACATGCCCAACAGCTTCGACGCTTCGGCGTACACGCTGTCGAGCGCTTCGTCGAGCCGCGTCGGGTCTGGCCCACCCGCCTGCGCCATGTCGGGACGACCACCACCGGACCCGCCCACGATCTTGGCCACGGGGCGGATCAGGTCGCCGGCCTTGATGCGCGCGGTGACGTTCTTCGCCACGGTCGCCACCAGCGCGGCCTTCCCCCCCGCATTCGCGCCTACGACCACGACCGAGTCGCCCAGCTTGTCGCGCAGCTTGTCGGCCATATCCCGGATCGCAGCGGTGTCGGAGACATCGACCCGGACCGCGAGCACCTTGACCCCCGCGATCTCCCGCGCCCTGCCCAGCATGGCGTCGATACCTCCGCCTCCGCCCATGGCAAGCTTGCGGTTGAGCTCGGCCACCTGCTTCTCGAGCTCCTTCTGCGCCTGCATGATCTTCTCGAGCTTGTCGGTCAGATCGACGCCCTCGGACCGGATGATGCGTTGCGCTTTCTTGATCGTATTCTCGAGCTGACGAACGTACGCCGCCGCGTTCATGCCGGTGGCGGCTTCGATGCGACGCACGCCCGCCGCGATGCCGCTCTCGCTCAGGATCTTGAACAGGCCGATGTCGCCCGTGGCGCGCACATGGGTTCCGCCGCACAGCTCCACCGAATCCGGTGTCATGGTGAGCACGCGCACGACGTCGCCGTACTTCTCCTCGAAGATCGCCATGGCGCCGAGCTTGCGCGCCTCGGTCAGCGGCAGCACCTGGGTCTCGACCGGCGCGTTGAGCAGGACTTTCTCGTTGACCAGATCCTCGATCCTGCACAGCTCCTCGGGCTCCACAGGCTTGCCGTGTGTGAAGTCGAAGCGCAGCCGGTCCGGACCGACGAGCGACCCCTTCTGCTGCGCATGGGCACCCAGCACCTTGCGAAGCGCATAGTGCAACAGGTGCGTGGCCGAGTGGTTCCGCCGGGTCGCTGACCGCAGCTCGTGGTCCACCTCGGCCGTCAGCTTGTCGCCGACCGCGATGGCGCGCTCGCCCACCTTCACCTTGTGCACCCAAAGTCCGTCGATGGGCTTCTGTACGTCGGTAACGTCGGCGACGACGACGCCGTCCTTCTCGAGCCAGCCCTTATCGCCGACCTGGCCGCCCGATTCGCCGTAGAACGGCGTCACGTCGAGCACCACCTCGCCCTCGGCGCCCGGCCCGAGCGTCTCGACGATCTCGCCACCACGAACCAGCGCGACCACCGTCGCATCGCGCCAGATCTCGTCGTCGTAGCCGACGAAACGGACCTTCTTGTCCGGGACACCGTCCAGAGCATGGCGGTAGGCCTGTGCTACCGCGGCGTCCGCGTTCAGCTTGCTCCCCTCGCTTCTCGCCTTGGCCTCCTCGAGGGCCTTGTCGTAGCCCGCCACGTCGACCGCGATCATTCGCTCGTCGCAGATGACCTGGGTGAGGTCGAGGGGGAACCCGTACGTGTCGTAGAGCTTGAACGCAGTCTCCCCTTTCAGCTCGCGGGAGCCTACCTTTCGCATCTGCGCGAACTCGTCCTCCAGGATGCGCAATCCGCGCTCGATCGTCTCGCGGAACCGCACCTCTTCCTGCTCGGTCACGGAGGCGATCATGGCACGACGCTCGCGCAGCTCCGGGTAGACGTCGCCCATGAGGTCCACCACCTCTAGGGCCACTTCGTGCAGGAACGGCTTCTGAATGCCGAGGCGGTGGCCGTGGCGGATCGCACGACGCATGACACGACGAAGGACATAGGGGCGTCCGTCGCGGTCCGGCGTGATGCCCTCAGCGATCAGGAAGGCCGTGAGGCGCGCGTGGTCCGCGATGACGCGCATGGAAACGTCGTCGTCGGCCATGCTTGCGCCGTAGCGCTTGCCGCTGATGGCTGACGCCTTCTGGACGAGTGGGCGCAGCAGATCGCAGTCGTAGTTGGAGGTCGCGCCCTGCAGCACGCCGGCGATGCGCTCGAGGCCTGCGCCCGTGTCGACACAGGGGGCGGGCAGAGGGGCGAGCTTCTCGACGCCGTCGATGATGGAGCGGTCGAACTGCATGAACACGAGGTTCCAGATCTCCATCCAGCCGATGCCGCTCGGGTCAGGCTCTTCGCCGAACCGGGAAAGGTCGACCATATCGCCGATACAGTAATGGATCTCGGAGCACGGGCCGCAGGGGCCAGTATCGCCCATCTGCCAGAAATTGTCCTTCATCCCCATGCCGAAGATGCGCTCGTCGGAGAAGCCGGTCACCTTCTTCCAGATCGCGCGAGCCTCGTCGTCCGCGGGGATACCGTGCTCGCCACCGAAGACCGTGATGACCATGCGAGCCGGATCGAGCCCGAAGTCCCTGGTCACCAGCTCCCAGGCGTAGGCGATGGCCTCCTGCTTGAAGTAGTCGCCGAAGGAGAAGTTGCCGAGCATCTCGAAGAACGTGTGGTGCCGCGCCGTGCGTCCCACGTTCTCCAGGTCGTTGTGCTTGCCGCTGATGCGGATGCACTTCTGGCTCGAGGTAGCGCGCGTGTAGGCGCGCTTGTCCTTGCCTGTGAACACGTCCTTGAACTGGACCATCCCGGCGTTGACGAACAGCAACGTGGGGTCGTTGGAGGGAATGAGGGAAGCGGAAGGGACGACCTCGTGGCCGTTGCGGCGGAAGAAGTCAAGGAACGTCTGACGGACTTGAGACGCGGTGGTGGGTCGTGACATGGCGGCAGGTACGTAGTCCGAAGCGAGGCGCTGCGGAAGAGCCGAGGTGGGGTCGAACGGCAATGTCGGGCAGGAACGGCGGATTTGGACAGCGGGTGACCGCGCGGGTCCCAACGACGCACCGGGGCCGCGGTCAGGATCTGCTTGCCCCCAGGCGAGAAGGGCGCAAAGGTCGGGACTGGTAACGGGTCGCAAGGAGGCGACGACACATGAGCGCATACCGCTTCGCGTTTTTCAGTGTGGCTTGCCTGGCGTTGGGCGCGGCTGCGTGCGGGCACTCCGAGGAGGAGTGGCAGGCGCAGCTCGCCAAGTACAACACCGAGGTGCAGAAGAACCAGGCCGCCCAGAAGCAGATCGCCACGATGCAGCAACAGCTCGACGCGTCCAAGGCGCGGGTCACGGAGCTCGAGTCGCAGCTTCAGGCGATGGGCATGGATCTGAACAAGCTCAACGAAGCCCTGGCAACGAAAGGCCAGGCTCTGGAGAACCTGAACACCGATCTGGCGCAGATGCGCAACGCGCTTGCGGAGTACCAGGCACGCGCACGCACGCTCGAGGCCATCAAGGCGCGCATGCTGGCGCTGCGCAAGAAGCTCGAGAGCCTGACGGCCCTGGGGCTCAAGGTCAACATTCGGCGCAACCGCATGATCATCAGCTTGCCGGGTGACATCCTGTTCGACTCGGGCAAGACGGACCTCAAGCCCGAGGGCAAGCGCATCCTGCTGGAGGTCGCCAAGGTCGTGCGGGGCGACCCGCAACTACTCGAGCGTGATTTCCAGGTTGCCGGTCATACCGACAATCAGCCGCTCAACCGGCCTCCGTACTACGACAACTGGGGCCTGAGCCTCTTCCGCGCCCGCGAGGTTCTCAAGTTCCTGATCTCCCCTGCCGACATCAAACCCAGCGGCGTCGGCCCCACCCGAGTTGAACCCGGCGGCGGCCTGCCTCCCGCCAAGTGGAGCGCATCCGGCTACGCCGACACCGACCCGGTGGCGCCCAACGACAACCCCCAGAACATGCAGAAGAACCGCAGAGTCGAGCTGATCGTGATGCCCAACGTCGAGGAGATGCTCGACCTCAAGTCTCTGGCCAACGTGCAATAGCTGCTCACGCCCCTGCCCGGGCACCTGCCCCGCCGCTTCTGCGCTCGCGAAAGAGAAGCCAGGCGATGGGCGGCAGGGCGAGGAGCACCAGCAGCGACGCCCAGTCGATCCTGCGCTCCGCGGCCCACACGTGCCATCCCTGCAAGCCGTGCGAGTACACTTGCTGGGTCGTGAGGACCGCAAAGGCCCAGGGGAACCAGCGTGGGCGGAGCACGAACCCGCAGGCTAGGGCGAGGTTGATGCCGACGAACAAGGCATGGCGCCAGGCGGGTGACGGTTCCGCGATGGCGGGCACGGCGATCGCCACGGCGTGGAAGACGGCGGCCAGGCCGAACGCAACGGCGAGGGTCGAAAAAGCAGCTCCGCGCAAGCGACGGGATGCGTGATCGTGAGGAGGGTGTTGGGGCGCGAGCATCAATCCGCTGCCATCCTGCACTCGACTTGGGGTAGACTCCAGGCGTGTTCGACAGGACCGAGAGGCAGTTCTTCGCTGGTCAGGATGTACACGGCATCATCCAGACGATGCAGCAGGTGCTGTACGCAAACGGCATCGCGCTCCAGCAGACCGGGCCGAACACCTGGGCGGGGCGGGGTACGACGCCGAGCTACGGATTGGTGCCGCGCGTTTCCCTCTTCGCGCAGCCCGCTCCCCAGGGCTTTTCGCTGGACGTGCGGATCAGCGCAGACACCGAGGGCAGCGGAATCGTCATCGCCATCGTGCTGTGGATCTTCTTCTTCCCGGCCGCGATCATCCTGGGCTACATGGCGTGGCAGGACTTCCAGCAGCGTCAGACGCTCCTCATGCAATCCATGTGGGGCCCCGTAAGCCACCTGTTCGTCGCCCCCAACTTCGGCCCCGTGTTTGGCAACCAGCAGGGAGCAGCTCCACCGCAGTGATCGAGAAGGCCAAGTGTCTCCCGTACTCATCGTCGTCACTACCCTGGTTCTCGTCGCGGTCGTCGCGATCATCCTGTGGTCGTCACGAACCCGCCACGAGTCGCCTCCGCAAGCGTCCGAGCATTCCCCAACGTCCAATACGCCGTCACGCGACAAGACCGCGTCGGCCCGCCCATCGGGTTCTTCCGGATCCAGCCCGCAACCAGCGTCCGCGCAACCGCTGCGGTCGACGAGCCAGCAGCCCGCGAGCACGAGCCAGCAACCCGCACCGGGACCGACCGCCGCCCCCGGCCGGGCTGCCGTGCACCCGTCCCTCGTTCCAGCCCGACCGGGAGATGCGATCCTCGACGAGGAAGAAGATCCCGACAGCGCATCAGGTCCGCACAAGCTCATCCTCGTGACCGCGGTGGGCATGACCGACACAGGGCTGCGTCGCAAGCACAACGAAGACGCATACGTGTGCCTCGACGAGCACAATCTGTACGCGATTGCCGACGGGATGGGCATGCACGCGGCGGGCGAGGTGGCGGCCAAGCTCACCATCGAAGCGATCACGGAGGTGTTCACACGGGGGCTGCTGCTCGACGACGAAGATGCCCGGCGCGCGGGCAGGAGCAGGCGAAAGCGTCTCGTGCGCACCATCGAGCGCGCGAACGACATCGTGCTCGCGATGTCGAACGAGGTGGATGCCTACCACGGCATGGGGACAACGGTGGTCATCGCGCAGTTCTCGCCTGCCAAAGCCCGCGTGCACATCGCACACGTGGGCGACAGCCGCTGCTACCGGCTCCGTGGCGACGAGATCAAGCAGCTTACCACCGACCACACCCTCGGGGCGGTCGGCATCCGCGGCAAGACAGCAGGCGTGCTGAGCCGCGCGGTGGGCATCGAACCGCATGTCGAGGTCGACGTCACGGTCGATCATCCGGAGGTGGGTGACATCTACCTGCTGTGCTCGGACGGGCTGAGCCGCATGACGACCGACGACAAGATCTTGGAGGCGGTGCGTGCGTGCGGCCGCAACCTCGATGAAGCGGCGCGCTCGCTCATCGCGCTGGCGAACGCTGGGGGCGGGCGTGACAACGTGACCACGATCCTGATCCGGGTCGACGCTGCTCCTGCCTCGCAGTGACGGACCGATGGCGCCCGCGGATCGTCGCAGTCAGCTTGTGGCCCTGTACGAGAGGTCGCGCATCAAGCACGCCCTCGGTGTGTCGCTCCGCTACGACGGCGAGGGTGGCGCGGTGGTCGCGATGCCGTACCAGGAGGCCTTCGACAACTCCATCGGCAACACGCATGGGGGCATCATCGCCACCCTCCTGGACAAGGCCGGTTGGTTCACCGCCGCACAGCACTACGATACTTGGATCGCCACCGCGGACCTGCACGTGCAGCTCGTGGCGCCCGCATCACGGCAGGCGATCCACGCGAAGGGCACGCTGGTCCGCGCCGGACGAAGGCTGGCCGTCGCCACCATGGAGGCTCGCACATCAGACGGCACCCTCGTGGCGATCGGGTCCGCCAGCTATGCAGTCACGGACAAGGCGTTCTCTCTGGGTGGACCGTCCGATGCGTGACACCGGCTAGTTGGACGACCCCGGCTTGCCCATGACGCCCACCTCGATGGTCACATCGACCGAGCCCGACGTGCTCATCGAAAGCCTCGTTCCCTTGGGCGCTTCGATCTTGCGCGGCACGGTCACCGTCTCGTTGATGGTCCCGAGATCCACGGGCTCGGTCAGCACATTGGCGATCGTGTTCGCGTCGACGCGTCGGACCACCACGGGGACCGTGGCCGGATTGACGCGCAGGGCCTTCAGCCAGAGGCCTGGAGCGAGCCTTCCGGTTGTCTGGGGACGCACGGGGACTTGACGAGTCACGGTGTCGTGCGCCACGACCGTGACGGCATCGGGATCCACGCCGTGCAAGGAAATGCGGGCGGGCAGGTTCAGATCCCGTTCGCCGATGGTGAGCTTCTGCTGGCCGGCACGGATGTGACTGACATCGAGGGAGACGCGAAGAGACTCGGGCCTGAGGCTCTGGAACGCCCGGTCCGTACCCGACAGGGTCACGAGAACCACGAGAGGCTTGGGCTCCTCCAAGATCCAGTCGTCGGGCACGTTGCGGTAGCCAACCGGAACCGTGTAGGTGCGCGCCAGCATGTCCCCGTGGCTTCCAAACAGGAACAGCCAGGAGGCGACCGCGAGCACGAACGACATGGCCTTGGCGCCAGGGTTGCGGAACATACGGCGTACGGCTCCGACGGCGCGGGGCTCGGGCGACACCTCCGCGAGATAGGAAAGGAGCCTGGACCGCAGCTCGCCTGGCGAAACCACCGCAAGGCGTCCATCACGCGCCACGCTGATCGTGCCCCGCTCTTCCGATACGATCACCACCAGGGCGTCCGATCTCTCGGACAGACCGAGGCCCGCGGCGTGACGGGTACCCGCAGGCACCTCGCCTCGCCGTCCGATGGCCAACGGCAGGTGTACACCGAACTTGCGGATCACGCCTTGGTCCACGATCACGGCGCCGTCGTGCCCCGCGGAGCTCGTGTCGAAGATGCTCTGCAAAATAGCGTCGCTGATGTGGCCGTCGAGCGGCACGCCTCCGGACAGGTGCCGCTCCAGCGGCTCGCGGCCCTTGAACACGACGAGCGCACCGATCTTCTGCCGTGCAAGGGCGGAGAGAGTATCGACGACGGTGTCGACGAAGTCGGAGGAGGGATGGGCGTTGCGCTTGAGAGCGAGGGGATGCGTAGAGCCGAGCCTCTCGAACGATCGGCGAATTTCCTCCTGGAAGATGACGACCAGGGCGAAGATAGCCACGGTGATGGCGGCCTGGAACAGCAGCAGCGTCATGTACATGTCGAGCGCGCGCGCCACGAAGTACAACGCGCCCAGCACGCCTATCCCCGTGAGCACGAAGCGCGACCGGGCCGTGCGGAACCATGTGATAACCGTGTAGAAGAAGACGGTCACCACGATCACGTCGACCACGTCGACCCACCTGAGATTCACCCAGGCGTCGCGGAAGAGCAAAACGAATCGCGACCAGCTCATGGCAGACCGATCTTCGGAACGAGCATGACCGCACGGGCAGTGGGGCGCAATGCGCTCCGCGGATCACGGAATCAGCAGCGACGATCCGGTCGTCGTCCGCGCCTCCAGCGCGCGATGCGCCGTCACGGCGTCGGCCAGACCCCACCGCTGGTTGATCTCCACGCGCAGCGCTCCCTGCTTGATCAGATCGAACACCAGACCGGCGCTTTCGAGCAGCTCGGCGCGTGTCGACGTGTACGACATGAGTGTCGGCCGAGTCACGTACAGAGACCCCTTCTCGGAGAGCATGTTGACGTTCAGCAGCGGTGGCTTGCCCGATGCGTTGCCGAAGCTCACGAGCATCCCCCTGGGCGACAGGCAATCCAGGGAGCTTTCGAACGTCGCCAGGCCGACGGAGTCGTAGACCACCGGCACCCCCCGCCCGTCCGTCAGTTCCTTCACGCGCGCGACGAAGCTCTCGCGCGTGTACACGATGGGATGCGTGCAGCCGTGTCGTTTCGCGATCGCGGCCTTCTCGTCCGATCCCACCGTACCGATGACGGTGGCCCCGATGTGGGCGAGCCATTGGCATGCGAGCAACCCCACGCCACCAGCAGCGGCGTGCAGCAGCACCGTCTGGCCGGGCTTCACCGGGAACGTGCGACGCACCAGGTACTCGACGGTCATGCCCTTGAGCAAGACGGCTGCGGCCACCTCATCGGAGACGTGCTCGGGCAACGGAACGAGCCGGTTCGCAGGGAAGACGCGTCGGCTCGCGTACGCGCCGAGGGGCCCGCCTGCGTAGGCGACGCGGTCCCCCACGGTGACCTCGCTGACTCCCTCGCCAACGGCCTCCACCACGCCCGCGGCCTCCATGCCCAGCCCCGAGGGCAGCGATGCAACCGGGTACAGACCGCTTCGATGATACGTGTCGATGTAGTTGATGCCGATTGCAGTATGACGGAGGAGCACCTGGCCGGGACCTGGGTCTCCGACGGGCAGGTCGTCGAGCTGCAGGACGTCGGGCCCGCCGGTTCGATGGATGCGGATCGCGAGGGTCATGAGCCGGGGATAGTACACCAAGCCGCCTGCGCATTCGTGGGGACCGAAGCGCTGGACCGGGTGCCCATGACCTGGCCGGGCCGCATGCGTGGGCAATCCTGACCGCGGGGCCGAAAGATGGGAGTATGCTGCGGGAGAGATCATGTCGGCAGCCGGGATCGCCGCCCGCGGGAGAACGTTGCAGAAGCTGAGCATTCTGCGCGAGGCGGCATCTGCGGGCGTGGACCTGATCGGCGTACACGACCAGGTCACCCCTCCGACGCGTGCTTCTGCCTTGCACGCGGGCCTCACCGCGGCGTTCACCGGCTCGATGCGGCAAGACGCGGTGCAGATCTACCTGTTCCGGTCGTCGTCGGTAACGCACCTGTATGCGCAGCCTTTCGACGGCAAGTTCGCGCTGCCGGGAGAGCACCACGCGGTCGTGGAGGGGACGCTGCCAGGTGCGGCCCTGTTGCGAGAGACGTTTTCCGGGCCCAGGTGGGAGTCCCCGCAATCGCCCGAGTCGGCGCGGATTCTCAACGGGTCGAGGTGGCTCGACGCCGTGATCGGGAACACCTACTGGGATTGGCGCGTGGGGGTTGGACGCTTCGAGCTGCCGTGGTTGGCACAGGTTCGCCCGCGCGGGGGCGCGTCGAGCCATGTCTGCATGCACGCCACCGGGGAGGCGCGGTCCGCGGCACACGAGATCGGCCTGTCTCCACTTCTCCGCCTGCTGCGAGCCCTCGAGCGATCGCTGTGGCCGCTCGACCAGCCATCCGACCAGCCCTTTCCCCTGAAGCCAGCCTACGATGCCACCTTCGAAACCGTGATCGCCGGCGCGCCGGTTGGAAGCTACCCACCGCCCGTCACCGCGCCATGCGACCAGTCGGACGCGATCCTCACCGTGCTTGCCCCACATGCGGGTGGGAAGCTTTCGGTCGGACGTATTCCCAGGGCCAAGGAACAGAATGCCCGCGAAAACGTGCTTCCACCGTGGCTCCGGCAACAGCCGATTCTGGCGCTCGTGGACCTGACCGTGCTTGGTTCCGCGCGCGACGCCGTGGTGTTCACGCCGACGCACGGTGTGATGCGAGAGGGCGACGAACTCCTGGTGTTCTCGTGGCCGGAGATTTGCGCGGTCGGAACGCCGGAGCATGCGGAAGACGCCGAGGTCGTCATCCATCTGGCGACAGTGGGAGAGATCGCGCTGCCCTGCGGGCACAGGGCCGGCGCCATGGCGGAGCTGTTCTCACGCTTCGCCGCGCTGCCTTGAACGCAAGCCATCACATCGGCGCCGCATACATGGGCGCGGGATAGAGCGCTGGTATGCAATCCGGATCCGCGCGGTCCGTCAGCCCGTCGCCGTCGTCGTCGAGGCCGTTGCTGCAGTTCGTCTCCCTGGGAACAACCGGCGGCGGCGCTGCATAGGCAGGCACCGAACACATCGTCGCGCAGTCTGGGTCCGCGCAGTCGGCCTTGGCGTCGCCGTCGTTGTCCATGCCGTCCGTGCACTTCGATTCGCGTGCTTGCAACGGGGCCGGCGCCGCATACTCCGCTCCCTGGCAGAGCTGCGCGCAATCGGGATCGCGGCAGCTCACGTTGTCACCGGGTTCGGTGTGGCACCTGTCCTGTAGCGAGCCGGGGTTGGCGGGCGTGGGCTTGGTCGCCGTGCAAGAAAGCGCGGTCGCGCCAACGACCACGGGCACGGCGGCGAAACCGGCCCACCAGTCCCGACGTCCGCGAACGAGGCGTCGGCCCCGTTCCAGACGGCTGCAAAGCTCTTCGAGGTACATACGTGCGGCGACTGCGTGCTCGTTCATGCTCATGGATCCTCACTTTGGGGATGCTACGATAGGTCGCGATCCTTGGCGGATGCGGTGATTGCGCGGGACGACACCACGCAAGCATGCTCGGGGACACCGTGAACCTCTTCTTTCCCCGAAACGCGGCACCGGCGCCGTGCTTACACCGTTCAGGCCGACCGCCCAGTCAATCCTGCAAGCCGCACACTTCCGCCAACGGCCGGCCCGACCGCCTGGCGCGCAAGAGCTGCGCATAGCGCCAGTAGGTATAGACCACCGGGATGAGCTCCAACGTTAGGAATGCGCTCGACAGCAGCCCACCGACCATCGGCGCCGCAATCCGCTTCATGACGTCAGCCCCCGACCCGGTCGCCCATAGCAGCGGAGTCAGGCCCACCAGCATCGTCCCCACCGTCATCAGCTTGGGACGCACGCGGAGCACGGTCCCTTCCGTGTGGGCGTGGATAATGTCCTCCAGGTTGCGGATCATGCCCGCGCGAAGCCTGCGCTCGAAAGCGTGGTCGATGTACACGATCATCACCACCCCCGTCTGCGCCGCCAGCCCCACCAGCGCGATGATTCCTACCCAGACCGCGGTGGACAGGTGATAGCCGAGCAGGTAGAGCAGCCAAATGCTGCCGACGAGGGCGAACGGGATCGACAGCATCACAATCGCCACCTCCGTCAGGTTGCGGAACTGCAGATAGAGCAGCACCACGATCAGGCCGATCGCCAGCGGCACCAGGATCGTCATGCGCTCACGCATCTGCTCCAGCAGCTCGTACTGGCCGGTCCACTTCAGGTACATACCCGGGTCGAGCTTCACGCGGCCCGACAGCAGCGCTGCGGACACTGCCTTCTTGGCGTCGTCCACGTAGGTGCCCACGTCCTTCGCCGGGTCCACATCGACATAGACATACCCCACGAGCAGCCCGGCTTCATTTCGAACCATCGGAGGGCCCTGCACAACCCGAACGTCGGCGACCTCGCCAAGCGGGATGGGAGCGCCGCGCCCGCCCATGGCCCCGGGCAACGGTACCAACACGCGCTTCAGTGCGTCGACATTCGACCGAAAGTCCTCGCCATACCGCAGGTTCACCGTGTATCGGCTCCGACCTTCCACCGTCGTGCTCACCGTCTCGCCGCCTATCGCGGTTTCGACGATCCGATTGACATCGTCGACCCGGAGACCGTAACGCGCCAGCGCCTCGCGGTCCGGCAGGATATCCACGTAGGTGCCGCCCAGGGATCGCTCGTAGAGCACGCTTCTCGTACCGGGTACACCGCGGAGCACGGCCTCGAGGCTCTCGCCCGCTTGCTCGATTCGAGCCAGGTCGTCGCCGAACACCTTGATGCCCACCGTGGTGCGGACCCCGGTCGTGAGCATGTCCACCCGGGCCTTGATGGGCATGGTCCAGGCGTTGGTCCAGCCGGGGAAGCGCGCGGCTGCATTGAGCTTCGCGACGAGCTCGTCCCAGGTTTCCTGGCGATCCTCAGGCCACAACCACCGCAGCGGTCGCTTGGCCCAGTCCGGCGCAATGCCGCTGTACCAGCGACGTTGCGACACTCGCGGCCAGCGCTCGGGCGGCTCGAGCTGGATCACGGTCTCGATCATGGAGAGCGGCGCCGGGTCCGTCGGTGTCTCCGCCCTACCCGCCTTGCCGAAGACGCGCTTGACCTCCGGCAGCGCCGCGATCGCCCGATCCTGGATCTCGAGCTGCCGCTTCGCTTCCTCGATCGAGATGTTCGGCAGCGTCGTGGGCATGTACAGCAGGTCGCCCTCGTTCAGCGGCGGCATGAACTCGCTGCCGAGCCGCAAGAATGGCGGAATCGCCGACAGCACCGCGAACAGCCCGATGGCGAGGGTGGTCCACGGACGGCGCAGGGCCACGAACACGAACGGTTTGTAGCCTCCGATGATCGCGCGGGATACGGGATGCTCCGACTCCTTGCGGATCCGCCCTCCCAGCAGCAAATCCCGAAGCGCTGGTGCGAAGGTCACGCTCAGCACCGCTGCGGAGAGCATCACGAACGTCTTGGTATACGCCAGGGGCCGGAACAGGCGACCCGCCTGGCCGTTGAGACCGAATACCGGAACGAACGAAATCGCGATGATCAGCAAGGAGAAGAAGATGGCCGGCGTGACCTCCTTCGCCGCCGCCGAGAGCAACCGCGCCCGTTGCTTCGAATCCAGGTCCGCAGGGGCGCTCTCCAGCTTCTTGTGACACGCCTCGATCATCACGATCTCGGCGTCGACCGTGGCGCCGATGGCGATCGCGATGCCTCCGAGGCTCATGATGGTCGCCGGAACACCCAGCAGGTACATGGGAATGAACGACAGCAGCACGGCGAGCGGCAGGCTGAGAATCGGCAACATCGCGCTGCGCAGGTGCAGCAGGAACAGCAGGATCACCGCGCTCACCACGATCGCCTCCTCCACCAGCGCGCTCCGCAACGTGGCAATCGCCCGCTCGATGAGCGACGTTCGATCGTAGGTGGTGACCAGCTCCACGCCGTCCGGCAGTGAATGCCTGAGCTCTTCGATCTTTTCCTTCACGCGCCGGATCACGTCATGCGCGTTCTCGCCGTGGCGCGACATCACGATCGCTCCGACCGTCTCGCCCTTGCCGTCGAGCTCCGCCACCCCGCGACGCAGATCCGGCCCGAACCGTACGTTTCCCACGTCGCGCACGCACACAGGGGTGCCCTGCGCACTGGTCTTGACCACGACGGCACCAAGCTGCGCGATGTTCTGCAGGTACCCCCGGCCTCGAACGTAGTATTCGCGCCCGCTCATCTCCAGAAGGCGCCCGCCCACCTCCCCGTTGGACTGACGCACCGCCGCCGCGATCTCCTCGACTGTGACCCCGAACGCACGGAGCTTCTCTGGATCCAGCGTAATCTGGTACTGACGCTCATAGCCCCCGACCGTAGCGACCTGCGCCACGCCGGGCACGCTCTCGAGCGCATATCGCAGCCCGAAATCCTGCAAGGTCCGCAGCTCCGCCAGGTCGTGCTTGCCTGAATGATCGACGAGCGCATATTCGAATGTCCATCCGATTCCCGTGGCATCCGGACCGATCGTGGGCATGGCTCCTTCCGGCAGCCGCGCTCCGAGCGCGCTCATGTACTCGAGCACCCGCGATCGCGCCCAGTACACGTCCGTTCCCTCGTCGAACAACACGTAGATGAACGACATGCCGAACATCGAATAGCCGCGCACCGCGGCGACCCTCGGCGCCGCCAGCAGCGCGCTCGCGATGGGGTAGGTAACCTGGTCCTCCACCAACGTCGGCGAACGCCCTGGCCATTCGGTAAACACAATTACCTGAGGGTCCGACAGGTCCGGTATGGCATCGACCGGCACACGGCGCATCGCCGCCACGGCCACCAGCGCCACAGCAGCATAGGCCAGCAGCACCAGCCATCGGTGCCGCACGCAAAGATCGATCAGCCTGCCGATCATGGCGCGGGCGCCGACGCCAGCGACGCCCGCAGCCGGCTCTCGGCGTCGAGTAGAAAGGTCGCCCCCGAAACCACGCGCAGCCCTGCCGTCAGGCCCTTGCGCACTTGCACCTCGTCGCCGGACTCGGCGCCGACCTCCACCAGCCGCGGCGAGAAACTGCCAGGGCTGCTCTCTTCCGCAACAAACACGTACGTCTGCTTGCCCGTGTCCACGACCGCGTCACGAGGTATCACCAGCGCACGGGTGGCCCGGGATTCGAGCTCGACGTAGCCGTACTCGCCAGGGAGCAATCCGAGCTTCGCGTTGTCGAGCTGCATTCGCACCCGGGTGGTGCGAGCCTCTGGGTTGACCTGCGGATAGACCAGGTCCACCGTCGCGTCCACCATCACATCCTTGCGAGAAACCGGCTGGAACCGTCCCCGCATCCCGACCGTCACGCGCTCCATGTCCTGCTGGAATACCTCCGCAATCACGTAGATCCGCGACAGATCCGTGATCTCGTAGAGCACCATGTCGGGCGTTACGTAGGAGCCTAGCACGACGTTCTTCCGCGTGACGACGCCGCCCATGGGCGCACTCAGACCAACGGCGCGCAGCGGCTTGCCGCTCGCCAGGATCTGCTCCGAAACGCGCACCGGCACCCCCAGCAGCTCGAGCTTGCGCTTTGCGGCGTCCGTGCGAGCCGCGTCCGGTCCGCCGGACAGCGACGGCATGTCGCGCATCGCCAGCAGCTCGCTCTGGGCCTGATAGATCTCGGGGCTGTACACAGACACGAGGAGCTGGCCGGCCTTGACGGTCACGCCGGTCTCGCGCACGGCAATGCCCTCCACGAAGCCTGGCGCACGCACATGCACCTCCGCGACGTTCTGCTCCGGCGCGGCAACCACGGCAGTGACACGCAGCGGGCGCACGAGGTCGCGCTCCTGCACGACAGCCGTCCGCACGCCCATGGCCTGCACGCGATCCAGGCCGATGTACACCGGGGCCGCGCCGTCTGGCGTTGCGCCCGCCTCTGCCCCGTGACCATCCTGCTTGCCCGCGGGGACTAGGGCCATCTTGCAAATCGGGCACCGGCCAGGTTGATCCGCGACCACTTCCGGGTGCATCGGACACGTGTACCGGGGCGCCGTGCCGGAATCCCGCGCGACCGGGCCGGCCTCATGCACATCCGGCACGCCAGCGTCGAACGATGGTGCGGAGGCGGCCCCGGCGAGCCTGTCCGCCGCGATCGGCTCGAGGCTCATGAAGCAGATGGGGCAGTCGCCCGGCTCGTTCGACACGATCTGCGGGTGCATCGGGCATTGATACCGCGCTGCGGCCGTGGTGGAGGCATCCGCGCGAGCGAACGTCCACCATGAGCCAGCAGCCACCACGATCGTCATGGCTAGCATGACCCATCGAACCACGGCCATGGCGCGCGCTCCCCGGGGCACCTGCTCGGGTTCGTCCTGCGGAGGCGGGCCGGCTTCGCCGGGCTCGGATGAGTGCCACGTCGGTTCGGGTTGAGAGGGTGTCTTCATGGATCTCCTGGGGGAGCCTGCAACGGCCGGCGGCGCACGCGCTCGCCCGCGGCCCAGTCGAGGTCGACCAGCGCGTGGGTCATCTGTGCACGTGCCGCCAGCATTTCGGACTCGATGTCCACCAGGGCCCGCCTGGCGGACAGGAGCATGAGAATATCGGTGCGCCCGCTCTCGTAGCCCGCGGATGCAGCGGCCACGGCCCGCAGACCCGCCGGATGCGCGCGGTCTCGCAAGGCGACATATCGCTGCTCCGCAGCGCGCAGCGCGCCCGCGAAGGTGGCAATCTCCACGCCGATTCGCGCGCCCACGTCGTCGATGTCGTCCCGCCCGGACGACGCCATGGCCCGACTCGCACGTAGCGACTCCGCGGCTCGTCCCCAGGCCCATGGAAGCGTGGAGGCGAACGAAGCGCCCCAGCCGTGACCCGACATGTCCCGCGTGGGCGGGTAATAGAAAATCCCGACGGACATCTCCGGCCAGGTCGCCTGCTGCTCGGCGTCGCGGGCTGCGGCCAGCATGGTCTCCTGGCGGCCCACTGCGACCTTGACCTCCGGGCGTAAGGTCAGCGCGCGACGAAGGATGATGTCAGTGGAGTCTGCGACGGAGTCGATACCGGGCTCCTCCGGCTCGCCCAGGGGTGCTTCAACCGGGCGGCGCAGCAACCCGTTGAGGGTGGACCGCGCCGCCGCTGCGTTGGCCTGCGCCTCGGCAATCGACGCTCCGACCAGGGCCGAGTCGATCTCCGCCTGTGTGGCGTCCGTCAGCGGGCCGCCGGCCACGTAGCGGGCCTGGGCAAAGGCGGCGATGCGGTCCGATTCCTCCTTGTTCCGCTGCAGGATCTTCTCGCGGGCTCGCGCTTCCCAGTAGGCGACGAAAGCGTGCTCGACATCGCGGGCGAGCTGACGGGCCAGAACCTCGACCGACGCGCTGATCTCCGACCGCTCGGCCTGTCGCAGCGCACGGGCTGCGGATAGCGACCCGGGCGCCGGAATCGGTTGCCGCAATCCCAGCATGATCATCTGCGAGCCTGGCACATCATAGGGTTTGGACACCGGGATGCGCTGAACGAATACCTCCGCTTCAGGGGGCCGCCATCGTCCCTCGGCGTCTGCCTGCATCTGCGTCGCCCGGGCGCGTTGCTCGGTTGCACGAAGCGCTGTGTTGCGCGCGAGCGCGATGCGCACCAATGCGGCGGGGCCGATCGGTCCCGACAAGGTCGACTCCTCGGGAGGAGCCGCCGGAGGCGCCGCGGTCGCCGGTCTTTGCAGAAGGCAGGAAAGTGCCAGGATCGCAGCCGAAGCCACGCGCAAGAAGCGCCTGGGTGATGCATGGAACGTAGGCACGCCGTGTCGTCTCCTGGGCCAATCTGCACAGAGCAATTGCCGGGCCAGCACACCCGACACCAGAAACACGATGGATCCGGAGAACGACCCGGCCGTCCGTGGGGAACTTTCCGCAGCGACTGCGGAATAGTCCTCAACCGTCGCGGTGACGATTGGTGCGGAATCCGGTCATGACCGGCCCCCGGTGCGTTTCGAAAGCATCGCACTCCGCTGCTGCCCGACGCGTCGAGCGTTGCGTCCGAGTCGTCGCCGTTGCGGGCACCACGGAGCTGATGCCGGTCCGTCAGCTCGGAGTACGGCGCGTCGGTCGAGATCGACGTACGGTCTTGATGCCTTGTTTTGCGGCACAGACGGCCGTCGAGCAAAGGGGCGCGGCTCCTGCCGCCGCCCGACGTCGTTTACCTCGCGCTGGGCAGCATGGGCAGCGCCGTGGGGCTCACGCTGGGGCTCAAGGCGGCAGGGCTGCGTACGCAGGTCGTGGCGGTGCGGACGGCGACACCTCGGTTCTCGAGCGCGCGCAAGGTACAGCGGATGCACCGTCGCCTGGCCCGCCACCTGCGGGAGGCCGATCCGAGCTTTCCGGACGTTTCGCTAGATTCTGGCGACATCCTGATTCGTGAGGAACACGTGGGACGCGGCGATGCGGCGCCGACCGCGAAGGCATTGCAGGCCATCGCGCTGGCACGGGAATGCAGCGGTCTGGTGCTCGACTGGACCTACACGGGCAAGGCTTTCGCCGCGCTCATCGACGACGCCCCCCTGCGCGCCCGACCGAACGTACTTTTCTGGCACACGTACAACACCAGGCCAATCGAGTTAAGCGACGTCGACTATCGCCGGCTGCCGCACGCGTTGCACGAGATCTTCCGTTCCGCCCGGCCAGGTGCCTGACGTTGGGAGAAGCGGAGCACGACGGGCGGACGCGGTCAGGTGAGCTGGTAGACGCCGCGCTCGATCAGGTGCTCGGCGAGCTTCGTCTTGAGGCGCATGGTGTCGAGCGGGTAGTCGAAGGCGAGACGGCTCATGGCCTTGCGGTTGCGCAGGAACTCGGCTTCATCTCCGGCTGCGGTGTTCGCACAGATCTGGCGCACGGTCTCCTGGGCGTGGCGGAGCTTTTCATAGACGATGATCTCGGTAAGCAGGATCGGAATACGACAGGCATCTTCGCCCCTGGCCGCGATCATCTTGCGTGTACGCAGATAGGCGGACTCGGCGGCGTACATGTCCATCGTGAGGTCCGCGATCTGCTCGAGCAGGATCTGGTTTTCCGTCATGAACTTCGGATCGGCCATGGCCTTTTGCGCGGGCACGCCGTAGCCGAAGGTCGCCAGGCGGCGCAAGATGCCAATCGCGGTCGCCTCCCGGCCCAGCACCCCGGGCGCCGGATCCTTGGGCACGGCGTCCTGCTTGATCTCGCCCATCAGCGTCATCACGGGCGTCATGAGGTCGATCTGTCCCTTCATCGCGCGCCGCATGATCGTGCCCGGCATCAGCATGCGGTTGATCTCGTTGGTTCCCTCGAAGATGCGTGTAATGCGCGCGTCGCGGTAGTTCGGGCACACCGGGTACTCCTCAATGAAGCCGTAGCCGCCGAAGAGCTGCACGCCGTCGTCGATGACACGGGCCTGGGCCTCGGAGCCGTAGACCTTGAGGATCGATGCCTCGATGGCGAACTCCTCCACGCAGTCGATCTTCTGCTGGTAATAGCCAGGGTCGTCCTTCGGGGTGGTGATCTGACGGACGGCGTTGTCGATCGCGCCGGAGCAACGATAGGCCATGGACTCGACGGCATAGGTTTCGAGGGCCATGTTGGCGAGCTTCTCGCGAATGAGCTGGAAGTGGTCGATGCTCTTGCCGAACTGCTTCCGCTCGGAGGCATACTGGAGGCAGTATCGCAGCGTCTCCTTGCACGCGCCGAGGGATCCAAGGCCGAGCTTGAGGCGCCCGAGGTTGAGGATGTTGAGGGCCACCTTGTGGCCCTTGCCCGCCTCGCCCAGCAGATTGCCAATCGGGATCGTGGCGTTGTCGAGCAGGAGCTCCCGCGTGGAGGAGCCCTTGATTCCCATCTTGTGCTCCTCGGGGCCGGTGCTCAGCCCGGGCGTGTCCTTCTCCACGATGAACGCGGAGAAATGCTCGCCGTCGATCTTCGCATACACGGAGAACACGTCCGCGAATCCGGCGTTCGTGATGAACATCTTGCTGCCGTTGAGGATCCAGCTCTTGCCGTCCGGGCTCTTGACAGCCGTGGTCTTGGCGCCGAGGGCTTCGGAGCCGTAGCCCGCCTCGGTCAGCGCGTAGGCGCCAATCCATTCCCCGGTGGCGAGCTTGGGCAGGTACTTCTCCTTCTGCTCCTGCGTGCCGAAGAACAGGATCGGCAGCGTGCCGATGCCCGTGTGGCACATCATCGTGGTGGTGAACGACGCCTGCTTGGCGGCGGATTCGGCGACGAGCATGGCAGCGGACAGGGATTGCCCGAGGCCGCCGTACTCTTCCGGGATCTCGATCATGAGCAAACCGAGCTCACCCGCCAATTTCATCAGCTCAACGTTGGTCTCGATCTTGGTCTGCGGGTCCTCCAGCTTCGCCGCACGCGGCAGCACCTCCTTCAGGGCGAACTTCGATGCCGTGTCCGCCAGCATGAGGGTTTCCTCGTCGAAGTCTTCGTAGGTGAAGACATCCGAGAAAGCCGTCTCCTCGAACAGGAACCGTCCACCTTTTCTCCAGCTATCGGCCATCACGACGCTCCTTGCGCCCGTTGTGCGGCGCTTTCGGTTTGCGGGTCGAGGGGGCCAGGACGGGCTCATGCCTGGCCTCCAGGGCGCGCCACGTTGCATCTGCGAGCACCGCGCTCGCTGTTTCGATATCGGTTCGAGCCCGCGAGGTGAGATATTGACGGGCAAACTCCTGGCTGGGACCGAGCAGCAGGGCAACGTACAGATCCCTGGGCAGATTGCGGAGCCTGCCAGCCCGGATGTGCGGCTCGAACCAGCGCGACACTTCCCTCACCAACGCGCGGTTCAGCTCCTTGAGACGCTCGGAGGTCGGCTCGAGAAACTCTGCCTGCCGCATCCGGCTCAGGTATCGAGCCCACTCGGGATGGTCCGCCACCCACCGCAGGTAGTAGCGCACCATCGCCGCGATGCCAGCCCGCGCGTCCTGGTGACGTGCCAGCTCCGCGAGCAGACCGGTCTGGTAGTCGACCACACCTTCCACGTACACGGCTGCGGCCAGTTGCTCCTTGCTGCGGAAATGATGGTAGATGCTCCCGGTGCTGGCCCTGGATCGAACACGGATGTGCTCCAGCGTGGTCTCCGAAAACCCCTGCTCCGCGAAGCAGGCCAGGGCCGCCTCGATGATCGCCTTGCGACGTTTGCCCGTGCGCTCGACCTGGGGCATCGTAGAACGGCATTCTAGAACCACGTTCTAGCCATGTCCAGCTCGATCCTCCAATCAATTCGAGCCTCGCAGGCGCGGACACACGGATGCGACCCGCCCTCGCCTGCTCAACCCTCCGGCCGCACAAGCAGCATCGTGCTGAACTCCTCCAGGAAACGGCGCCTCATCAGCCGACATCCCCGCCGCTCATAGGCGTCGCGGACCGGCCAGGTCCATTCCCACGCGATGCCAGATAGCAGAATCCGCCCGCCCGGCCGCACGCTGTCCACCAGACGCCGCGCGATCGGGATCAGCACGTCACCGTGGATGTTGGCAAACGCGATGTCGAACATGTCTCCCCCGACGTCCGCGAGCTGTCCATGCACGACATCGACCCGGTCGGCCACACGATTGAGCTCGGCGTGCCGTCGCGACGCCTCGACCGCACGCGGGTCCGTGTCTACCAGCAGGGCGTGCGAGGCGCCCGATCGCAAGGCGGCGATGCCTAGGATTCCCGTGCCCGCGCCCAGATCGAGCACGCGTGCGCTGGTCAGGTCTCCCATGCTCTCGATCATTTCGAGGCAGCTCATGGTCGTCTCGTGCTCGCCGGACCCGAAAGCCCCTCGCGCGACCACCAGCGCGACTCTGCCCCGATCGCGTTGCTCTCTGCCCGGCGGCACGATCTCGAACCGGGAGCCGATGAGGAAGGATTCGTACTGCTCGAGCGGGGAATCGGGATCACGCATGGCAAAAGAACAAGCTCAGCAAGACACTTCAGGACATCGAGGCGTGGTGAATCTCGCCGGCCATCCGGCAGAAGTCGCCGTCGTCGACAACAGTCGGCGCCACGAAGGGAACCGTCGAGGTCGTCAGGACCTCTGCGTTGGACGACAACCCGTCGGCAGCGCGAGCTTCGTTGGGTAGTGCGGCTGCGACCACGAGGCGCCTCGGACGGTGGATCATGGGGACAGCCTATGGCACGCCATGCGCCGCTGTCACCAAGGAGCGACGGCCGATGTCGCCGGCTACCGGAAGCCGTGCAAGTGAACGACATACCACTCGCCCCGCCAGGAAATCATCGAAGTGAGCTCGAGTCGCAACGGTGACCCGTCGGATTTTCTACCGTGTATCGTGGACCGCGTTACGCGGTAGTAGCCGATCCGGTTCCCCTCCGAGTGGGGCTTCATCCACCGGGCTGAGGGCTCCCGCACTTCCACGCGGTCGAGCGAAGCTCGCGCGGGATCTTTGCCGAGCTTCGCATGATACTCGTGGACGTCGCGCTCGAAGTTGCGCCAGAGCCGGTGCTGCCAGTCACGGCCAGGCTTCTCAATCGCCTTGACCTGCTCGTACGCCTCCAGCGGGAAGAAGAAAGGCCTAGCAAGAGCCGGGTCGTCGCGCACGATCGCGTCGAATAGTAATCGCACGCGGCGCTGGAAGAGCGGTGACCCGATGGATGGACGGTCCTCGGTCTGCGGCAAGAGCGAGCCGTCTTCCGCGCGAAGCACGGGCTCCACGGGCGGATCGACCGGCGCGATCGCGGACGTCGTTGCCGTGGCAGACGGCACTGGTGTGGGAGGAATGGACGGGTCAGCCGGGCCCGAGGATGATGCGACCGGGGCTGCCATGGCAGGCGCCGGCAACGACGAACCGGAAGCCGCGGTCGTCGCCAGCGGCGCGGTTTCGGCGGGCGAAGGAGCCGAAACCGGAGTGGTCGCGCACGCGCAAAGCGCAAGGAGTACGCAAGCGGTCGGGATCGTCACGGGAGACCTGGGAATGCGGCGAGGTGGCGTCATCCGCGGAGAACATCAGCGCAAGACGGCAAGCGAGTCAAACGCAGGCGCCGGAAAAGAACCAAGTGCCAACGCCGCGCGAATGCCCGGCGGCCACACGGAGGCTCTCCTTCATGACGCCCGGGCATCGAAGCGGTATGCTCTGCCGCATGAAGACCCCGCGAATCCGGTGGGCAGCAGGCGCCGTGGCGCTGGCGTGCGCCTGCGGTTCGTCCGACGAGAACGGCGACACGAGGCAGCAGGCCCTGAGCTACGCGACCAACGACATCGCTTGCACCACGGCGGCCGACTGCTGCGCGGTGCTCGACGGTTGCTTTGCCCAGATCCTCGTGGTTGCCGCGGCGGACAAGTCCCATGTGGAGGGGCTGCTGGCGAGCGCGCCGCAGGATCCGTGTGTGGGCTGCATGCCGCCACCCGTGCAAGTGGATTGCGTTGGAGGGATCTGCGTGGGCGCGGCGCTGGTGCAGAGCGCAGGAGCTGCACCGGCGGACTACCCGTCCGAGTTCGCGCGGACGCACTGCGGAACGCTGCCCGTGCCCTCGGGCTGGGAGGTTGGTCCGTCCACGCAATCGGAGGACGTGTCGCCGGGGTTGTCGATGCGCACCGTGATCGGCTGCCACTGAGACGGACCGGATCGGCGCGAGGGCCGACGTGCACCCGCGTTCTTCAACCAGGAACGTCCCCATGGTGGCTGGTACCTGCCACCGCTGCGTCGGGCGTTGGCCGATGCGAGCTTCGCGGCGCGATGGAGCTTGTGGTTCGGACTGCGTGGCCCTCTGCGCCGAAACGGGCGCACCCTGGCCGGCATCCAACGCCGCGTGGTCTGCATGCCTCCCGTCGCATTCCGATTCCTGACCATCGTTCTGTCAGGTCTGACGATGCAAGTCACGGCCTGTGGTTCGGACTCCGCGTCGTCGGCTGACAGCCCGAACAGCGGGATGGACGCGTCCGTCGCCGGGAGTTTTCCCTGTCCCGTGCAGACCGTTCTCGAGGCACGATGCCAGGAGTGTCATCAGCGCCCGCCCACTCGTGGTGCGCCGTTCCCGCTGGAAACCTGGGCAGACACGCGGGTGGACTACGCGGGAAAGCCCGTGTGGGTGCGCATGGCGGACGCGGTCGACGCGGGCATCATGCCGCCTGCGTCACGGGCGCCGCTGAGCGCGAGCGACAAGACCGTGCTGATGGATTGGTTGGGGCGCGGAGCCCCGCCAGCAGCATCCGGGGAGCAGTGTCCGTAGGCGCGTCTTGACCCGGCGTGCCAGTCAGGTAGACCACAAGCGAGGCCGTCGATCGGCCGGCAGCAGGAGCAAGCGATGTCCGACGAGAAGACCAGGCGGCGAGTTTTCTGCGTGAGGAATCACGTCAGCAAGTCGTCGGAAGAGCACCTCCAGTGCCCCTATTGTTTCGGCAAGAAGCGCGAAGTCATCGACGAGGGTGAGCGTCGGGAGTTCTGCGACTTCAACCCAGACGACGATCCGGTGACGTTCGGGTTTCCGGAAGGAAGCACACGCAACGCGGGTAGCTGACGGCACCTCAGGGTGTCGACGAAGACGGGGCAGGCGGCGGGGCCGACGCGCTCGCACGTGGCGGCGCTTTCACGCGCATGGTGACGTCGAGGAGCACGTGCTCGCCGGGAGCGATCTTGACGATGCGTCGCTCATCCGGGGCGTTGGGGTGGCGCAGCGTCACGTGATGGACGCCCGCGGCAAGTGGGATCGGGTTGGCGAAGGGCGTGGTTTCGACCTGCTGGCCGTCAACGATGACGTACGCCCAAGGGTCGGCGACAACGCGTAGCGATCCAGGGTTGGCGGGAACGAGCTCGAGCGGCTCGCGGCCGGACACCACACCGGATTCGGCGTTGGTTTCGAGGCCGAGATGGATGGCTGCACCACCGCCGACGACGAGCGCGAGCATGAGCAGGTGCATGCGCAGCACGGGGAGGATCGACGGGCGCGAGGCCGGACCCGCGAGGTAGTCGTCGTGGTCCTTGTCGATGGGAGGCGGGCGATCGATGAGCTTGGCGCGAGCCAGGGCCAGCGCGGTCACATGGGATCGGGGTTGTGCGGTGAGCTTGTCGTAGACGCTCTCCAGACGGTCGACGAGCTCGTGCGCTGAGGAGAAGCGATCGGCCGGGAGCTTCTGGAGGCACGACGCCACGATCTTGGCGAGGGATCGCGGCACCGCCGAATTGAGCGTGTCGACCGGCGGGGGATCGTCGTGGCGGATAGCATGCGCGAGCGTGTGATCGCCGTGCGCTTCGAAGGGGCGCTTGCCCGCGAGCATCTCGTACAACACGATGCCGAGCACAAACACGTCGCTGCGCGGGTCCACCTGCTCGCCCAGAATCAGCTCCGGCGACATGTACGTTGGCGCGTCGATGCTCGCGTGTGCTTCCACCGGCTCCGGGGCTGACGGCAGGTACTCGGCCTGTGCGGAGCCGAAGTCGACCAGGGCCGTGTGGCCATCTTTGGCAAGCAGGATGTTGGATGGACGAACATCGCAATGGACCACGTTGCGGTCGTGCGCGTGTGCGAGGGCGCGCGCGACCTCCAGCGCCACGGCGGTCGCCACGGTCGGATCGAGCCGCGGCGAGCGCTCGAGCAGTTGCGCCAGCGTCACGCCGTCGACGAGCTCCATCGCGAACCACATCTCGTCGGGCTTGTCGACGAACTCGAGCACGCGGGGGATGTTGTCGTGGCGCAAGCTGGACAGCAGCCGCGCTTCGCGCGACAGGGAAAGGGCGAAGGGTGACGACGTGGACAGGGACCGCTTGAGGCTCTTGACCGTGGCTTCGCGATGGAGGGTGTCCTGGACGCAGCGGTACACCTCGGTCAACGGACCGGATGCGAGCAGCGACACGACACGGAACGATCCGAAACGCTGCGGCGGGGGTACGGCCTGAGCATCGGGCACGGGCGGAATCTAGCACCACGCAGGCCGGATCGATCCAGGGTCGCTCGCGTGCGGCCGACCCTTACGGTTTCCCCCTCGTTCGTGGCAAGGTCACGGCATGCCATGGATTCGCGCCAGGCTCCGCGGAACGATCGTCTATGCCCGGGCCGATGCGTCAGGGGCGCTGTCTCCCGCCGCAGGGCGGGTCGAGATCCGCTACAAGCCCAACGACGGCAAGCTGTACCGGGCCAACGCCTCGAATCTGACGATCGTGGATCCGACGCCACTGCCCGACGAAACCTGCGGCGAGGCGAAGGAGCCGGAGAAGGACGATGCGGCCGGGCGCCGTGGCGCGAAAGCTGGCGGGGCGCGAGCATCCGCAGAGGTCATCACGCCCGACGGCTGCTGGGAAGCCTGGACCGACGGCGCGTGCTCGGGCAACCCCGGGCCTGCCGGGCTTGGGATCGTGCTGTTCGACGACGAGCACCGGACGGAGATCAGCGAGTACCTCGGGCATGCGACCAACAACGTGGCCGAGCTGACAGCGGTGTTGCGTGCCCTGGAGCGAATACCGCGCACTCAACCTGCCGTGATCCGCACGGACAGCCAGTACAGTATCGGCGTGCTCCAGAAGGGCTGGAAGGCAAAGGCCAACACCGAGCTCGTCGCCAGCATCAAGCGCGAGCTCGCCGGGCGTCCATCCACCCGCCTCGTCTACACGCCGGGTCACGCTGGGGTCTCGTTCAACGAGCGTGCGGATCAGCTCGCACGCATGGCGGTGTCGACGCGCTCGTCGTCCGTCCGCTCCTACTCGCGAAAGCCGGCTTGATTGCGCCCCGGCTCGATCGCGAGGGGGTTGTCGCAGAGGCACGACTCGCGCTACGACGATCGCCGTGACGACGACGTCTCCATCATTCTTCGCTCCCGGGTTGTTCGACGGCCAGGTCGCCGTGGTGACCGGCGGGGGCACGGGCATCGGCTTTGCCGTGGCGAGCCTGCTCGGGTCGCTGGGCGCGCGAGTGGCCATCGCGAGCCGCAAGCTCGAGCATCTAGAGCCCGCCCGGATGCAGCTCGCCGATCGAGGCTACGACGTGTTCTCGACCTGCTGCGATATCCGCGAAGCCGACCAGGTCGAGAGGATGGTTGACGAGGTTCTCGCGCGCTACGGCAAGATCGACGTGCTCGTCAACAACGCGGGAGGACAGTTTCCGAGCCCTGCGAGGGCGATCACGGCACGTGGGTGGGACGCCGTGGTGCGCAACAACCTCAACGGCACGTTCCATGTGATCTCGGCGGTCGCGAACAAGGCGATGCTTCCAGCCAGGCGCGGCAGGATCGTGAACGTGACAGCAGGCGTGTCCAGGGGATTTCCCGGCATGTCGCACACGGGCGCTGCACGCGCGGGTGTCGAGAACCTGACCCGGTCGCTGGCCGTCGAGTGGGCGTCGGAGGGGATCCGGGTCAACGCCGTGGCGCCCGGCAACAACATCCGAAGCAGCGGCACGGCGCGCTATGGCGAAGATCTGCTCGAGCTGACCCGCAGGGCGACACCCCTCAAGCGGCTCGGAACCCCGGAGGAGGTCGCCCGCGTCATCGTGTTCCTCGCAAGCGACGCCAACGATTTCATCACAGGGTCCGTGTACGTCATCGATGGCGGGCAGGCCCTGTGGGGTGACATCTGGCCCATCGAGGATACCGGGACCTCGACGGGGCCTGCAGGACTCCCGGAGCCCCCTGCACGTAGACCGTCGTGAGATCTTCCTTCCCTCCCCCAGGCGCCCCCCGACAGCTTCCCCACCGGCCGCGACCTGCCGCGCCCGCCGCGCCGTCCTTGCTCGACCGCGCGCTGGACGCACCCCAACGGCTCTGGAGCACCGTCGCGTCCTATTTCATGGGCGACGACCCGACCTTCTGGGTGGCGATGGTGCCGATGCTGATCCTGTCCGCCGCGCTGTTCACCCGCAGCTTGCAGTCGAACTACATCTTCGACGAGCAGGAAGCGCTGCTTGCCAATCCCTACGTGAATGGCAAATCACTCGCCTACCGCGACGCCGTCAAGCGCGACTTCTGGGGCCTCCCGCCCGACCGGAGCGTCGGCAGCTATCGCCCCTTGCCCAACTACGTCTGGCGCGGCGTGTGGGAGGCGCAGCAGTTCGCAACCAACAACGTCAACCGCGTCGTGCAGAAGTTTCAGGCGCAAGGATCCCCGCCACCTCCACCGCCCGCGATGCAACCGTGGATCTTCCACTGGCTGAACGTGCTCCTGCACGCGGCCAATGGCGCCATGATGGTCTGCTTCACCTTCGCGCTCACACGCCGCCGGGGCCTGTCCTGGTTGGCCGGCGTCATCTTCGTCAATGCCGCGGTCTTAACCGAAGCCATCAGCGGCGTGGTGGGCATTGCCGACGTCATGGGCGGCATGGGTGCCCTGTTTGCCCTGCTGGCGCTGCGGCTGCCCATGTGGGCCATGCCCCTCGGCGTCTTCGCCGGCGTGATGTTCGGCCTGTTCTCCAAGGAAAGCGCCCTCGTGTGCGTGCCCCTCGTGCCGTTTGCCGCGCTGATCTTCGCCCCGCTGACGCATCCACGACGCCCCTGGCGCGCGCTGCGCACCGTCGTGGCGTCGCTCGCCTGCATCGCGGCCCTCGTCGCCTACGTGAAGCTGCGAAAGTACTGGTTCCCCGCCCCCGAGCCTGCGGAGCTGTCCGCCCCCCTCGATCCGAGCGCAAACCTCGCCGCCAAGGCTATGCACGCCTTCCACCGCTGGTTCCACCAGGCGCCGCTGCCCAAGGATCCGCTCAACAATCCGTTCGTGCAGGCGGACTTCCCCCACCGCGTCGCCGGCGCGCTGCGCGTGTTCTGGCGCGGCCTCACGCAGGTCGTCTTCCCGTGGAATCTCTCCGGCGACTACTCCGCACCCCAGGAGCCCACGCCCAAGACGCTCACCGAGCCCGAGACGATCCTGGGCGGATTGGCGATGGCCGGGCTGCCGCTCGCCTCGATCGCGCTCACCGTGACCGCGTGGGTCCGGGAGCGAAGATGGCGCAGGATCCAAGCTCCACACGATCCAGGCGCCGTCCCTGCCCCACAGACCGGTCTCCCCATCCTCGCCATGTTCGCGGCAGTCGGCCTGATGTGGATCGTCGTCGCCTACTTCCCCCATTCGAACATCCCGGTGCTGCTGCCGACGGTGCGCGCCGAACGCTTCTGGTACTTCCCCGTGATCGGGTCGAGCCTGGCCCTGGCGGCCTTCTTTGTATGGCTGTTCGACCGCACCCGTCACATCAAGGCCGGTGCTGTGGCAGTGGGGCTGTTCTCCTTGTTCATCGTATTCCAATCCGCACGAGCGCGCCTCCACGCTTTTGACTACAAGGACGACCTCGTCTTCTGGGACGCCACCCGCCATGCCGTTCCCTTCAGCGCCAAGGCGCACCTGAACTACTCCGTCATGTGGGGGGCCCGCGGACGCCTGGACATTCGCGAGCAATCCAACCGCGTCGCCCTCAAGCTCGCCCCGTCATGGCCCATGGCCCATATCTATCTCGGTGACACGCTTTGCAGGCTCCACCGCCCCGACGAAGCCTGGCCCCACTACCGCAACGGCTTCCTCCTGGCTCCCGGCGACCCCAACCTGATCGCGCTCGCGCTGCAATGCCTGTGGGACGAGGGAGCCCTCGAAAAGCACCGGGCAGAGCTCGAGCAGGCTGCGGATGCCAACCCCGGGTCGTGGTTGGCCTATCTCGTGCACGACACGTTGAACAACGGCGAAAAGAACAAGGGCGTGGACCCGAAGTACCGTCCCCGCGGCTACAACGAAGGCCCGAAAGAATAAGCCCCCGCCGGTAGCGATTCGATCGCTGCTCCAGGCGCGCGCTTTTGTGCGCGGCGACACCGAGGCACGCAGGCAGAGCACGACGGTGCGGCGCCCAACGGGCGGAACGTGGTGTTCACGCAGGAGGATCCTGTGGCATGCGCGTGCTCCAGGCATGCGACAGCCGGCGCGCACGCTCCAGCAGCTCCGCGGCGTCGCCATGGTTGCCGGCGCGGACTGCCCGCTCCAGGTAGGGAATCGCATCATCCGCCCGGCCGCACGCAAGCAGCGTCGCGCCTAGCAGGAACGGGTCGGTCTCCGTGTCAGCGAGCTGGCGCAACACGTCGAGGGCGGAACGAGCGTCGCCCCGTTGCAAGCGCGCTACCGCGAGCATGTGCACCCCCGTGCGGCGAACCACCGGCGACACGGCCAGGTCGATCACGGCGCGAGCCTGGGTCTCCGCCCTGTCCACGTCACCGGAGATCAACGACTGCTGCGCATCTTCCAACCTCGCGTGCAGCCCTGTCTTGCGGTCCGCCGAGACCCTGCGCAGCTCGATGAGCTGCCGCACGGTGGAGGCGACAAAGTAGGCAAACAACATGGCAGTCAGCCACTGACCTCTTGCATAGAAGTGTAGCGCGACGAGCGGGCCGACGACGACCGACACCCACAACGCGCGAACGGTGCCGCTGTCCGGATCGGAGCCGGCGAGCAGGGCGCGTATAATATTGCCGCCGTCGAGGGGCAGGATCGGTAGCAGGTTGATGACGCCCCAGCCGAGGTTGATGTAGAGTGTGAGGCTGAGCGCGAGGGTGGCGAGGTCGGCGCTGGGGTTGCCGGTGAGCAGATGATTGTGGGCCAGCTTCCCAATGGCCGCGGCCCTCTGCGCGATCGTGCCGCCGGTGGTGAGCGCGACAACGCAAGAAAACGTCGCGAGCGCGAGGATGAATCCGGCAAGAGGACCGGCAAACGACGTAACGATCGATTGCATTCGCCCGTAGGGACGGTGGCCGGGCGCGGCGTATCGAGTCAGGCCGCCCATCGAGTACAGCATAATCTCGGGGCTTGCGCCGAAGGCCCTCGCGGCAAGCGCATGACCGAGCTCATGCGTGAGCACGGCGACGAACGCGAGCAGCATGGCGAGCCCGATCCCCTTCGGATCGCCGAGGCGGGAGAAGAGCACGAGCGTGATGAGCCAGAACCCCGGATCGACCCGTACGGGGATGCTGCCGAGTCGGAAACGAAGCTGCAAACGGCTCATGGGCACTCGTTTCCCCGTGGCAGGGTTGCGGCGTGGGTCATCATCCGAACTCGATCCGGCTCCACATGTCGCGTCGCATGCGCGCGCGCCGACGATCGGAGCGGGTGATGATGCGTGCCACGCTGCACGCCGCCAAGAGCTCCCCCTCCTGGCCCAACGACGGCAGCACGGAGCGTCCGACGAGGAAGGTGCGCGGGATGGGGCCGCGGACCGGCTCCCCTGCAATGCCCATGAAGCCTGGCGGCTCCACGGTGACCATGGGCTGCATGGGCTCGGCGACGCGCAGCGATCCCCTGGCTTCGGCGCGGTCCGCGAGCGTGCGCTCGCCGTGCTTGTAGACCCACACAGGAAGACCGTCATGCACGGAGTCGACCACCACGAGGTGTCTGTCGAGGAAGGGCAGATGCGCGCAGAGGATGTCGAGCACAGCGCGGCGTGCCTCGGACAGGGCGAGGGATCCAGGGGTGGGCAGAATGATCTCAGCCACCAGCAGCACCAGGTCGCTGTCCGGCATGGGCATGTCTTCGGGCACCGCGCGGTCGGTGCGCTGCAAGCGGACGACCGGGCTCGACGCATCGGGAGGCGCGCCCGGCATCCGGGGGAAGATGATCGTCTCGGCCCCCAACGGCTCGGGCAGGCCGTCCTTGTGCACGACGAGCGACACGGTGAACCTGCCGGCCTTGTGCGCCACCAAGGGCCACTGCTTGCGTGCTGCCCGCTCCACGCCGTCACCCTGCGAAAGCTGCGCGAGCGACTCGCCCGTGTCATCGGTCACGAGGAACGTCGCGCCCACGACCGCTTGCATGCCGTCGAGCTGTAGCTGGTGCGTGTCGCCGCGAGCGGGACGGAGCGCGAGCGCGCGCTCCTGAAACAGGACCTGACCGCCCAAGGCGGTGACGCGCTCCGCAAGAAAGTCGGTGAGGTCATCCTCGCTGCCGGGCATGCCGAAGGGCCCCCGTGTCCACAATCCATGGAGCCGTGCTACGGCGAAAGGCGGGTGCGGCCGGGCACCGGGCGCAAGGTGCGAAGCAAACAGCGCGGACTGGCGCACGATGTCCGCATAGGGGTGGTTGGGAGGGAAATCGCCGAGAAACGCGCGGCCGCCGGCTCGAAGATACGGTAGCTGCGACGCTGCCGACTGGGTTTCCCAGCGTTCCCACAACGTGCCGGGCGGCCACACCAGATCTCGCTCGAATGCGTCGTCGCCCGCTGCATTGACCCGAGTCAGCTCCACGTAGAGATCGTCGACGACCCGACGTACCTCCGGGAACTCCCGGTCGATCTCGGCCTGAAACAGCTCGATGTCGGGCGGCAGCTCGAACGATCGGCCGGGCATCATCACGGTGAGCATCGGGTCGATCGGCGCCAGACGCCGTCGAAACACCTGCGACTGGGCCAGCTCGGATAAGATCCGCTTGAACGCAGGGGAGGTCGCGGCCAGCGGAGCAAACGCGCGACGCCGCAACTCGAAGTCCTGGAAGGCGTAGCGTGCCGGGCGCTGGGCATGGCCGACCACCAGCACGCTGAAGTCGCGCCTCGCCAGCAGGGCGGCCAGCGACATGGCCCCGATCGAACGGCCGAGCACCACGACATCGAAGTGCTTCTCGCTCATCGATTCTCCGGCCAAAACCCCAGGAACGGATCTCGATCGCGCACGATCACGCGCGCGCGGCTGGCTCCGGAGCCCGGCTCCACCACCACCCGGTCCTCGGCGATCCACTGCAAGACCGTGGGGAGAGCCTCATGCTCGCGCGCAAGGATGCGACGGGCCAGGGAATCGCGCGTGTCGTCAGGCATCACGGGCACTGCCGCTTGCGCGATGATCGGCCCCGTGTCGGTCCCGCTGTCCACGAAGTGCACCGTGCACCCCGTGACGCGCACGCCGTACGCAAGCGCTTGCCCCTGCGCGTCCACACCGGGAAACGATGGAAGCAGCGCGGGGTGGATGTTGATCACCCGCATGGGGAATGCATCCAGGAAAACCGGGGTCAGGATGCGCATGAAGCCCGCGAGCACGATCCACCGCGCGCCCGCCTGCCGCAGCGTCTCCACGAGCGCTTGATCGTAGTCCTCTCTGCGCGCATAACCCTTGTGCGAAAGCACCCGGGTTGGAACCCCGGCACGGTGCGCCCGTTCGAGCGCCGCCACGCCGGGCTTGTTCGACAGCACCAGCCGGATGCGCGCGTCGAGCGTGCCCGCCGACACCGCGTCGATCACGGCTTGCAGGTTTGTTCCCGTGCCCGACACGAGGACGCCGAGGTCAAGGGTCGGCATCTCAGCCTCCCACCAGCACGGCGCGATCTTCGAAGGGTGTCGACGACGGCATGGGCACGATGGATCCTGACACCCACGCCCGCTCACCGCACGCGGTCAACGCCGCAAGCGCATCGGGTACGACCGCGGGCTCCACCACGAAGAAGAAGCCAACGCCGATATTGAAGGTGCGGCGGACCTCCGATTCGGCCACCGGGCCTTGCTCGGCGAGCCAGCGGAACAGCGGCGGACGTTCCCATGTGCCCAGGTCGATCCGGGCTCCCAGACCGTCGGGTAGCACACGCGGCAGATTGCCCCGGATTCCGCCTCCCGTGATGTGCGCCATGGCGTGCACCCGTTCGCGCCCTGTCGCAGCCATCACGGCCTGCACCGCCCTTGCATAGATCCGGGTGGGACGCAGCAGCGCCTGCGCCGGTGTTTCCCCGAGCACGGTGAGAAACGACGACCAATCCTCGCCACAGACCCGGCTCACGACCTTTCGAGCCAGCGAGTAGCCGTTCGAGTGCAAACCGCTCGAGGCCACCGCGATGACCGTATCCCCCTCGCGGCAACGGGAGCCATCCACCAGGTCCGCGCGGTCGATGACGCCCACGCAGAAACCGGCCAGGTCGTAGGTACCGGGCGCGTACATGCCTGGCAGCTCCGCCGTCTCCCCGCCGAGCAGCGCACACCCGGCCTGCGCACAGCCCTCCACGATCCCCTTGATCACAGCTTCCGCAACCCCCACGTCAAGCTTCGACGTCGCGAAGTAGTCAAGGAAGAACAAGGGACGCGCGCCACAGGTGATCACGTCGTTGACACACATCGCGACCAGGTCGATGCCCACCGTGTCGTGCACCCCGGTCTTGAACGCGACCTCCAGCTTGGTGCCTACACCGTCCGTTCCGCTCACGAGCACAGGGTCTTTCATGCCCCGCGGCAGCGAACACAGCCCGGCAAACCCCCCGATGCCGTCGAGCACTTCCGGCACGCGCACCCGCTGCGCCAGAGGCTTGATGCGTTCGACGAGCTCGTCCCCGGCGTCGATGTCCACGCCAGCGTCCTTGTAGGTCAGCGACATGCCCCGCTCCTAGCCGTTTCCGCGCGCGATGTCAGCCTCATCCGACATCTCCGCCGGGCTGCCTGCGCTGGCGCACGACAGGCTGCCTCCGGACACCAAGACCCGGCGCCGCAATCGACGGCAGCCCGACCCTGGCTGCGGTCCGGCTCCCTGCCCGCCAGCCAATGCGCTCCGCGGCCGTTTGATAATGCACTTGTCACAAGGCTGTCACCCGCTCAAACTCACCTTGTCCATCCACCCCGCAAGAGGGAGCCTGTCGACATGCCTCTCCACAGCCGCCAGTCCCGCGCGACGGTCGTCCACCCGGTCAGGATCCGCCATCACCGTGGGCGCGCCGTCCGCGCGTCGGTCAGCATCATGGCCGCCTGCCTCAGCTTAGCGCTCGTCCACATCGCCGAGGCAGCACCGAAGTATCTGCGCCTTTCGTACGTGGGAGACACCACCACCGCGATGTCCATCACCTGGAACACCGACGCCGACGCCCCCACGGAGGTGCGTTACGGCACAGCTTCCGGCGCGCTCGGGAGCACCGCGTCGGGCACCTCGTTCCAGGCGAATGCCGGCCTCGGATGGGTTCACGAGGTGACGCTTTCCGGGCTGCAGCCGAACACGAAGTATTACTACGTGGCCGGCAGCGCAACCGACGGCTACTTCGCCGAGAACTCGTTCACCACGGGTCCGGTGCAGCAGGAAACGTGCGGAAAGTTCAGATTCGTCTTTCTTGGAGACAATCGTCCCGATCCCACCTTCGGCGGCGGCGAGAACTGGCCCCAAATCCTCGGCCAGGCAGCGCTCCACCAGCCCGCCTTCGTGCTCAATGGCGGAGACCTGGTGATCGACGGCGACCAAATCGATCAATGGCACGACTTCCTCGGGTGGACGACGACGGTCGCGGCGACGGTTCCGTTCATGCCGAGCATGGGCAACCACGACAACGGCCCGGGGGAAGGCGACGGCGCCAACTACAATCAGCTCTTCGCGTTGCCCCGATCGACCGGCGTGCACGGCAGCGGCACGGAGGACTACTACTACTTCACCTACGGCAACGCGATCTTCGCGGCGCTGTCCACCGAGGGATTCAAGGGAGGGTCGATTGCGTTCGGCGACCAGGCCTCCTGGCTCGACGAGGTGCTCACCAACAACCCGCGCAAGTGGAAGTTCGTCTTCTACCACAAGCCGACATACTCTCACGAAGCGCTCTTCAGCATCAGCCATGCGCCCAACGAAGAGGGGCAGAACGCCGCGTTCGTCGCGGTCATCGACAAGCACCACGTGGATGCGGTCTTCACGAGCCACAACCACTGGTACGAGCGCTTCCACCCGACAGCGTGCGCCACGCAGGGCAATGCCGGATCGGCCGAAGCATGCCCGGTCGGCGCCGACAACTTCGCCGCAGGCACGGTCTACTATGTGAGCGGCGGCGCCGGCGCGTTCACCATCCCCGGGATGCTTTGCGGCTCGGAGCCCGGCCGCGCCAAGTGCGCGGGTAACCACCACTACATCGTGGTCGACATCCAGGACAACATCGCAAAACTCGACACGTGGAGCGCCTATCCGCAGGCGAACGAGATCATCGATTCGATCACGATCACGAAGAGCCCGGAGACGTGCACCGAACCGCCGGATGCCGGCCCGCCCGATGCCGCGCCAGACAGTGCGCCTCCACCAGACGCTGCGCCACTCGATGGCGGCTCGCCACCCGATTCCGCAGCAGCTCCGGACTCGAGCACGCCTGCCCCCGACGCTGCCGCTGGTTCGGATGCGGCTGGTGTGGATGGCGCCGCTCCGGGTCCGGACGCATCGGAACCGCAGGCGCCGTCCGCTTCCCCGGCCGCCTCCAGCAACGGAGGATGCGGCTGCAGCGTGCCGAATGCACAACCGCCGGCCGCTGCATGGCTGGCGCTCCTCGGTCTGTCGGTCGCATGGTCGCGCAGACGCGGCCGGAGGAGTGCCTCATAAAAACGACGTTGCTGGCGGTCCTTGCGCTCGCGATCGTCCCGCCGATCACGGCGTCGGCTTGCTCGAAAAGGGGCGCAGCCGCGCCGTTCTCCTGCGAGCAGGTCCAGCAGCACGCGGAGTCGTGCAGCCAGCAAACGCTCGAGATCGTGAAGGCGGCCTATGCTGCACCGGTCGCGGGCAGCGTGCGGGTGGACGCCGAGCAGCAGTACAAGATGTTCGCGTCCAGGTTCATGTCGAAGCTGACCTCCAAGCAGCTTCAGAAACAGTGCGAGAAGTTTCAGCGTGCAGGCGACGAAGCGCACGACAAGCGCGTGGATCGCATGAAGGCGTGTCACGCCAAGCGAACATGCGACGAGTTCGCCAGGTGCATGCTCGAGCTGGAGTAAACCAGCGCCTCGCGGACGATCAGGATGTCGTCGCCCGCAGGGTCGATGGCAGCCGCGTGCCTCGGTCTCGCAACGACCGGCGATGGGGCGCGGTGCTGCAATCGCGGGCCTGGCAGGGCATGCCCACCGTTGCCGACAACCCCAAAGGCGACCACCGTCGTCGCGCGGCAGGGGCGCCCACGACGCCGCGCTCGGCAGTCACCGCCACGATCACTGGTAGCTCGCGGCGAGCCCCACCCCCAGAACCGTCGCGCTCGCCTCGTAGCGCCCGCCGTTCACATAGTCGGGATACGTAGGCGGCGTCGCGCGTACCGGGTTGAGCAAAGGATACCTCGCCTCCGTCGGATCGACCTCCGCCGACTTGCCCATCACCCGCTCCACCAGCGCGTCGAATCGCCACGTCTCGCCAAGGTGCAGGCTGCCGCCGATCCCCACGATCACCTTGTCGAGGTCGATCGTCAGGGTGCTCAGGTACTCCTTCGGGATGGCCGACTTCTCGAGCATCACGCCGCCGCGAAGGTCGAGCCGGTAGCCTTCGACGTCGAACCATCCCTCGGCCCCGAGGCGCACGCTCCATGTGTCCTTGAAATTGCGCGGCACGATCTGCTGGGTGATACGGTACTCCGCCGGGAACAGCTCCACGTTGCGAAGCACGATGTTCTCCGGCGTGACCTCGATCCGGTCGTGCAGATGCCACGCCTCGTACACCCACGCGAGCTCGGCCCGCACGTGCGCGTAGCGTCCCTCCACACCGACACGCGCGATCCACGGCATCGTCATCTTCACCCGCGCCTTGTCCCCGTCCTGATACGCATTGTCGAAGAATGCATTGGGCGGAACCCGCACCTGCACCGTCGCAGGAGCGTCGACCCGGAACGGGAGCTGGTACGACGCTCCGATCCGAACCGACTCGTGAGGCGCGATGGTGATCCCGAAGTTGCCGCCCGGCGCCCAGATGGGCCCCACGTCGAGCTGGGACACAGCGTCGAAGTCCGGCTGCTCCTCGGCGCACACGAACCTGTCCGGAAGACACGTGCTCATCATGAGCTGCGACCGGTAGTTGCCGATCAGCAGCTCGAAGCCAGCGCCCACCTGCACTTCGGGCGCGATCCGATACGCAGCCCATGCCCCCGGCGTGGCGAGCATGGACCCATCGAGGTTTAGCAGCATGTACCGGCCAGGGTTGGGCTGCCCCGCCACCTTCGACTCGTAGCGAGCGCCCGCCGCGTAGGGCGCATGCATGCCCAAGGCGAACGACGCATCCTTGAGCCCGAAGTCGTGGCTGATGGCGATCGTCGGGATCGGGATGATCGGCGCGGTGCCGTCCGCGGTGGGATAGGTCTGGTTCCACGCCTGCCCCGTGGGTTGCCCGGTGTTCGGATCGAGCTGCCGCACGCGCGACACTCGCGTGTAGCGCGAGTGGAACAACAGAAACGACATGTCCGCGAGCACCTGGCGGGGAGCGTCCACGATCCCCGCAGGGTTGTACCAGATCGCGCCGAGGTCGTCGGCGCCGGCGACAAACGCGCCGCCGCGCCCCATCGGACGAACGCCGCGATCCGAGAAGTACAATCCGCCCGCGCTTGCGTCGGAAGCGAGTGCGATCGCCACGAGTACGGCTGCCCCCGCGACCGCACGCGCCCGTTGCGCGCGCCCCCGTCCCAGGTTCTGCATGCTCAGTTGCCTTCCCTGCCCCGGACCACCGTGTAGAGCTGCTCCATGCCACGGTTCGGGCTCACCAAAAAGTCCTTCACCGAGGCCGCCACCTGCTTGTAGTCCTCCGGCGACAGCGGGCCGCCCTGCGAGCTGTCGACGCGGTTTACGTCCAGCGCCACGTCCACGATCACCTCGAGCGCGGTCTTCGACGTTCCACTGTCGTCGATGGGTTTCACCAGATTCGGCAGGATCTGGTCGAGCACCCGATAGCGATCGAACACCAGCGGCGCATCCGGGCTCTCGCCGTCCTGCGGATCGCGCGAAAGCACGTTCAGCGCCTGCAGCACGATGTCCGCCGCACCCGACGCCGGCGTCACACCGTCAGCCTGCACCGTGTTGTCCGGAACGGAGAGCGACGACAGCACGTTCATGATCGGCGGCAACGTCTGGCCATCGCGCAGCACCTGGATGACGTCCACAGCAGAGGCGAGCACGGCGCGCAGGGTCTCGTCGTCGATCCCGACGGTCAGCAAGTACTGAAGGAGCTTCTCGAGCTCGGCGCGGCTGGGGTCCGCCTGGATCTTGTCGGCGAGGTCGACGACGGCGGCGAACAGCGGGCCGCGCATCGAGTCGATCATCTTGTTCGCGAGCTCGGTACGTGCCCATTCGCACTGGCCGGTGGTCTCACGGTCCGGACAGTGCGCGTTAACCTGCTCTCGCAGCGTCTTCAGCAGGCCAACCACGGCCTTGGGCACCGCCGGGTTGCGGAAGCGTGCGTTGACGCCTGTGCCGTCGACCGCCAGGAACTGATCCACCAGCCGCGATCGCGCCTTCTTCCAACGCGCCTGCCGCAAAGCGCGATCCTCCGGCGAGAACCCGCCCGCGGTTGCAAAGCGATCGTCGATCTTTCTGAGCGCCTCCGCGAACAGGTCGAAGGGCGTAACCTGCGGCTTCACCGTCGTGCCGTCGCTCCATACCGTGCTCTTGTCGCCGTTTCGCTTGCGCATGTGCACGCTCGCGGCGTAGCTCGGATCCGTCAGCGCCCGTGTCATCGCCGCGAGCACCTCGCTGCCGCGACGCTCGATGCTGGGGGCGCCGTTGCGCGCCCGGTACCGCCTGCTCTCGATGACCTGCTTGGCAATCACATTCTTGATGAGGGCGTGCAGCGCAGGCACGATGTCCGTCTCGAGCTGCTCCGCCAGCATCGGCTCGTACCGTACGATGCCGTCCTCCGAGCACCACTTGCGGTTCGTCTTCCAGTTGCCCGACGGGTTGCACTCCGCACCGTGCGTGTCGTCCGCATAATGCCAGTGCAGCACGTCGACGGCGTCGGCAAAAAGCTGCTCCGCCTCGTGGAAGTAGAACGCACCGAGCAACGGACGGTTCGCGTCGGCAAAACCGAAATGCTCCCACAGGAACAGGGTGCCAGGGTTGCGGAGGCGCAGCAGGTCGTCTTTCGACGTGCAAAGGTTCATGCCGTGTGAGTCCGGCGGGCAGACCCGCGCGCTGATCGGATCCTGCAAGCCCATGATGAAGTCGCCCGTCGTCTTGTTCGTACTGCCCAGGTACGGATCCAGGTCCGGCAGGCCCGGGTAGTTCGTGGAGTCCGCACCGAAGAACACCAGCCGGTTGAGCGCGAGATGCGTCGGATGCGTCGTCAGCCCCTGAATCGAGCTCGAGCTCTGGAACGTCTCGCTCATGTCCAGCCCCAGCGTCGACGCCAGACCGTTCAGACACTTGTCCTTCACCACCAGGTTGGCGACGTGACGATGCTTCGATGGAGGCAGGTTCGGGTCGTCCTCGATGAGACTCTGCAGGTAGAACACAGTCATGTTCGGGATCTCGTAGACCCCGCATTCCTCGATCGGATCCTGCTTGGTCGTGGGACACGCGATGTCGAAGATCCAGTCGTCCGGATAGACCATCGACATCTTGCCCACAATCGGCACGTTGGTGACGAGGTTCAGGTGCGCGCCGGCCTTGTTGCACGACTTGGTCGTGGTCGAGTCGTAGATCATCTGCAGCGACCTCTGCAGCGCGCTGCGGTTCGTTCCTGTCGTTGGCTTGCTGCGATCCACCGGCACATGCGGCGGCTGGTAGTCCCCCGAGGTGCGGTTGAACCCCGGCCCGTTCAGGTTGTTCGGGTCGTAGCTCATGATGTCGCGGTACGTCGCGAACTTCGAGTACACATCGCCAAGCGCCAGGGACCGATCGTCGCCCAACGCCAGCAGCAGATCCTCGAGCAACCCAGGCCCATCCCATGATCCGTCGGATGGCCCCACGTTGGCAATCTTCGCCACCACGTCCATCATTTGGTCCCACACGATCGAATCGCGCGGCAACGACACGTCCGGGTACTTGTCCGCGATTGCCTTCATCTCGAGCGCTGCACCGACCACCCGAGCCAGCTCCTGCTCGTGGTTCTCGAACAAGTCGATCATCTGCGCCAGGAAGTCGTCGCTCTGCGGATCACCCAGCACCTGCCCCGCCGCATACACCAGGTCCACCAGCGGCGACGTCTCCGGATCGAAACCCTTGTACATGATCGTCTTCTTCTCGAACTTGACGCCGTCGCCGTACACCATCGCTTGGTCCGGAACACGGTCGCCCAGCAGCACGTAGGCGCCCGCGAGCGCGTCCATCAACGTCTCCCGATCGTTGGCCGGATCGGGGTCGACCAGGTTCGTGACGTCGCGGAGCAACGAGGCCACCAGCGTGGTGTTCGTGTCGATGTAGGCGTAGGCCGGTTCGCCGTTGTCCAGCACGGCGCGCCCCAAAGCGTCGGGCGCGCGCACCCTCGGCTCGCCCGGCACGCTGAAGGGCAGGTCCACCTGCACCGGGTTGCCCTGCGCGTCAACGAAGCGTCCGAACAGGTCGACGTCCGCAAGACCGTCGCCGTCGTTGTCCACGAAAGGCGCCGGGATGCTACCGGGGAAGCCAGGCGCGCTCCCCGTCACCATCGCAAAGCCCCGATCATCCCGCTGCACGATGAGGCCCATGTGCATCGCTTCTCCTTCGAAGGAAGGATCGGTTGCGAGCAGCACGTTGGACAGGATCTCGAGGTTGTCGCGAGGACGGTTCGGTTGCGCGATGGAGTCGTCGACAAGGATGGGCGAGAGCGGTACCTGGGTCTCGGAAGTGCGAAGCTCCTCATGCACCACGTTGAGGAGTTGGACGAACTCGGCCCGGGCCGGACCGCCAGGACTCAGGATCCGCACGGATTGCTGGGAGATCGCACGCAAGTTGGGATAGGTGAGGATCGGTGCGATCGCGCCCAGCCCCACCGAAAGCGGGCGGTATCCCTTGCGTCCTCCAATCTGCGACAGCGCTTGCTGCGCGGGCGCCGAGTCGGCCAGCGTCTGGAACAGGCGCGCCACCGACTGCGTCGCCGACGGCAGCAGCGGGTCGGACGACGCTCCCTCCGATGCCAGCGGGTTCGAGTCGTACAGCGGGTTGAGCCGCTGGATTAGCACGCGAACCGCTTCGTGCAGACGGACCTTGCGCGGCGGCGTCGCATACGGATCGTCGTACTCGATGTCCGGAAGGATGACATCGATCGCCTTGATCAACTCCGCGCGCCTTCGCGCAAGAACCTCAACCTTCGCGACCGCGAGGTTGCGTGTCACGGCAGCCGCACCCGACACCGGAGGCAGCTTCGCTTGATCCACCGTGTCGGCGTATTTGCCAGCGCCGTCCGGATGGCAGACCGCGTGGAACGACAGGCCCATCGGATCCTCGGCCAGCGCGCCGGCCCCCACCCGGTCGCACAGCACACCGAAAACCTCCTGGCCCAGCGTGGACTTCGACGCATACGGACGCGCTTGCCGTGTGGTGTCGAAGTTGCCGGAGCACGCCACTGCGGACAACACCACGAGAGCGCCAAACCCTACGGATCGCCAAAGCCTTCTCACCCGACCACCCCTTTCGGTCATGCCAGTTCTGCAACGTATCAGTTTAGCAATCGCCACGACGGTTGCGCAGGGTGAAGTCGCTTGGGCGAGGTCTGCGCCACACGATGACGCAACGCACCATCAGCGCCCCCTTTTCAGCCTGGTCCGGATGCACTAGCTCCCCGTGCATGTCCCAGCTCTGCGCCATCGTTCTCGCGGCAGGCCACGGCAAACGCATGCGAAGCGCCCTGCCCAAGGTCATGCACCCGCTGTCCGGGCGTCCCCTCGTCTATTACCCCGTCCAACGCGCCATCGACGCGGGAGCGGTACGTGTCGTGGTCGTCGTGGGCCATGAACGCGAGCGTGTCGCCCCCTATCTTCTGGAAACCTTCGGCGACAAGGTTTCCCTCGCCGTGCAACACGAGCAGCTCGGCACAGGACACGCAGCCCTTCAGGGGCTGCCCTTGCTGCCCGACGGCGCGGACCGCGTGCTCGTGCTCTACGGTGACACGCCCCTGCTCGTGGCGTCGGACCTGGTCCGCCTCGCTGATGCGCTCGACCGCGCGCCGGATGCATGCCTGGCGATGCTGACCTGCACGACCTCGGACCCGGGCGGCTATGGCCGAATCCTGCGTGACCACACGGGCCGCATCACGGGCGTCCGCGAGGACAGAGATCTGAGCGACACCGAGCGGAGCATTCGCGAGGTCAACCCGGGCGTGTACTGCGCCCGCGTCGACTTCCTTTCCACAGCCTTGGCAGACCTTCGGCCCGACAACGCACAGGGCGAGTTGTACCTCACCGACGTTGTGGCCCTCGCCGCCCTCCGGCATGGCGTCGTCGATGTAGCAGGGGACAGTTCGAGCCTGGTGGGGATCAACGACCGGGCCCAGCTCGCCGAGGCCGACCGGATGATGCAGAGCAGGATCATCGATGCCCTCCGTCGGTCCGGTGTCACCATCCACGACGGCGCCAGAATCGACGACACCGTGAAGATCGAGCCCGACGCGACCATCGAGGCGAACGTGGTGCTTCGAGGCTCCACCCGAGTGGCCGGCGGCGCCCGCATCGACGTCGGCACCGTGGTGGACAACGCCGAAATCGGGCCTGGAGCTTGGATCAAGCCCTACTGCGTCATCACGGACTCGGTGGTCGGGCCGCAGGCCCAGCTTGGCCCGTTCGCCCACCTGCGGCCGCAGACAGTCGTGGGCGAGGGCGCCCATCTCGGCAACTTCGTCGAGACGAAGAAGACCGTGCTTCACAAGGGCGCGAAAGCCAATCACCTCGCATATCTCGGTGATGGCGAGATCGGGGAGGGGGCCAACGTGGGAGCAGGCACGATCTTCTGCAACTATGACGGCTTCCAGAAGCACAAGACCGTGATTGGCAGGGGAGCGTTCATCGGCAGCGACTCGCAGATCGTGGCGCCCGTCACGGTGGGGGAAAATGCGTACGTGGCGACCGGCACCACGGTGACCCGGGACGTTCCCCCGGACGCGCTCGCCATCGCGCGCGTTCGGCAGGAAAACAAGGAGGGGTACGCGAGCAAGCTGAGGCAGCGGCTGGCTGCCGCAAAGGCAGCGGCAACGTCGAAAAAGCAGTCGGGGTAGCGGCCGCGAACCCGGCGAAAGAGCCGGACCGCCGGTCGATCTCACCTGACCTCGCACGCCGGTTCGGACCCAATGGGCGTGGATACCGACGCTGCAAGCCCTTTGGCTAGCGGACCATGCGGAGGGCGACGGGCGCGAGAAGGCTTTCGGTTTCGCGCAAGTCGCGGACGCTGAGGACGTCTTCCGGCAGCCCTTCGAGGCGGGTAGGGTCCGCGCAGACGCACACCACGCGGGCCTGGGAACGCTCGGTTCCTGAGAGCACGGCCTCCACGTACTGCACGAGGCCCGGCGCAAGCTCGGTGGTACCTCCCGACAGCACGACCCACGACGCGCCCAGGTCTTCCGCAGCCCGGCTCACACTGGTGGGCGACAGGCCGGTTCCAAGCAGGTAGGCGTCGAGCCCGCTCTCCACGCCCACGAGGGTGGAGAGCCGAGCGAGCAGATCGTTGGGCTCGCCCGGCATCGGCGCCGCGATCATCCGGCCACGCACCGGACCCGAACCGCGCAACGCCTGCTTCTGCCTCGCGCACACGTCGATCAGCGTGTTGAACGCGATGTGCTGGTGAAACGTCTCGCAGCGGCCAACCGTGCAAGCCTGGCCAACCCGAAGCACGGCCGGATAAAGTAGTGTGTCCGCAATCGCGGCGAACGACGCCCGCTGCAGCCTCGCGCTGGCGATCGCGCCCACGACCTTCTCGGTATCACCGACCAGTAGCCCGCTGACCAGGTCCTCCACTTGGCGCTCTTGGTCGCTCGGCTCGGCCGCCGCTTCGCCCGGCGCCCGTCGCGACGCAAGATGCATGGCGATGTCGCGCAACCGGAACTTGCGGTGCCCGCCAGGGGTGCGGATGCACGTCAAGACGCTGGCGTCGGCCCATCGTTTGACCGTCGCCTCGCTCACTCCGAGGACCTCGGCCACATCACCCGTCGACATGAGTCGATCGCTCATGATCCGTTGCTCCTGTTCGCTGGCAAGACTTCGTGTTGATGTTGCCCATTCGATGCTGCGGTTGTCTCGGTCGTCGCTCGTGACGACCGGGGACAGGTAACACGAATCACCTGGGAGCCGATCGGGTCATCGTCAAGATGGCGGATTCGAGGATGGCGCGAGGCGGGCGGCGGGAGCCCTTGAGGGCGAGGTCGGTTTCGGCGAGGGTGGCAAGCCACCGTTCGAGCTCGCGCTCGGGGATCTTCTTGACCTGCGCAGCGAGCTCCCGGGCACGGAAGGGCGGCGCGCCAGCGGCTTTCGCTGCGGCTTCCGCTGACGCCCCACCACGCAGGGCCGCCGAGAATCGAAGGAGCTGGCGCGTCGACCACGCGAGCAAACCCACCAGTGGAAGCCCGCGATCCTGTGGATCGTAGACGTCGGCGAACACGCGCAGCGCGGTGGCCGCATCCTTTTTTCCCACCGCGCCAACCAGCTCCCAGACGGACGACGGCCGGATGCGCGTGACGCAGGCAGCGACGTCGGCCTCGGTGATGGGGGCCTTGGGTCCGACGAAGAGGGACAGCCGCTCGAGAGCGTCGAGCACGCCGCCCAGCTCGGGGCCAGCGATTTCGGCGAGCAGGTCGGCCACATCCTGGGGAATCTCGTGGCCGCGGTCCCGGGCTTCCTTCTCGATGAAACGCGGCAGAGCAGCGCGGGCAACCGGTTCGCAAGCAACCAGGAACCCCTTGGTCCTGGCCAGGGCAGCAAGCTTGCGTCGTCCGTCAATCTTCGACGCCACCAGCACGAGACAGGTCGAGTCGATGGGCGAGGCCGCGTAGGTTGCGAGCTGGTCGAGCGCCTCGTGGCCTGCCTGGGATGACGCCTTTCCTTTCTCGCCGGCCGCGGAGTCCCAATGCTCCACGCCCTTGACCAGGACGAACCGTTTGCGCGCCATCATGGGGGCCGTGCGAACGGCGTTCATCACCCGCTCGATGCCTGCTTCGGGCACGGCCAGGACATCTTCGTTGAAGTCGGCGAGTCCGCCCTGCAAGCAGGCTTTGCGCAGAGCAGCGACCACCCGGTCGGAAAGCACACGCTCTTCGCCCACGACGAGATATACCGGGTGCAAGGCCTGGGAACCGGCTTGTCGAACGGCGTCGTCGGGAGTCACGGTGCCACCCCTAACGGGGTCCTGCTCGCCGATCAAGACACGATCGTGCAGGTGCGGGTTCGAAACGCGAGACGCGGCACGATCGCCTGGTATTTTGCAGGTTCGCGAGAGCCTGCTGCGCGGTTCGGGGGATGGACAATTGACAGGTGCGGTGCACCCAGGCACACTTCACCGGAAGGCATGGGTAAATTCCGGCCCTCAGCGTCGGAGCAATCACATATGTCAGACGGCTCGGCACAGGCCTCGACCACGGGTCGAGCATCGGTCAACGCACCGGATCCCCTCATCGGGCGGGTCATCAATGAGCGATTCAAGGTGGTTTCGCTCATTGCCAGGGGCGGGATGGGCAAGGTCTACCGCGCTGAGCAGGCACCCTTGGGGCGCACCTGCGCGCTCAAGGTTCTGAACCCGAAGTACGCGGGCGACCACGACCCGGAATTCCACAAGCGCTTCTTCCTCGAAGCGTCGATCGCCTCCAAACTGACGCACCCCAACACGGTCACCATCTTCGACTACGGCCGCACCGACGACGAAATCTACTACATGGCGATGGAGTACCTCGAGGGGCGCACGCTCCACCGGACTCTTCGAGAGGAGGGCGCGTTCAGCGAGGAGCGATGCGCGCATATCGCTCGCCAGGTCTGCAGGAGCCTGCGAGAAGCGCACTCCCTGGGGGTGATCCATCGCGACCTCAAGCCCGCGAACATCTTCCTGGTGGAGCACTCCGACGAGCGCGACTTCGTCAAGGTTCTCGACTTCGGCCTGGTCAAGAACGTCGGCGACGAGCGTGGCGAAGACCTGACCCAGGCGGGTCTGTTCATGGGGTCGCCCAAGTACATGGCCCCCGAGCAGATCAAGGGCGACAAGGTCGACGCGCGCACGGACATCTACGCGTTGGGCATCATCATGTACGAGATGCTGACGGGCAAGGTGCCGTTCGACCGGCCCAACTCCGTTCACATCATGATGGCGCACGTCAACGAGCCGCCGCCGCCGCTGCGCGTGATGAACCCGGAGATCCAGATCAACCAGATGACCGAAGAGGTCGTGTTCAGGTGTCTCGAGAAGGAGCCCGACAAGCGGTTCGCGTCGATGGAGCAGTTGCTCAACGCGCTCAAGGCGGTGGGCGGCGGCGCCATGACTGCCACGCTCTCGGGCGTCTTGAGCTCCGGCGACTTCCTCGCCGTCTCGAGCTCGTCCGGCTCGGGTGCCGTCGCGCCGGGAACAGGTTCCGGCCCCAACCAGCCCATGTTCCTGTCCCCATCCGGATCGTCGAGCAGCCAGTCCGGGCCTCAAATGAACGCGCAGGCCACGGCCACGGTCGACGAGCAAGTCTACCCGAAAAAGAGGGGATCGATGGGGGTGCTCGCCATCGCCATCGGAGCGTTTGTGGTGCTGGGCATCGGTGGGGTGGCGCTCTACGCCACGCGCGACACCACACCGGCCGCCGCACAGGGAGGCTCCGCGACCGCGACCACCTCGGCGCCGCCAGCAACCACCAGCGAGGTGGCAACCACGCAGCCTACGTCGCCACCCACGGCATCGGTCAAGGTGGCCACGGTCCGCTTCGAAACCGACCCGGAGGGGGCGAGCGTAGAAACGGAAGCCGGCAAGCAGCTCTGCTTCCCCACGCCCTGCGATGTCAAGTTCGAGGGCGACGACGCGGCGGACGGCAAGGAGCACAAGCTGGTCGTGTCCAAGGACGGCTACCAGAAGCAGACCGTGACGGTGAAGCCGACGGACAAGAGCCAGACGGTCAAGTTGGCGGCGCGTCGTTCAGGTGGCGGTGGAGCGGTTCGGCCCCCGGGTCCGGGAACGCCCACCACGCCGCCGGCCGGCTTCAAGGACATCCCATACTGACGCTTGCTTGGGCGTGTCGCTGCGCGCTGTTCGTTCGGACACGCGCACCGCTTATCCCATTGACAACCGGAGGCGGTCCAGCCCAGACATGCGCTGTGTCCGCCCGCTGACGTTCCGCACCCGCCCGATCCCGAGCACTCGATGGCATCCCTTGGAATCCGTTTCGAAGACCTCGCTGGACGCCCCACGCTGGTGGCCATCGGCAACTTTGACGGCGTGCATCTGGGTCACCAAGCCGTGCTTACCAAGGCGGTACGCGATGCGATCGACATGGGCCTCACCCCGGTGGCGCTCACCTTCGAGCCGCACCCCACGGTCGCCGTGGGGCGTCCGGCCCCGGCCTGCCTGACCACCGCAGAGCGCAAGATCGAGCTCATCGGCCGCGTGCACCCAGAAATCCGAGTGGTGGTCCAGCACTTCGACGCGGCCTTCGCGTCGCTGACGCCGGAGCAGTTCGTTCGAACGGTGCTGGTCGACAAGCTGCGGGCTCGCGGTGTGCGGGTCGGTGAGAACTTTCGATTCGGCGCCCACCGCTCGGGTGACCTGCAGACGCTCTTCGAAATGGGTCGGGCTTTCGGGTTCGAGGCCCAGATCGAGCCGCTGCTGGGCGACGATCACGGCAGGTACTCCAGCACGCGCGCACGCGAGTGCATCGCGCGCGGAGACCTCGGCGCCGTTCGCCGCGTTCTCGGCCGCCCCCACGCACTCTGCGGCAAGGTCGTCGAGGGACAACGTCGCGCGCGCACGCTCGGCTTCCCCACCGCCAACCTCTGCTGGGTACAGGAAGCCCTGCCTCCCCACGGCGTCTACGCTGTCGCCGTCGACATCGTCGACGACAACCGCAATGCCGCCCGGCTATCCACCGGCGTGTGCAACATCGGCGTTCGCCCCACCGTCGACGCCGGCTTCGCCGTCGAGGTACATCTGTTCGACGTCGACCAGGATCTGTACGGGCGCCGGTTGCGAACGCACCTGATCCATCGAATCCGATCCGAGCGCAAGTTCCCCGACATCAACGCGCTGAAGGCGCAGATCGCGGAAGACGCTCTGCAGGCCCGCGCGTCGCTGGCCGGCCTCGTGCCCTCGGCTGAAGCTGGGACCTCCTGGTTCTGATCACCGAATTCGTCTACGCTGGAGAGGCGATGACCTGGGGTCGCAGCGAGCTCGAGGCACTTGGTCGCGATGAGCTGCTAGCGCATGCGCGGCGGCTGGGCATCGTGCGCCCCGAGCTGATGACGCGCACCGAGCTCATCGAGGAGCTGCTGCTCGCCCCGGCTTCGGAAGACATCGAGCGACGCGTCGCACGCACGCTCCTGGGCAAGGCACGCGACCTCGTCGCCCGCGTCATGGACCTGGGCCTTCACCTGCCCGACGCCGCCCAGAGGCTTCGCAACACGCCGCCGCTCGTCGACCAGACGCCGCCTCCGCCCTTGCCCACCGTCGCCCTCGCAGAGGTCTACGCGGCCCAAGGCCACGGGGATCAGGCGCTCGCCATCGTCGACGAGCTGCTCGCACGCAACCCGTCCCACCAAGACGCGCTTCGTCTTCGCGACCGCCTCACCCGCGATCCGCATTCGACGGATCCACCCGCCTCACCCACGCCCCCGTCGCAGGAGCCTGACCCGCGTCCCCGCAGTCCAGGTCTGCCGCGCACAAGCCAACTTCGCGCAGTGTTCGACGACAACGTCGTGCGGCTCGCGTGGTCCGTCCGACCCTTGGCGTTCGCGTCGCGGCGAGCAGCCCGCGGCGGCGGTCGCCTGGTACTGCGGGTGGTCTCGGTGACGCAGGGCGTGCCGGAGCCCCTGGTGCGTACGATCGACACCGAGATCGACACGTTCACCGGGGTGCATGACATCAAGCTCGAAGCGGAACCGTCGTCGATCTGCGCTGCGGTCGGGCTCCGATACGAAGGCGGGTTCGACGCGCTGGGAACGGCGACCTGAGCACCGGTCGCGTGCGATTTGGCGCAACGAACCTTGGTCGCCGGCCGATGCAAGGGCATGGATTCGGTTCGCACTCCTCTCGTGCTGTTCTCCACCCCCATGCTCGCCGGCCTCACCTGGAGCGGCGCTCCCATCGACGTCGACAGCTTGCGCGACGACGACGCGATCACGCGGGTCGAGATCGACGATGCCGACATCGAGCCCGACGTGAGTGGCCATGTGGCACTGGAAGCGGCGGCATTCGTTGCCACGTCGGACGACTCGCGCCGTGAGGTGGGAGGTTGGGTCGGCCTGGCGCTGCCGTTGGATCGGCTGTGGACGCCGCGTCCCGTGGCGCGGCTGCACCATGCAATCGCGCAAGATGCGGCCCCCACCGCCGCGCCAAGGGCTGCGCCGGCCGCTCCGAAAGGCGTGCAGGTGTCCCCTGCCCTCGCGCGAGCGTGCGTCGCGGCGGCCTGGCGCGCAAGCGGCCTCGGCAGCATGGCGGATCTCGACAACATGTCGGGACGCGCCCGCACGGCAGGGCTGTTGCCCGAGGCCAGGGTTCGCGTCGCGCGCTCGTGGGACCGCGGGCAGAAGCTCACGCCAACCGACAAAGACCCGTACCGCCTTCAGGACTCGACCTCCGCCACCCAGTGGTTGGAGGGCAAGCTGACGTGGCGGTTGGACCGGCTTCTGTTCACCAACGAGGAGATCGCCGTCGAGAAGATCCGCATGCAGCGATTGCAACAGCGCGCCCAGATCGCAGGCAAGGTGCTGACGACGCTGTTCGCATGGCAACGGGCGCGTCTGACAACGCAGGACGAAAGCAAGAGCGATGAGGAGCGCGCGGACGCATGGATCCGGATGAGCGAAGCGGAGGCTACGCTCGACGTGCTCACGGGCGGATGGTTTTCGGGGTGGTTGGCGGACAGAGCCCGCTGATCAGAAGGCGAGGCCGACCCGAGCGGACAGCTCGTGGAGAGCGTGGGCGCCGTCGTCGCCGACGAGGTTGCCCGGTGCCTGCGCGCGCTGCGATTCGGTGGTCTTGGACGCCGAGTCCGGGAACATGTCGTAGACATAGTCGAGCGACAGACGCATGTGCCTCGATGCCCAGTAGTTGATGCCGGCGGAGAAGGCGTTGACCTTGATGTCGCCGTCGGCGTTCTTCTGGTCGGCAGTGCCCGAGCGCGCGGCGGAGTCGTACGTGATGGCGAGCTGCTCCCACTTGACTGCAAGCTCGAGCCCCTGGGGCGGGATGCCGGGGTCAGGTTTGTCCAAGTCGACTTTCGGAGGACTCTGGTCCCCCGGATCTCCCACGATCTTGGGCGAGCCAAGCAACCAATAGGATAGCTGCACGTAGTAGCCGTAGCCCTTCATCGTGCCGAAGCGCTCCGTGTTCGTGAGCTGGTAGCCGTCGACCGCCTCGCGCGTGTTGTTCTTCAGGTAGACGAACTCGCTGCGCAGGTCGATCGGATTGAACGGGATCCGCAGCTCGCCACCAAAGCCCATCTCGGCGCCGGACGGGATGATGTGCACACGCCGCTTGAGGCTGTCGGTGTAGGTCGGCGCCCAGAACTGGTAGTTGGACTGGGTCGTCATTGCCTTGGCGTCGTAGGCCACGCGGTTCTTGTCGTGCATGCCGTACTTGAAACTGCCGCCGATCTGCAGCTTCTCGAGGGGCCCCTTGCCTCGTGCCAGCGGTCGCACGAAGACCCGCCCCGCAGTCAGAAAGCGATTGTCCGCGTTGGGACGGTTGTAGCCGTCGCCGTTGAACAACCCCACGGCGTAGCCGACGACGCGCTTGTCGAGATTGCCCCACAGCGATACGCCGATGTCACGGATCTCCGGGATGCCCCAGGAGCGGACTGCGAGCGAACGATCCAGGAACGTGATGGTGTTGGTCGACGTGCGGTTCTCCATGGTGAAGGGCACGTTGATCTGACCGATCTGGAGGTTGAGCAGAGGCGAAGCTTCGTAATTGACGTAGACTTGGACGGGTTGCGCACGGTAGCGGGGTGTCTGCACCGGGGCGTAGCGGGCCGTCTGTCCGGTCGGATCCGTTCCAACCTTCGATGCGTATTGCTGCGCGGTACCGTCGGTGTTGTCGAACTCGGTCGGAGCAAACTCGGTCTGCAAGAGCCACTGCCAGTGGCCCCACACCTCGCCACCGACCTCCACGCGCGCGCGGCGCAGCAGGAAGGTGGACTTCAAGGCAGTATCGGAGACGTGGGGACCGAAGTAGTTGTACTGATCGAGGTGGAGCCTGCCGCCGACGTAGATACGGAAATAGTCGTAGCGGTCGCGCAGGTAGAACTTGCCACCGTGAAAGCCCGCGACGGGATGACCGTCGACGCCGACGTTGGGGTCGCCGAACTCATGGGGATTCGGTGGAGGTGGGAGTGCCGGCGCAGGGGCTGGCGCCGGTACGGCTGGCGGCTGTGGCGCAGGGGCAGCGGCGGGGGGCTGGCGAGGTGCGACCAGGCGCAGCCGCGGTGGAGGCAACACCGGGCTGGCCGGCGGGGCGGTCGCGGCGGGTGGCGTTGCGGACGCTTCGGGCGGAGGCGGAGCTGGCGGTGCGGTCGTCGCCGGCGATGCCGCGGTGGGCGGAGCTGGCGGGGTCGCCTCTGGCGTGGGCGGGTCATCCGCCAACGCGGCTGCGGAAAGCAGAGAAGCTGCGGCGAAGACTGCGGACGCAATCGACACAAGGCGCATGGGGGAGATCCTTCCTCGGCGAGATGATACTGTGCGTCGCGGATCGTGGATGGGCGCACGCCGCACAGTCAAGCATCGCGATGTCGGCGTTTCTACGAGAAAGTTGTCCGAGAAGCGAGAGGCCGCGCCTGGGAGGGCTTGCATGCCGGGGGGGAGTCTTGATGGGCGGTCCTTGCGGCGAAGCGGTGGACGGACATCGCGATCGGGAGGGACACGCTGGGCACGCGGCCGTGCGGCGGCCCGAGCCCGTGGCGCCGCGGCGCCGTCCGGAGGCCGGCGGACGAGTTCTGGTCACGAGCCGGCGAGGCGTTGTACTAAGCTTTGCGGCATGACTTCGCCCGCACGATTCAGGAGCCCCGGACGCAAGCCGGGTGCGATGGTGCGCGCGGAGCTCGAGGTGCAGGATCCATCCGTGCTGTTGGCCCTTGCCGGTCCGGGCAACGAGACGCTGCGCGCGCTCGCGGAGGAGAGCGGAGTGGACATCGGGATGCGCGGGACGGCGTTGTATCTGGCGGGCAGGGCGGAGGACGTGACGTTGGCGGAGCGCGTTTTGTCAGAGGCCGTGGACACGCTGGAGGCAGGCGTACGGTTGACCACCGCCGATCTGGTGCGCAGCGCACGCCTGCTGCGCCGCGATCCCACGCTGTGCCTGCGCGATGTGTATTCGGACACGGTCCTGGCAGGGCCAGGTCGCCGTTCGATCGCACCCAAGAGCGCAAACCAGAAGGCGTACATCGATGCCATGCGGACGCACGACCTGACGTTCGGCATCGGGCCAGCGGGAACGGGCAAGACGTATCTCGCGATGGCGATGGCCGTGCATGCGTTGATGGAGCACAAGGTCAAGCGGATCATTCTGGCGCGGCCGGCGGTGGAAGCGGGCGAGCGGCTCGGGTTCCTGCCTGGCGATCTGGCGGAGAAGGTGAATCCTTATCTGCGCCCCTTGTACGATGCGCTCCACGACATGATGGACATCGAAAAGGCGCAGGCGATGATCCAACGAGGCCAGATCGAGGTGGCACCCTTGGCGTTCATGCGAGGCCGCACGCTCAACGATTGCTTCGTGATCCTCGACGAGGCGCAGAACGCCACGAGCGACCAGATGCGCATGTTCCTCACCCGTCTCGGGCATGCCTCGAAATCCGTGGTGACCGGTGACGTGACCCAGGTGGACCTTCCCGCAGGGTATTGCAGCGGCCTGGCGGAGGCACGCGAGCTGCTGGCCGGCATCGATGGAATCGCCTTTTGCGAGTTCACGCAGGTCGACGTCGTACGCCACCCGCTCGTCCAGAAGATCATCGTGGCGTACGAGGAGCGCGACGAACGCGCCAGGCGCACGAGCAGCGACGAGGGGCCGCGACAACCGCCGAAGGAGCAGGAGCATGACTGACTTCAGCGCGGCCACGCGGGCGATGGTCGAAGGGTTGGACGCGATCGCGTCGACGCTCGCGTCGGACCCGCGCATGACGGGTCATGTCGTGGTCCGGCCGCACCCGTTGATCGTACTGGTGCGCAAGGGTCGGCAGACCGTAGTCGTGGCGCCCGGATCGGTGTGGGACCGGGCGCGGGACATGCTCACCAAGTACATGGCTCGTCACGACTCCGGCGAGGCGATGCTGCTGTTGCTTGGCAAGGTGCTGGACCCGGACCTGGACCAGATCGTCAACCACGGTCTGGCAGGGCTGCTGGACGGGGAACCATCGCCGCAAGCGCTGTATGTCGCGGTGCGATCCGCGTTCCAAGCGATGGACGCCCACGGCAGGGCAGAGAGCCGTGGCAAGTGGCTGAACCGATACCGCTACGAGCTGGGCGAGCTCGTTGAGATTGCCCGAATGATGACGACCGAGCGCGAGATCGACAAGCTGCTCGGGCTCATCCTCGAGAAGGCGCGGTTCATCACGGGCGCCGATGCCGGGTCTGCCTATGTGGTGGAGGGCGACGAGCCGGAGCTGTCGCGCAGGCACTTGAGGTTCAAGCTCACGCAGAACGACTCGGTGCAGTTCGATTGGCGTGAGTTCACGATCCCGATTAGCGTTCAGTCGATCGCGGGGGCGACGGCGCTTGGCCGGGCTCCCATCAACATCGCGGACGTCTACGATCTGCCGCCAGGTTCTCCCTACTCGGTGGACCGATCGTTCGACGAGAAGATCAGCTATCGCACGAAATCGATGCTGTGCGCACCGCTGACGAATCGGTCGGGTGAAGTCATCGGGGTGTTGCAGCTCATCAACAAGAAGCGGGAGCCGCAGCGCAAGCTCAGGAGCGCGGAGGACTTCGAGGAGCAGGTGATTGCGTTCGACGATCGCAGCCAGGAGCTGCTGCTGGCGCTGGCGGCACAGGCGGGCATCTCGCTCGAGAACGCGATGCTCTACGAGGAGATTCGACAGATCTTCGAGGGGTTCGTGCAGGCGTCCGTGGAGGCGATCGAGTCGCGAGACCCGACCACCAGCGGCCATTCACGCCGCGTCGCGGACCTGTCGGTCGGGCTCGCGCGTGCGCTGGAGAGCACGGACACGGGCCCCTACCGCAACGTGCGCTTCACGGCACAAGACATGCGCGAGCTGGAGTACGCGTCCCTGCTGCACGACTTCGGCAAGATAGGGGTGCGCGAACAGATTCTGGTCAAGGCCAAGAAGCTCTACAACGCCGACCTCGAGCGAATCCGCGTGCGGCTCAGGTATGCGATGCGGTGTTTCGAGGTCGAGGCGCTCCGCCGCAAGGTCGAGGCGCTGGAGCGTGGCGCGAGCCGCGAGGTGCTCGACAACCTGGACGCCTCCCTGGAGGCACGCCGCGCAGAGCTCGAAGCCGCCTGGGATGTGATCGTCAGTGCCAATGAGCCGACTGTGCTCGCCGAAGGCGACTTCACGCGGCTGGACGACCTGACACGGACTTACTATCCCGACGACGGCGAGCTCCACCCGTTGCTGCGCGCAGAGGAGAGTGCGAACCTGCGGATCCCGCGCGGCTCGCTCAACAGCCGTGAGATCGAGGAGATCCGCAGCCATGTGACCCACACGTTCCGGTTCCTCCAGCGGATCCCATGGGGCACCTCGTTTCGTCGCATCCCCCAGATCGCCGGCGCACACCATGAACGCTTGAACGGCACCGGATACCCCAATCGCCTCCGCGCCGAGGAGATTCCTCTGCAGTCGAAGATCATGAGCGTGGCGGACATCTTCGACGCGTTGACGGCCAGCGACCGGCCCTACAAGCGAGCGGTGCCCGTGGATCGCGCGCTGCGCATCCTCGAAGCCGAGGTCCGCGACAACCATATCGACGGTGAGCTGGTACGTGTGTTTCGAGAAGCTCAGATCTGGAAGAAGGTCATTCCAGGGGACGGGAGCTAGCAGCGGAGGGGCGGAGACCGCGGCTCACCGCGAACAGCCGAGCGATTCGTATACCACGCAAAGGCCGGGATGCGGAGAGACTCCATCGCAGGTCGACCGGGTCGACAGGCGGTTGAGCCGATTCATCGAAAAGCCGACCCGGCGGCGCGTCGCCAGTTGCGGATGGAAAGGAGGGACGTAGGGCGCGGCGTAAGGATGGGAGGGCTGGTGCGGGTTTGCACGGGTTGCGCAAGGCGATGCGCAATTTGAAACACCGATTGTGCAGGTCCGTTGCACAACTCGCGAGGTGGGACAAGGTGCCCAGATGGCAGCGCAAGTGGCTGAAGTAAAAGGGGAAGAAACGAAACAGGGCGGGATCCCGGAGATCTCGGTGGGAAGCGGCGGATCTCGAATCAATACCCGTCGCGACGGATTGCGTTGTAGGCCGAGCCGAGCGTGCGGACGTCGTACACGCACCCGGTCGCGCAGCCCTTGCACTCGTAGACCGACATCGCGCCCCAGCCATCACCGGAGGAGTAGAGCACGATATGGCCAGAAGATCCGGAGCGGTAGACGAGGGCGTCGGCCGGCGCGAGCTTGCTCCTGGAGATAGGAGACCAGTAGGCTTTGGTGTTGGCGAAGTCGTCGGTGCTGTAGGGATGGCCGTCTTGGGTAATGTCGCTGTTGCTCGATGGAACCTGCCAGATCTTGGCGACATAGCCCGAGCAGTCCGCGCCGTACTGGCCGGAGTGGCTGCAGCTTGGGCACGTTCCGGAGCAGGATCCCTTGGTGCTGGTGGTTGGGCCGGACGGCAACCAGCGGCCGTGTCCCCACCAGTACGAGAAGCCTTTCCCGGCTTTGGCGCGTGCGATGGCGGCGTCGCGCAAAGAAGAGCTGTTGGGCGGCGGGTCGGGGTTGGTGTTGGGGGCGCCTTCCGGCTGCAAGTAGGCGCCGTACGCCCATCCCTTCGTGCTCTGGAACTGCACGCGATAGTAGCCGTTCTCGGGGTTCTGCTGGTCCACCGTGGTGACAACGGACCCGGTCGGCATGACGGCGAGGACCGAGGAGGTTTTCGACGGGCCGGAGCGGAAGTTGAGGTCGGTGGTGGTGACCAGACGAGTGCCGATGGCCAGGCCGCCGGTGGTGCCGCTGCCGTCGCCGGTCGAGACGATCTGCAGATAGGCGCCGTAGGCCCAGCCGACGGTGCCGTTGTGCTTCACCTTGTAGAAGCCGTTCTGGGGCGTCGTACGCTCGACCGTGACCACATGGGTGCCGCTGGCGAGGACGCGAAGGACCGCGTAGCTGGTCGAGGGGCCATTGCGGAAGTTCAGGTCTGCGGTGGTCGCCATTTCGCTGCCGATGGGCACGGAGCCGCTGACGGCATCATCGGTGTATTGGGCGGTGTCTTCGGCGCCGACGAGCTCGTAGCTGTCCGGGGGTGCAGCGGGGCTGCAACCAAGGATCGTGTACAGCAGGGCTGCGAGCATCGTGGTCAAGGCGGCTCCGAACCGGGCGTCGTGTCGTGCGCGGGATGTCGTCATGGCGTCGGCTCTCCGATTGCCATTTCCGCAATGCGATGGACGTGCCATCGTAGGCATCCAGGTGGTCGCCACCTTGCACGGAGTTCTCTGGCAGCGGTGCGTCGAGCCTCGGCACATACGCCGACCTTGTCGCACATCGAAGTTCGAACGAAGACGCATGGCTGAATCCCGTCCCCGACCGTTCGCCCACTACGCGATAGGAGCGGTCGTGCTTTGCACGGCTGTCGTTGCGCTGCTACGTTGGTGTGCCGCCCCTGAACCGAAGGAGGACCAGCAACCCCGGCGCGGTCGCGCGACCACGCAGGACGGCCCGGAGGGGACCGCGTGCGGAAGCGCGACATCGCGGTCGGCCCCGCTGCCATCCACGACGACGGCGCCGCCCGCCAAGCGCGGCCGGGGCGAGGCCGTCATCCAGGCGCGGTGGGGCAGCGGCAAAGGCGAGCTGGGGTTGTCGCGGCCCGAAGAAGCCAATCCTGAAGCACCGATGAGCTTCGCCCTGGACGCGACGGGTCGAACATGGATCATCGATCAGGTCAATGGGCGTCTGGTGACGTACGGACCGGACGGTACCGTGCTGGGTGAGAGCCAGCTAGCGCAGCGGGTTCCGCAGGACATCGCCATCGGCGCCGACGGCACGATGGCGCTACTCGACCGGCTGGGCGACAAGACGGTAGCTGTCTACGGGCCGGACGGCACACTGCGCGGGGCCATCCCGCTGGAGGGGAAAGGCATCCCCGAGACGGGTGCCGTGACGGGCGTGTTTGTCGACGGCGATGACGTGTACGCGGAAGTGGAGCACGGAACGCTGGTGAACGTGGGTCATACGGACGGGACTCCGGACGGGGAGCGACAGGAGCTGCCGGGGCGTCCATCGCGCGACGGACGCTTGCTGTTGAGCGCGGGAATCACGCAGGCTCAGGAGGGACGGATGTGGGTGAGCGCCGTGCGCAGGAATCCGATTGCGCACCAGTTCACGCGGGAGCTGCGTGTGTCCGGCGAGATCCTTTATCTGCTTCTGCTCGACTCGGATCGGTTGGGCACCATCTACGTTGCGGCGCAGCACATGCCGGCATCGCAGGGAACCCCCCTGGTCACGCTGACATGCATGGAGCCGGAGCACGGCGAGCCGATTGGTTCGGTCGATCTGCCTGCGAACACCTCGGCGGACGAAACCTTCCGGGAGATGACCGTGCTCGACGAGGGCGGCGTCGTGTACGGAGTGCGAACCGAGGAAGGCATCGCATACCGGTACTATCCCTGCCCGTAGCGGCGCCGAAGCAGCGGAATTCCGCCTGTGCGCGGTTGGGGATTGTGCCCGGCGCCGATTCTTGCTTTGCTTGATGATGATGCGTCGACGACGTCTGTCCGTGTCCCTGATCGCAGGGCTGCTCTCGCTGCTGGACAGCACACGGGTGCATGCGTATTGCCGCACGTCGACATGCCTCCCCAACGGATCCGTGTGCGACCCGCCGGTGGAAACCGATTGCGGGCTTCCGGTCGCCTGGTTCCGCGATTGCGTGGGCGTGGCCTTGCAACGGGACGGCACCGCGCAGATGCCCTTCGAGGATGCGCGCACGGCCATCCTCAACGGCTTCGCGGCGTGGATGGCCCCGGTGTGCGGGGGGGCCTCGCCGGGCATCGCCACAATCGACATGGGTCAGGTTCCCTGCCGCAACGCCGAGTACAACAAGACCGCCGGCAATGTGAACGTCGTGGTGTTCCGCGATCAGGCCTGGACGCACCCCGAGGGCGCCAACTACATCGCCTTGACCACGGTGACCTTCGGCGACGAAACTGGAGAGATCTATGACGTCGACGTGGAGATCAACTCCGCCAGCTTCCAGTTCACGGCACAGCCGTCGTCGGTCGGGTACGATCTGCAAGCGGTGATGACCCACGAAGCCGGGCACTTCTTCGGGCTGGCACACAGCCTCGACCCCGAATCCACGATGTGGGACTCCTACGAGGAAGGGTCCAACAGCTTGCGCACGCTGGCGGCAGACGACATCAACGCCATCTGCGCCACCTATCCGCCCAGACCGGTCGACGCATCGACATGCAATCCGATTCCCCGGCACGGATTTGCGCCGGAATGCGCCGCCGACCAGCCCAAGCACGGGTGCAGCGCGACACGCGCCCGTCGTGGCGCCGGCTCGTGGGGCTGGATTGCCGTCCTGGCGGTGGCCATGCTGGCGATCCGACGGCGTCGGCCGAGAGGGGGACAGTCCGCGAGGAGCCGGGGCGACGGCCTGCCGCCGAGGCCAGGGGCGGGCCTGTCAGAGCCCCGCGCGCGCACCTAGCTGGAGTAGAATACCGGAGTCTGTCAAGCCGGTTTGCAGGTCAAGCATCATGTCCCTGCCGAGCCGCGTGCTGAGGCCCAGCAGCGGGGCGCCCAGCCATGGGTAGATGAGCGGACGCTTGCCGCCCTGGGCCCACGTCGGCTCGTCGTAGTTGTAGTGGTCCGAATCGAAGTCGAGCGAATTGCAGTACGACCAGCTCCCAGGCGGACGATTGGGGCCGTCGCACTTGCGGTACGTATCGGGATTGCCAGGTACCATGCCGGGAGGATAGGCCTGCGTACGATAGAGTCCTCCCCTGAACATCAACCCTATACCCACGCCGAACCCGTAGCTGAACCGCCATGTCGCCGCGTCGTCGAGGGGCTCCTCCCACATCACCTCGACCGTTGCGTATCCCGCCTCGAGCGTGCTCTCGATGATCTCGTAGTCGGTATCGGGAGTGTCCTTGGGCTTGAACGGCATCGACCCGATCTGGTAGTTGGCATATCCGAGTGTGAGGTGGATTCGAGGTTCCGACGATGGAACGCTGTACACGACGGATCCGCCGGGGAAGAGCACGGTCTTGCCGCCGTCGCCGAACAGCTCCATGACCGGGCGCGGCACCAGGTGTCCGCGGAACATGACTCCGAGCCACGGGCGCTCGTCTCGAGGACGCTTCTTGCGGTTCTCGCGGTGGGGTGGCCGGCCGTTCTTCGGCGGCTTCGGGGCGGGAAGCGCGAGTCGCAGGGGGCGCACCGCGCGCTCGCCTTCCCCGAGCTGCACGGTGTCCTGCAGCTCGGCCCGGCCTCTGGCGCGTGCGACGATCCGCACGGCAACGTTGGGCTCGACTTTCTTGGGGCGTGTGGGATCGTCGAGCTTCTCGCCGTTGACGAAGACCTCCAGGTCTTCGTAGGGCTCCGCCAGCTCGAAGGCGAGCGTGGGAATGCGCTCGTCGACCTTGGCGAGGCGCGATCGGGCCTTTCGGATCGCCATTCGGTCGTCGTACGTGTGCGTTCGTGCGGGTTTTTCGTCGGCAAGTGCACGAAACGTCTCGGACGCCTTGAGCAGCTCTCCGAGGGCTACGTAGCAGTCGCCGAGCGCGAGCGCGGCAGCCGGGCGGTGGGCTCCGAGCTCCGCCTCTTCGAGCAGCGGCACGGCCGCCACGCAATTGCCCTGTGCCGCAAGAGCCTGGCCTCGACGCGACTTGACGGAGGCATCGTCGGCTCGGGCTGCGGTCGTCGCCGCGGCGATCATCGCGACGGCGGCCACGGCGTGGGGCCATGCTCGCAAGAGCAGCAGCACGACGAACGGGGCGCGCAAGAAAACCGCGCGTCGTCGTCCAGCCGATCCGTCGAGTCTGCAGGTCATCGGGCGCATGCTACACTGCGGGGACTACGTGAGCCAGCGCTTGCAAGCGCCTCCGGGCCCAGGTGCGGCGGACATGGGCGTGTTTCCCTCGGGACGTCGTGTTGGTATCCATCCCGCACGACGCGCGCAGTGCTGCTCCGGAACGTGGAGCCATCCGGTTGCGTGGCAGCGGGCACGGACGCCTGGGGCCGCGCCCGCACCGACAGCGGCCTGGACGCGCAGCCCCCCGGTCACGGACGGTGACCGGATCGCCGCGTGACAGCCAGCCGTGGCCGGCTACACTGTTGGGTCCCTGCGATGGAAAACGATCCTCCCTCACCGTTGCTGTTCCGGATGGCTCACACACGATTGGCAAGGTCGTTGCTGCGTGCGTACCGCATCGCCGTCAACGCTAGGATCTCGGGTGCCGAACACATTCCAGGAGCCGGCGGCGCGCTGCTCGTCGGCAACCACGCCGCCCTGGGGCTGGACGCTTTCCCCTTCGCCGCGCTCTGCGTCGAGGCATCGGGGCGAATGCCGCGGTTTCTGGGCGAGCGCAACCTGTGGCGCATTCCGGGGGTTGGGCGCATGCTGGACGCGGTCGGGGCGGTGCCTGGCACGCGTGCGAAGGCCACGGCGCTCCTCCGCGGAGGGGCGCTGGTATGCGTGTATCCTGGCGGGATCGACGACTCGTTCAAGCGGGCGGGCCAGGAGTACACCTTGCAGTGGGGCAGCCGCGACGGTTTTGCCAGGGTGGCGCTGCATGCGGGGACGCCCATCATCCCTTTCGTGGGAGAAGGGGTAGACGATCTGCTCACGGTGGTGGCGCGGGAGCCATGGCTGGGCCGACGGTTGTTCGGCAGTCCTCGCTATGACCTTCCCGTGCTGCGCGGCAGATGGGGCCTGCCCATCCCGCGTCGCATAGCACTCCACTATCATGTGCTCCCCCCTCTCGCACCGGATGGCGATCCGCACGACGATCGAGCCGTGGCCGCTCTTCGCCAGGCCACTTTCGATCGGATGGAATCGGTGCTGTCGGTCCTGCGGGCGAAGCGCCGCCGGAATGCTGCTACCTACCAGCAAGCTCGTCGCGCAGCCGAGTAGCGTGGTACACCTTGTCGAGCGCTTCAAGAATGGCGGAGCTGTGCAGCGCGACCGCGCGGTTGGTCGCCTCGTCGAAGTAATAGTCACCTCCGAGCGAGTGGATGTTACCGTCGAAGATGAGCCCGACGATCTCGGCGTCCTTGTTGATCACCGGTGAGCCCGAGTTGCCGCCGATGATGTCGTTGGTGGTCACGAAGTTGAACGGCGTGTCCAGGTCGAGCCGCGGCCTGGCGTCGAGCCAGGACTTGGGGAGCGCGAAGGGCTCGGCGCCGGTATGCCGCTCGAAGGCGCCGCCAATCGTCGTGAACGGCTTGACTGGCTGACCGCTCTCGACCCAACCACGGACCTGCCCGTAGGAAAGGCGCAGGGTGAAGGTGGCGTCGGGATACTCGCTGGTGCCAAGCAGCTCGAACCGAGCCTTCGCGATAAGCTCGCTGTTCTTCTTCTCCACGGCCTCGACGTTGTCCTCGTAGTCCTTGCGCACCGCCCGCGCCTCCGCATCAATCGCGCGCATGAACGCAATCATCGGGTCGTTCGAAGCGTCCACGACCGGCTTGCCGCCCTCTAGCAGCTTCTTGCGGAACGCCACATCCTTCAGGCGTGTTCCCTTGACCAGACGGGCCGCCACGGTCGCTGGAGCGTCCTTGCCCAGCAGCTTGCGAACGGCAGGATGGTCCGCGCCGAGCGCCTCGCGCATCTGCGTCAGCGACAAGGTCAACGTGACGATCTCGAGGTCGTCGTAGATGGGTGCGGAGGCGAGCAGCTCCTGCTTGATCTCCGGGAGATGGGAGTCGGAGAACTCACGCAGCCGCGCGCCGTCAGGCTTGGGAAGCTCCTCGGCAGCCCGGACGAGCGTACGTGCGTGATCGGCGAGGTCGGACCAGAAGGCCCAGCCCTGCTCGAGCCAGATGTACGGGGCGCGGATGTCGCGCTTGCGCTTCTGCGCAGCGGCGATCGCGTCCCAGGCGGGGCCATAGGCGGCCTTCCTCCGCGGGTCGGCGTCGACACGGCTCCGGATCGCTCGTTCCTCCGACGCCTTGCGGGCGAAGAACCCGGGGTCGAGCAGCGCGTGCCAACGCCCGCGAAGCGCCTTGATCGCGTTCTCCACGCCGAAGAGCCTGGAGCTCGAGATACGCTTCTGCTCCGGGCCGAGCTTCTGGAATTCGTACAGCGCCCCTCGTGCCTCCGCCAGACGCATCAGCCGGGGTGGCAGCGCCTCGTCCCGGATGTACTCGAGCTCGGCGACGGTCAGCAAACGCGAGGTGGAACCCGGGTGGCCCGACACGAAGGTCAGCTCGCCTTCCCGTGCCCCGGCCTTGGACCACTTGAAATAATGGTCGGTCGCGGCAGGCTTGCCGCTTTCGTACACGCGCACGAACGATGTGTCGAGATCGTAGCGGGGGAAGTTGAAGTTGTCCGGATCGCCCCCAAAGAACGCGATGGAAAGCTCCGGAGCGAAGACCAGCCGCACATCCTGATAGCGCTTGTACTTGTAGAGGTGATAGCGCCCGCCGTGGTAGAGCGTGACGACTTCGCAGCGTATCGAGTCGCTGGTGGCGCACGCCTTCTCGAGGCGCGACATCTCGGCCTTCTTCGCGTCATTCGCCTCCTTGTCGGTCATCCCGCGCGTCGCGTCCTCGATGCTGCCGGTGACATCCTTGATCTCCACGAGCTGGTTGATCTCCATCGCCGGGCAAGGAACCTCGTCTTCGAGCCTCGCCGCGTGGAAGCCGTTGGCGACGTGGTCGTTCTTCTTGTTGGAGATCTGCTGCACACAGTGATGGACACAGTGGTGGTTGGTCATCACCAGGCCCCGGGGCGACACGAAGCTTCCCGAGCATCCGCCCGGGAATCGAATCGACGACAATCGCACGTGGTCGAGCCATTCGTTGGCCGGGGCGAAGCCGTACTTGTCCTTCAGACGCTGAACGGGGAAGTCCTCGAGGAGCCACATGCCCTCATCGGAGGACGGCGGCGTGCCCGCCAGCGGGGGCGGGGGCTGAGCGGGAGACGACGAAGCCACGGAGGGGATGCAAGGTTGGGCGGACACCTTGGGGCAATTGGCCCCCTCCGTGCCGACCCCGCCGGCGCAGGCTGCCAAGGCCAGCAACCCGAAACCGGACAGGCGTGCCATGGTTCGTTTGAGCATGTTCGATTCCTCGATTCCTTCGTGGCAGCCCGCGAGCCGGGCGTACGACCGGCGTTGCCGACAATCGAACGGAGGCTCATCCTTCGCGGGCGGCCGCTTGTGCCCCGGACCCTAGCACAACCGGTGCGCCAGGGTGGAGCCTCATCCGAACCGGCCTCACAGGCTGAAGCACCCCTCCATCGGCCAGCACATCGGCGGGTTGTACGGGATACAGCCGTCACCGTTCGGGCATGGCTTGGTGCACGCCATCGTGGCCGGCTGCGCGTTGAGATTCCCGCAATACTCCTGCCAGTCGTCCCATCGCCCGTCGCTGTTGTCCGGCCCGCAGTTGCCGCAATTGCTGCAGTCACAGGTGGGCACGCATGCCCCCAGCGGCTGGCAGTGGGCCTCGGGCACACACACATGCTCCGCGTCGCACGGGTTCGGAGAGCATGGGTCCGGGCTCACCTCGCAGCCGCTACCCGTGAAGACGAAGCCGTCCGGGCACGTACAGGTCGCCTTCCCCCCAACGACCTGGCATTGCCCGCATCGACCGCAATCCACACCCGTGCACGTCTCGTCCGGCACGCACGCCAGCCCGTCGGCGTGGTATCCGCCGACGCAGACGCACATCACGCCGCCGTCGCCGATCGTGCACTGACCGAATCCTGAGCAGGTGATGCCGTCGCACGGGTTCGACGCGGAGTCGCTCGCGGAGTCGGCCTGTGGTGACCCGTCCGTCGACGAATCGTCTTGCGTCCGGTCGGGCGAAGCGTCAACCGCCCCGGCGTCCTGTGGGGATGCATCCGGGCCGACGGGCGACGGCGAGAACCGGACATCGTCGTAGCCCAGCGCCTTCGAACAACCGGCAGTCGGAAGGAGCAACGCGAACAGCAGCCCGCAGGGACGAAGATCCATGGGAACATGATCCGATGAACGATGGAAGAACGCAACGGGCGTGAGGAGGGAATCGGGGAAGCGTACGGGCGACAGGCGGTCTTGGCACCGGGGACGCACGCTCCGACACGTCGCGTCTCGGGTTGCCGCACGCGCTCTTGCGGCATGGGGGAGACATGGGCCGAGCGCGCCGTATTCGGATGGTATGAGAGCGATGCGAGCGTGTGCGTGGGGAGCCGTCGTGCTTGGGGGGTTACTGGTCCCAACGGCGTGTGGCGACTCGTCCGCGGGGAACGACGACGCCCCCTTGTGCGGTGGCGGTTCGGCATTCGACTCCGGGATACCGGACTATCCGGCGGCGGCAGAGACAATAGACGAGGCGACCTTCGCGAGCGCATACGTCAAGGCGTACTGCGACGCGATGCAGAGCTGTTGCGAAGCTGCGCAGGTGGCGTTCGGGCGGAGCGGCTGCGAGGCAGCGGCCCAGGCGGAGTTGGAGACCTTTGAGGGTCGCGGTGCCGCGCAGTTCGATCCATCCACCGGTGCGCAGTGCATCGCGGGGCTGAAGTGGTTCGGAGAGGTCTGCCCCGTGATGGGCGCGATCGCCGTGCTCGGTCCGGCCATGATCTGCGGTGGCGTCTATGTGGGCACGCTGCCGGCGGGGGCGCCCTGCAGCTCCCGCACCCAATGCCAGCCGCCCGAGGGCGGCACAGCCATGTGCTTGCCGATCGTAGCTGGCGGACCCAGCGTGTGTGTCACCGTCACGAGCGACCGTGGTCCTGGGGAGACGTGCACTCGTTACTCGGAGGCGACGGCGGAGTATCGGGGTTGTGTCGAGGGTTACGAGTGCGATGAGGCGACGGGGGTGTGCAAGGCGGAGTGCAGGGGTGGGTTGGGGGCGAATTGCCAGAGCCAGGCGTGCGCAGCAGGGCTGCGATGCGACCTGGGCACCTATCGATGCGTGGCGGTTTCGGTGCCCGGCGGGCCGTGTTCGAGCGATCTGGACTGTTGGGACACCTGCAGCGACGGCGTCTGCAGGATCGAGTTGAGCGCAAAGTCGTGCTACAGCGGACGCTGACTCGCTTGCCAGCGGTCGGGCCGCCCGCCCGGGCGCGAGCGCGGCTTCGAACGCGGTTCCGCGTGGCACCCGGCACCTGGCAAACCACGACCAGCAACGCGAATGCGAACACGGAATGCGACAGGTCCGCTTGGCAAGTCATGGACGGTGTTGAACTCCTGTGTGGCGGTGTTGCGTCGCGCTGGTTCTGCGGGGGCGACGGCGGGCGCTCGGGCGACCTGGCGGGCCGCTGTTCGTTTTCGCGCAAACGCTACAGCGCGGGTGCGCAGGTGCTGGATGCCGCTCCATTGAAGCTGAAGGAGCCAGAGGAAACAAGCGCCGTGGCTTTCGTCGCCAGGTCGTACGTGAAGAGCGCGCCACCGGACGTGAAGCCATACATGGTGCCTTTCCAGAACGCCAGACCGTAGACGAGCGGGTAGCCGATGGGCCCCAGGTTCTGGAGCATGGCGCCCGTCACCGGATTCACCTTGAAAATACAATCCGAACAGCCGTTGCCCTTGACGGTGAGGAACGTGCCGACGCCCGCCACCGAAACCAGGTCTCCGCTCGACGTGTAGCCCTGCGGAAGGGAGCCGATCTTGGTCATCGAACCGGTGGAGGTGTCGATTGCCACATAGTCGCCCAGGGAGTAGCCGACCAGCACCTCGTGGTTGGGGTCGAGCGTGCCTTCGGGGACGAAGGACAGCGAGTTGGGGTAACCTGTGCCCGCGGCGATGACGGTGCACTGGCCGCTGGTTTTGTCGATGCGAGCGATGTTCTGGGTGGTCGTGCCGAAAAGCTGGCCATTCTTGTCCATCGCGATGTCGATCATCTGCCAGCCGCCGCAGCCGAAAAACCCGCCGACCGTGGTCATCGCCTTGGTGTCCGGATCGACGCGGTACAGGGTGAAGCCACTGTGAGCATACACTTCTGCCAAGGGCTTTCCCTGGCATTGATCGATCTGTTCGTCGCAGGTTCCGGTGGCCGGGTCGGGACAAGCCTGGTTGGCGCAGCACGCATTACCTTTCGGACAGCACGTTCCGTCGCATACCACCGTAGGGCAGGTCGCCGCGCACTGACCGTTGGCGTCGGGACACGACCCGTTCGTGCAGCACGTGTTGCCGCCAGGGCAGCACTGCCCTTTGCACACGACTGTCGAGCATTGCGGCGGGCACTGGCCATTGGCCGGACAGGAGCCGTCCCAGCAGCACTGCGATCCGCTTGCGCAGCATTGACCTTGGCAGATCACGGTCAGACACGGACAGGCGCCGTGGGCGTCTGGACACGCGCCGTTGCCGCAGCACGACGCCCCCCCCGGGCAGCAGGTACCCTGGCAGATCACCGTGCTACAAGGCTGCGTGCAATCCGACGGTGCATCGCAGGCTCCCCATGTTCCATTCACGCATTGCTTCTTGCCGCTCCCGCAGGCCGACGAGCACGGCTGGCTCAGGTTCTCGTCGACCTGGCCGTCACAATCGTTGTCGACACCGTCGCAAGCCTCCGGCTGCGGCTGCGGCGCGCTGCAAACCGTCCAGACTCCGTCGGAACAGGTCTGGTCACCCGAACCGCAAGCGGTCGCGCAGTCGATGGTCTGACCGTCGGAGCACGCGCACCCCTCGTCGACGGTGCCGTCGCAATCGTTGTCCACTCCATCGCAGATCTCGGGCTGCGGGCTGCCGTAGCCTTCACAGCGGTCCCAGTACGAAGAGGTGAACTCACCCCTGGTTTCGCCGACGCAGACCTGGGATCCGAACTTGCACGATCCCTTGCCTGCGTCGCTTGGCAAGAATGGGTAGCAGGGTTGGGTCGTTCCGGGCTGGCAGGCGCAGTTCTCGTCGATAAAACCATTCTGGTTGTCGTCGAGACCATTTCCGCAGGCCTCGTCGGACGGTTTCTGGCCCGCGTCGGCGCCCTCGCCCGCCGCGCCGGCGGTCGCTTCTGCGCCCTGGCCCCCCACCCCAGATTGGCCGAAAGCACCCCCTGCGTTGTCGTTGAATAGTGGGCCGTTGCCGTTCGCCGAGCAAGCAAGCGGCAACACGATCAACGGCAGGAGGATGGCCGCGCCGCGGTACCGGCCGGGGCGGAGAGACGCTGCGGCGAAATGGGGGACGGGTTCGATGAATGGCGACGTGAAGTTCATGGGGTGCTTCCTGTGCTCTCTAGATTCGAAGTGCCGGTCGCTTGCACGACGGCGTGCAGGGACTCAGGCAAACGGCATGCCCTGTCTTCGCGGTCGACGGCGGAGACGCGGATCGACGGCCAACCGCCAAAATTTGGGCCATTGCAGGCCACCGGCGAGCACGGGCAGAGGGTTCACGGGGAACGACGCGGGCAAGATCGTTCCACGGACTGAGACATGAACGATCCCGCTGCCAGCCCGTCAATCGTTTGCGCGGTTCGACGAACCCAGCTTGGGTGCGGGGCGCGCGCTTGTGCGCTCGATTGCACGAGCCAGCGAGTCGTCCGAGCGCAGGCATGGATAGCAGTCGCCGTTCGAGGAATCGCCGCAACCGGTGGTGGACTGGAGGGCCTCGAGCCTGGGTGCGGAGCGGAGGTCTCCCTCCTTGATGGCGCGCGGGAGGAGCGCGGCTAGCTTTTCGCAGCGATTGGTCGCCTCGAGCTCGATCGCGACGCGCAGGGCGGGGCTGGCCCTGCGCGACAAGATGGTAAGCTTCTTGTGCAGGATCTCGGCCTGCTCGCTTCGGGCGTTGTCCACCCGTGCTTCCTGCCAGAGCTCCCACATCAGGTCCATGCCGTTGCGCGCGAGCACGGTTTCGCACAGATTGAGCACGATGGGAAAGGCTTCAGGGTCGCGCGCTGCGCGGCGAAGGTCCTCCAGGACAACCGCGCTGTTCCGCAAAGATCCACGCACCGACAGCGCCGCCCGATAGGCCTTTGCGGCGTCGGCGTGGCGTTCGACTTCCGAATAGGCGCGCGCCAGGGTAACCCAGTCGTCGTCCGTGCGCTTGTACACGGCCACGCCCTCGATCCGTTCGATCTGCCGCTCGGCCAGCTCACGCGCGGGCGGCCGGGCAGGCGCGCTCGCGGGCTCCGGGACGACGGCAGGAGACGACGATGCGGACGGGGCCCCTCCCGTGGCAACCTCGGCGCCTGGACCCGAACATGCGCGAGCCAGGAGCATGATCGCGACGACGACGAAGAGCACGACGGTGAGGGGGATGGCGGCAGTTGCCACAAGCACACCGGCGGGCAACGTGGTCGTGCCGAGACGCACGGGGAATGTGGCCAGCTCGCGCAAGGCGTCGACGAGGGAACGCGACGTCGCGGACGTTGCGGATCGTTGGACGGGTGGACTCGCGGGGATGTAGGTCTGGGGGACCGACACAGGGCTGGAGACAGGCGGGATCAAGGCGACTCCGGCCGTTGCCATGCCGGCCGCCCCGGGCCGCGCCGAGGAGTCGGGGGCGGCTTGCATGCGGGACGTCGTTGAGGCCGAAGGCGCGGCATGCAAGCACGCATCGATGGCATCGATGAGCGCCGCAGCGGATTGGATTCGGTCCGCCGCGCTCTTGGCGAGCAACACCCCCACCAGAGCGGCCACGTCGGGCGGAACGTCGGGCCCCATGGGCGGGGGTGGATCCATGACCTGCTTGCGTAGAAGCGCGACGGCGTCATCGGCCTGAAACGGGCGACGCCCTGTGATGGACTCGTAAAGGATGACACCGAGCGCGTACAGGTCGCTGCGAGCATCGACGGGCTGGCCCATGCACTGCTCGGGAGACATGTAGTCCGGCGTGCCGAACACGCTCCCCATGCGTGTGAGCCCGTCGCGCCCCTCGATGGAAACCTTGGCGATGCCGAAGTCGAGCACCTTGACGAGCTCGCCCTGCTCGCCGTCGACCAGCATGACGTTGTCGGGCTTGAGATCGCGGTGCACGATCCCGAGCGCGTGTGCGGCCTTGAGGGCCGAGGCGACTTGCCGCGCGATCCGCAGCGACCTGGCGATGGACAGACGGCCTTCGCGAGCGAGGACGTCGCTGAGGCTGCGCCCTTCGACGAACTGCAGAACTAGAAAGTAGGAGCCGTCGGCGAGGCGACCGAAGTCCGTAGCAGCCGCGATGTTGGGGTGATCGATGCGCGACGCCGCGATCGCTTCGCGCTCGAACCGGGCCACCGCTTCTGGTAGCTGCGTCATCTCCGGGTGGAGCGTCTTGAGCGCGACGGTCTTGCGCATGTGGATGTGCTCGGCGCGGTAGACGCAACCCATGCCGCCGACGCCGAGCAGCTTTTCCACGCGGTAGCGGTCCGCGACGATGTGCCCCTCCAGCGTCTCGGGCCCGCGGTCCCCGTCGCTCGACGGCGGCGCGGCACCGGGTTCACCCGAGCGCCCCCGGTCGGGGACGGTGGGTCGATAGACGAGAGGCGCCTTGGAGTCGTCGGAGCTCACGGTCGGAGTATACGCGTTCCGCGTGTCCCTCCGCCAGCACGTCCAGACGCCGCGTGGCAAGGCAGATCCGACGGGGAACCGGTGCAGCGGACAGCCCCCTCACCGTGGTCCGACAACGACACACGAGGGCCGCAGAGACGGCCATGGCAGCGAAACGAGCGAGGGCGCTGCGGCTGGCGAGGGGGCACGAACAGGCGGCGCTCGTACCGGACAGCACGCGACGGCGCGTGGACTGGGGCAGGCTTTCGGCGCCAGACGAGGCCTCCGCGCTGGCAGCGATGTAGGCCGTCCGCGGTAGGTGCCCGACGATTCGGATTGGCACTTATGGAAGCACGCCGGCGTGGCGGCGAACGGCGGAGTTGCGGGCGATGCTGCGGGGGTGACGGGATGCAACGCATTTCATCAAGCGGACGGCGTATGGACAGAGGCCGAAGAAGGTGACGCCGTTCGACCTCGCGAATCGCCGCCGAATGCGTCGGGACTGCTGGAGCCGGCACGCGCGCTGCGGACGGGGTGGGACAGCCGCGGCAACCCGTTGGAACAGGCATGAACAGGAGCGCCGAATCCCGCCGGATCGTGAGATTGTCTCGACGTCGAAATGCGCCTCCGAAACCAACAAAGGCCACCCGGTGCGGGAGCGATGTGCCATCATGGCAGGGCGCAGACGGGTTCCACCGGAGGTGGTGTTCGCCTGCGACGTGTAAACTCGCCATCCTTGCGGGAGCCAGGGTTGACCGGGAAGAAGCAGACGGAGAGGCCAGTGGAACGCATCGGGAATCGAAGAGACGAAGAGATCGAAGTCGTCGGCTTGCGTGTGCTGGTGGTAGATGACGAGCCGTCGGTTCGGAAGGTGACCTCGCGTGCGCTGGCTCTGTCCGGGGCATCGGTCACGGAATGCGACACGTGCGGGGCTGCGCTGTCGGCGGTTTCGAGCGGCGCGTTTCATGTGGTCGTGACCGACGTGCGTATGCCGGACATGAGCGGCATGGATGCGTTGAGGCAGATGCGGCAGGTGGATCCGCATGTTGCCGTGATTGTGATGACGGGGGCGCCGGATGCGGCGACAGCAGGCGAAGCGTCGCGGCTCGGGGCGGCGGCCTATCTCGCAAAGCCGAGCAGCATGACCCGTATCCGCAATGCCGTGGCGCGCGCGGGGATCCTCTCGCGCATCGCGCGTCTCGAGCACGACGGCGTCGTGCCCGCCCCATCCCTTCCGCCTGCGGCCGTGGATCCGGAGAAGCTGGGGCAGCGTGTCGACGCTGCGATCTCGTCGCTGTGGATGGCATTCCAACCGATCGTCACGCCCAGGGGAGGGGTTGTCGCCTACGAGGCTCTGATGCGGTCGGCGGAACCCACGCTGGAGCGGCCGCAAGACTTGCTCGAAGGGGCCATGCAAGTCGGTCGGCTCGCCGGGTTGACCGCAAGGGCGCACGCCCTCGTGGCCGACGCGATGCCGTCGCTCCCGCCGGACGTGGACGTGTGCATCAATCTGCACGACGCCGACTTGATCGAAGGCGTGTTGCCTTGTGATGGTCCCGAGCTGCGAGGGTGGACATCGAGGGTCGTGGTGGAGATCTCCGAGCGAGCCCCACTCGACCGACTGGGCGACCCACGGCTGGTCGCGTCGCACTTGCGCATGCGCGGCTATCGGATCGCGGTCGACGATTTCGGTGCGGCGAACAACGCCGTGGCGTGTCTGGCGCACCTGGAGCCGGACCTGGTCAAGCTCGACCGGATGCTGGTCAAGGGTGTTGACCAGGACGCACGGCGTGCACGGGTCGTGTCGACGCTGGTGGACCTCCTTCATTCCCTTGGGATTGCCGTGGCTGCGGAAGGCGTGGAAACCGAAGCGGAAGCGAACACGCTGGCGGGCGCGGGCTGCGACATGCTTCAAGGGTTTCGCATCGCACGGCCAGGCGCCGGCTTTCCGAAGCCCGCGTGGCCGTGACACGGGCTGCAGGCTGTCGAAGCGCCGCGGATGCGAGCAAGGACGGGTGCGGCGGGCGGTGCAGGTGCTGCGTGCCATCCGTAGAACGCAATGAAAGCGCTGCATGCGGCCGGCCTACCAGGCCCATGCCGTGGCCGTCTGTTGCAGCGGTGGATGATGACGACTTGCCGGACATGGCGGCGCAACCGCCCTGCCTGGGATCCGCGGGCGCTTGCGACCAGCGCGCTGCCGTGCTTCCAATGCAGACGTGCGCAGCACGATCTGGTCGAGATACGTTGTGGCCGGTCTTGTCACCGTGGCGTGGAGCACGCGGCTCGAGGCTCAACCGCCAGACGAAGGCCTGTCGCTGGTGTGGAACGCGCCAGCGGGTTGTCCGCCGGCGTCCTTCGTGCAGGACCGGATTCGCGATGTCATGGGCGCCGGGGTGCGCCCAAGCTCGCCGGTTCAGGCGGAGGTGTCGGTGCAGCACGGGCCTGACGGCGTCTGGCGGTTGACGCTGGACACGACGCAGGACGGCCAGCGCGGGCGTCGCGCGTTCGAGGCGGACTCCTGCACCGCGGTGACGGAGGCGGCAGCGCTGGTCATGGCGATGATGATCGACCCCAACGCGCGTCTGGAGCCCCGTGTTCCGTCGCCACGGCCGACAGAGGATCGGCCCCGGCCGTCCCGGCCGCGGTCCGGGGCTGGTGTGCGCGCCGCCCCGCGCGCGACTGGGCAGAGTTCCATGCAGTTGTCGCTGTCACCGGCCATGACATTGGATTGGGGATCCCTGCCTTCGCCAACAATGGGTGCTGGCGCCGTGTGGGATCTCGTCTGGGGGGCGGCATCGGTAGGCTTTCACGGAACTTGGTTCCCGGACCGGCGCGAGACGTCGGCGCAACCATCGGCTGGGGTGGAGGTGGGGCTGCTCGCAGCCGGCGTGCAGGGCTGTATCGGGGGCACGAGCGAGGTGTCGGTCATGGCCTGTGTCGGCGGGGAGGCAGGGAGTTTGCGGGCAGACGCTTTCGGCGTGAGCCGAACGCAGCGGGCCCATCCGTTCTGGGCAGGGCTGACGGGCGGCGGAAAGGTCAGGACTCCGGCACGTGGGCCGGTCTCGGCATGGGTGGATCTCGGGATGGTGCTGGTGTGGACGCGTCCACGAATCGAGCTGAGTCCTTATGGGGAGGTGTTTCGGCCTGCGCCGGTTGCGGGGCGGGTGTCCGCGGGGGTATCGTACCACTTCTGAGGACGGATCCTCTCCGTACCGGCCATTTATTCTTCTGGGCCTCATGACCTCCCGCGCCGCGATTCAGACCGCACCGGACCTGCCGGCGGACCCGCCGCTGGTGGAGGGTCGAGACGTGCTCGACTTCGAGCAGGTCTACCGCGAGCACTTTCCGTTCGTGTGGAGGAACCTGCGCCGGGTGGGGGTACCCGAGAGCGCGCTGGACGACGCTGCGCAAGATGTGTTCGTCGTGGTGTACCGGCGGCTGGCCGAGCTCACGGGCCCCCGGCTAGTTCGTCCGTGGTTGTCGGCTATCCTGCTGCGAGTTGCGGCAGATCATCGCCGAAGGGCTCGGCGCAAAGACGACCCGACCCGGTCGGAGGCGGACGGTCCGGGGCTGGACTCGATACCAGACCCGCGGGGCAAGTCCCCACAGACGTCGGCTGAGGAGGCAGACCGGCTTCGCTTGTTGCATCGCGTGCTCGACGATCTCGACTGGCCGAAGCGCGAGGTGTTCGTGCTGGCGGAGCTGGAGCAGATGAGCAGTCCGGAGATAGCGGAAGCTCTGGGAATACCGGTCAATACGGTGTATTCGAGGCTGCGGACGGCGCGCAAGGAGTTCAGCCAGGCGTTGGCGCGCCACAAGTCGAGCGATGAATGGAGGCTCCGATGAGCGACCTGAGCGACGATGCGCGCGCCCTCATCGCCGCGACCCGGCACGGCGACGACCCGCGTCCTGCCGACGAAGACCGGGTCCGTCGTGCTGTTCTCCTGCGGGTGGGTGCCACGGCGGTGGCGGGCGCAGCCGCGGTGACGCTGGGCCGGCAGGCGATTGCGGCGGGCACGGCCAAGGGCGGCCTCGCATGGTCGACGCTCCTGGGGTCGGGAGGGGTCAAGCTGTTGGCGGCAGTCGCCCTCGGCGGCACGGTGACCGCAACCGGCTATGTGGCATTGCGCCACAAGCCCGTCGAGCAGGAGACCCTGCAGAACCCGCCCCGTGTGGCCGCGCAGCCGTCCGCGGTGGTGTCCGCGCCCCTTGCGACGGCGGCCGATAGCGAGGCACCTCTGGCGGTCGACGACTTGCCCGTTGCGTCGACCGATCGCGCCGGCGATTCGCGTCCGACGCCGATGGCGCCGCGCAAGCCGTCGAACCTGATGGCGGAGGTGGCTGCCGTGGGCTCGGCCAATCGTTCGTTGCGAGAGGGCAATCCGGAGGAGGCATTGCGCATACTCGACGCCCATGCCGGCATGCTCCAGGACGGTACCCTGCGGGAGGAGACTGCGGTATCGCGCATTCTGGCGTTGTGCCAGCTCGGCCGTGCGGCCGAAGCGAAGGTAGAGGCAATGAAGTTTCTGCAAGCTTGGCCGAGCTCTCCACTCGTGCCACGTGTCAAGGCGTCGTGCGCTTTCTCGCCGACGGAAACGGGAACGACGAGGTGATTGCAATGAAGCGTAGATCGCAGATCCTATGGGCAGCATCGCTTGGCGTGCTCGCCTGGAGCGCGGCCTTTGCGCCGTCGTGCGGCGGGAGCAGCACCTTGGACCAGGGCAGCTCGCCGGGTGTGGTCGACGGCGGTATCGACAGCTCGGCTGGGGGCACGACTGGAACGGGCGGCATGGGCGGCACGGGGGCGGTGGGCGGAAGCGGTGGCGAAGCCGATGGGAGCGCGGGAACGGGGGGCGTTGGCGGATCGGGTACGACCGGCGGGTCGGGCGGCACGGGTGCGACCGGTGGCACGGGAGCCATGGGTGGGAGCGGCGGAGCTGGCGGGAGCGGCGCCACGGGCGGCTGGGGACCCGGCGGTTCCGGCGGCTGGGGACCGGGCGGTGGTGGTGGCTGGGGTCCTGGCGGCTCGGGCGGGTGGGGACCTCCGGGCGGCAGCGGCGGGACGGGCAATGGCGGAGGCGGCCAGGGCGGCTCGATGCCCTACAACGTCCGCGCTACGGCGCAGGCTTGCGGCAGGGCGCAGATCTTCATCTTTGGAGACTGCTACCCGTGATCATGGTTCCAGCCTGACCTGATCAGCCTTGTTCGGTGGCTGCGTTCCCGCTATTCATGGGGGAGAACCCACCGACCTCATGAGCCGTTGTTCTGTCCTTGCCATCGGTCTTGCGTTGCTGCCGTCGTGCAGCGAGCGGATCATCGTGGGCTGGGACGAGCGGGCGGCACCCGCTCCCGACGCGTCGGTGGACGACTCCTTCGCAGGGGATACGGCAAGCGGTCCGGAGGCGGAAGTGGGGGGGCCGTTGCCCTGCGAGGAGGCTGCCGGGATCTGTGTCGCCGACCCGTCGGAGTGTGACGGCGGGAGCCTGGCGGACGGGGGGGCGTACGGGTGCAGCGCGCCGGGCATGCGCTGCTGCCTGGCGGGCTCGGACGCTGGCGGGGACAGCGCGGTGCCTGCATGCGAGACCGAGGGCGGCACCTGCCTGAGCGTGGGGCCGACGTCATGCTCGGACGGCCACTGGACGGGCCCGGCACAGAACTCCTGCAACGGCAAGGTGGGCGTGCTTTGCTGCCTTCCGGGCGCGACACCGCTGCCCGAGGGAGGCGTGTACAACCCGTGCGAGGCAATTGGAGGCCAATGCATCGTGCTGGGGCCGAACCTGTGCGACCATGCACTCTGGGATGCACCGATTCCGTTCCTGTGCGGAGCCGCGCTGGATCAAGGGTGTTGTTTCCCGCTTTGAGGACGGCGCCGCGGGCCTGGCGGCGCCGGGGAGCCGGGTCTGGCCTGGCCCGGGTTGCTAGCGAATCATGCGGGCGGGTGAGAGCAATTCGTCGAGCTGTTCGCGCGAGAGAAGCCCTCGCTCCACGACGAGCTCGGCGACACCGCGTCCCGTGCGCAGGGCCTCCTTGGCGACCTCGGCGGACGCCTCATATCCAATTTTTGGGACGAGCGCGGTCACGAGGCCGATGCTGTGCTCGACGTACCTGCGGCACACGTCCTCGTTGGCGGTGATTCCGTTGACGCACTTACGTGCGAGCACGCGGCAGCCGCGCGCAAGGATTTCGATGTTGCGATACAGGTTGAAGAAGATCACGGGCTCCATCGCATTGAGCTGTAGCTGTCCCGCCTCGGCCGCCATGCTGATGGTGACGTCGTTGCCGATGACCTGGTAGCAGATCTGGTTGACCACCTCGGGGATGACGGGGTTGACCTTGCCGGGCATGATGGACGAGCCTGGCTGCATGGGAGGCAGGTTGATCTCGCCGAGGCCTGCGCGGGGGCCGGAGGACAGCAAGCGCAGGTCGTTGCAGGTCTTGGACAGCTTGACGGCGAATCGTTTGAGCACACCGCTGAGCTGGACGAACACGCCTGCGTCCTGCGTGGCTTCGACGAGGTTGACGGCGGTGACGAACGAGAGCTGGCCGAGGCGGTTGAGATGACGCCGGACGAGGTCGGCGTAGCCGTCGGGTGCGTTGATGCCGGTGCCGATGGCGGTGGCGCCGAGGTTCATCTCCCGAAGGAGCTGCCTGGCCTCGTGGATACGGGCGATATCCTCGCCAACCATGGTTCCGAACGCGCCGAACTCCTGGCCGAGCGTCATCGGAACCGCGTCTTGCAGTTGGGTCCGACCCATCTTCAGCACACTCGCGAACTCGACCGCCTTGGCGCGGAACGAGGTCTCCAGCTCGGCCATGGCGGCGGTCAGGTCTTCGAGCTTCGTATATAGCGCAATGCGAATCGCGGTAGGATAGGCGTCATTGGTGGACTGGGACAGGTTGACGTGGTCGTTCGGATGGCAGTGTTGATAGGCGCCTTTGGGGTGGCCGAGGTAGTGCAGCGCCAGGTTGGCGATGACCTCGTTGGCATTCATGTTGGTCGATGTGCCCGCGCCGCCCTGGAGCACATCGACAGGGAACTGGTCGTGCCATTTGTTCTGAAGCAGATCGTCGCAGGCCCGGCAGATCGCGTCACCGATCTCGCGGGGCAGCATGCCGAGGTCCATGTTGGCGAGCGCGGCAGCCTTCTTGACGAGGGCCAGGGCGCGGATCAGGTGCGGAAACGAGCCGATCTTGACACCACTGATGGGGAAGTTCTCGATGGCGCGGAGCGTCTGGATGCCGAACCAGGCATGATCCGGGATGTCGCGGGACCCAAGAGAATCGTGCTCGACGCGGCTGGGGAAGTTGTCTGTCATGGCGGGGACGCAGGTTGCCAGACGGGGAGGCGCGAGGCAAGCGGCCTGCGTGCGGCGGGATCTGGCGAAGCGTTCTGGTCCGCAAGGGGCTTCACGGTCGCGGCACGACTGGATGAACCGCGGTGGGGCTGTCATACTGGGCCCCTCGATGATCCACGAACCCCTTCTGCAGGATGTGAGCAAGGCTCTGCAAGGCGCGGCCTTCGAGCTCAGCGATCTGGGACTTTACTGCCGCCGCGACACCGTGGCTCCAGGCGCGCTGAAGCGCGCAGAGGCCGCCCTGTGCGCCCATGGCCCCGTCCGCGTGCTCGACTTCAAGCACGACGCTTCGAGCCTGATCGAGAACATCATCCCGGCCGAAGGGGCGAGCATCGGCGACTACGAGGGAGTGGTCGCTCCGTCGGGGCATCGCGTCTTCCGTGTCGATCACCACTACGAGCTCCCGTCGCTGCGCGACACGAGCAGCACGCCCCTGGTGTTGCGGTGGATACGAGCCCTGCATGACAGGGGCCGCACACGGCTTCTCGAAGAGCTCGCGCGCTCGCGCTACCTGGCGGACCATGCGGATACGGACATCCTGCTGTCGAACTACATTGCTGGCCAGGCGGCGAGCGACGTGGTCCTGCAAGGGCCGCTCCGGGAGTGGCTCTGCGCGGCCGCCCTCCGCAACGACTACATCGTTCTGCCGCAGCCGCGTGACGAGCCCTACGCAAGCCGCGTCTACTATGCATGCGTGGGGATCGAAGACGCGATCCTCGACGGCAAGCTCACCTTCGAGGAAGCGCAGCGCGCGATTCTGCCGCAGCTCCGGGCATGGGTGACCGGGGACGTGCGCGGTCTGGATCCGGAGATCGGCCGTCGGCTCGACGCCTGGGAGGCGGAGAAGCGAGCCGAAGAGGATGCTACGCTTCGGATGATTGACCGTTGGGTGTCGCAGGGGCGTATGCGCTGGGAGCTGGGAGGCCGCGCGGCGATTCTCGATGCGGAGAAGAAGATCGACAACGCGGACCTGTATCTGTACTTCCTGCGCAAGGGACGCCGCCCGGTGGTGCAGGCGCTGATGTATCCGGAAAGGGACAACGGTACATGCGTCGTGAAGCTGCGATCGCACGGCGGCTTCAACCTGTACCCTCTGTTCGAAAGGCTCAACCGGCTGATTCCCGGCGCCGCATTCGACGGCCGGGCCGCGGCGGGGGGCAGCAGACCGATGAAGCAGATGGACTGGACGGCGTTCGTACGTGCCCTGAGCGACGCGATCGAACACCAGCGCCCCTCGTGATCACCTTCGACACGGCGCGTTGCGCCACGATGCGCGTGCGCGATCCCGGGTTTCGTGGGACAGTGGTTTCGATCTTGTTGACAACGAGCGTGGTTCCCGATGTCATCGCAGCGTGCCCAAGGTGTGGGTGAAAGGAAGGCGAGCATGCACAAGGCCGGACGAGGATGGTTGGTGGCTTTCTTGTTAGGCTCGATGATTGGCTGCGGCAGCTCAAGCTCGTCCGGCGACTTCGGCCCCGGATCCGGCGGCAGCAGCGGCGGCGGCGGCAGCGGCGGATCCTCCGCGGGCGGCTCTGGAGGCTCGGTCCCACCGGGGCAGGACAACGACGGCGACGGCTTCAAGACGCCGCAGGACTGCAACGACCAGGATCCGAACGTGCATCCCGGCGTGGACGAAGTTTGCGACGGGGTGGACAACGACTGCAACGGGCAGATCGACGATGGGGTGTCGACCGAGTTCTACATCGACCAGGACAAGGACGGTTGGGGAGTGGACGACCCGAGCACGAACAAGACCGGATGCGTGCAACCCGACGGCTACACCACGAAGAAGGGCGACTGCAACGACGCCGCGTGGGCGATCAACCCCGACCAGGTGGAGATCTGGGGCAACGACCAGGATGAGAACTGCGATGGCGTGGCGGACAAGTGCCTGCCCGGTGCGCTTTCCTGCGACGGATCCTCCGTCAAGCAGTGCGACGCGACCGGGGGCTGGGGCCCGTCGAGCCCATGCAGCACAGGCTTGTGCGTGGACGTCTACGGATGCGTCGTGTGCAATCCATCGGAGGCGACGTGTATCGGCAACACGCTGCACAAGTGCCAGTCGGACGGGTCGGGGTATGTGGACTACGACTGCGACCCGCTGATCGGCAGCTCGTGCGACCAGAACCGGTGCACCGGTCCGTGTGCGCCGGATGCGCTGGGAAGGACGTACATCGGGTGCGACTACTATCCTACCGTCACGATCAACTCCCAGATCGCGGAGCTCGGGGGATTCGACAACTTCCACTACGCGGTCGCGATCTCGAACACCACGACGGACACGGCGAACATCACAATCACGCAGGGTTCCACGACGATCACGACGACCACGGTGGCACCGGGATCGGTGCAGGTGGTGCCCTTGCCCTGGACGTCCTTGCGTACCGCAGGGGCCACGACCACGCTGCCTTCGGGCGCCTACCGTTTGCGATCCACCCAGCCGGTGACGGTCTACCAGTTCAATCCGCTCGAGTACATGGTAGGCGGCTACGGCTCCTACACCAATGATGCGTCGATCCTCATCCCCGTGACCGCGTGGGGCAAGCGGTACATGGTGGCGTCGCGCAACACCTGGGAGTGGAACGGCTTCAACATTCCCGGCTTCTACGCGGTCGTCGCGGGCGACGACGGCACCACGGTGAACATCACGCCGTCGGCCACGGGGCAGGCCATTCGACCGGGCGCGGGACTCACAACCAACCAGGGCAGCGTGGTGCTCAATCGCGGCGACGTGCTCCAGGTCTTGTCCGCAACGCCGACCAGCTCGGACCTGACGGGAACGATCGTGGAGTCGGACAAGCCGATCCAGGTGATTTCCGGACACTCGTGCACGTTCGTTCCTGCCAATGTGGGCTACTGCGATCACCTCGAGGAGTCCATGTTCCCCGTCAACACGCTGGCCGAGGAATACATCGTGTCGCCGCCGTCGCTCCCCACGCTGCCGCAGCCCAAACCGTTCTTCGTACGGGTCATCGCAGCGGAGCCGAACATCACGGTGCAGTACGACCCGGCGGTGGCGGCACCCACGAACCTGACAAACATCGGCGATTACGTGGAGGTCGACTCGGGCCAGGCTTTCCGGATCGCGGCGACCGGGCGCATTCTCGTCTCTCAGTACATGAAAGGGCAAGACGCCGGCGGCAACTCGGGCGACCCGGCCATGGCGCTGGCCGTCACGACCTCGCAGTTCCGCAAGAGCTACCTGTTCCACTCGCCGGTCAACTACGAGTACAACTACGCCAACATCATCGCCCCCGCTGGGGCACAGGTTACGCTCGACGGCTCGCCGGTGACCAACTTCGAGGCGGTGAGCTCCACGGGGTTCGGCGTGGCGCGCGTTTCGTTCCCGAACGGGGGCGACGGCAACCACCGGATCGAGGCCGACCAGCGCGTGGGCGTGACGGTATACGGCTATGGCCAGTATACGAGCTACTGGTACCCGGGCGGGTTGAACCTCACCGAGCTTCCCTGATCAAGCACAACGCTCGGCCGCCCGCAGGTGCGCCTGATGGCGCGGGGGCATGGCACGCTCCAGGTGCAAGCGGGGATCGCCGAGGCTGCGGCGCAGCGCCAGGTATTCGCCGAAGGCACCGGGGCAACCGCCGTCGACGCGCGTGGCCCGGATCATGGTGTTCTTGGGCGTGTGCTCCGACGGCACGAACTCGACGGGCACGACGTGGTAGCCGCAGCCCTGCAGCAGCAGAGCCCGCAAGGCGTCGGTCATGGTCGCGGCCGCTTCACGGCGCAGATGCGGCCATCGCCAGATGGGCGAGAGCGGGGCCGGGCAAGGCGCGTTGGACTTTTGCGCCCACCAGCGCGCGAGCTCGGCCTGGCAGCACGGCACGACGGCCATGGCCTCGACGTTCAACGAGAGGCCCAACGCCAGGGCGTCGTCGGTCGCGGTGTCGCAGGCGTGCAATGCAACCAGCAAGTGAACGGGCGGGTCACCAGGGCTCGTGCCGAACGCCGCGCGCCACACGGCGGTGATGTCGAGATCCCCGATGAGGGCCGCCTCGAAGCGAAGGATGTCGTCGAGGAACAGGCGCCAGGCGCGCTCGCGGCAGACCTCGATGAGGCGAACATTGCGGTCCACCCCCAGGATCTTCCCTGCGTGAGCCAGGCGCTTGCGAAAGCTGGTCGCCAGGAGCAGCGTGAGGTACGAGTTGCCGCAGGCCAGGTCCAGCACGCGCACCTCCTCGTGAACCGCCGCGAGATCCCGGAGCTGGGGCTCGACCAACGTCAGCATGTGGCTGATCTGCATGTACTTGCGTACGGACTCCGGCCCCATGGAGGCGTCGGCCTTGAGCAACCCCATCGCGCGAAGCAGGGGCCCGTGGGAAACCGGCGGCAGCACGAGCTGTTTGTCTCCCAACAACCCGCGCGTTCGCTCCGGCGTCCAGAACCGCGCCGTGCGCGCTTCGATGTCCGCCGCCCACGCCTCCCGCATGCCGCACCCCTCGCCTACTTCATGACCGTCGGACCATCTACCGCGATCTGCACCGTCGCGCCCGACGCCCCCGTCACGCCACCGCCAGACCAGCCTGGCAGCAGCACATTGCGGTCTTCTGTGTCGTCACCTCCGCACCCGTTGGGGGCGCACGGATCGTCGAGATCCGATCGGCGCGCGAGCGAAACGGCAGGCGAAATGCCCATGCTGGTTTCGACCTCTTCCAGGACCGCGGCGGCGGCGCCGACACCAGCGCTGGCGACGCCCTCGTGCTTTCTGCCTGCCGGACGCATGGCCGGCAGGCAGGGCGCGCAGGGTGAGGCGGACAGCAGCGGATGCGTCATCGTCGGACTCGTTGGCAAGGCGGCGGATGATACTTCGGGATCCCGCCGACGGGAAGGAGCGTCACAGACCACGGAGCCACTCGGGCTTGAGGGGGATGGCACCGTGCATGGCGGCCTCGAGGGTGCTCAGGAGGCTCTGTCGTGCGGACGGCAGACGTCCCTTGAGCGGCAGGTAGTTGCTGGCGTGGTTGCATGTGAAGTAGGTGCGGCACGTCAGGTTCGACAGGAACGTGTGGATCTCCCGAAGCGAATCCTCGGGGCTTGGCAACTCGAAGGTGCCCTCGCGAAGCTCGTCGTAGAGGGGAGACGGGGTTGTTGGCGTGTAGGTGAGCAGCGCCGTGTACGACGGCTCCATGCGGTTCACGGCAAGAGCCGATCGAAGCGCGTGGTCGTGACTTCGCGCCTGCCCGCCCAGGCCGACAAGCACCATGACCGACACGTTCATGTCGTGCGCCTGCGCCCTGCGCACCGCGTCGACGATCTGGTCCACGGTCGCGCCCTTGCGCACGCGCTCGAGGGTCACGTCGTCGCCGCTCTCGAGCCCCATGTACAGCAGCGATAGCTTGCGCTCTCGAAGGCGTGCAAGCTGCTCCGGCGTCTTGCGAAGCACGTCGCGGGCGTTGGCATAGATGCCAATCCGCTGCAGGTGGGGGAAGGCGCGATTGACCAGGTCGAGCACGGCGGACAGCCGCTCGAACGAAAGGCACATGGCGTCGCCGTCGGCGAGGAAAACACGACGAACGCGGTCACCCAGGATGCGTCGCGCCTGCCGGACCGCCTCCTCGATCTCCGGCAGCGGCACCGCGCGAAACCGCTTGGACCGATACATGCTGCAGAACGTGCAAGCGTTGTGGGAGCAGCCGAGCGTGGCTTGCAGGATGAGAGAATCCGCCTCGCTCGGCGGACGAAACAGGGGCATGTGATAGGCGACCACGGTTCCGATCTGACACGAACGGGGCGGCAGGGAAAGCAACATGGCGAAGCGACGGGGCGCGCCCTGCGTCCACCCTTCGGCAGGCGCCTCGACGCATCCGGGCGCCCGTGCGACACCGCGTTAGATACGGGCCTTGCCGGCCCGGGCGCGCAAGTGCAACGCTGCCATCGCCGCGGTACCGATGGCCGATACCACCACGAACATCGTGAGGATGGGGATCAGCCGGCGGTCGAATGCCTCGTACATCCAGCCAATGAGCTGCTCCTCGAAGATCGGACCGATGGATCCCATGCCGTTGATGATCCCGGCTGCCACCAGGGCGCCTCGTGCCGTGCCCACGTCGATGGCGCCCACGCCGGACAGCAGCGCGTCCGGACCATAGAGCATGAAGCCGCAAGCGCCGAGACAGATGGCGAACCCCGTCACGGTCGCCCCACCCCAAACGTACATCGCGGCGAAGGACAGCGTCATCCCCACCATCATGGCCAGCGCGATCAGCGAGCGTCGCCCCTTCCACAGCCGGTCCGACAGCACCCCGGAAAGGACCACGCCGGCAAACCCGCAAGCGTCGAAGATGGTCGACAGGTACCCGGCATTACCCTTCTCGATGCCGAAGCTCTGGCCGAGCAGGAACGGCGTCCAGGACCAGAGCGAATACCGAAGGAACTTGATGCAGAAATAGATGGCCCCCATCATGGCAACGGCCACCGCGACGTCGCGACTCCAGCCGAGTCCTCGGTCGCCACGGTCGTCCGCGGCCTGGGAGGCCGGGCGGATGTCGTCCATCATGGGCTCGAGCCCCTGCGCTTGCGGCGTGTCGGGGTGGACGACCAGGACGAACGCCCAGACCAGCAGCAGCACGATGGACGCACCGAAGAACGACCAACGCCAGCCCCAGGTGCTCAGCAGGTACGCGGCGAAGGCCGTGGCAGCGATGGATCCGAGCTGATAGCAGGTCGACCAAACACCCAGGATGCTGCCACGGGTCTCGCGCCCGAACCAATGCCCGAGCGAGCCGATGCACCCGGGCCAGCCCGTGCCCTGGGCCATCCCGTTGACGGCCATGAACAAGGCCACGGTCCAGAACCCGTTGGACATGCCGAACGCCGCATTGCACAGCAGGGATAGGCCCATGCCCACGAGCAGGAGCATCCTCGGTCCGAGCCTGCGCCCGAGCCAGGCGGAGCCGAGTTGCCCGACGGCATAGCCCACGAGGAAGACGGTGCCGACATGGGCGAGGGCGACGCTCGAGAGGCCGAGCGCATCACCGATTCCGCCTTTGGCCTTGGCCACGTAAAACGCCTTGCGGCAGAAATAGTATCCGGCGTAGGCCAGCCATGTCGACGCGAAGATCCGCGCCTGGCATGCTCTCTGCTTGCGTTGATGCATCAGCCCTCGTAGGACTCGTCCTGCTCGATCCGGCTCAAGACCCAGTCGAAATCGCCGGATGTGACCTTGGCCTGGCAGTACTCGCAATGGCCGGCCATGTTGATCTGAAGCGGCGCGCCGCAATTCGGGCAGACCTTGTCCGTGCGGGCCGGTGCGTTGCGGCCCGTGCCGCGGACCAGGGTCCAGTACTCCGAGTACGATCGTTCCTTCGAACGGCTGCCCGACACGACCCGGTTGTCGTCGTCGCGGACGGTGTAGTCCAAACCGGTCGCGTACAGGCGCACGGTGATGGCGTCGAAGAACTTGTCCGACGCGACCTTGGCGAGCTCCAAGGCGGTGATCCGCGTGCGTTCGGTGACGTTGCGCAGTCGCTGGGCCTTGTAGGCCTCGATCCAGTACACCTGGGTCTGGAACAGGTTGTCGCTGAGGAAGGGGCGCATGCGCTTGAGATCGCGGGAACTCCAGGCGATTTGGAACTCGGAGAAGATCAGGCCGACGCGGGCCTGAAAGGTTTCCCAGCGGAATTGCGGGTCTTTTTGCATCAAGGAGCCGAGCGCCTGGCGCGCGGCAGGGTCGACAACGGTCGGCAGGCTCGTTCCTTGTTCCTCCACGTCGCTGGTGAGCATGGGGCCCCGGGCCTCGCGACGGACCAGGTCGATCCGCTGCACGACCCAGTCGAAGGCGCCGGTGTTGACGTGCTGCTTGCAGTACGAGCAATAGCCGGCGATGACGACATCGAGGGGCGCGCCGCAGCTTGGGCAGCCGATGACGCGGGCCCGGTCGGGCGTGCGGGAGAGCGGGCCGTGCGCCCGGGACAGGTGCCATCGCTCGACGACGTACAACCCCTGCGGGGCCTGCGTGTTCGGATACCGCTCGGTGAAGTTGGCTTCGAACTCCACGCTCACGTGAACATGCGAGTCGGACGGGCCCACGCCGGAGACGGACAGCACGCGCATAGCGCCGACGATAATGGTGGACACTTCGGCGGCGGGGCGCTGCGCCAGGGCCATGCGCGCTTCCGAGCCAAGGTAGGCGGAGAGGCGGTCGAGCTGGTTGCCGCCGCGGGATCGATGCACTTCGGCGAACAGCGAATACAGGAAGTCCTCCCACAGCACGGTGGAGAAATTCTCGTCGAAGGTCCGAAGGGCGTCGAGGGCTCGGCGGCCGGCGAGGGTCTGGGAAGGGAACGATCGTGCAACCTGCTGCGGGCCACGCTGCTGCCACGGTGTCTGGCTGGCCTCACCCCAGGCTCGCTGCGGTGAAGGCTGCGGGCTTGTCGTGGTAGAAACACCGCTCTCCCAGTCGTGGTAGCCGGATCGCACCGCGCGAACGACCCCCGTTCCAACGACGACGGCCAGGAAGATGAGCAGGAGCGGAATGCCGATGGCGGGGTATTCGAAGCACAGTTGAAGGAGCAAGAGGAAGAGGCCGAAGAGCCCGTCACCGCCGTCGCTGCCACCGCCGCCGCCATGGCTGCCACCGCCGCGGGATCCGCCGGAATAGCCGTGCCCCCCGCCTGGACGCGCCCAGGCGTCGGCCACGACCAAGAGCAACGCGGCGGCCAGGGCAAGGGCGAACACGACCGCGCGCGGGTCGCGCAGCCGCTCGATCCGGCGACGCACCGCCCATCTCGCACGACGAACAGCCATTCGAACGGTTCCCATCATGACACGTCCGGCTCATCGGGAAGCTCGTTGACATCCTCGGCGGCGTGAGGCATGGCCGCACCGAGCACAGGGCCCAGCGCTTTCAATGCCTCGACGAAGCGCGCGAGGTCGGGTCCCCGCTCCACCGCCGCGCGAATCCCCTGCACAGCCGACTGCCAGCCCGGTCCAAGCGCATCCACGTCGATACCGATATCGGTCACCACCTCGACCCGCCGCTCCAGCATCGAAACGTACACGAGCACGCCGTTGCGCCCGCTGGTTCGGGTGATTCCCTTCTCGTGGAACCATGCACACGCCGCACGCCAGCACGCCGTGTGCTTTCGCCCACCGGGGACGAACAGGCGCTTGAGCCCCCAGTAGCTCGACGACGCGAAGGCGCCCAGCGCAAATGCAAGCGCTACTTCCACGGGCATCCACGCCACCTCGAAGGGCGCCGGGTGGAACAGCAGCATCAGCAGCACCGCGTACGCGGTGACGGCGCCCACCAGGCAGTCGACATGCCGGTAGCTGTCGGACTGGCGTCGAACAGCCACAACGAGCTCGGCGGACGTCTGCGATTCGACGTGCTCGATGGCGGAGCGCACCGCGGATCGGGACTCGGGTTGAAAGAACGCTCGCTCGGACATGGCTTCCCCGTTGCTGGGCGGGCCGAGCATATCATCATCCGGGCCCGGTCCAAGGCGTGATAACATTTGCACGACGATCTTGTGCCGTCAGGAGGGACACGATGAAGGACACGATGCGATCCAATTGTCTGTTGGCCTTGGTGGTGGTCAGCATGGTCGCCACGGCGTGTGGCAGCTCGGACAGTGGCGACACAAGCGGGGGAGGGTCCCCCGGCAACGTTTCCGCCCTGTGCGGGAGCGTATGCGAGAAGATGGCAGCACGCCAGTGCCCCAACGAGCCGTCCGCAGCCGTCTGTAGCCAGGATTGCGCCAACGTTTTGGGCTCGCTGGCCAACACCTGCCCGTCTGCTGTCACCGAATACCTGACCTGCGCCGCGGGCACCGGCAGCTTCTCCTGCACCGCGGATGGTCGCGCGGAGCTTCAGGGATGCGACGCGGCCCAGCTTGCGGCGGAGCAATGCGCCATGTGCGCAGCGGACCCGCAGGACGAGCCCTGCCTAGCGTGCACCAAGAAGAACTGCTGCGCGCAGCTACAGGCCTTCTACGCCGACCCTCACGCCGACGACTTCCGCATATGCATGTCATCTTGCACCGACGACGCTTGCAGGCAGGATTGCGCGTCGCAATACCCGGCGACGGCCGCGGTGGCGCAGTGCGAACAGGACCATTGCCCCCCATTTTGCACCAGCTAGGCGTGGCGACACCCGCAAGAACCGGCCGAGCTGCCGCCCTGCGGGCGATTGCCTCACGCCGGTTTTGCTCGATGATGCCGCGTCACGAACAGAGCGTCCATCCGTCGATCGCACGGTGCGGGGCCGTCGTGTCCCGGTCGCCCTCGTTCTGCTTGGATCCGCGCGCCTTCGTCTGGAAAGCCGCGGAAGGCACCGTGACGGGCGCGCTCGCCCAGCCCGCCCGCGTGCAGGCCAGGACCAGCCGCGGACCGCCCGTCGAAAGGGGTGCATTGCCTCGGCCCGGGCTCTGATCCCCTGCCCCTACCCCTGCCCTTTCCCCTGCCCGAGGTGCCGAGAACTTGGCCCGCCGAAGCATGCTGAGCCGCATGGTGCAGAACCTCAAGACCCGCGCTCCCCGTAAGACACGACGCAGCCAGGCCGGCTAGCCGCGGGAAAGGGAAGGGGCAGGGGAAAGGGCAAGGGCAGGAACCCGCGCCGGCGCAATGCGCCCTGGGCGCGGCCGAGACGCGGTCCCCTCATGATGGCTGGCGGCGGCGGACGCGCCGGGGCTCGGGCCTGGCTCTCCCCGCTCCCGTATGGCCTGGCCCATCCGTTTCGCTTTGGCTGCAAAGTTGCTGTGGAACCGCCTAGATGAGCTACTAATCCGTTCAAAATCGACGGTGGTACCGTCGATCCGTACTCACAACCGTACTTGGATCGACGGTGGGACCGTCGATCCGTACTCACAACCGTACTCGGATCGACGGTGGGACCGTCGATCCGTACTCACAACCGTACTCGGATCGACGGTGGGACCGTCGATTGGTACTCACGACCGTACTCCGAACCGCGGGTCGGCGTAAGGTTGGGGGGGCGGTGGGGAACCGCGAAGGGCGAGGGCGGGCGGCTGGCCCGCTGTTGCGGGTGCAAGGCACCGGTTGGGGGCGTCGCCCAGTTGCGCCTTCGGCGGCGGTGCAGCATGCAGGGGGGCCGGGAAGGCGGTGGAGCGCGAACGACGCGAACCCGACGAGACCGTGCTTGGGCAAGTCATCCACGGCTGGATCGAGGCGTTGGTGGACAGGGCGTTGCAGACGTACCACGGCGAGCTTCCGCGGTACGAGCAGGGGTGCATTGCGTCGGCCCGGGTTCTGATCCCCTGCCCGAGGTGCCGAGAACTTGGCCCGCCGAAAGCAGCGATTCGCCACGGTCCGCATGCTGAGCCGCAGGGTGCAGAACCTCAAGACCCGCGCGCCCCGTAAGACACGACGCAGCCAGGCCGGCTAGCCGCAGCCTTGCCGGTGGCGTCGGGAAAGGGAAGGGGCAGGGGAAAGGGCAAGGGCAGGAACCCGGGCCGGGGCAATGCACCCGTAGCGGGACGGGTGCCGCAGGAGATCGACGACGAGCAGCTACGCACGCTGGGAGGGTTGTTGGCGAAGATGCACCGAGTCGGAGCGGGATTATCGGCGCCGCACCGGCCGACGCTGCTTCCGCGAACGTATGGGCGGGACAACCTCGCCTGGCTACTCGCCAACGACTTGCTGCCACCCGAGGTTCGTTCGATCTACGCGAGCACGGTCGAGGCGCTGCTGCAACGCATCGAGCCGATGTTCGCCGGGCTGCCGCTGATTCGCATTCACGGCGACTGCCACCTGGGCAATCTGCTGTGGGCGCCGCAGGGTCCGACGTTCGTGGACTTCGACGACTTCCTGACGGGGCCGGCGGTGCAGGACGTATGGATGCTGGCACCGAGTGCGGACCAGGAGGGCGTCAGGCAACGGCTGGTGATCGTCGACGGATACCGGCGGGTGGCGGACTTTGCGGACGAGTGGCTTGCCCTGGTGGAGCCGTTGCCGGCTTTGCGGTTCGTGCACTACGCGACGTGGATCGCGCGGCGGAGGGCCGATCCCCTGTTCAAGCGAACCTTCGCCCATTTCGGAGATCTGGTGTACTGGCAGCGGGAGGTGCAGGATCTGCGGGAGCAGATCGCGAGGATCGATCGCTTGTGGGACTGATGTGCATCGGTCGTGGTCCGCCACGCACGGGCGAGCAGGCAAGTGGAGCCGGGGGCGAGCCAGGAGGCGCAGGGGCGTCGGGTCCGAAGACGCGACACGCGCCCGGGGCGGCACGACGATTTCCCGAGTTGTTCAGCCGTGGTTGGCGAGTATCATCGCACTCGTCGGCTTCGCTATCAGAAGTCCGCTCGCTCGCCCGTCCGGAGGTGGAATGTCCGACCTTCGCCTGTTTCGAAGCAATCGCATCGAGCTGCTCGCCAGGCTGCTCGCAGCGGTCGTTCGCGACAACCTCCCGCCCGACCCCATGGATCGCATCGACGTGGTCGTGGGCAGCGCCGGCATGGCGAGGTGGTTGCGCCACGCGCTGGCTGAGCAGCCCGAAGTCCCGATCTGCGCCAACGTCGGCTTCCCCTTCCCTGCCGCTGCTGTCGATTCGCTGCTCGACAGCCTTGTCGACGGCGCCGCCGCGGGCGACGCGCGAAGGGTGGACCCATGGGCTCCGGACACCTTGATGTGGGCGCTGCTCGAGGTGCTTCCGACGGTCATCGAGCTACCGGAGCTCGAGCCCGTGCGCACGTACCTGCAAGCATCGCCGGGCAAGGCGGACCCTGTCGACGGGCGTCAGCTCGCGTTGGCGCGTCATCTTGCCAACCTGTTCGACCGGTATGTCACGTACCGGCCGGAGATTGCGCGTGCCTGGAGCGGCTGGGCCGGGGAGGCCGCGCCCGCGGTTCCCGTCGACCTTACCTGGCAGCGGGTTGTCTGGCGCAAGGTGCAAGAACGCATCGGCCCTGCGCGGCACCGGGCGGATCGAATCGCGCAGGCCGTGGAGCTGCTCCGGGCCGGGCGCCCCATCCCGGGTTTGCGCGGTCCGCTGTACATCTTCGGCGTCTCCAGCCTCCCGCCGTCGTGGCTGTCGTTGCTCTCCGCCCTCTCCGTGCACATCGAAGTCGACCTGTTCCTGCTCAGCCCGTCTCCCGCGTACTGGGCCGAGCTGCACCGCGCCTTGGGGCAAGGTGGCGCCGCGATCGGCATGGCTGATCGAGACACGCTCGGCGAGGAGCTCGCGAATCTTCGGGCTGACACGGCGCATCCGCTGCTGGCGTCGATGGGGCGGGTAGCCCGCGACTTCCAGATCGTGCTCGAATCTCAGCCCGACCACTTCGTGACCGAGCAGGTCGACGCGTTCCCCGACGCGGTGGCGGCGGCGGGCGATCGGGTGCTGTCCTGGCTGCAGGCGGACCTGGCGGCAGCGGTCGCACCGAACCCCGAGGGCCGGACCGCCGACGAGAACGACGACTCGGTCCAGTTCCATAGCTGCCACGGCCCCACGCGCCAGGTCGAGGTGCTGCGCAACGTGATTCTCGGCTTGCTCGATGACCACCGGGAGCTCGAGCCCCGGCACATCGTGGTGATGACACCGGACATCGAGGTCTACGCTCCGCTCATCACGGCGGTGTTCTCTCAGGGGGCGACCCACCGGATGCAGCGTGACGGCAAGCCCGTTGCGGGTCCCGAAGGGTGGGGCCCCGCCGGCGCTCCCACCATCCCCTTCGAAATCGTCGACCGCAGCGTGCGTCGTATCAACCCCGTCGCCGATGTGCTGTTACGGGTGCTCGACTTGGTGGACAGCCGCCTGCCGGCGTCGGCCGTGGTCGATGTGCTCACGCTCGAGCCGGTGCGGGTGAAGTTCGGCCTGTCGCCGGATGACGTGACGACCGCGCAGGAATGGATCGAGCAGAGCGGGATTCGTTGGGCGCGAGATGCCGCGCATCGGGCGCTCGAGCAGCAACCCTGCGATCCGCAGAACACGTGGCGGTTCGGCATTCGTCGCTTGCTGCTGGGCGTGGTGATGGCCGACGACGGGGGGCTGATCGCCGGGCAGGAGGCGCCGGATGTTCCCACGTATGTGCGGCCTTTCGACGACATGGAAGAGGACACGACGGTGCTGGGGCGGCTGGTGGACTTCTGCAACACGCTGCTGGACCTGACGGCGCGGTTGCGAGCGCCGCGGCCAGCGGCGCAATGGGTGCGAGATCTGGGCGAGGTGCTGGACCGGATGACCGCCCTTCCCGGCGCGGCGGCATGGCTCGACTTGCAAGTACGCGAGGAGATCGCCTCCCTGGGCGAGTCGCTGAAAGCGTCGGGCAGCGAGCGCGACATCACACTGGACGCGATTCGAATGGCGCTCGACGGCCGCTTCGACATCCCGAGCCGGTTGACGAAGGAGCAAAGCGGCGCGGTGACGTTCTGCGCGATGCGCCCGATGCGCAGCGTACCCTACGACGTCGTCTGCCTGCTCGGCATGGATGAAGGATCATTCCCGCGCAAGGGGGCCTCCCTCGCGTTCGACATCACGGCTCGGGTGCCGCGTGTGGGTGACATGAACGTGCGCGACGAGGACCGCTACCTGCTTCTCGAGGCGATCCTGGCGGCGCGCAAGCACCTCGTCGTGCTGTACACGGGCCGGGATCCCACGACGAATGCGGCAACCGCGCCTTGCGTGCCCATCGGGGAGCTGCGCGAGTTGGTGGACCAGACGGCAAAGCCGCCGGTGGAAGGCAAGACGCTGAGCGCGTGGCTCACCACCGATCACCCGATCCAGGCTTTCAGCCCGAGCGCGTTCGCGCCGGCCGACGACGGAACCGCGCCGGCCGAGCGTCGGCGTTGGAGTTTCGACGGGCGCCTGGCCGCGGGGGTGAAGGCCCGGTACCGCAAGATTGTCGAGCCCCAACCTTTCGTCAGCCCGGTGCCTGCGCGAGAACAGACCAGCGTGGTCCTGAGCATCGAAGACCTCATTCGCTTCTTGAAGTCGCCCGCGGAGTTCCTCCTACGCCGCCAGCTCAGGGTGAGTCTCGAAGTCGACGCCGAGGCTATTCCGGACCGCGAGCCGATCACGCTCGACCCGTTGGATCGCTGGAAACTGCGCCACGAGCTCCTGACCGTGGGATGGTCCGACCTGTCCGATGTCGCGCGCTACATGAAGGCCGGGGGGATGCTGCCGCTCGGCCAGGCAGGGCAGGCCGCGGTCGAGCGAGAAGCGGCCCTGGTAGGCGCCATGCGGGCGGCAGTGGGCATGTCTGGCACACAGCCCATGCGCGGTGAGCGCATCGCGATCGACCTGGTCGTGGGCGGAGCGCGCCTCAAGGGGTCGATACCGGCGCCCTCCCGCAACACCATCGTCGAGTTCGAGTTCGGCGACGAAACCCCCAAGAGGCTCGCTCGTGCGTGGGTATCGCTTCTGGCCTGGCGCGCGTCGTGCGCGGACGCGGGCCGCGCAGCCACGGTATTCGGCAACACCCCGAAGGGTGTGCCGAAGGCTCAGATCATCGGGTTCGAGCTCAAGTCCGACGCGACGCCCATCCTGGAGCGTCTGGTTCAGGCATGCCTGCGGGGGCACCGCGAGCCGATTCCTCTGTTTCCGGTGTCTTCCTGGCGTTTTGCGTTCAACCTCGGCAAGACCTACGGCGACGATTTCCTGGCCGACGGCCTCCCCGAGGAAGAGTCGGTGCTGTCCGCCATCCGCAAGGCCCACGAAGACGCCCGGAAGCACTGGGATGATGAGGACAGCCGTGATCCCTACGTGGCAAGGCTGTTCGAGGGAGAATGTCCGGTGGACGACCTGAAGATGAACCCGATCCCGTTGTCGCTCGAGTTCGCACGGTTGTCGCGTGACATCTACTTCCCGATGGTTGCCGCCCGCTGCACAGACCGCGTGGCGAAGAAGTGGTTCGCGGAGGCCCAGCGATGAGCATGATGCGCGATTGGAACCCGACTGGCGACGACGCCATCGGCAAGGGCATCACCCTGCTGGAAGCCAGCGCGGGCACGGGCAAGACCTGGAGCATCGCCTCGATCCTGCTCCGGCTCATCGCCGAGCGCGGCGTGCCCATGCGCCAGGTTCTGGTCGTCACGTACACGCGCGCCGCGACCGCGGAGCTGAAAGACCGCATCCGCAAGAGGATCGCCGACGCCGTCGCATTTCTCGAAGGGCGCGGCAACGTGGCCGATGGCGACGACGTGCTCGAGCATCTACGCACCGGTGCGTCCGGCCCCGACGGCGCCCAGTGGCTGCGACGGTTGCGAAGCGCCCAGGAATCCTTGGACGAATGCCTCATCAGCACGATCCATGGCTTCTGCGAGAGAATGCTTGCGCAGTATGCGTTCGAGTCCCAGGCGGACTTCGACCTCGAGCTGTTCGACGACATCACGGAGATACGGCTCGAGATGGTCGACGATTGGGTGTCGCGGGCGTATCACGGCGCCGACCCGGCACGGCGGGCGTTTCTCGAGGGCGGAGGCTTCACACGCGAGGCGCTCGACACCCTGGCGAACGTGGCGCTCGAGGATCCGGACGCGCCGGTGCTGCCCGCGCTCGACGAGGTTCCTGCGGACGGGCGGACAACGTCGGCGAAGGATCACGGCGACGCCTGGGCCGTTGCCCAGGAGAAGGCTCGGTTCGTGGCTTGGGTGCGGGCAGAGTACGACAGGCGGATGGCAGCGCGTCGTGCGCAGTCATTCCAGGATCTGGTCCGCAAGCTGGCGAAGGTGCTGCGCGCCCCGGCCAATCCGGCTCGCGTCAAGCTGAAGAAAGCCATCGGCGAACGGTTCCGGGTCGCGCTGGTCGACGAGTTCCAGGACACGGACGCGCACCAGTGGGACATCCTGCGGGAGCTGTTCGCGGATGACGGGCACTGGCTCTTCCTCATCGGCGACCCGAAGCAGGCCATCTACGGCTTTCGCGGCGCGAACATCCATGTATACCTGCATGCCAAGCTCGCTGCGCAGCCCCGCTGCTACACGATGCGTCGCAACTTCCGGTCGGATGCAAGGCTGGTCGCGGCGCTCAACCACCTCATGGACCGGCCCGGGTTCTTCGCCGAGGAGAACATCGACTACGTGGCAGTCGACACACCGCCGCCCAAGGACGCTCCGGCGGAGCGCATCCGGTTTTCTGGCCTGGGTGCGAACGACTTTTTCACAGCCCCCCTCCAGATCCGTTTCGCCGATACCGACATGGATCAGGCGAATGCCGACGGCGCGGGCAAACCTTTGCCGCAGAACCGCTATCACGCGTTGATGGCGACCTGTGCAGCCGAGGATATTGCGCGTTTGCTGGCTGCCGGCGCGCGCCTGTACGACCCTCGATCGCCCCTGGCCGACGCCGACGGCTTCCGCCCCGTTCACCCGGGCGACATCGCCGTGTTGACCCGGAGGACCAAACAGGGTTCCGCCATGCAGGAGGAGCTTGCGAAGCTCGGCGTCCCGTCGGTGTTGATGGGGGAAGACAGCGTGCTGGCCTCGGAGGAAGCCCGCGAGCTGCAGGCCTGGCTCCAGGCGCTGGCCAATCCGGGGCGCGACGATCTGGCGCGTACGGCGGCTACCACGCGTCTGTTCGGCCGCGACGGCACCTTGCTCGCCCGGGTCGACGCACAAGACGCCGAAGCGCTGCGGCAGTGGGAGCAGTGGTTGACCAGGCTGGCGTCGTGGCGAAAGCTCTACGCGGGACATGGATTCCTTCGTACGCTGCGTACGGCGCTGCAGCAGGATACGCTCCCCGCGGCGGAGGCAGACTTACCGCCCGAGGATGTCACGGTGCGCACGCTGCGCAGGCTGGACGGCGAGCGCAGGCTCACGAACGTGTGGCATCTCGCCGAGCTGCTGCACGAGGCCGAATCCGCGGGGCGCCTTCAGCTCACGGGCCTCCTGTCCTGGCTCAAACGACAGCGCGTCAACCCAACCGTCGACGCGCAGACCCGCCAGCTACGCCTGGAACGCGACGACCATGCCGTGAGCGTGATGACGTTGCACAAGGCCAAGGGGCTCGAGTTCCCGATTGTGTACTTGCCGTTCCTGACCGATTCGATCGGCCCTTCCGACAAGCAGCCGACCCTTTCCCCGCGCCCGGACCGGCCAGTCGAGCGCGTGCTCGACTTGCGCCCGCCCGACGATTGCGCCGACACCTGGCAGCGCATCGAGCGTGAGCACGCCAAGGAGCAGCTCCGTTTGCTGTACGTGGCGCTCACGCGCGCCCGCGTCCGGTGCGTGCTCTACAGCGGATTCGTCAAGGATCTCGACGCCACGCCTCTGGCGCCGGCACTCCACGCGGACCAGGCAGCGCCCCCCGCAGACCGTTTGCAGAGCGCCATCCAGCGCGTCGCTGCCGCGTCATCCAAGGACCTGTGGGACGACCTGGTCGCCCTCGCGGAGCATGCGCCACAGCCCCCGCCGTTGATCGGTGTCTCCCGCTGCGAGCCGCCCGGCGCGATGAAACCGGTCGTCGTGCAACCGTCGGAACCTCGGATCGCGGCACGACCGTTTCTTCGATTCGGAATCGACCACATCTGGCGAAGGCACAGCTACTCGTCCATCGCGCATGGGCATGCTGTCAGCTACGCGGACCCTGAGGGCCAGGAGGGAGTCGATCGGGACGGCGAGGACGGGTCCGTCGCGGAGACGGCCAGATCTGCCTGGGTTCCGGTGATCGCGGTGCCCGAGGGTGCGGAGTCGGTGCCGCTGGCCGACTTCCCGGCCAACACCCGTGCCGGCACGTTCTTTCACGCGTGCTTCGAGCACATGGACTTCACGTGGGCGCTACCGGGCGAGGCCGACGGACCGGCGCAGCTTCGCGAGTTGCTCGCCCGCCTCCTGTCGCTGCATGGCTTCGAAACGGACAAGCGGCGCGACACGCTGGAAACGCATTTGCCAGAGGTGCTGCGCACGCCGCTCGGGGCGGTGCTCGGCGACACGCGGTTGTGCGACATCCCCCGATCCGCCAGGCTCAACGAGCTTCGCTTCGACCTGCCCATCGCGGGCGGCTCGCACTACGACCGACGCCGCGGCGACCGACCCGTGGCGGCGGATGGTATCGTCCATGCGCTGAAGCTGGGAAGACAAGCGCACCCGTCACCCGACGAAGAACGGACGATCCGCCGCGCCTATCTCGATGGGCTCGACCACTTCGCGCCCCTTGCGGGCTTTCTGACGGGAAGCATCGACATGGTCTTCCGCCACGAGGTCGACGGTCACCCACGGTGGTTCGTGGTGGACTACAAGTCGAACCGGCTGGACCCCCAGCGCACTGGCAAGTGGCCAATCCAGCACTTCTGCCTGGAGGGCATGCGTTTCGAGATGGAGCGGCACCACTATTATCTTCAATATCACCTGTACGTGCTCGCGCTCCACCGCTATCTGCGCTTCCGGATGCGGGACCGCTACGACTACGACCGCGACATGGGGGGTGTCTATTATCTCTTCTTCCGGGGCATGATTGGTGAGCAGACGCCCGTGGAGGACGGCCGCCGCTTCGGATGCTTCTACGACAAGCCGCCGCGGCAGGTCATCGAAGCGCTGGATGGGGTCTTCGCGGCCCAAGGTCGGGCGGAAGGAGCCTGCGCATGAGTACGGTCAGCCTGCTTGCCCCCCTGCTGTCCGATGCGTCGGCCCATGCCGTCTCGGAGCGCTTGCGTCCTTTCCGCGAACGCGGCGCGCTGCACTCGGTCGACGTCCACGTGGTCGATCATCTCGCCGCGCTCGTCGGCGAAGCCGACCCGGAGGTGGTGCTCGCCCTGGCGCTGACCACGCGCGCGCTGCGCCATGGCCACATCTGTGTCGATCTGGCGTCGATCGCTGCCGACAGTCTGCAGCCGGAGCCCGACGACGAGAAAACCCCGCAGCTCCCGCCGCTCGAGCTTCCCGCCGACCGCGCGGCATGGGTGGCCGCCGTGGCCAGCAGCCCGCTCGTGGGCGGGCGCGACGACCCGTCGAAGCCGTTCGTCCTCGATCGCACGCTGCTGTATCCCGCGCGATACTTCGCCTATCAGCGTCGGCTGGCGGACGCGCTTCGCGGCAGGATGATGAGGAGCCAACCGCCCGGCGATGCCCCGCTGCTCCGGTCAGGTCTACAGGCGCTGTTCGGCGCGCAGGACGGGCCCATCGACCGGCAGTGTCTGGCGACGGCGATGGGGCTACTTCGGAGCCTCACCGTGATATCCGGCGGGCCCGGCACGGGCAAGACGTACACCGTGCGAAGCATCCTGACGCTGCTCTGGGCGCAATGGCTGGCTTCCGGCGGTGGATCGGACGGGTCGTTGGGCCCCGCGACCGCGCTGGCTGCTCCCACCGGCAAGGCGGCGTCGCGCATGAAGGAGTCGCTGCTGGCCGACCTCGATGTCTACCTGCGAGAGCGTGCCGCCAAGGCGCTGGGGCCAAACGGCCAGGTCGACCGCCTGCGAGCCTATCTCCTGTCGCTCGAGCCGCGCACGTTGCACCGCCTGCTGGGATGGAATCCTGCGAACCCCTCCCGTTTCCGATGCAACGCCGACAACCCCATCCCGGCCGACGTGATCGTGGTCGACGAGACGTCGATGGTGGACCTGGCGTTGATGACCAAGCTGGTGGACGCCGCGCCCAAGGATGCGCGGCTGATCCTGCTGGGCGACCAGCACCAGCTCGCGTCGGTGGAGGCGGGCAGCGTCCTGGCCGACCTGTGCGGCCGGACCAGCGTGGAGCATGTGAAGGTGTCACGCGGGTTCGCCGAAGAGCTCCGGGATCTGGCAGGCATGCCGCAGGTGATGCGGGACGCGACGCTGGCGCCGTCGCCGGGACCGTGGGATTCCATCGTGCAGCTTAGGGAAAGCCGGCGCTTCCCCGAGCACAGCGGCATCGGCAAGTTCGCATCCGTTTGGCTCGCCGATGCGTTCAAAGTCTCCACCGCAGTCGATGCACTTGCCGGCGGCGGCACGGATATCGAGCAGATCGTCCACGGCCCGCGGGGAGCCATAGCGCCGAAAGCCGCCGACCAGATCATCGAGGGATACCGCCCCTACCTGGAACGCTTGCTCGCGGGTCCGCGCAAGGGGGAATCGGCGCGCGATCTGCACCTGGACGTGCTGCGCCTGTTCGACAGGTTCCGCGTGCTGTGCGCGCACCGCGGGGGACGTCACGGGGTGGCCGGGCTCAACCGCAGCATCGTCGAGTTGCTCGCGCGGAAAGAGCCCGGCAAGACCGAGGCGGGGCAGGCGGAGCAAACCGGATCTGGCCTCGCTCACTTCCGCCCCGAAGGGGAGTTCTGGGTAGGGCGCCCGGTGATCATCGAGCGCAATGACTACGCGGTAGGGTTGTTCAACGGCGATGTCGGCGTGGTGGTGAAGAACGACGGCGAGCGGCAGGTCGCTTTCCCCGACGGCTCCGGCGTGCGGTACGTTTCGCCGGCGCGCCTTCCCGAGCACCAGACGGTGTTCGCGATGACCATCCACAAGAGCCAGGGCTCGGAGTTCGACCACGCGATGGTCGTGCTGCCCGACAAGGTGTCTCCCGTGCTCACGCGAGAGCTCATCTACACGGCCGTTACCCGGGCGAGGTGCAAGGTCACGCTGGTTTGCGACGAGAACCTGGAGGTGCTGCGCCGGGCGCTCGCGACCACGGCGCAGAGGGCGTCCGGGCTCCGCGCGGAGGTGTGGGGCACGGCCGGCGACGCCGACGGCTGACCGCGGCTACGTGCCGTTCGGCAGGCATGCAACGCCGCGGTCATGGGCGATGCACGTAAACAGATCACCGACCGCGACGTCTTTCGGGTTCTTGATGCCCGCGACGACTTTGCTGTAGCGCTCGCCGCCCTTCCAACCGTGCATGGTCAGCTCGCCCTGGTGCGCCGCGAAGAATGCACCGCCGCTCGCCTGCCAGAAGTCCTCGGGGCGGAACGCCAGGGGCCAGAGCGCAATCTCCAGACCTTTCGAGCCGAGGGTGATCGCCTTGACGCCCTCGGCGTCGAGCACGTAGACGGTCGAGCCATCGGCGGTGAGCTTCTTCGGGTCCGACACGCTCTTGACGGATTCGAGCTCGACCGTGGCACGTGGCGGATAGCTCTTTTCGGTGTCGTCCGCCAGGGGTCTGCCCGCCACGGCTTCGGCCGCCGGGGTCGCAAACTTGAGCCCGCCTTCGTCGAGCACGACAATCCACGCCGGATCGCGCTGGATGCGCACGCCGCGCACGCCGCGCACGCCTCGGACACGCAGCGTGGGGAGCAGATTGCCGCTGGCGTCGGCGGTGTAGCACCGCAGCTCCTGCTCGTACTCCGCACAGATCCCGGCGCCGTCGAGGGTTCCCCGGATGAGGCGCGGGCGCTCGAACATCGGATACGGCTTCCTGTTCTCGATCTTGTCGGAGAAGCACTGCACTCCGTCGTCGCCGCGGGCGCACAAGGTGTTGCGCCCCGGGCCGAACGCCACGAGCTCCCTGGGCACGTCCGAGCCGCCGCGCACGAGCTGCCTGCCGTCGATGCGGAAGCAGCCCATGCCGATGTCCGAGATGGCGCATCCCTCTCCCGTGCGTAGCTGGAGGGCAGCGACGGTGCCGACGCCATCGAACAGCGTAGGCTCGCGGGATGTCGGGTTCCCCGCGGCAGCTTCCCAGCAGAGCAGCGCATTGGGCTTTCGCGCGCAGAATATGTTGGCGGAGGCCCACACCCGATCCGCCCCGGTGGTGTTCGGGACGCTCGACGTCGACACGCGACTACACCCGAGCATCGCAACACCTGCGACAACGATCGAAAGGACGCGGGCCGGCTTCATGGTTCGGCAGTGTAGGATCCCGTCGAGGACAATGGAACCCCGGCAGGCAGGCTACTGCAACTCGTTGCGCCGCGCCCGTACGAGCTCGCACGCCGCGGACAGGTCGTCCAGCGCAAGCCCCCAGGCCGTCGTACCGTAGGCGCCGTCGGCCCGGACCATCCGAAAGACGCTCTCGGATTCCACGGCGTCGAACAGGGGGAGGGAGCTGATGGCGCTCGCCACGCTCACCCTCGTGCCGGCAAGCCAGGCGTCTGCGCCCACCACCGAGTAGACGGTATCGGAGGCGAAGGTGCCGGCGACCTCGCACGACGAGCGCGCCTTGCCCGTGAGCGCGAGCTCCGTGTGCAGAACCATGTACAGCAGGCCTTGCAGCGTCACCCCGGGCTCGTTGGGTGATTCCGCGCGGCACGGCACATTCGACGCCACGTCGTCGGGCAGGGTGCCGCACACATGCAGCGTGACTCCCGGGTAGCCGTCCGCGTCGTCGTCGTTCAATGCGCTGCAATCCGTCACGCAGCCCGTCTCGCATTGCGACGTACGCCCGACGGCGGGAGCGTCCACACCGCACCCCGCGGTATCGGGTGTCCAACGGGGCAACGTTGCGCCTTCGTCGCGCGCCCCCCAGGTGAAGCCGAATCGATCGACCGACAGCGGCGCATCCCACGCCGTGCCCTGGAGCGTGCCGTTCACGGTCCCGACCGGGATGTCGGGGAATGCATCGACCAGCGGACGGGGGAAAAGGATATTGGTGGAAAGCACGTTCCCGGCCTCGGCGCGGCACTCGCCCACCACCGCCGAGACGGTCGGCAAGCTCAGGGAGCAGGGCCAGGCCGTGAGCGACAACGTGCTGCTGCCCTGGGCGTCGACCCGTGCAAACCACAGAAGCTCGGCGGACGCGGGCTGCCCCTCGGGGCAGACGGTCACCACGCCGCCCGACTGGCTGCGGAGCCGGAGCGAGAACCGGGCGATCCCGGCCCATGTCCCGGCCAGGTCGACCCTGCCGTCGTCGGCGCACGCGGCATGGCCCATTGCCTCGACGCCGCCATCGGCAACCTGCGGGTGTTGCGTCGTATCGCTGCCGCAGGCGGCGACGGCGAGGGTGCACGCTGCGAGGAGGAAGGCGGCCCGCTGATTCATGGGCGTGGTTCATGGTGCGCGCCGATGGTGAAGTCAACCTGGGACGCTTTCGCGGAAGGCGGTCGGCGATGTTGCGCCAACCGCTTGGGATCGGTGCTGCGAAGCGATGGGCGGGCCCGGCCGACGCGCGGGCGACGCCCCAGGCATCGAGCTTCCAACGCGGGGCGCCCCACATGGCCACGCGGGGCGCCCCACATGGCCACGCGGGGCGCCCCACATGGCCACGCGGGGCGCCCCACATACCGGAAAGTCGAAGCTTCAAATGGGCCCATGGGCGCGTGCTCAGGATTGGTGCGGGCGGCACGCAAGCTCGGAAAGCCGTTGCCTTCGGGTGCATTGCGTCGGCCCGAGCTCCTGACCCTTGACCTTTCCCCTGCCCCTTCCCTGTCCCGACGCGCCGGCAAGGGGTTCCGTCCGCCGCACGTGCCGGCTTGGACCGTACAACCCCGCGAACCACGGCTCAACGCCTGACTCCCCGCATGTCCCCGCCGTGCGCATGCGGCTGGGGGTGGGTCGTGGGACGTGGTGCAAGCGAACCGAAACCCGGGTGGACCGAACGCCCCCTCGTTGCAGCAAGGGGCTTGATCCGCGACCGGGGCTCGAACAGGATGGTTGCGTCCGCTGGCACGGACGCGCGGAGGCCGCGGCGATGAAGACCTTGCTCCTGATGCGCCATGCGAAATCGAGCTGGGAAGACGAGAACCTGGACGACCACGACCGGCCGCTGAGCAAGCGAGGCAGGCGCGCCGCGCCCCGTATGGGCCGCCTGATCCGCGATCTCGGGCTGGTCCCCGACTTCATCGTCAGCTCCACCGCGGTCCGGGCCGTGGACACCGCCCGCATGGTCGCCGCGGAGTGCGGCTATGGAGGCATCATCCGCGAAGACCCTTCGCTCTATGCCGCCCCGGACGACGCCTACGGCGCCGCCCTTCGACGGCTCCCCAAGCCGGTCGTCCGCCCCCTGATCATCGGTCACAACCCGGCCGTGGAGACCCTGCTTCGGCGCCTCACCGCGGTGGACATGCACGTGCCGACGGGCGCGTTGGCGCGGATCGCGCTACCCGACGGGCCGTGGGCCGCGATGGAATGGTCTCCCGCGGGGCATCTCGAAGGGTTCTGGAAGCCGCGCGATCTGCCTGAGGGTTGACCGGACCGCGGAGCCGCCACGTGCCCATCTACCTGCTCGACAACGACCTTGCGTTTCCGCCTCCTGGACGCGGCCCTCGCAGCGGCCCCATCGCCGTGGGCGGCGACCTGCGCCCTGAACGGCTCTTGCTCGCCTACAGCATGGGCATCTTCCCCTGGCCCCATGAGGGGCTGCCGCTCCTTTGGTTCTCGCCCGATCCCCGCATGGTGCTCCTGCCCGGCGAGCTCCACGTCCCGCGCAGCCTCGCCAAGACCCTGCGCCGCGGAACCTTCCGCTTCACCCTCGACACCGCCTTTGCCGACGTGATAGCCGGCTGCGCGCAAACGCCCCGCCCCAAACAAGACGGCACCTGGATCACGCCGGAGATGATAGAAGCCTACGTGCGTCTGCACCATCTCGGACTGGCACACAGCGTGGAAGCATGGCAGGGCGAACGCCTCGTGGGCGGGCTGTACGGCGTATCCCTCGGCGCCGTCTTCTTCGGCGAGTCGATGTTCGCCCATGCCAGCGACGCTTCCAAGGCGGCGTTCGTCACGCTGGTTCGCCAGCTCCAGCGCTGGCAGTTCGCCTTGGTGGACTGCCAGACCTACACGGATCATCTTGCGCGCTTCGGGGCCGAGCTGTGGCCGCGATCCCGGTTTCTCGAGCGGCTCTCGCGCGCGCTCGCCCAGCCTACCCGCAAGGGCCGCTGGACCTTCGACGAGTGAGCCGGCGGGCGTCTACAGGCCCAGCTCGGCCCGCAAGGCCGGCTCGAGCTCCGGGTGCAGAAACCTGAAACCGCTTTCCCCAAGCCGTTTCGGGATCACCCTGGCACCGCCGAGCAGAAGCTCCTGCCCCATCTCGCCGAATGCTGCCTTCACCGCGAAGCCAGGCAACGGCAGCAACGCAGGACGACGCAGCACCCGCCCCAGCGTCCTGGCAAACTCCGCGCTTGTCACCGCCCGCGGCGCCACCACGTTCACCGGCCCCGATACGCTCTCGGTCATCAGCAAGTGGTGCAGCGCCCCGATGACGTCGTCGAGCGCGACCCAGCTCATGTACTGACGTCCCGATCCCACCTTGCCGCCCAGACCGAGCTTGAACGGCGTCAGCAGCTTCTGCAGCGCGCCGCCCTGCGCCGCGAGCACGACACCGATTCTCGCGTTCACCACGCGGATTCCCGCCTCTGCCGCGGGCGATGCCGCTTGCTCCCACCCCCGGCACACCTCCGCAAGAAAGCCCTCGCCCGGCGGGCTGTCCTCGTCGACGGGCTCGTCTCCCCGGTTGCCGTAGAAGCCAATGGCGGACGCCGCCACCAGCGTGCGTGGGCGTGCCGGCAGCGACGCGAGCGTTTCCGCCAGGAGGCGTGTGCCATCGACACGGCTCTTGCGTATGCTCTCCTTGCGCTCCTGGGTCCAGCGCCCCGCGGCGATGTTCTCCCCGGCCAGGTGGACCACGGCGTCCACGGACTGAAAACCCTCCGCCTCAACCTCTCCGGCATCGGGGTTCCAGTACGGCTCGACGGCCACCGCCGCCGGCTTCCGACGAGACACGCGCACCACCCGGTGCCCGCCTCCCTCCAAGAATGCGGCGAGCTGCGTGCCGATCATCCCCGACGCCCCCGTGATGGCAACCGTCATCCGCGGGCGGTCCGCAAACTGCTTGTGACGTTCGAGATCCATGCGAGTCCTGTCGTGGCGGTGTTGCAAGAGACGCTGAAGCATCTTCCGTGTCGCCGCGTCTCCCAACCAGCGGCCTGGCATGCCCAGGGGCAGAGCGTACTCGATCCGGTCGTGCAGCACACTGGTGTTCGTTCCCCTGGATTCCACACGGTGCACATGACGCCATCGCGCGTAAGGGCCTTCGACCTGCTCGTCGCAGAACTGCTCGCCCGGAAGGTAGTCGACGTGCCGGGCCACCCAGCGGACACGTACCGGCCCCTTGGCGATCTCCATGGCCAGACGGCCGCCATCGCGCACGCCACCTGTCTGCTCCAGCACGCGGATGCTCTCCCACGGTGGGCTCAGCCGCTGGAACGCACCAGGACGCTCGTGCCATGCGAACAGCTCGCTGGCCGATACAGGCATCTCGCTACGCTTTTCGAATACGGGCATCGGTCACCTCCGCGGCGCCCACCGATCGAGATAGCGCGCCAGGCTCACCTTTCGCATCGTGTTCTCCGAGCTCATGTACCGCACCGTGCCGAAGACGTCACGCTCCGGCCCCCACGGACGGTCGTACTTGCCCAGCACCCAAGATATTCCGCTTGCCGAATTCGGATCGCGACCGTCGAGCGCGTAGCGGTCATTCAGCTCTGTCATCACCTCGAGCGCCTGTCTGGGGTGCGCGGTCCATTCGAGGATCTTCTTTCCCCAGAGCATGCGGAGATAGTTGTGCACCCGGCCTTCTTCCACGAGCTGCCGCTGCGCCGCGTTCCACAACCGGTCGTGGGTCTGTGCCGACACAAGCTGCTCCATGCTGTACAGGTGCGCTCGCCGGTCCGACGCATGCTTCTCCAGCGTTGCACGCGCCCATGCGGGGAGCGCCTGGTAGCTGGCGTAGGCAGGATCGTAGTACGCCGCGTGAAACCCGAGCTCGCGCCATGTGATGATCTGGTCGAGAAAGGCTTGCGCCGGCGCGCTCAGTCCCCACCAACCTTCCCGCGATCCAGTGGCCTTGTCTGCCAGCTTGGTTTCGTCCCACCCCTCCCGTTCAAGCACACGATGAACCACCTCGTGAACCGACAAGTGCCCGAAGTGCAACCACGGAGAGAGCCCGCTACCGCCCGAGGCATCCGGATGGTTCCGGTCTCTATCGTAGCGGTCGAGCCTGTCGCGGAGGAAGCGGTCGAGAGCGGCCAACGCGGCCGATGTCCCGCCTTCTTCGTCCACGGCGCCCACGTGATGGTCGATGGGCAGTGCGCCGATCGCCTCTGGGTCCGCGCGAAGAAGTTCCGGGGCGGCGGAGGGGTAGCGGGCCAGAGCAGCAGGAAGCGACGGCAGCTTGGGCAGCGACACCCCGGCGAGCGGGTCCGCTGCCGGTAGGTTGCGCAGGTGCGGCCGGATGTGCTTGTGCATGTGACGGCGCAGCGAGTGCGCGAGAGGGAAGGCGCTACCGGCTTCGGCGAGGGGGAGGATGCCGCAGGAGTCCACCTGTTCGAGCGCGACATCGAGACGCCGTGCCGCGGCCGCCACCATGCGTGGCAGGAAGAAGCCCGGGTACAGATCGGTAATCACCTTGCAGGCGCGGCTGCCGAGCGTCTGGATCAGGCCCTTGCCCTGGCCGCGTGCCCGCTCGACATACGGGTGGTAGGTGGCGCACGTGCCTTGCAGGCGACGGGCGTTGTCGGCCATTCCTTGCAGGATGAACCGGTGCAGACGGTCGCTCGCGTGGGGGTAGTCCGACCGGAGCGCCTCGAGCACCAGCAGGGGCTTTCCGAGCAGCAAGGCGGTCTGGACCGCATGCTGCAACGCGAAATTCCAGCCCACACGACGGTTGGCGACCATCCAATAGAGCACGTAGTCGCCGGCGGGGTTGGCGGGGGCTTGATTGGCAGCCAGCACGCGGACGCGCGGAATGGTCATGGTTGCGGGCAGGGTTCACCATCTGATGTCCGGGTGGCAATGGCCGTCGCGGGGCGCTTCGGCCGGAGGCTTCTTGGAACGAGGGCCGTTCGGTGGTTGACTGCGCGCATGGCCCGCATCGTCCGCATCCCGTTCGACGACACCGTGGTCGAGCTGCGCGTCCCCGCGTCGTGGCAGGTTCTCGAAGAGCTCGCCCCGAACCCGTTGCAGGCGCTGCACGACGTTCCTGCGGCGCTACGTGATGCGCTCGAGCATCCGATCGGGTGCGCACCGTTGTCCGCCGGGGAGGTCGCGGGCAAGAAGATCGCGGTGGCGGTCGACGACATCACGCGGCCCACGCCGCTTCATCGGTTCTTCCCTGTGGTCGTGGAGCACCTGCTGGCGCGGGGCGCACGCAGGCAGGACATCCTGGTGATCAACGCGCTGGGGATTCACCGGCCGATGACCGCGGACGAGGTGCACCGCAAGCTCGGCGAAAACAACCTCGACGGGCTGCGCTGGGTCAACCACGACGCGAAGGACTGGTCGGGGCTGGTGCGTCTGGGCACCACCACGCGCGGCACGGACGTGGTCCTGAGCAGGCACCTGGCTGACGCGGACCTCATCCTCTGCGTGGGCGCGATCGAGCCGCACCTGCTGTTGGGCTTCGGGGGCGGGCTGAAGATGATCGTGCCGGGCCTCGCGCACGAGAAGACGATTGCGCAGAACCACATGCAGGGGGTGACGTCGAGCCGGTTCAACTACGTAGGCGCCACGACGAGCCCGATGCGCCTGGACCTGGAGGAGGCGGCGCAGATGCTGGGCAAGCGCATTTTCATCGTCAACGCGGTATTGAACGAGAAGCTCGAGCCGGCGCGCTTCGTATGCGGAGACCCGGTTGCCGCCCACCGCCAGGGCGTGGAGACCGTGCGATCGATCAACGCGCGGCAGGTCGCCCGGCGCGTGGACGTCGCGATCGTGTCGTCGAGCCCGATGGACGCGGACCTGCGCCAGGGGATGAAGTGCATTGGGAACGTGGAGCAGTGTGTGAAGGACAACGGGCTGATCATCGGCCTGCTGGCGTGCCGCAACGGAATCGGCGACGTGGCGATGCCGCCGAGGGCCTTGCCGCACTGGGTGCTTCGCAAGTTGCTGCGGCTGCTGGGCAAGGAGCGGATCCTGTGGTTCGTGGACAAGGTCAAGCGAGGCGCCGGGGTCGAGGAGCGGTTCATGGCGCACTTCTCGATGCAGGTCGTGCGCAAGAACGAGATCTACGTGTGGTCGCGCAAGCTCCCGCCGGACACGGGCACGCGGCTGGGGCTGTTCGTGCAGTTCGAGGACCTGCAGGCGATGATCGATCGGGCGGAGAAGTACGCGCCGCGGCACGCCACGGTGTACGTCCTACCCCGCGGCGGGGTCACGTATCCGGTCCTCGACGGATAGGCGCGAATCCGAGCTCGATCCGTCCGCAACACGGCCCCTGCAAGCGCAGGCGACCGGAGCGTCGAAGACGTGAGTCCGCGCGTCGGCCATGCAAGACCACGGGCCGCCAGGTTGCCGAGCCAAAAAGGTGAAAACCACAGCGTCCTGGGCAAACGACAACGGCGCCTGATCGGGTAGTCCAGCGCTGGAGCCGCGCGGTGCCGTGTGATACGCCATGGCCCATGGCCCCCTCGCCCCTGCGTGTCGTCGTCGAGGCAACCGCGGTTACCGCGCTGTCCTGCGTCCTGGCCCTCGGCTACAACGCCGTTCGTCGCGACGGCATCTCGCTGGTGCAGAAGGAGCCCTACCAGATCCTCGTGCCGTGCCCCGAGCCGGTGGGCGAGGCCGAGGCGATCCCGCCCAACGACCCGCGGATCTCGGACCCGCACTCCTTGGTGCTCGACGTTCGTTCCGCGGAGGAGTTTGGCGCGTGGCACCTGCCCAACGCCCGCAACCAGCCGTTCGACTGGCTGGGACCGCCCGTGGACAGCGAGGTCCAGCGGGTGGCCCGCGACGTCGCTGCAAGCCGGGCGCAGCGGGTCGTGGTGTACGGGGACGGCGACGACCCCGACTCCGGGCGGGAATGGGCTCGTCTGCTGTCCGGCGCCCGCATCAAGAACGTGATGTTCGTGCAGGGCGGCGCGCCGGCCCTCAATCCGAAGCTGCCCGGTCCAGGCGCAGGAGGCAACGCCCCATGAAGCTGCTCGATTGGCACGGCCATGCATGGATCGCCCTCGTGGCTCGTCTGTACTTGGGTGGCGTGTTCATCTTCGCCTGTCTCCACAAGATTGCACAGCCCGCGAGCTTTGCGCTCGATGTCGCCACCTATCAATTCCTTCCGCTGTGGGCCATCAACGTCTTTGCCTTGGTGTTGCCATGGACCGAACTGCTGGCGGGCGTGATGCTGGTCGTCGGCCTGCGGGTGCGGGCTGCGGCGTTGCTCGTGGCCTTGATGATGGTCGCGTTCCTGGTCGCGCTCGGCTGGGCCCTGCATCTGGACCTGCACATGTCCTGCGGATGCTTTGCCTCCCAGGGCGCGGTGGAGTCCGACCCGATCTCCTGGCATACCCTCGTACGCGACGGCTTCTGGCTCCTGCTGGCCTTGTATGTCATGGTGCTCGACCGGGATCCGGTCGGGATCGATCGTCTGATCCGTCGATGGAGTGAGCGACATGCGTAGTGTGCTGATGATTCTCCTTCTCGCGCTGGCGTCGGTCCTCGGCCTCGCCTCCACCGCGCTGGCCCAGACGGCGCCGTGCAACGCCCTTTCCGCACCCAAGAAACAGGTTGCCGCCGACCTGCTCGGGTCGCTGCATGCCTATGGCTGCTGCACCGACACGATTGCGTCATGTCTCCGGAAACACCCGAGCTGCACGGTCGCCACGCGGCTCGCCAACGAGGTGTGCCGCCGCGTCGACAAGGGCGAAGACCGCGCGGCTGTCGAGCACGCCATCTCCCAGCGAGCCCAGAGCATGAGCAGCACGGCGCCGCCGGTGCCCATCGACCTGTCGGGCACGCAGGTCGCCGGCGACCCGTCCGCACCGGTGACGGCGGTGGTGTACCTGTGCGGGCGCTGCCCCTTCTGCTCGCGCCTCGAGCCCAAGCTCTACGAGCTGGTAACCGCTGGCGCACTCAAGGGAAAGGTCAAGCTGTACGTTCGTCCCTTCCCGATCCGCAGCCATGCCGCCTCGACGGAGGCGGGGCTCGCCATCGTCGCCGCCGAGCGGATGGGCAGCTTGTGGGCCTTTCTCGCCGAGCTGTATCGGAACTTCGACTCGTTCGACGTTGGGAAGCTGCCGGACTACGCCGCGGCCGCCGGTCTGGATCCTGCCGCGTTTCGGGCGCAGATGAGCGATCCGGGCACGCGCTCTCGCCTGGTCGCGGCCAAGAAGGAAGGCACGCGAAACAAGGTGGACGCCACGCCGACGCTGTTCATTGATGGCCGCATGTGGCTGGGCGAGATGAGCATCGAGCAGGTGCAAGACGTGCTGGAAGAAGCCGCGGAGCGGCGGAGGTAGCGCCTGCCGCTTTTCCCGCGCGTCTCGTGCCACCCCATCGCCCCGAACATGGGGTGCTGATACGGCGGACGAACGTATTGCGCGGTCGCGTTCGCCTGGCGGGTGGCGTTTTGCTCGTTATTGGCCGGGTGGGTGGACCCTTGCGATGCAACGGGCGCCTCGAACCGGTCAGATGGGGTCCTGCACCAGTCGGAGGGGGTCTTGCACCGCTCGAGAGGGGGTCTTGCACTGCTCCGGAGGGGGTCTTGCACTGCTCGGGAGGGGGTCTTGCACTGCTCGGGAGGGGGTCTTGCACTGCTCGGGAGGGGGTCTTGCACTGCTCGGCAGGGCTTCCTCTGACGGCTCGACTGGCGACCTCCGGGCCTTCCGGGCACACCTCCGACGGGGCACAGGAGGGTCTTTGCGGGGCCGGGGCCAGCCCTGCCAGGTGGCGCCGGCTATGCGGTCGGCGTGTTGGGGGGCACGTTGGGAGCCGTTCCGGCCGGTTTCTTCGCCCTGCGTGGTCGCAGCACAGTCGATAGTCCGTAGGGCGACAGGCGCGGGATGGTCGGCATCGCCTCATGGCCTCGGTCGAACGCGGCGATCAACTCGTCGAGCAAGACCAGTGCGCGTCCATCGAGCACGTCCACCTTGCCTTCGGGCAGATGAGGGGCAGGGTGCATCGTGGCGGCGGAAGAGGCTTGCTTTTCGACCCGGTCCGCGAGGGCGGCGGGCGCGTCGAGCCAGCTCGACGACAGGCGGGTGGTCTTGCGGCGCGTGACGATGCCGGGGCTCTTGTCTTTCAGCAGGTCTCGCGCGATCGCGATCTGGGCGCGCACGGTGGCGCAGACCGAAGCGGCGTCCTCGGCCTTCTCGTACCCCTGCCGGATGCGCGTGGCATACGGTTCGACGAAGCCGGCGATGTTGCGGTTGGTCCCGAACAGCACATCGCGCCACGCGACGAGGCTATCCAGCGCGCTGTCGGCGGTCGCGCGGCGCTCGCTCCGGGCGGCGCGCGCGTGGGTCTGCTCCTCGGCCTTGGCATCGTAGGCGTCCGAGGCGGCCAGAATCGCTCCAAGCGTGAGGCGCAGGGAGACGTCGGTGACGGTGGGCAGCAGGGCGAGCTGTTCGGCTGTGGCGTTCGACACGAAGCTCAGCGCATCGCCGACCATGCGGATGCCACTGGTGCGGATCCGGCGTGTCGAGACCTGTGCGCCGCGGTCGTGCAAGACTTAGGCGTCAATGGCCTCGAAGTAGGCGTCGAGCTCGGCGTCGGAGGCGCGGCCGCCGAGCTTCTCGAGCAGAACGTCGGTGTCAAAGAAGGGGTCTTCGGACTCGCTCATGATGAGCTCCTCGGGTTTGGTGGGATCAGGCCATGGTGACGGGAAACAGCTATCAGCACGGGCGCGGCGTGGCAAGTCGGAGCGTGGTCGCGGGCACGTTCGCTCGATGCGGGTTGTGGTTTTCGGGGGTGCGTGAGGGGTGCCTTCGGTCGGGCCGGGTTCGAAACGAGCCGACGCTGGTCGTACCGGCTGACCATCCACGCCCACGAGCCACAGCCGGACGCCGCGCGGGTGCCGGTGAGGGGTGGGTTGTGGCGCGTGGTGCGGGGAAAGGAAAGTTGGTGAAGGGAGGGGAGGACACGTCTGCCTGCCCGGGGGGGTTAGCGTTGGCGGTTGGCGGTTGGGCCTGCTTCTTGCGCGCCGGCTGGTTGGCGGTCGGTGCCGCTAGGCTGGGAGGCTGCTTGGCTTGGGGGCAGCTCAGGACACACGTCTGCCTGCCGGGGCGCTGCTTCACCTCCTGCCTGGCGGGGCGCTGCTTCACCTCCTGCCTGCCGGGGCGCTGCTTTCGATGCGGCGAACGCGGAATGGGGAACGGGGAATGGGGAACGGCGAACGGGGAACGGGGAGCCGGGTTGAAGGCACACGTCTGCCTGCCGGGCTCAGCCTCACCTCCAGCCTGCCGGGGCTCTGCTTCACCTCCAGCCTGCCGGGGCTCTGCTTCACCTCCAGCCTGCCGGGGCTGTGCTTCACCTCCAGCCTGCCAGGGCCGTCGCCTCGACGGCGCCGACCGCCAGCCTCTCGCGCCGCGCCTGCCAGACCGGCCGCTGCACGCAGCGGAGCCCAGCAAACGCGCGCACGCCTGCCAAAGTGGCACCTCTTATAGGTCAGAAAAAACCCGCCACTTACCCACGGCGACCCGGCCGAAGCCAGACCGCCTGGACAATCCCAACCGTCCCGTGTCCATCCTGTCAAACAGCGAGCCGGCGCTATGCGCACTCGCACCGGTGCCCGACCATCAAGCACCTCCTGTGCCAGGCCGGTAGCACGGATTTGCGCCTACTTGCCGACGGGCTCGGGTGGCGGCCGCCACCCCGAAACCCGCCCAACAAGCCTCCCGCCTTGCGGTGTTGCCCGGGAGAAACCACCAAAATGGCGATCCGCCACCCCTCCACTTCACGGCCGGCGGAACTGGATCGCCCTGCGTCAGCGTTCGCGGATCGCGAGGGCATGAGCTGATCCCGGGCGGAATGGCAGTGGGGATATCGTCAGGCACAAGGCGGTCACTCGAGGGGGCGGTG
>Ga0272446_1000103_pt1 | contig 114645 bp, 97 predicted proteins | sample YNPCB0061_FD_194587 | JGI IMG/M metagenome (GOLD analysis project Ga0272446, IMG submission 194587) | Hot spring microbial mat communities from Yellowstone National Park, WY, United States - YNP-CB-006-1 | ecosystem: Environmental > Aquatic > Thermal springs > Hot (42-90C) > Sediment | place...
GGCGACGGAGGGTTTCATTCACTGCACGGCAGAGCCAGAGCAGCTACAGCACGTCGCCAATCGCTTTTATCGCGGCATCCCAGGGGCGTTTATAATTTTGTGCATTGCGGAGGCGCGGCTGGACGCCGAGTTGCGCTGGGAGATGGCGGATGGTCACTCCTTCCCGCACATTTACGGCGCGTTGAACTGGGGAGCAGTGGAACGCATTCTGCCTTTCCCCCGCCAGGCAGATAATTCGTTTGTGTTGCCAGAGGAACTGAAGGTCTGAAGATCATATGAGCGCATGGGCCGACAACTTTCCGGGCATATTTCGCAGACGCAAGCCAGGGGATGGGGCGCCGCCAGCCAGTGCTGACAGTGAGACGGTGGCTACGACCACCACTGGCGGCGGCCTCGACAATGAGCCTGTCGTCGTATGGGACGCCGCAAACCTGATGGAGGCGCAGGTCGTCAAAGGGCGGCTGGAGAGCGAAGGCATCCCGGCGTTGATCCGTGGCGAGGCGCTTGCCACTATCTACGGGCTGACGGCGGGCAACCTGGCGGCTGCTAAGGTGCTGGTGCCGGCGCCATTGGCGGACAAAGCATTGGCGCTGCTGTCCGATGCGATGCAAGCAGATGAAACAACACCTGCAGATGAACTCACGGAACCGCCTGCGTCAACGCAGTGAATGTCACCATTGATCAGCAGTCGGCTGGCGCTACACTTGCCAGCTTTGCCACATGACACGCTGGAATTACCACATGTCCCCATTGCGGTGGCGTACATCTTGCCATCTTAACCAACTTCGCTGGCAGTGGCTGGCGGCATGGATTGCCGCAATCTGCCTGAGCATTGCTGTCGCCGGGAACGCTGCTGCGCAGACGCCGGTCGCGACGCCCGCCGTCAGCGCGACAGCCGTTATCAGTGGTGACGGCGCCATCACCGGGCGCATCGTCCAGGGCACGGCTGGCGCCGACTTGCCGGCCGCGCAGCCAGTCACGTTGATGGCCTATGTCAACTTCGCCCCTGTAGCGACGCTGACAACCACCACCGACCTGAATGGCGCATTTGTGTTCGAGCAACTTGCCACCACAGCAGACGTCGTCTACTTCGTCGGGACGCGCTACGCCGATGTCGCCTACGGCTCCGACCTGCTTGCGCTCTCCCCGCTAACGCCGACGCTTGCGCTGGAGATACCCGTCTACGCAACGACGACCGATCCCAGCGCGCTGCGTGTAAGCCGGATGCAGTGGATCGTCGATCACCAGCCAGGCGCGCTGCACGCCCGCCAGGTTGTGCTGATCGCCAACACCGGCGATCGCACCGTGATCGGACGATCGCTCGCAGGCGCCGACGCGCCGGTGACAGCCATGCTGCCGACGCCTGCCGACGTCAGCGGGTTGACCTTTCAAGACGGTGCGCTGGGGGCGCGCTATCAGCAGGTGGGCAACGCTGTCTACGATACGACGCCCATTCGGCCGGGGCTGCAAAGTCGTCAGGTGTTGATAGCCTATGCCCTGCCCTACACCGGTGCAGACGCCACGCTCACCAATGACTTTGCCTACCCGGTCGATGCACTGACGCTGTTGGTTGCCGACCTGCCCGACCTTGCCGTGGAGGTGAGCGCGCCGCTGGAAAATGTCGGCAATCAGACGATCCAGGGCGTCGCCTACCGTGTGTTCAATGGTCAGTTGGCTGCCCCACAGCCGGTGACGGTGACGTTGCGCAATCTGGCGCCGCCGGATCGCGCAGATCCGCGTCTGACGCCCCAGGCGACTGCAACACCGGTGGCGGTCGCTGCGCCCGCAGGCAATGCCCTGGCCGCGATCCCGCCGATCTTTGCGGCGTTGGGCGTAGGGGCGCTGGTGCTGGTCGTCGGCGCCAGCATCTTGTTCTGGAAGTACACGCGCGACAAGCGTCAGGCGCAACAGGCGCTGTTGGAGGCGAAGGAACGGCTGCTCACAGAGATTGCCTTGCTTGATGACCGGCACGCCCAGGGCGAGCTGGATGACGAACGCTGGTCGGCGGAGCGTCTGGCGTTGATGCGGACCTTGCACACCGTGACGGAGGATTTGGAGCGCCGGCAAGCCGGAGGAAAGAGTGTGGCGGCGCGTGGCTGACACTGCATTGATCGTGGCGCACAATGTCCACAAACGGTATGGGCGTAAGCGCATCCTGACCGGCGTCGACCTGGCTGTGCCGCAGGGTCAGGTGATGGCGTTGTTGGGCGCCAACGGCGCCGGCAAATCCACCCTGATGCGCATCATCTCCGGGTTGGCGAAACCCGATCGCGGCGAGGTGATCCTGGGCGGCGTCTCGACGCGCAAAGCCGGTCACGAAATCCGGCGCTACATTGGGTTGGTGGCGCACGCGCCGTTGCTCTACGACAATCTCAGCGCCTGGGATAACCTCATGTTCTATGCGCGGCTGTACGACATCCAACAGCCTGCGCCACGCATCGAGGCGGTGTTGCACGCCATCGAACTGTGGCCGCGCCGTCATGACGCCGTGCGCACCTACAGTCGCGGCATGACGCAGCGCCTTGCGATTGGGCGCGCCATCTTGCACGATCCGCCTGTATTGCTGCTGGATGAACCGGACACCGGACTGGACCCGGCGAGCGCCGAGACGTTGGCGCGCCTGATCCGCACATTGGGGGCCAGCAACCGCGCCATCTTGTTGACGACGCACAATCTTGAGCGGGCAGTGAGTTGGGCCGACTCGGTCACGCTGCTGGCGGATGGGAAGATTGCCCAGACGGCGGCGGCGACGGCGCTGACGACGACGACGGTGCGGGAATGGCTTGCGGCGACAGGGAGCCTGCCATGAGTAGCGATGCCAGGTTGCGGGTGCAACCAGTGACGATGCGGCTGGGCGGCGGCCCGGCTGCTTATCTGCGCAAGGTCGGCGCTGTCTGCGCCAAAGACCTGCGCGCAGAGATGCGCGGGCGCGAGGTGCTCAGCACCATGACCGCGTTCAGCGTGCTGGCAGTGTTGATCTTCGGCATGGGTTTCGATCTGCGTGTGCCGCAGTCGGAGATGGTGGCGCCGGGCGTGCTGTGGGTGGTGATCCTCTTTGCGGGCGTGCTGGGGCTGAATCGCAGCTTTGGCGCCGAAGTGGATCGCGGGACGTTGCCGGCGTTGCTGTTGGCGCCCGTGGATCGCAGCGCCATCTACTTTGGCAAAGTGCTGGCGAATCTGCTGTTCACGCTGGCGACGGCGCTGGTGATCCTGGCTGTGATGTTCTTCATTTTTGATCTCAACATGTTTCACCCCTACAATTTGCTGGCGGTCTTTTTGGGGGTGTTGGGGTATGTGGGCGTCGGCACGATCTTTGCGGCGTTGACGGCCAACAACCGGGCGCGTGAGACGATGCTGCCAATCCTGCTGCTGCCGGTGATGGTTCCGGTGTTCGTGGCGGGGGTGGCGCTGACTGCTGGCGCCATCGACGGCAAAGCGCTGGCTGATCTGCGCCAGTGGTTTGGGATTCTGGCCGTCTTCGATCTGATCTTCATTGTGGTGGCATATTTGCTCTTTGACTTGATCTGGGAAGATGCGTAAAGAGGAGGCGACATGAGTTCGACAACGTTGAAATCCCCGACTGGCTGGCGTGGAGTTGACATTTTACAGTTGGTGCTGGGCTTGCTGGCGGTCGCAGCTATGACGACCGTGATGTGGGCGTCGCTCTATCTGGCGCCCGCAGCATCGAACCTGGCCGGCGACGAGCAGATCGCGCAGCGCATCTTCTACATCCATATGGGATGCAACATCGGTGCGCTGGCTGGCTTCCTGGTCTCGATTGTCGGCAGCATCGCTTATCTGGTGAGTCGCAACCTGAGTTGGGATCGCGTGGCGCAGGCTGCAATCGAGGTTGGCGTGATCTGCGGCGCGGGCACGATCCTGACCGGCATGTTCTGGGCCAAGCCGACCTGGAACACCTACTGGACGTGGGATCCGCGTTTGACGACCTCCACGATCACGGTGCTGGTCTATCTCGCCTACCTGCTCTTCCGCAACGGCATCGACGATCGCCGCACACGCGCCCGCTTTGCCAGCATCTATGCGCTCCTGGCATTTCTCAGCGTGCCGCTCACCTTTTACAGCGCCCGGCTTTTTCGCTCCATCCACCCGGTGGTGTACGGCAATGAAAACGCCGACGCTCAGGGGGGCTTTGCGGTTGGCGCCACCATGAGCCAGGTGGTCTTGATCAGCATTATTGGCTTCTGTGTGCTCTTTAGCGCCCTGGTCATTTTGCGGTGGCGACAATTGAGCGCCGAAGACGCCATCGCTGAATTGCGGGAAGGATTGGCATAACTATGTTTTACTTGATGATGGGCTTTGTGGCGGTCTGGCTGCTGGTGACCTTGTATCTTGTCTATCTTGGCTTGCGGCAGCGGCAGCTGGAAGCAGAGATGCAGGCGTTGCGCGAAGAAATGCAAGAAACAACGCAGCGCACAACCTGAGTTGGGTGAACGCGGCAAGGGCGCCAGTCGCTCAGCTGCAGACGGGGTGCAAGCGCTTGCCCTGGCAATGCTGTCAGCGGGCGCGGCAGAAAAAGGACATAATACGATGACCGATACAGTCAGCAGTTCCAAAGTCACCCACTCCGAGCACCGCACCACGCCGGCGCCAAAGGATGTGAGCCGATGGGTGGTTTTTTTCCACGCGGTGTTCTTTGTGATTGGCTTCACACTGGTTTTCACGGTGTTGGGGTCAGCCGCCGGGCTACTGGGGCGCAGCCTCAATCAATACATGCCCGTCATCCAAAAACTCGGCGCGGTCTTGCTGGTGATCTTCGGCTTGACGACGTTGGGCTTCTTCCGCTGGCTGGTGAGTCAGGTGGAGCGCCGCAGCAACGTGCAGCAGAACCCGGCGGCGGAAGCCCTCGTGTCGGTGCTGAACTTCCCGAACCAGTTGCTGTACACCGAGAAACGCATGACGGAGATGCATCAGGTGAGCCGTAAGTGGGGCTATCTGAGCAGCAGCCTGATGGGCGTGAGCTTTGCGGCGGGCTGGGTGCCGTGCATTGGTCCGATCCTGGCCAGCATCCTCTTCCTGGCGGGCGACAGCCAGACAGCATGGCAGGGCGCCGGGCTACTGTTGATCTACTCACTTGGCCTGGGCATCCCCTTCCTGCTTACGGGGTTAATGTTCAGCGGTATGAGTCGCTGGCTGCGCGCCCTGAATCGCCATCTGGGCATCATCAGCATCATCAGCGGCATCTTCATGCTCTACGTCGCTTATTTGTTGTGGAGTGGCAGCCTCAACATGTTGACGACCCAGTTCATGGCGCTCAACGATTGGGTCTTCCAGGCGGAGGAGCAGGTGTCGGGGCTCTTTGCTGGCGGCGGCAACCTGATCGGCGCTGGCGTCATGACGGAGGTCGTGCTGGCTTTCACCGCTGGGCTGATCAGCTTCCTCAGCCCGTGCGTATTGCCGCTGGTGCCGGCTTACATCGGCTACTTGAGCGGCGCAGCAGTGGGTGTGCGCCCACAGGCATAGGTCGGATGATGCAAGTCACACTGTATAGCAAGCCGGGCTGTCTGCTTTGCGATGAACTCAAGACCCTGCTGCTGGAGTTGCAGACCGGGATGGAGTTTACCCTCACCGAGCGCAACATCGAGGACGACGCCGAAGATTTCGCGCGCTATCGCTATCTGATTCCGGTGCTCGACGTCGAGGGTGGCGCTCTGCTTTACCCACCACACACCTGGGACGCTGTGCGCGACGCGCTCTACGCAGCAAGCAGGCAGGCAAGCCGATGACATCTACGCCTTCCTCCGCCTGCACCTCGACGCTAACCCGCGCGGCCAATGGCCTGGTGATCGGCATGGCGCGCCATTGGCTGGCGATCTTCAACACAGTCTGGGCGGTGTATTTGTTCACCCCGTTCCTGGCGCCGATCTTCATGCAGCTCGGTTGGACGGCGCCGGCTGGCGTCATCTACGCGATCTACTCTGTGCTCTGCCATCAGTTGCCCGACCATAGCTACTTTTTGTTTGGCCCGTCGTTGGTTCCGCAGGCGCCAGAGCTGATCGCTGGTGGGATGACGGCTTCGGCCTCGCTGTTTGTGGAACGCGCCTTCATTGGCAGCCCAGAGGTGGGGTGGAAGGTTGCGCTCTGCCAGCGCGATGTCGCGATCTATGCCGGCGTGCTGTTGGCGGGCATCAGCTACGCGTTCTTGCGGCAGCGCGCCCGCCCGCTGCCCTTCAAGGTCTTCGTGTTGCTGGTGATCCCGATAGCAGTCGATGGCTTGACCCAACTTGTGGGCTGGCGCGAGAGCAACTGGTGGTTGCGCACGCTCACCGGCGCGCTCTTTGGCGGCGCCGCTGTGTATCTCGCGTACCCTTACGTCGAGGACGCCATGCGCGAAGTTCTGGAGAGCGAACTCTTGCGTCAGGCTACGCTTCAGCAGCAAACACGCGACGACTAAGCGCCCATAGACGCAAATCGGCTGCTGGGGGCGTGGGGCGTGTCTCGTGCTGCGTCTTGCCACGCCCCACCATCGGTCTGCTTGAGCACACCAGAGTGCGTTCTGGTGTTTGCAACGTTTTGCCCTGGGCGCGATTCGACAAAATCGCCCTGGAGTCGTATACTACAGGCTTGTTGGTTCGCAGCCTGTCCTCTATCACCATGCTGCGAATACGGCGCACATTGGGGCGTTTACCAGAGCACGCTTTGAGCATAAGCCCTGAAGCAGGGCGTTGGGAACTTGGGAGAGCAAATCAGGATGGCAAATACTAAGTCAGCCGAAAAGCGCAGTCGTCAGAATGTCAGGCGCGCGGCCAGCAATCGCGTCTACCGCAGCAGCGCCCGCACCGCCGTGAAAAAGGCGCGGGTCGCCATCGAAACCGGTGATCCGAACGCACTGGAACTGGTGCGCAACGCCGAGCGGGTGCTGGCGCGCGCCGCCAACAAGGGTGCGATTCATCACAACAATGCCGCGCGTCGCTCCAGCCGCCTTATGTTGATGCTCAACAAGAGCCAGGCTGTCGCTGCCTGACCAGCGCACGGCAAAGCGTATTCGTGGAACCTGGGTAGGCGCTTTGCGCCTACCCATTTTTGCCTGGAAGCTGCGTCATCCCTCACGCCATTCCCCTGCGCGTTGGGCATAATCGCAGAGTGATTGCAGCGGGCAAAGGTCGCAGCGCGACGTCTGCGCCTGGCAGATTTGCCGTCCATGCCGGATCAGGTTGATGTGCAGGGGATAGAAGACCGCAGGCGGCAGCAGCGACTCCCAGATGCGCATGATCTTATCGGGGTTGGCGCGCCGGGGGCTGATGCCGGTGCGTTGCGAGATGCGCTGGATGTGGGTGTCGACCGGGAAAGCCGCCTGATTGAAACAGAAGAGGAGCACGATGCTGGCGGTCTTGAAACCGACGCCCGGCAACGAGGTGAGATAAGCGCGCGCCTCTGCGACCGACATCTGCGCCAGCCCGCGCAGATCGTACCCGCCCCAGTCCGCCTTGAGCCGTTCCAGCGTTGCCACGATTGCAGGCGCTTTCTGGTTGTACATTCCGGCCGGGCGGATTGCCGCCTTGATCGCGTCCAGGGGAGCGGTGCGCACGGCCTCCCAGTCGCCGCCAAACGCCTGCTGCAACTGCGCAAAGGCGCGTCCGCTGTTGATGTCGTTCGTGTTGGCGCTCAGGATCGTGGCGATCAGTTCATCCACAGGATCGTCGCCCGGCGTGTATGTCGGCGCACCATAATGCTCGACGAGCGTCGTATAGATGGCGAACGCTTTTTCCTGGAGTGCGGACGCGCCGTCGCTCAACGTTGCACCATCCATTTCGTGTTCTCTCCTGATAGCGTCGTAGAGCGGATCAGGGCGCCCAACCGCTGATTCGTTGCATTCTGCTCCGGCGCATTCTCTTGATCCATGTTCTACCCACACAACTTAGAATTCCCCGTTCCGGAGCAGCGCCATTTTAGTCAACATAAATGCGCGGCACGCGCGCAAGAATGCGACTCACGATGTCGTAGTTGTTGGTGCCGACGCGGGCGCTGGCGATTTCCGCCGACAGGTTAGCTTCACCCTGGCGCCCAATGATCACCACCTCGTCGCCTTGTCGCACGGGGCCGGTCGCCGCCTCGATGGCTGTCACATCGACGACCGTCTGATCCATACAGACGCGCCCCAGGATCGGCGCATGTTGGCCGTGGATGAGAACGCTGCCCCAGGTCTGCGGTCGGCGCGGGAAGCCGTCGGCATAGCCGATCGGCAGCGTCGCCGTGCGCATTGGGCGGCTGGCGATGAACTCGCGGCCATACGACACTGCCTCGCCGGGCGCCAGATCGCTCACTTGCGTGACACGGGCTTTCCACGCCAACGCCGGGCGAAAGCCCGCCGGCAACGTGCACTGCGTCATGTCGGGGTCAAGCCCATAGAGCGCAATGCCGCTGCGCGCCATGTCGAGATGGGTGTGCGGCATCGTCAGCAGCGCGGCGGAATTGGCGGCGTGGGCGAGCGGGGGGCGCAAGCCCACCCGGCGCAAGGCGTCCAACAGCGCCTGGAAGCGGGTGAATTGCGCCTCGGCGTGTGTCTTATCGGTCTCATCGGAAGTGGCGAAGTGAGTGAAGATGCCCTCCACCGCCAGGCCATCCAGCGCGGTCAGCGCCGTCAGCAGCGCTGGCGCAGCCTCGGGGCGCACCCCCAATCGGTTCATGCCGGTGTTCACCTTGACGTGAACGGTGAGCCGCTGCCCTGCTGCTTGTGCGGCTGCGTGGAAGGCAGTCGCCGTTTCCAGCTCGAAGACCGTCAACGTGATCGCGTGCGCCAGCGCGGACGCAGCGTGCCAGGGCGGCGTGTAGCCCAGCACCAGGATCGGGCGCACGATTCCGGCTTGCCGCAACTCGACCGCTTCTGTCAAGGTGGCGACAGCAAAGCGATCGGCGCCAGCCTGCTGCAAGGTGCGCGCTGTCTCTGCGGCGCCGTGGCCGTAGGCATTGGCTTTGACAACGGCCATCAACTGCGCGCCAGGCGTCAGCCGGCTGCGCAGCAGGTGTAGATTGTGCGTCAACGCGCTGCGACTGACTTCGATCCAGGTTGTGCGTGGGGGCAGTTCTGCGGCGCCGTGCGCCGTCAATTCGTCCTTCACCATTCACCGTCCAACAATTTTGAGTTCGTCTGCATCCTGCCGATGAGAGGCGCTTTCTGCAACTTGCAGCGCCCAGCCACAGCGCGCCGCCAGCGCCTCCCATTCCGGCCACGTCAACCCGGCCATTCCCGGCGTGATTCCCGGCTTGGCCTGCCCGTGGTAGTCGCTGCCGCCGGTGACCAGCAGGTCGTGCCGCACCGACAGCGCCTGGAAATGGGCGACGAGCGCAGCGACTTCCTGCGCCGGAGCACCGAAATGCCCCCGGTTGTACGCGTAGGGATAGCGCACCTCGATGCCATCCAACCCGGCTGCCGCCAGCCGCGCCACAACGCCGTCAATGTCGCGCACGCGTGGGTACGCGCCAGGGTGCGCCAGCACAGCAATGCCGCCAGCGGCATGCGTCACGGCGATGGCGTCCTCGACGCTCAGACTGAAGGTGCGCGCCACATAGGTGGAATTGGGTGCATCCGGCGCAAGAAATTGTGCGAAGACATCCGCTATGGAGGTGAAGCGATGCGGGTTGCGGGCAAGCGCCTCCTGGGCGATGTGGACGCGCCCTGGCACGCCGTGAGCGCGCGCCAGCACAGCGTCGACCTCGATGGCGACGCCGTAGGCTTGCAGCCGCTCGATCTGGCGAATCTTCTGCTCAAGGCGGCTGGCATGGACGCGTTCCAGGGTGGCAAGCAACGTCGGGTCCTGACGCCGAATGCCCAGCGCCAGGATGTTGATGTCCAGCAGATCGCGCGCTGGCTCGCTGCGCGTGCTGAATTCGAGCGCAGGGATCACCTGTACGCCGTGCTGACGCCCGGCAGCCAACGCTTCATCGAGGCCGAGCACGCCGTCGTGGTCGGTGAGGGCGATGACGCGCACCCCGTGAGCGGCGCACACCGCGACCAATGCCGCGGGCGTGTCCGTCCCATCGGAAGAGGTGCTGTGCAGTTGCAGATCGACCGGATAGCTCACGGCGCCTCCACGATCCAGCGTCCTTCGCCGTGACTGCCCCAGGCCATCACCTTGCGTGGGGTGACCTGGATGACGTCATCGTACTCGGCGTCTGTAGTGATGTCCCAGGCGTACTTGGCGCGAAAGAGTGGGCGCAGCTCGTCGCGCATTTCCGGCGCCGGGCGGGCGACGCCTTCGACAATCAGGGCGTTGCTGGTGTCGGCCAGCGCCAGACTGACCGCAGCGTTGGCGCGGATGTTGGCGGCGCGCACCGAACTCTGGCGGGTGACGACATAGATGCGGTTCGCATGGACGACATGCCAGATCGGCGCCAGATGGGGGCGCCCATCCGGGCGGGTGCTGCTGAACCAACAGGCGTCGGCGGCGCCAAAGTGCGTCAGCAGGCGTGCAACCTGATTTGCTGGTGTGGTGTCCGACTGATTGGAAGTTGGCATCGATTTTCACAGGCTGGTAAACTATAGTAGTTTATAGCTGATTGATAGCCGATAATCATACTATATCTCAACGGCGCACCGCAATTATCGGCCCACTCTCCCTGGTATCCATCGACGGCGCTGACCTTACGTCAAGAAATTGTTATCGGAGCTGCGAAGGATTTTAGTGCAGATAGCGATTGTACTTCTCGGAGCAAAGTTTTGGACGCGGTAGCAATGGGCGAACGCGCTGAAGCTGAACTACTCCAGCGACTGCAAGCTGGCGATCAGGCGGCCTGGGTTGAGTTGATCCAGAGCATGCGCCCGCGCCTGCTTGGCTATCTGCGTCACAATGTGCCGACACAGGAGGACGCAGAGGATGTGTTGGGCGAGACGTTGGTCGCCGCGGTGCGCGCACTGAAGGAGTTCGACGGCAAGGCAAGCCTTGCCACCTTTATCTTTTCGTTGGCCTACCGCAAGATCGCCGATTTCTGGCGTAAGCGCCAGGACACGGTGGCGTTGGTCGAGCACCAGCGGTCGCCGTTGGGGGTGAGTAGTCGGGCCATGGAATTTGCTGAGGTTTTGGATCAGTTGCCGGAGCTCTCCAAGCAAGTGCTCATCCTGCGGTATCACGTTGGGTTGAGCGTTGGCGAAATTGCCCAGGTAATCGATCGCTCCTACAAAGGGACTGAATCATTGTTGAGCCGGGCGCGGCAGCAACTGCGTGACCTACTGGACGAGACAGGGTTTGAGCATGAGTGACCTGCGGGGCTGGCTGGACGACCGCGACGAGGCGGAGGTCCAGAAGCTGTTCGATGCCTTCTATGAAACGGACACGCCGTCCGCCGATCTCGACGACCGGCTGACGCAGCTTGTCCTGCAGGAGGTGCGAACCGTCTTTGCCACAGCGTCCGATGTCGCTGCGCCAGCGGTGACGCGACCGCAGCCGCGGCCAGGCCTTGCTGCGCGGCTGCGTGCGTGGCTGGCCAGCCTGCAACCTGGTCAATCGCTGGCGCTGGCGGGAGCGGGCGCGCTGGCGGTGTTGCTGATCTTCTTCGCCATTTCGCGCATTACGCCGCGCCCGCTCACGGCAACAGCGACCGTCACCGGCGGCGAGGCGACGCTATTGCAGCACCGCACGAACACCTATCGCACCTATTTCGATGGCGATCTCTTCAAGCTGGCAGAGGGCGATCAGGTGTTGACCACCGACGGCACGGTGGCAGTGCAGCTCTTCCCGGCGCAGACGGTCGTGATCGAGCCGGACAGCCATGTCGCGCTCACGCAGCTGAGCGCCATGCTCGATGCCACACAGGTTGAGCTGCTGGTCACGCGTGGGCGGGTGAATAACCTGATCGACGAAAAACTGGAGGGTGAAGACCGCTACGTCGTCACTTCGTCCGTTGTCGAAGCTGCAGTGATGGGCACAGAGTTTTCCTTCGAGACGCTGTCGGCAAATGAGGTGGTTGTGCAGACAAAGCGCGGCGTGGTCGAGGTCAGGCAGGCGGACCAGAAAGTGCTCGTCAACGCCGGTGAACAGGTCGTGACGATGGCTGGCGCCCCGCTCATTGTCGAGCCGAGTCGCGAACGGTTGGAGCGCCCCACGCTGCTCGTGATTGCACCGGGGACGCCGGGCATCCCCGTCTATGCTGAACCGAACCCACAGGCGCGCCGCATTGGCTTTGCCGCAGACGGGGTGTTGTTGCGCGTGTTGAATCAGGATGCCAGCGGCGCGTGGTATCAGGTTTGCTGTGTCGAAGGAGAAGCTGGCTGGCTGGAGGTGGAGGCGATTCCGGCGCCTGCGTCTGACGCCAACGACTCTGCGGAGAATGCGCGCCGGCAAAATGATGTGGTGGCGGCAGGACTTAACGAAGTTCCCACCACCACGCCCACCACCACGCCAACTGCAACACCGTCGGCCACAGCCACACCGTCGGCCACAGCCATACCGTCGGCCACAGCCATACCGTCGGCCACAGCCACGCCGCTGCCAACCGACACGCCTGCGCCGACTGCGACCCTGTCAGCAACACCATCTACCACACCGACGCCCAGCCGCACACCGACAACGGTCGTCAGCCCGACGTCAACGTTCACGTCTACACCGACGCCCAGCCGCACACTGACGCCCAGCAGTACGCCGACGCCTTCGGCCACAGCAACGACGTCGCCGACAGCAACCAGTAAGTCACCCCCATCGAATGACGAGAAGCCGCGTCCCACCCCGCAGCCGCCAACGGCAACATTCACTGCAACAGCGATGCCATCCCCCACAGAAACTGCTACGGCAACCGCCACGCCCATGCCGACGGCCACCAATACGGCGACGCCGCGAATCGTGACGCCAACGCCGACGAGCACGAGCGAAGTCACGCCGACCTTCACGCCAACGCCTATTTCGCCGCCAACATTGGTCATTGTGCCGTCACCCACGCCGACCAATACGCCGACGCCTGTGCCAACGGACATGCCGACCAGCACCCCGACCGATACGCTGCGGCCTACGCCGACCGATACACCGACAAACACACCACAGCCGATTCCGACCGATACGCCGACGCAAACGCCGCTGCCGACGGATACGCCGACGCAGGCGCCCACGTCAACGCTGCCGCCGCCACCGCCGCCGCCATCTCCGCAGCCAGCGAGCGATCCGGCGCAGCCGCCCCCTGTTACCCGCCCGGTGACGGCAACGCCGACGCCTGAGGGCGGCGCAGGGTAATTGCATACTGAATTGGACGGGCGACTCTGAGTCGCCCGTCTCATTTTGCCCGTCCCATTTTGTCCGAGCGCCAGGCGCGGCCATTGTGGCAACACTGGAAATCTCTGGCACAATATGCAGTGGCAGCTTCACCACGAAGCAGAGTGAAAAAAGCGATGGCGCGCAAGTGAAAGCGCCAAAAATGAGAGAGGCGTTATGACCAAATACATCTTCGTCACCGGCGGCGTAGTCTCCGGCCTGGGCAAGGGCGTCACCGTCGCGTCGCTGGGGACAATCCTCAAGGCGCGCGGCGTGCGCGTGGCGACCATGAAGCTGGATCCGTACCTGAACGTCGATCCTGGCACGATGTCGCCCTATCAACATGGCGAGGTCTTTGTCACCGACGACGGCGCCGAAACCGACCTCGACCTCGGCCATTACGAGCGCTTCGTCGACGTCAACCTCTCGAAGTTGAGCAACATCACCAGCGGGCAGATTTACACGTCGGTGTTGAGCCAGGAGCGGCGCGGCGACTATCTGGGCGGCACGATTCAGGTCATCCCCCATGTCACCAACGAGATCAAGCGGCGCATCGGGCTGGCCGCGCGGATGGCGCAGGCCGATGTGCTGATCGTCGAGATCGGCGGCACGGTGGGCGATATCGAGGGGTTGCCCTTCCTGGAAGCGATCCGTCAAATGCGCAAGGATGTGGGTCGCGCCAACACCCTCTACGTGCACGTGACGTGGCTGCCTTATCTGGCCGCCAGCAAGGAGCTCAAGACCAAGCCAACGCAGCACAGTGTGCGCGAATTGCGCGGCATCGGCATCTCGCCCGATGTGGTGGTGCTGCGCAGCGACTATCCCGTCGATGATGATGTGATCGCCAAGACTGCGCTCTTCTGCGACGTGGATCGGGAAGCAGTGGTGCCGCTGATCACCGCTGACACTATCTACGCGGTGCCGCTGAGCCTGGAAGAGCATGGATTGGGCGCCTGGACGATGCAACGGCTGGACCTGCACGCGCTGCAGTCGGCAGAGAGTGGCTTGTTGGCATGGCGGCAATTCGTGGCGGAGTTGCGGCGCACCAAGCCCAAGTTGCGGATTGCGTTGGCAGGCAAATATGTCGAACTGGAGGATTCGTATCTGAGCGTCAAAGAGGCGCTGATGCATGCCGGGCTGGCGGCCGGGTGGGATGTCGAGATCGATTGGGTCAATTCGGAGGAACTGGAGAAAGGGCGGGGCGTCGACCGGCTGTTGGCTGCCGATGGCGTCGTTGTGCCCGGCGGCTTCGGCTATCGTGGCATCGAGGGGAAGATCATTGCCGCCCGCGTCGCCCGTGAAAACAACCTGCCCTACCTGGGGTTGTGTCTGGGAATGCAGGTGATGTGCATCGAGTTCGCCCGCCACATCTACCAGACCGACGAACCTAACAGCACCGAATTCGACATCAGCACGGAATACCCGATTATCGATCTGATGCCCGACCAGCGCGACATTGCCGACATGGGCGGCACAATGCGGTTGGGCACCTACGATTGCCAGCTTGTGCCCAATACACGCGCGTTCGCCGCGTATGCAGCTCTGGGCGCCGGCCCGGTCGTGCAGGAGCGGCATCGCCACCGCTTTGAGTTCAACAATGCCTATCGTGGCGACTTGGAGGCGCACGGCATGGTCTTCAGCGGCATGTCGCCCGATGGCCGGCTGGTGGAGATTGCCGAGCTGGGCACACATCCCTTTATGATTGGCAGTCAATTCCACCCAGAGTTCAAGAGTCGTCCCAACAAACCGCATCCACTCTTTTTGGCGTTTGTGCGCGCTGCGGCGAACCACCACCGTCCCCAGGCGGAGCAGAGCTGACGCCGGGTGTGACGCGGCAGGGCCAGTCCGCCTGTGTGGGCTGCGGCGATCAGCCGGTGGCTTGCTGCGCCACGTTGCACGGCGCAGCAAGCGGCCTCCACACATGAAATAGAGCGCCGGCTGTCCTGAGGGTTGGCGAAGTGTCTGGCTTATGTCATACTATAGAATCAAAGTATCGGCAATGGCGCCACAGCCAGCGCGAAAAATCGTGGATCGCTGTTGATGCGGCGACTGGCGGCGGATGGAAAAAATGAGGAGAGAGAGGCATGTCCGGGCACTCAAAATGGTCTACAATCAAGCGCAAAAAAGGAGCGGCTGACGCCGCGCGCGGCAAGTTATTCACCCGGCTGGCGCGTGAAATCCAGGTGGCGGCGCGCAATGGCGCCGACCCAGCCACCAACTTTACGTTGCGTCTGGCTGTCGAAAAGGCGCGCGCGGAGAACATGCCCAAGGAGAACATCGAACGCTCGATACGACGCGGCGCCGGTCTGGAGAAAGATGGCGTCGAGATTGAGACGATCGTCTACGAGGGCTATGGGCCGCACGGCATCGCCATGCTGGTCGAGTGCCTCACCGATAACCGCAACCGCACCATCTCGGAGCTGCGCCGCGTGTTCACCAAAGCTAACGGCGCGCTCGGCGAGCCGGGGTCGGTCGCCTGGCAGTTCACCGAGAAGGGATATATCGCCTTCAACCGCGTGGATGACGATGGCGCTCCCACCGGCCTCGACCCGGATGCGCTGTTCATGGCGGCCATCGAGAGCGGCGCTGATGATGTCGAAATCTCCGATGATGTGGTGGAGGTCTACACCGAACGCACGGCCTTTGCGCAGGTGAGCCAGGCGCTGGATGAACAGGGCTTCAAAGCGGCGCAGGCGGAGTTGTTGATGAAGCCCAATAACACCATCGAACTGTCGGCGGACGAAGCGGCGTCCGTGCTGGCTCTCGTTGAGGCCCTCGAAGAGCTAGACGACGTCAATAAGGTCTATCACAACCTGGAAATGACGGATGCCATGATGGCGCAATATGCGTAGGCGCGCCACTGCGGCGCGCTGTAGGGTGGCCGACTTATCCGTCGGTCGCCCTTTCTTTTTCTGTAGGCGAGTATCAGGCGTCGCGGGAAACTCATCAAAGATACGATGCTGACCTGCGACGGACATCCCCGGCGCGCGAGGAGAGAGCATGAGCGATCCTGCCTTTGTGCGGGTGGTGCTTGGCATCGACCCGGGCACAGCCATCACCGGGTACGGCGTCGTTGGCGAGACCACGCGCGGCGACTTTGTCCTGCTTGCCTGTGGCGTTTTCCGCACGACCGCAGGCGAGCCGATGCATTTGCGGCTGCTGGAATTATTCCAGGATATGCAGGCGCTGCTCAAGGAATTTGCCCCAGACGAAGTCGCGGTCGAAAAACTCTTCTTTGGCCGTAATGTCACAACCGCCATCTCGGTGGGGCAGGCGCGTGGCGCAGTGCTGGTGGCGGCGGCGCTGGCAGGATTGCCTGTCGTCGAGTACACGCCGGCGGAAGTCAAACAAGCTGTGACTGGTTATGGCAACGCCGACAAGCCCCAGGTGCAGCAAATGGTGCAGCAATTGCTGGGACTCGCCGCACCGCCCACCCCCGATGACGCCGCCGACGGGGTGGCGATCGCCATCTGCCATCTGCAGACGGCGCGCTACACCCAGGTAATATGATTTTCCATCAAAAGCGGTAATTTTCTTCCACAGAACGCGAAGGATTGAGGCTCTGCCTGCGATTACAATGATGGTGCAGGTGAAAGACTCGGCAAGAGCAAAACTTGCTCACATTGGTTATCCGTGTCAGACGCCGCACATCGGCAAGACACAGCGCCGCTCAATACTATCGAATAGAACTGGATGATGGGCCGCTCACGGCCACGATGTGGAAGATATGCTTATGTACCAGACACTTACATTCCACCGCAGTGAATCGTTTTCGAATTCGACTACGGCCAGCGCCGCCCTGCTGAGATCCGCTGCGCCCGCCCAGAATATCTCGATCCTGGTAGTTGACGACGAGGAGCCATTGCGCAATCTGCTCCAGATCTCGTTGCAGAAACACGGTTATAATGTCTTTGTAGCGCGCAACGGACGTGAGGCGCTCGAGGTCGTGACCGCGCGCAAGATCGATCTGGTGTTGCTCGACATCATGATGCCCGAGCTGGATGGCTTTGCCACGTGCACCGAATTGCGCAAGCGCAGCGACATCCCGATCGTGATGCTGACTGCGCTCAACCGACCGGATGACATCGTGCACGGCTTCAATCTGGGCGCCGATGATTACATCACCAAACCCTTCACCTTCCGTGAGGTCGAGGTGCGGCTCCAGGCTATTCTGCGTCGCGTTTACTGGAGCCAGGAACGCGCCGAGCCATCTATATTGACGGCAAATGAGATTGTCCTCAACGACGACGCCCATGAAGTCTCCGTGCGCGGCGAGATCGTGCATCTGACCCCCATCGAGTACCAGTTGCTGCGCTATCTGATGACCACGCCCGATCGACCCATCAGCAAGGACACGCTCTTTCAGCATGTGTGGGGGTATGACATGGCTGGCGGCACCAACCTGGTTGAAGTCGCCATGCGCCGCCTGCGCGAGAAAATTGAAAAAGACCCCTCACAGCCTGTATACTTGTTGACGGTGCGCGGCGCCGGTTACAAATTCAACTCAGACGGAATGCGTCCAAGCTAAGCGCGTTCCCGTGCCGATGGGGCACGTCACCCTTTCTGCGGCGCCCGCCAGGTGAGTGAACGCAATGGTGCGCATGATACGTGGCACGGTGGCGCTGCGGCAGAAGGATGCTCTGGTCATTGATGTGGGTGGCGCTGGCGGCGGCATCGGCTTCAAAGTCTATACACCTGAACCGACAGCAGCACGTTTTCAAGACGGTGCTGCTGTTTTGTTGCACACCTATCTCCAGGTGCGCGAGGACGCGCTCACCCTCTATGGCTTCGAGAGCGAAGATGAACTGGCGATCTTCGAATTGCTGTTGACCGTCAGCGGCGTCGGCCCGAAAGTGGCTTTGAGCACGCTCAGCACCCTGAGCCCCGATGCGCTGCGGCTGGCGCTCAGCAACAACGAGCCGGGCGTGATCGCACGCGTCCCCGGCATCGGCAAGCGTACGGCGGAAAAGATCGTGCTGGAGCTGAAGGACAAGGTGAAGGCGCCAGCCAGCGGCGTCGAAGCGTTGGCGCAGATCAGCGCCGCCGACGCTGAAGTGATCGATGCGTTGGTAGCGCTCGGCTACAGCATCGTCGAGGCGCAGCGCGCCGTCCAGACGCTGCCCAAGGATGTGACGGCGGTGGAGGAGCGACTGAGGCTTGCGCTTAGCGGCTTCGGGGGATAGGGATGGCAGCCGTTCCCCAGCCTGGCGTGAGCCGCGACCCTACCGCTCTGCTTTTCCCCAGCGCGTTTGGAACAAACCCCAGGATGCGCTACCATTGTAGCGTATCGGACTCTTTCCTTCCGTGCATCCCAGGCGGCAACACATCTGCGTTGCAACAAACCATATAGTTCACAGGAGGCCGTATGGCAAAAGTGAAACTCTCCAAAGGCAAGGTCGCTGGCATCAATAGCTGCGCCGATGAAAACGGCGTGATCGCTGCGGCGGCGATGGATCAGCGCGGCTCGCTGCAGAAGTCGATCAGCAAAGCGCGCGGCGGCGCCCCCGTCTCCGCTGAAGAGATGACGCAATTCAAGACCGCCGTCACCCGGGTGTTGACCAAACACGCCAGCGCAATCTTGATGGATCCAGAGTTTGGCTTGCCGGCGCTCGCCGCGCGTGCTCCTGGCACCGGCGTGTTGTTGGCCTATGAGAAGACGGGCTACGACACCACTGATGACAGCCGCATGCCCGATCTGCTGCCGGAATGGAGCGTGCGCCGCCTGGTGGCCGCCGGCGCCACGGCAATCAAGGTGTTGCTCTATTACAACCCGGCGCATCCAGCGCGCATCAACAGCGCCAAGCAAGCCTTCATCGAACGCATCGGCAGCGAGTGCAAGGCCGAGGATGTCCCCTTCTTCCTGGAGCCAATCTGCTACAACGATGCACTGGGCGACCCCAAGGGGCTGGAGTTTGCCAAAGCCAAGCCGGCGATGGTCAAGGCGTACATGGCCGAATTTTCCAAACCGGAGTATGGCGTCGATGTGCTCAAAGTCGAGGTTCCGGTCAACATGTCCTATGTCGAGGGCGTCAGCACCTTCAAGGGCGTCAAGGCGTACAGCCGGGCGGAAGCGATGGAGCTATTCCGCGAGGCGGCGAGCGTGGCGCAGAAGCCCTTCATTTACCTGAGCGCCGGTGTGAGCGACGATGTCTTCCGCGAGACGCTGGAGCTGGCCGCAGAGGCAGGCACGCCATTTTCCGGCGTGTTGTGCGGTCGCGCCACCTGGCAGGACGGCATCCCTGTCTTTGCCACCGGCGGCTATGACGCATTAATCGACTGGCTGGAAGATCGCGGTGTGCAGAATATCACGGCGCTCAACCGGGTGCTGGCGAAAGGCGCCAAACCCTGGTGGGATTTTTACGGCGGCAAGGACAATCTGGAGATCGTCGGCTAGTGCACGTGGGCGCGAATGAGCCGCTGGTTGCGCGTTGCGTAATGAGACGGAACACGCAGCACGCAATACGAGTGGCATTCGTCTGTTCAGGCGCCTGTGTACTGGAAATTTATGATAATTTGTGGAAACGAGTTATTGGATGTTGGTGGCGCGTTTCTGACTGATACAGGCAGGACGCGCCCATCGATTCACACACAACAAGGAGCACACGAAATATGTCATATGCTTCTGTCAGTGAAGCTGTGTCGGCGGCCATGAATCCAGCCGCCGCCAGCCAGGATCGGGAAGACGCGATTGCCTATCTGGGCAGTCACCCCAGCGCCGAAGCGATCAACGCGCTGATTGAACTGTTGGAGACGGACGACGCCGGTGTGCGCTGGAAGGCGGCTGACGCGTTGGCAGGATTGGGCAAAGCTGCACTGAAGCCGCTGCTGCACGCACTGGTGGACAAGAGCGACAGCCGCTGGCTGCTCGAAGGCGCCACGCATGTTCTGCGTGACAACCGCGATCACAGTGTCGCGAAGATGACTGAGGGATTGCGTGCTGCGATGAAGGGCTCCGGCGCCGCCGTGGCGACTGTCACCGCCGCTGGTGAGTTGCTGGTCAAACTGGCAGAGGAGGGTGCGTGAACAAGGGTTTCATGAAATTGCGCGGCAAGATTGCCAGCGCCGGTCTAGTGATGGCATTGGTCGTAGCGCTGCTGGCGGTGGCAGCCTGTGGGTTGCCTGGCGCCGCCACGCCAGAGAGCGCCAGTGCGCCGCCCGCTGCAGATGCCCCGGCGGGCGACGCGCCGGCCACTGCTGCGCCGGTCGATGCTGCGGCAGTCGCCGCCCGGGATGGCATGTACGACTCGCCCCCGGAGATGACGATCGACCCGACAAAATACTACTACGCCACCATCAAGACTGAGCACGGCGACATCAAGCTACAGCTCTACGCAGATCGCGCGCCTCTGACAGTCAACAACTTCGTCTTCCTGGCGCGTGAGGGGTTCTACGACAACACCACCTTCCACCGGGTGCTGGCCGACTTCATGGCGCAGGCGGGCGACCCGACCGGCACCGGCATGGGCGGCCCTGGCTACACCTTTGCAGATGAGTTCTGGCCTGGCGCCACCTTCGACCGCCGCGGGCTGCTGGCGATGGCGAATGCCGGCCCCAGCACCAACGGCAGCCAGTTCTTCATCACCTTTGCGCCGACGCCCTGGCTCGATGGCAACCACACGATCTTTGGTGAAGTGATCGAGGGCGATGATGTGTTGAGCCAGATCACGCTGCGCGACCCCAGCGCAGGCGCCACCGAACCCGGCGACCTGATCCAGACGATCACCATCGAAGAGAGCGATGTCAGTCTCTTGCCGACGCCGACGCCGCTGCCGCCAACGCCGACCCCCTTCCCCCCGACCAGCCTGACTGGCGACCGTCCACTGACCGCGCTCACTGGCGAGGAGAAAGTCAACTACTTCAACACGGCGCCAGAGATGGTCATCGACACTGCGAAAACGTACACAGCGACCGTTGCAACCTCGCAAGGGGAGTTCACAATCGCCCTTTTCGACGACGACGCCCCAGTTGCCATCAACAACTTCGTCGTCCTCGCCAACCTGGGCTTCTACGACAACACCCCGGTCAATGATGTCAGCCCTGAGCAACTGGTTGTGATCGGTGCGCCAAACAATGACCCGACGATGGATGTTGGCTACACCATCAAGCCAGAGGTTGGCCTGCCAACGACGCCGATCACCGGGTCGGTGGCTTATCGCTCGCTGACGCAAGACGCCGACGGCAGCATCATCGCCAGCGGCAGCCAGTTGTTCCTGGCGCTCTCGCCGCCGCCGCCGGACGTCAACAGCGCATACAGCTTCTTTGGCCTGGTCGTCGATGGCGTCGATATCCTGTCCAGCCTGACGGTCAGCGATACAATCGAAACGGTCACCATTGTGGAGGAATGAATTCCTGCGAGATTGAGCCGTTGCGACTGAGCAATCAAGTTGCATTCTGGCATGATGTACACCCTCTTCCAGGGAAGCTCTAAAGCTCCCTGGAGGAGTGGTTGCTAACCTGGCGATCCACAGTCAATACTATCTTTCTATCTACACCTGACTATACCTGGCGCGCTTCACCCGGCGGGGAAAGGAGGAATTGTGCGCGGAGCGTTGAAATTTGCGCGTGGTGTTGATCGCGTTGCGGAGTTTCTCGGTCGAATCAGCATCTACCTGATTCTGGTGTTGGTGGCTGTCGGTTTCTACAATGTTGCTGTGCGCTATTTGGGCCGCTTCATCGGCCAAAATCTTTCGTCGACTCGCCTCCTTGAACTCCAGTGGTACATCTATTCTGTACTCTTTTTCTTGATCTTCGCCTACAACATGAAACATGATGTCAACGTGCGCGTTGATATCCTCTACGCTAAGTGGAGCGCCAAACGGCAGGCCTGGATCAATTTGCTGGGCACACTCTTGTTCGTTGCGCCCCTCGCCATCATTGGCATCTGGATGACGATCACGCCGGTGTTGCAGTCATGGGGGCAACTGCCCAATGGAACCTTTGGCCCGTGGGAGATGTCCCCCGACCCGGACGGGTTGCCGCGCGCGCCGATCAAGAGCTTCATCATCGTGGCGTTTGCCCTGCTGCTGCTTCAGGCAATTGCTCAGATCATCAAGTACGCGGCGATCATCACCGGACATCGCGAAGTGGCGACCGAAATGGCGGCGGAAGTCGTTGCCGTCGATATCGCCGAGTGAGGCGTCGCCATGAGCAGGCGCGCTACTCTCAACGTATCCAGGAGGCAGAACGATGGGGTATGAATGGCTGGCCGTCGCCATGTTCGTCGGCTTTTTCTTTATCATGATGAGCGGCTTTCCTGTCGCGTTCTCCTTTGCCGGCGCCGCAATCCTCTTTGGCGCCATCGGCCTGGCGGTGGGCGCCTTTGAGCCAAATTTGCTGCGCTTGCTGCCGAATCGCTGGTTTGGCACGATGTCAGATTTTACGTTGCTGGCGATTCCGTATTTCATCTTTCTGGGCGCCATCCTGGAAAAATCGGGATTGGCGGAAGCGCTGCTGGAAACGTTGGGCATCGTCTTTGGACCAGTGCGCGGCGGCATGGGGATTGCTGTGATCATTGTCGGCACGTTGCTGGCGGCGACCACCGGCGTCGTGGCGGCGACAGTGATCATGATGGGCATGATGTCGCTGCCAATCATGTTGCGCTACGGCTACGACAAGCGCCTGGCGGCCGGCGTGATCGTCGCGTCGGGGACGCTGGCGCAGTTGATTCCGCCCAGTCTGGTGCTGATCGTGCTGAGCCAACAGATCGGCGTCTCGGTGGGCGACCTGTTCATCGGTTCTTTCATTCCAGGCTTGATGCTGGCCGGCTCATTTCTGCTTTACGTGGTGATTCTGGCGTTGATACGCCCCAAAGTAGCGCCGGCGCTGCCGCCTGAAGTGCGCACCATCCATGGCGGCAAGCTCTTCGGGCGCGTGGTCACGGTTGTTATCCCGCCGATCGTGCTCATCTTTCTGGTCCTGGGCAGCATCTTTTTTGGGATCGCCACGCCAACCGAAGCAGGCGCGGTCGGCAGCGTGGGCGCCTGTGTGTTGGCTGCCCTCAACCGCAAACTGACATGGCGCAATCTGGTTGACGCCGCCACCTCCACCGCGCGCATCAGCGGCATGGTGATGCTGATCGTGATTGCGGCCAGTATGTTCACGGTGGTGTTCGATGGGCTGGGGGGCAAGAGCTTTTTCACCTCGCTGCTGACCAACGTGCCGGGCGGCGTGATCGGCTTCCTGATTGTCAGCAACATCGCAGTGTTCTTCCTGGGCATGTTTCTGGAGTTCATCGAGATCGCCTTCATCGTCATGCCTCTCTTCGTGCCGGCGGCGGCGGCGCTGGGCATCGATCTGGTTTGGTTCGGCGTCATCATGGCGGTGAATTTGCAGATCGCCTTCATTTCGCCGCCGGTTGGCTTCTCGCTGTTCTACCTGCAAAGCGTAGCGCCGCGCGAGGTGCCAACCAGCGAGATTCACCGCAGCGCCTTCCCCTTCATGGCGTTGCAGGTGGTTGTGCTGATTCTGGTGATCATCTTTCCGCAAACGGTGCGGTGGCTGATCGATCTGGCCGCCTGAGGCAAGTGCTCAGAGACCGGTGACTGCCTTGATTGCTTGCTGCATTCACTGCAGGCTGGCGCTGGACAAACCGAGGCAACCTGGAACTCGATAACACACAAAACCGCCCGGCGCAGCCACTGGTGCGCCGGGCGGTTTGTCGTTCAGCAGTCGTCGGTGAAGACGGCGATTAAGCCTGACTGTAAACGAAGGAAGTAAACGAGAACTCGTTGGTCTTGTTCCAGTTGTAGATCGTCTGGCGGAAGCCATTCCACTGTTCGTAGATGGCTTTGAAGTCAGCGTCTTTCGCCGACAATTCGTCCACCAGCTCAAGCCAGGCGGCGTAGGCTGCGTTCAGAATTTCGGGGCTGTATTCGCGCACCTGGGTGCCGCCCTCGATAAGGCGCCGCAACGCGGCATCGTTGGCGGCCTCGTAGCGCGAGAGCATGACCAGATTCGCCTGCGCCGCCGCCGTCGAGATCGCCACCTGATAGAGTTCGGGCAGCTTATTCCACTCGTCCAGGTTGACGTTGATCTCCAGCGACGAGCCTGGCTCCCACCAGCCTGGCCGGTAATAGAAATTGGCAACAGTGTTCAGGCCCAATTTCTCGTCGTCGTAGGGGCCGACCCACTCGGCGGCGTCGACGGCGCCCGTCTGCAGCGCCTGGAAGATTTCACCAGCAGGCAGCACCTGCACGTTAACGCCCAACTTCGCCATCACCTGGCCACCCAACCCGGCGATGCGCATTTTCAGCCCTTGCAGGTCGGCGACGGTGTTGATCTCCTTGCGGAACCAGCCGCCCATCTGCATGCCCGTATTGCCGGCGGCGAAGGGGATCACGTTGAACTTATCGGCGTAGAGTTGCTGCATCAACTCCATGCCACCGCCGCCATAGAGCCAGTCGTTCTGTTGCTGCGCCGTGAGGCCAAAGGGCAGCGTCGTGCCGAAGGCGGTGGCTGGCGTTTTGCCGATATAGTAGTAGGAGGCAGTGTGGCCGATGGGCACTGCGCCCTGCTGCACCACGTCGAGCACCTGGGTGCCGGGCGCCAGCTCACCCGCCGCGCGCGCCGTAATCTGGAGTTTGCCACCTGTCAGTGTCTTGACCGTTTCGGTGAAAAGTTGCGCCGCACCGAACAGGATGTCCACCGCTGGCGTCCAACTCGTCGCCATCTCCCACTTGAGTTCGGGCAGCGCCGTATCCTGGGCAACTGCCTGTTGCACCTCCTGGGCGGCGGGCGTCGCACTGAATGAGCAGCCTGCGGCCAGACCAATCACAGCGCCGCCAGCCGCCTTTGTGGCCACGCTCGTCAAGAACTCTCGACGATTCATGCAAAACCTCCTTTTAGGTTGTTGCGAATATGAAATGAATTGCATCGAACAGGGATAGCTTGTTGCGGAAACCTGACAAAATTCTAGCCAATCCATGTTTGGTTGTCAATCTTGCGAAAAGCTATAATAGTGTTCAGTGAACGCACCGATTACCCCGAAACGCCGGCGCTGTGACCGGCGTTGAGCCAGGAGCACCCATGCAGGCATTTGCACCGGAACAATTTTCTGCGCAGGCGGTTGTGGCCCTTCAGCAGGCTGGCGCCATCGCTGCACGCGCACGCGCCCTGTCGTTGTCTTCGCTTCACCTGCTCTATGGCGTCCTGACGCAGCAGGATGCTGACGCTGCTGGCGTCTTGCGCGGGCTTGGCTACGACACCGCCGCAATGCTGCGGGGAATCAAGGCGCAATTTAGCGACCGGCAGATGGTGCACTGGCGCAGCGGCGTCGATGACAAGGCGCAGGAGCGCATCGATCCCAACTTGCAGCAGGTATTGGTGGGAGCGTTGCAAGAGGCGCACGCAGCCGGGTGCACTTTTGCCAGCACGCGCGACTTGCTGGTCAGCACGCTGGTGCACCCCTCGCCAGAGATCGCCGAGTGGCAACAGACCTGGCGCATCGACGCCAACGCGGTGCGTCAGGCGCCCGTCAGCGTCTACGAGGTTGCCGCCACCGTCGCCGCCGAACGGCGCAGAATGGCCGACGAACAGGCGCGCGCAAAGCGTAAAGCCTGGGCGATCAGCCCAATCTTTCTGGGGCTGGTGGCAACGATGGTGGGGTTGGGCTACTACCTGTATCAGAGCACAGAACTCACGCTGGATCAAGGCATCGCGTTGCCGCAGATTGCGCTCTTCGTCTTTGTCACGGTGGGCTGGGTCGTGTCGTTGGCGCTGCATGAGTTCGGTCACGCGGCGATGGCTTACATCGGCGGCGACGACAGCGTGGCGGAACGCGGCTATCTGACGCTCAACCCGCTCAAATACACACATCCGCTGCTGAGCATTGTCATGCCGGTCATCTTTCTGTTGCTCGGCGGGATCGGGTTGCCGGGCGGCGCCGTCTACGTGAACATGGGCGCGCTCCGCAGCCGCTGGATGCAGAGCGTCGTGTCGGCGGCCGGCCCTGGCGCCAATGCGCTCTTTGCGGCGCTGCTGGCCCTGCCTTTTCTGCTCATCCAGGACAGCGATTTCTTTGTTGAGCATCTCCTCTTCTGGTCGGCGATTGCCTTGCTGATCTTTTTGCAGATCACAGCCATCCTCTTCAACCTGATTCCGATGCCGGGGTTGGATGGTTTTGGCATCCTGGCGCCCTGGCTGCCGGAGAGTGTGCACCGCATGCTGGCGCCGCTCTACTCGTTTGGCTTCATGTTGCTCATCTTCATGTTCTGGTACGTCGATGCCTTCAGCAGCTTTTTCTGGGCGCTGGTCTGGCTGCTGCTGTTGACGCTCAATGTCTGGCCGCAACTGGTCGAGATCGGGTTCTCGGTGTATCGGTTTTGGGGGTGATGCGTCAGGTGTTGTTGGCGCTGTGTGACGCCTGACGTGCCAAGGAGAATGTTGCAGATGCTGGAGACGGCTGCCCGCTTCGATAACCGCGTGACAAGTTATGTGTGCGGACGACCGCATTATCCAGCGGCGTTGCTTGCCTGTCTGGTCGCAGAATATGGCCTCGGCCCCAGGTCGGTGGTGGCTGACGTGGGCGCCGGCACCGGCCTGTTGACGCGCCTGCTGCTGATCGCCGGTTGCGCCGTCCATGCGGTCGAGCCAAACGAGCACATGCGCGCCGCCGCCGATGCGGTGCTGGGCGGGCGCCCTGGCTACACCAGTCGGCTGGGCAGCGCCGAAGCGACGACTCTGCCCGACCACAGCGTCGATTTTGTTGTTGCCGGGCAAGCCTTTCACTGGTTCGACCCGATGGCGGCGCAAGCCGAATTTCGGCGGATTCTGCGCCCCGGCGGCTGGGTGGCGCTGGTCTGGAATGTGCGGCGTGAGGCGGGGACGCCTTTCCTCACTGGCTACCAGGCGTTGATCGAACAATTTGGCATCGACTACGCCCAGGTCGATCATACACACGTGGTTGATGCCGCCCGGTTGACCGCATTTTTCGGTGGCGCCAGGTGCGTGAAGCACACCTTTGTCAATCGCCAACCGCTCGACCTGACGGGCGTCATTGACCGCATCGCCTCGACATCGTACATGCCGGCGCCCGATCACCCCACCTACCCGGCGCTGCTGACAGCGATTCACGCGTTGCTCGCTGCAACGGCGCAGCAAGGCCGCGTGGTCATGGAGTACGCTACCAATCTGTACATAGGACAGCTGTGAAGTGAGTCCTGAATCGGGGGCAGGCTTGCTGTTGTGGTCGCACAATTGCGGCATACTGTTATCTGGTGCATAGGTGTCTGATACATAGGGTCGCAAATGAGCTGCGCGTTGTGTGTCGCGTGCTGCGTGTTGCGTGCTGCGTGTTGCGTGTTGCGTGTTGCGTGTTGCGTAACGAGACGGAACACGCTTCACGTAACACGCAATCAGCGGCTTATTTGCGCCCAAGTGCACCAGGTTGGCTACTCATGATCGCTGCCAGTCACGAGTCATCAGTCACTCGTGACGCATGAGTTGTCAACCTGGTGAGCAGTAAAGTCCGTGTGCATCAGACGGATCGGTTCCGAAGTTTTTACGTGATTTCACGGAAAGGGATTTTCCAATGGCGAAAAACAAATCCACCAAAGCAGTGCATTTTGCGACGCGCATCGACCTGGACAAGGAGGTGCGGACGGCAATGATCGATCTGCTCAATGCCCGGCTGGCGGATGTGGCCGACCTCCACAGCCAGACCAAGCAGGCGCACTGGAATGTCAAAGGCCCGCAGTTTATGATGCTGCACGAGCTTTTTGACGACTTTGCGGCGGAGTTGCTGGAGTACGCCGACACCATCGCCGAGCGCGTGACCGCCCTGGGCGGCGCAGCGCTGGGCACTGTGCGCATGGCGGCAGCCACCTCCAGCCTCGACGAGTTCCCCGCGGACGCTTTCGATGGCATGGCCGTGGTTGTCGCCCTGGCCGACCGTTACGCGGCGTTGGGTGCGTCCGTGCGCGCTGCTATCGCTACGGCGGACGAAGCCGGCGACGCCGACACCGCCGATCTCTTCACCGGCGTCTCACGCGGTCTCGACAAATCGCTGTGGTTCCTGGAAGCGCATTTGCAGGGCAAATAAGCAAGGCGTCTTGTGCGCTTGGCGCTCTACTCACTTCGGCGTACAATTTATTCACGCGGGCGCTGGTCGTGGTCGGCCGCGCCCCTCTTTTTTGGAGGATGGTTCGAGAAGTTGCCAACCTTGAACCCCCTCTTCGCATCGGGCAAACTCTAGAAAGGAATTCAGCATGTACAAAATCGTATTGCTCCGCCATGGCGAGAGCACCTGGAACAAAGAAAATCGTTTCACGGGGTGGACCGACGTCGATCTCTCTGAAAAGGGACGTGATGAGGCCAGACGCGCTGGCGAGGTGTTGCGCGCTGAGGGGTGGACCTTCGACGTGGCGTTCACCTCGGTGCTCAAGCGCGCGATCCGCACGCTCTGGTTTGTCCTGGACGAGCTTGACCTGATGTGGATTCCCACCACGAAGGCGTGGCAGCTCAACGAACGGCACTATGGCGCGTTGCAGGGGCTGAACAAGGCGGAGACCGCAGCCAAATTTGGCGAGGAACAGGTGTTGATCTGGCGCCGCAGTTACGACACACCTCCGCCTGCGCTGACAGCAGATGACGAGCGCTATCCCGGTCGCGACCCGCGCTACGTCGGCCTGAGCAAGGACGAACTGCCGCTCACCGAGTCGCTCAAAGAGACGGTGGCGCGCGTCATTCCATATTGGAGCCGTGAAATTGCACCTGTGGTGAAGGCGGGCAAGAGAGTGATCATTGCCGCGCATGGCAACAGTCTGCGTGCGCTGGTGAAATACCTGGACGATATGAGTGAAGAGGCGATCATCAAGCTCAATATCCCCACGGGTGTGCCGCTCGTCTATGAGCTGGATGAAAACCTGAAGCCGATCAAGAGCTACTACCTTGGCGACCCGGAAGAGATCGCCCGGGCGGCGGCGGCGGTGGCTGCGCAAGGCAAGGCGAAATAATTCGGGCGCGTGTGCAGGTGTTGACGCTGCGCTGGCGCCAGCGCAGCGTCAACACCTGCACACGCTGTCACGACGACCCGCCGCCAGCAGTGGCGCAGACGGCGCCGGTTGCGGTGTGAGCAGGTAAGCAGCCAGCCACCCCTACAGCGCTCAAGCAAGGAGGATGCACCATGACGGACTTGATCCGCTGCGAGTGGGCGGGGAGTGATCCGCTCTACGTTGACTATCATGACACGGAATGGGGCGTCCCCGTGCACGACGACCGCCGTCTGTTCGAGATGCTCTGCCTGGAGGGGGCGCAAGCCGGGCTGGCCTGGATCACGATTCTGCGCAAACGGCAGAACTACCGTGCAGCGTTTGACCAGTTCGACCCGACGATTGTGGCGGGCTACGGCGACGACAAGATCGCGACGCTGTTGGCTGACCCTGGCATTGTGCGCAACCGGCTCAAGGTCAATGCTTTCGTCCGCAATGCCCGCGCGTTTCTCGCTGTGCAGGCGGAGTTCGGCAGCTTCGCCGCCTACATCTGGCGCTTTGTTGGCGGTGCGCCCATTGTCAATCAGTGGCGCAGTCTGCGCGAGATACCGGCGCAGACGCCAGAAGCCGCCGCGATGAGCAAGGATCTCAAGCGCCGCGGCTTCACTTTTGTGGGGCCGACGATCTGTTACGCTTTCATGCAGGCATGTGGTCTGGTCAACGACCATGTCATCGACTGTTTCTGCTACGCCCGCCAGTAACCAGCGCGACAAGCTATCTCCAACGGCGCCAGCCACAGCATAGCAGGTGCAGCGTTGCGCCTGCGCAGATATGATCTGCTCAGCGGGTGTCGCCTTCACCGCCAATCTGGCCGCGTTCCAGGCGGTCGAAGAGCTTGGTCAGGTTTGCGCTGGCGACCTCATCCAGCCCGACGCCGATCTCGGTGGCGATCTGCGCCAGATACCAGAGCACATCGCCCAGCTCCTGTTTGAGCGCCTCCCGATCTGCTTCGGAAATGACGCCCTGCTTGTCCCGAAAAATCTTCTTCACCTTGCCGGCCACTTCGCCGGCTTCATTGACCAGCCCCAACGTCGGATAGACGATGGCGTGGTCGGTGTGGATCAGGCTCCACGTCTTGCGCGATTCGCGCTGATACTCCTTGAACGCTTCGACTTGCATCGCCTGCTTGTCCCTCTACTGTTTCTTCACGGTTGCCGCCAGCCGTTTATTGTGCGCTGGTGCGTCTATTATCACACAACGCCCAGGGAAGCACCCGTCTCGAGGGCTACCTGGGCGTCATTCGAGTTGTGGGCATCCAGCGCAGGTCATCGCCTCCGGCGTGACATCGGCTGCCCCGTCACGCCGGAGGCGATGACCTACGGCAACGACTTTGCCTCCAACGTGACATGGGGGTGCGTCACGCCGGAGGCGATAACCTACGACTGTGAAGGCAACGGCGCAATAATGCGGAGGCGATGACCTGCGACGGTTGGCTCCCAGCTTGCATCATCCGTTGGCGCGGGCAGTGGTGTTGCGTCCCAGATCAGGGTGCGCAACGCCACGGCGTGTAGTTGTCGGCGAAGGCGCGCACACGGAACTCTGGCTCGCCGCGCAGGAAGTCGCCCGTGGATTGCACCACGCGGTTGTCGACCCACTGCTCCACTTTGTACGGTTCACCGGCGCCGCCAAAGCGGTTCACGTCCACTGGCAACCCATCGATTTTGAGAAAGCCGGTCGGGTTGATCGACCCGATGCCGCGGCCAATCGCAACCCATTGGTTGGCGTTATTGAGCCGGTAGAGCTTGATCCAGGCGTAGTTCTGCGGCTGCGGCGGCACACAGGTGATGATGTTGCCGATGGCGCCGCCCGCCTCCTTGCGCACCTCGATACGTAGACGGGCAAATGCAGCGCCTTCGGCTTCGAAATACTCCATGCGGATACGATAGTCGCCGCCGTCGAGCGAGGTCTCGTACGTGTGCTGTGTGCGCGCCTGCACTCGCCACTTGTCGATGACCAGCCGGTCGTTGATGAAGAGACGCACGCCGTCATCGGTCTCAACCGTGAAGCGGTAGCGTCCCTTGTCGAGGCGCAGCGTGTTCGTCCAGCGCACCGAGAAGTTGTCGGCGGGTACGCTGGGGTCTGGTGAGCCATTGCCCCAGTTGAAGTCGATGTTGCGATCCTGCCGCACCAGCGCCGGACTGCCGTTGAGGTCCCGGTTGGCGAAATATTCGCCCGTGTAGGATCGCGTCGGTGTGACCTGGCTCCACTCCGGCGCGGGTGCGACCCCGCCGCCGCCCCCGCCGCCTGCGCCGATCGGTTCCCACGTCAGCCGCACCTGCGCGTTGCCGGTGAATTCGACGTACTCCAGGCGCACCGGAATTGTCCCGCCGGGCAGGTTGATTTCCGCGGTAAACTCGGTGGGCGCCTGCTGACGCCACTGGTTGATCAGCAGTTGATTGTTGACATAGAGGCGTGCACCGTCATCGACCAGCACGCGGAAGCGGTAGGCGCCAGCGCCAAAATTGATTGCCCGGTTCCAGCGCGCCGAGAAGAAGTCGGGATTGACCACGCCGGGCGCTGGTGAGCCTGCGCCCCAGTTGTAGTCGATGGCGCCGCCCTCTCCGCGCACGAGCACCGGTGCGTTCGTCAGATCGGGGTTGTTGAAGTATTCCGCCGTCCAGACCTCACCGGCGGGCGGCGGGGCGGGCGTCGGCGGCGTCACGCCGCCAGTGGGGAACCATGTCAACGCAACGCGGGCTTCGCCCGCATCCTCGAAATATTCGATGCGCAAGGGTGCATTGCCGCCCAGGGCAATGTCGCCTGATTCGAACGTGGCGACGCCCTGCACGCGCCAGGCGTCAATCACAAGCTGGTCGTTGACGAAAACGCGCGCGCCATCGTCCACCGTCACGCGGAAGCGATAGAGACCACTGGGGAAGTTGACAGTGTTCGTCCAGCGCACCGAGAAGTTGTCGGCGTTGATCAGGCCGGCGGCGGGCGAGCCAAAACCCCAGTTGAAATCGACTTGAGCGTCGCCGCGCACGAGCGCGGGCGCGCCGAGCAGGTCGCGGTTGTTGTAGTATTCGCCGCGCCACTGGCCGCTGCTCACCGGCTGGTTGAGTGCAGGCGGTGGCGGTGGGGTGGGCGCTGACAGGGTGGGAACCGGCGGCGCAGTCGGCTGCTGCGGCGCGCCCGCTATGGTTGACCAGCCAAAGCGCACGCTGGCAGCCCCGCGGCGTTCGTAATACTCGATGCGCACTTCGTGGCTGCCAGCGCCCAACGTGCGCGTCGCCGCAAACGTGCGCGTGGCGCCATGATCGTACCAGGCGTTGATGACGAGCTGATCATCGATGAAGAGGCGGGCGCCGTCGTCACTGTTCAGGGTGAAGCGGTAACTGCCAGGTTGCGCGACCTCCAGCGTACGCGTCCAGCGCGCTGCAAAGTTGTCGATCGCAATCTCCGGCGCGGGTGAGCCGAAACCCCAGTTGAAGTTGACATCGGCGTCGACGCGCGTTAACACGGGTGCGCCGCTGAGTGTGATGTTGTTCCAATAGCTTGCTTGCCAGCCAACGCCGGTGAAGGCTGCGCCTGGCGTCTGTGCATGCATCACGCCTGGCGTCAGGGTGGCCAGCAGTATGGTCACGATCAGCCATGTGCGGGTGAGATGGAAGGAGTAGGGTTTGGTTTGCATAAATCGAACCTCGTAGACGCAACAGATATTGGACGACGTGTTCCTACCTCGATGTACGCCAGATCGTCAGCAAAAGTTCCCAATAGCAGAAAGCTCAGTCCGCCGCTAACCAAAGCGAACTGAGCTTCCGCCGGGAATGAGGTGAGGCTCCCGTAGAGGTAATGTGGAGAAGAAGAATGACGGTCACGAACTTTGGCTCCCCATTCAAATTTCGTGCCAATGTCACTATAGTCTGTCCATGTTATCGGTGCACTAACAGCGCGTTAATATTGTGCAGCAATGGTTTGCGTCTGGCGACGGCGTGCGGTACAGTTGCGTCATCCAGCAGATCCACCCAGCCAGCGCCCTGGCGCCAATCACATTGATGGAGCGATCGATGAACACAGATCACTACCGGGTCGCCCCGCACGCCAAGATCGATTTGTCGGCTTGGGACCCCGACGACAAACATCTCTTCGATGGCGGCAAAAAGGAAGGTGAGGCTGCGTTGCCAGCCCTGAATCGAAGGCTCGAAGCGCTGCAAGAATTGCTCTATGCCGAGGGCAAGCACAAGCTGTTGATCGTGCTCCAGGGCATGGACACTTCCGGCAAGGATGGCACGATCCGCCATGTCTTCGAGGGCGTCAACCCGCAGGGGGTGCGCGTCGCCAGCTTCAAGGCGCCTACACCGCTCGAACTGGCGCACGACTACCTCTGGCGCATTCACCAACAGACGCCAGCGCGTGGGGAAATTGTCATCTTTAATCGTAGCCATTACGAAGATGTGCTGGTCGTGCGCGTGCACAATCTGGCGCCGCCGGAGGTGTGGCGGCGTCGCTACGATCAGATCAACGCCTTCGAACAGCAACTGGCGGAGGAGGGAGTGACGATCCTCAAGTTCTTTCTCCACATCAGCAAGGAAGAGCAGAAACAACGATTGCAAGAGCGGCTGGACAAGCCAGAGAAACGCTGGAAGTTTTCGACCGGCGATCTGGCGGAGCGCAAGCTGTGGGACGAGTACATGGCGGCTTACACGGCTGTATTGGAGCGCACCAGCACCGCACATGCGCCCTGGTACATCGTCCCTGCCAACCGCAAATGGTATCGCAACCTGGTGATCTCGCACGTGATCATCCAGACGCTGGAGGGGTTGAACATGCGCTACCCGGAGCCGGAGTTGGATCTCGATCAGATCGTGATCGAATAGAATCGCTCCGAAACGCCTTGTTAGCGGTGCATCGCAGCATCGAAGCGGCGCACAAGCCAGGCCAATAACAACGCCTGGTAGATCAACCCGCCAGCGAGCGTCCACCACCAGCCTGGCGCCGCGGCTTGTAGACGCCACAGCGTCTGTGCCAGCCACCAAGTCGGCGCCAGCATGAAGGGAAACTGCCACAGCGCCGGCAAGAAGTAGGCCACCAGCGGCGGTGTAAGCACGACGCCGGCTGCTTTCATGAGGGCCAATCCTTGCACTTTGTTCTGTGCCAGCGCCGCCAACGCCAGCGCCGCCAGCGGCGCCATCGGTGCGGCGCTCAACGCCAGTAGCGGATAGGCCCACCATGCCAGCGCAAACAGCCCCGTGATCGGCATCACCAGCAGCGTCGTTAGCGTCGCCAACAGTGCTGGCGCCAGCAACCGATAGGTCAGATAACTGCGCAGCGACAGCGGTGTCACCTGGAGCGCTGTCAACGTCTGCTCGTCACGCTGGTCGAGCAACAAAAAACCGATCACGGCGCCCCAGAAATAGGGCACGATCAGCAGCACCATGTAGCCCATCAGCGGCGCAAAGTAGGCCGCCATGTCGATGCCCGTCCACGCTGCCGCCTGCGCCAGCAATGGCGGCAGCATCCAACGGATCGCCAGCGCCATCACAAAAGGCGCCACCAGCATCCACCGCAGCATGGAGTCCCGTGCAATGCTATGTCCATCGATCGGACCAAGCGCACGCAGCGCCCCCAGTCGCCGCACCAGGCGACCGTTGATGTCGAGACGTAAACTCCAACCGGTCTTACCTGGGCGGGGGCGCGCCATCGTGATCGGCGTCCGTTCGACGACGAAACGCCGAAACGCCCGGCTTGCCCACCACGCAAAAATTCCCACCCATGCCACACTCATCATCAGGCCGTAGATAAGCTGGGCGCCGGGTGTCGGTGTGATCGCCCCTTGCAGTAGCGCCAGGATCGGCTGCAAGGGATGTAGCAACATGAGGGCGTCAAGCAAGGGAGCGCGACCGAGGCCAAAGTAGGTAAGCAGGGGCAAAGCAAGCAGCAGTAGATAGACGAGTGAGGGAAGAATGAATGTGTTAATGGCATCATAACGCGCTACGGCCACAAAGCCTGCCAGTGCAAAGATCGCCGTTCCTAACACAATGCCAGCGCTCAAGAGCAGAAGCTGCACATTCGGACCAACGACAGTCAGCGTGATCAGTCCATTCTCGACGAGAGAGAGCAACGCCAGTGTGCTAACCTTTGCCAACAGGTACTCGCCACTGCGCAAAGGTGACACGATCTGCGCCTCCAGCGACGCCTCGCCTTTTTCTAGCAACACCAACCCTGCCATGAAATAGAAGCCGTTGACCATCAAGTTGTTGATGAGCATCACCGGCAGCAGCCACGCCAGATTGGTGGTCGGCAGTAGCCGTAGCATGACGATTGTGAGTATTGCGACGGCCGCCGCCGCCCAGTAGAAGCCGTTGCGCGCCTGCAGTCGCAAGTCGACCAGGCATGTTGCCCTGATGCGTGCGTTCATAGCATCCTGCCTGTGACCTGCACAAAGACATCTTCGAGCGTCGCTTCCTGGGTGTGAATCGTTTCCAGGCGTCCTTGCTGCAGCAGCGCCAGGAATTCGGCGTTTGTGCTCAGCTCCGTCAAGGGGAACTCGCGGCGCGTGACGCCATCTCCATTGCTTTCTACATCGATGCATACCGTAGGCCGACCGTAACGCAGTTTGAGCTGGCGCGGCGCATCCATCAGCCGGATTTCCCCATCCACCAGAAAGGCAACGCGGTCGCACAATTCGTCGGCCACGGTCATGTTGTGCGTGGTCAGAAAGATGGTCTTGCCCGCCTGCTGCTGCGCCTTGATCAATGCCTTTACCATGCGCGCGTTGACAGGATCAAGCCCTGACGTCGGCTCATCCATGAAGAGCAGGTCAGGATCATGCAGCAACGCGCGCGCAATGCCAAGCCGGCTCTTCATCCCCTTGGAAAAATGCGCCACCTGCAGATCGGCGCTCTCGCCCAAGCCCACCATCTCCAGCAGGGTGCGCGGCGTCGCGCCTTGGCGCTGGTAAAGCGCGCCAAAGTAAGTCAGGTTTTCCAGCGCAGTGAGCCTGGTGAAGTAGTTGGGCAGTTCGAAGGTGACGCCGACGTGCTGATAATAGCCGACGCCCCACGTACTCAGGTTTCGCCCCATCACGGTGACGCGCCCCTGATAGCCGCGTAGCAACCCGATGAGAATGCGCTGCGTCGTCGATTTGCCTGCGCCGCTTGGTCCCAGAAAGCCGAATACTTCACCGGCTGCCACGGAGAAGGTCAGATTCCGGATTGCAGGCTGTGTAGCCCCAGTGTAGGTAAAGGTCAGTTGTTCAACTTCGATCATTACGTCACTCTCATTTTCATGGCGCGTCCGGCGCCAGGAGGCGCTGCATACCATGCATGACGCCCCGCACGATTGCCAATAGTTCTTCCCTGGACAGCGTCTCCCATTGGGTCAACAACCAGCGATCGCTGGCATCGTCTACACCGGTGAACAGCGCAACCAGCAATTCCGCTGGCAGATCGGTGCGCACAACGCCCAGTTGCTGCCCGCGCCGAATCAACTTGACGACGCTCTGCTGCACTGCGCCTAGCGCCGCCATTAAGCCAGGATTCTGCCCCAGCTCGCCAGGTGATAGACGTCCCGCTGCTTTGACCGCACCAAACGCCCACGGCTGTGCGTGGAAGTGCTCAAATTGCGCCACATAGAGCGCTGTCAATCTGGGCCAGAAGTCGTCAGCTTGTAACGTCTCTACAAGCGCATCGAAGTCGCCGACCAGCGCACCAGCGTAATGCGTCACCGTGGTCACAAACAGATCGGCTTTGTCGTCGAAGTAGTAGTAGGCGGCGCCTTTGCTAAGTCCTGCCGCTTCCAGAATCTGGTTCATGGAAGCATTGTCGTAGCCGTGTTGTGCAAACGCACGCGCCGCAGTCTCCAGGATCGCGTTGCGTTTGGACGGTGGTAGTTTGGCGAAACGTGGACGAGGCATAGCTACTTTCGTTGTGTGGATGTTAAGTTTAGACCATATAGTTAAACCAATATGTTAGACCGTACAGTTTAATACTGCCAGAGAACAGCGGCGCTGTCAAGCTCACTCCAGGTCTGTTTACGCTTGAAGCAGTGGTCGCTCCAGTGAATCGATCCTGCAACCGATCACCACAGTTCACCTTTGCTTGCCAGGTAAACAGGTCATGCGTCGCCAGCCACTCGCGACTGGTGACGCATGACCCGTGAAGGGTAGCGACATGAACAGCCAATCTGAAAATGGGTAAGTGGACTGACCATGCGGCGCGGCTGGTCAGCTTGAACCGACTTTAGCCCTTTGCCTCGATTTCAATCGCAGGCTGCGCTGGCGCGGAAGTTTTGTCGCCGTTCACTTTGTTGCTAGAATGGGGTAGATTCGCCGGACGCCACCATTGGACGCAACTGCATGTCCTTCAATCGCTCATCTTATCCGCCGCCAAACCGTCAACGTGCCTCGCAGGTGCTCACGATCAGCATCCTCGTCGCTTTTTTCGTGTTGATCGGCTTGAGCTGGCTGTGGTTTGCAGCGCAGAGCGGGCTGCTGCTGGCGTCGACGCCGACGCCGACAGCCACGCCCCTGGCCGCAACGCGCACCCCAACGCCCGATGTGCGCGCCACCAATGTGGCTGCGGATATGCTGACGCAGATTGCCTTTGCCGGCACGGCGCTGGCGCAGCTCACGGCGCAGATCGCCCCAGTTGCCGCCCCAGATGCAACGCAGCCGCTTGCGCCCGGCGCAACGCAGCAGCTCGTGCAGCTCCCGCTGGTGTCGGCAGCGGAGCCACCCACGCCAGCGCCCGGCCAACAACCAGACTCGCCGCTGGCGCCAGATTCGCCGCTGTTGCCAGACGCTGCGCTGACGGCGACGGCGCTCTACTTTCCCAACATCAATCAGCCCAATCCAGAGCCGCCGACGGCAACCCCAACGCCTTTTGCGCCGTTGCCAGAGCCGCCCACGAACACCCCCATGGTCGTTGCCCCGCCCACCGACACGCCAACGCCTTTTGCGCCGCCCACCCCCACACCGACAATAGCGTTCATACAGGTGGCTGAGCTTTCCGCGCTCACACGCGGCAACGCCAACACAACCGTTTACGTCGGGCCCAGCACCTTCTATACGCCAACCACCAATCTCCTGCCGCCTTCTGTCCAGGTGCGGCTGCGCGGGCGCACGCCGAGCGGCGATTGGCTGTTCGCCTGCTGTCTGAGCGAGAACCAGGTCTTTTGGGTGCGACCGGCGTACGTGACCATCACCGGCAATCCGACGCCGGTCGGTTTTCCCAGCGATGCCAACATCGGCAGCCCGCAGTGGGACCCCAACAACCCCAAATGGCTGCCGATCGTGCAGATCGATCCTGTGTTGACGCCGCGTCCGCAGGCATCGGCGGTTCCCCCCGGCGACTTTCCGTTGCCGCGCTATGATCGCGCCAACACGGGGCGTGTGCCGATGTTGCCCCAATCACAATTGATGAATGGCTGGGGCGGCGGTGCGTTGGCCAGTCAACCATTTCGCTCAGCGGTGGCTGTATCGGGGGCGAACGTGCTGGCGATCAGTCAGGATAATCAGCTCTACAGCCACAATCGCGACAGCAGCTCACAACGTTGGCGCTACGATCTCGGCGGCAGCGGCGACTTGATGCCAACAGTCAACGATGGCCTGATCTATGCGCCCTTTGGCGGCAGCCGATTGCGCGTGGTGCAAGACGCCGGCAACAGCGCCAACTTTGTGGCCGATGTTCAATTGCCAGGCAACGCCACAACAGCGGCGACATTCTTCAACGATGTCGTCTTCATCGGGATCGGTGAAGGCGACGGTGCGCGCTTGATGGCAATGAAACGCGACAACTACCAGGATCAACGCTTCTTTGAGGATCCCCAGGCCAGGATTTTGCAGCCAGCGATTGGCGGGGAAACGATCTACGTGGCTGGCGGTCGTCTGTGGGCGGTGGATGCCAACTTCTGGCAAGGCGTCGAGGTCATCTGGCAGAGCCCGGTTGTCAACGACGTGACGACGCCGCCAGTCTACGCCTACCCGGGCGTGCTGCGCACGGCTGAGTTGTATGTGGCGGACGCGTCCACTAATGTCTATGCGCTGGATGCCAACACCGGCGCCGAGGTGTGGCGTCATACAGTCGGCGTCCAGGTCAATGCGTTGGCGGTGAATGACGCTAACCTCTTTGCCGCTGGCAATGGTCTGCTGCGCGCCATCTCGCGCCAGACCGGTCAGCCGGTCTGGACGGCGCAAACTGGCGGTGCACTGAGTGGCGGCCCCTTCGTGACGGGCGCCCGCGTCCTGGTGGTGACCCAGAGTGGCGCCGTGATCGTCTACGATGCGGCGACGGGCAATGTTGTGGCTGTCAGCTCCCTGCCCGGCGCTCTCAACGCTGCTCCTGCACTTAGCCAGGAGTGGCTATTTGCTCCATCAGCGAATGCCATCCTCGGTTTCCGGGGGACGCCGTGACCGAGAAGACAGTTGCCGCCGCCGCACTGCGCCGGCCGGGGTGGGATGTTTTTCTGCTGGCGGTGCTGCTCTTTGCCGTGTTGCAGATCGTCGGTCTGGCAGAGCAAGCGGCGCTTCCCAACCGCCTGCAAGATGTGCTGCATCATCCCGTGCTCGGTGCGCTGCTGCCGCCGGCTGGTTATGCAGCGATGGGAGAGGTGGGCCCGCGTCCCGGCGAACCGATTGGGTTGCTCCTGAACGCGCTGGCGCTGGGGGGGGTGCTCGTGTATGCCTTGCTCGACCTGGCACTGCAGGAGCCGCACCGCACACGCTGGAAAGCTGGCCTGCTGGCGTTCATCATCGTGGCGGCGGTCGTGGCGCCAACAACCAAGCTGATTTTGCTGCGCGCAGCGAACGGCCCAGCCAGCTACACCCACGATGGCGGCGTGATTCAGACTGAGGCGACGATCCGCTTCTTGCTGGAAGGCAAAAATCCCTACGTCGAGGACTACGTCGCCACGCCGATGGCGGAGTGGGGCTTCAGCCAATACCGCACAGCGCTCTATCATTATCCCTACCTGCCGTGGACATTTGTCTTCAGCGCGCCCTTTTTCGTGGCGGGGCAGGCCATCGGCTTCTACGATCAGCGCGTCATCTACTTGTTGCTCTACGGGCTGGCGATCGTGTTGGCGGCGCGGCTGGCGACTGGAGCCACCGCCAGGCTGGCGTTGGCAGCGACGTTGGCGCTCAACCCGATCATGGCGCTCGATGTGATCTTTGGGCAGAACGATGTGTTCGTGCTGGCGTGGATCGTCTTTGCCCTGGCTGCATGGCAGGTGAGTCGCCAGTGCGCCCGCCGCGGACAAAACGGCCGGCGGTGGATGGCGCTCTCAGCGCTCTGCTTTGGTCTCGCCTGCGCCGCCAAGCCGACGGCATGGTTTTTTGCCCCCTTCTATGGCCTGCTGCTGGTGCAGGGAGACGCGCGCCTGGCGCAAGCGGGCTGGCGCGGCCTCTGGCAGGTCGCGCCGGACATGTTTAAGCGCGCCTTGCCCGCCATCGGCGTCTTTGCGCTGCTGTTGTTGCCCTACATACTCTGGGATGGATACGCACTCTATGATGATGTCTGGCGCTGGAGCAGCGGGCAAGGCCCCACCGGCTATCAAATTTGGGGATGGGGCGCCAGCAATTTCGTGCTTGGGTTGGGGTTGGTCGCTAACCGGTTTGCGCAGTGGCCGTTTTGGGTTGTCCAACTCCTCACGGCGGGGCCAGTGTTGGTCTGGTTTGTCATGCGCCAGCTGCACGACAATCGCCTGACAACGGCTGCCTGGCATTACGCCCTCTTTTTGCTGGTCTTTTTCTATACCAGCCGCTTTCTCAACGAGAACTATCTGGGCTACATCCTGGCGTTTCTAGCGCTCGGCGCATTGGCTGGCGACGCGGACTGGCGCCAGGCGGATTGACGCCAAAAAGAACAGGCGAGGGATTGCCCTCGCCTGCTTGCGTTGCGTCCCATCTGGCAATGATTATGCCTCTTCGGGCACCCGCGCCGCTTCCAACGCCGTGATGACATCCTCCTGGGTGAGAAACTGGTAGGCAGCTTCGAAGGCGTCCAGATGCCGATCGACCGATTCTTCGCTCTCTTTGGCCGCAATCGTGACGAGTACGCTGAGCGCCGCCACCAACGCCACAATGCTGGGCAGTGGGCCGATTGCTTCGGTCGGGGCATAGATGATCAGGTCGGACATGCGGTTCGCCGGGCTGGCGAGCGAGCCGATGACGCCGAGCGTTTTGGCGCCCCGCGCCCGCGCAAACTCCATGGCGCGGGCCACGTCGCGTCCATAGGCTGTTGCGCTGACGCCGATGACCAGGACGTGGCTGTCCAGCGTCATCAACGTGGCGGCTTTTTTGACTGCGTCATTAGGTAGATAGTCGGCCTGAACCCCGCGATGGCGAAACTGTTGGGCAATCATTTCCGCTGCGGTTTCGGCGTACCCCTCGCCCACGACAACAATCCGCTCGACGCTCTCAAAGAGCCGGGCAACCGCGTTGAGATGATCGGGTGGATTTTGGACGAGCATCTGTTGCAGGTTTTGGCGTTCCTGCTCAATCCGGTTCTTGAAGACGCCAGCCGGATCATCTGGCGCAAGCGGCTTAGGTTCGTAAGCCGCGTAGATCTCAGATTTGACCTGCTCCCGAACATCCTGGAGCAAATCTGGATAACCGTTGTAACCGAGTCGCTGCGAGAAACGTACTACTGTCGTGGTGTCGACGCCCACAGCAAAAGCAAGCTGTGCGGCCGTCATAAACGCAACGTCGTAGTAGTTGCTCATGATATAATCCGCGACTTTTCGGTAACTACGGCTCAAGTGGTCGTAGTACTCACGGATCTTTTCCCTATACATCTGGCCCCCCTAGAATGTATGAGTGATGAGCAAAGTCTGTTGTTTATCGGATCATGCGCGTTTCCCTGGTAGATTGCAGGAGTAGCCGAGTGCAAAATGCTGAAACTTCCACCTGCAAAGTATAGACTGGACAAATGTTTTTGTCAATCACCAAATCAAAAAGGCCATATAAATGAAACATAGATTGACGACAAACGTTGCATTTTGGGGGCAAAGTTCGCGATAAATAAATCATGGGACTGCATTGCGAGTTGCGGACGAAGTGTGTGGGCCTGAAAAGCCGGGCAAGATTGGCGACGCAGCGACAACCATGCTATGATGCGCGCATGACAAGCGAAGTCAATCTGCCGGTGTGGCTGCGGGGCGACATCCGAACGTATGGCATCCTGGCCTGGTTGCTGGTCAGCCTGCTGTGGCTGGGCGGCTGCACGCAGGGCGCCGCTGTGGTCGCCGCTGAGCTGACGCCGACAACGCCGCCGAAGCGTGCAACGCCCGCACTGACCATGACCGCTACAGCGACTGCCACGCTCTCCCCCACTGCCACGCTCTCCCCCACTGCCACAGCGACGCCGATTTCGCTTGCTGCGCTCCTGCCCACGCCCACGCCAACCGCCACACCATGGCCCACCTACGCGCCGACGCCCGACGGTGTGGCGCGCACAGTACGCGTGCCGATTCTCATGTATCACTACCTGAGCACGCCGCCCGCCGATGCTGACATCTATCGGCGCGACCTTTCTGTGGCGCCAGAGTTGTTCGCCGCTCAGCTCGACCGCCTGTTGGCGGAAGGCTACACTGCCGTGAGCCTTTACACCGTGATCGATGCGCTGCAGCGCGGGGCGCCGCTTCCTGACAAGCCGGTCGTGATCACCTTCGACGACGGCTATCGCGACAACTATGAAAACGCGTTCCCATTGCTGCGCGCGCGCAGCATGCCTGCCACCATTTTCGTTGTAACCGACTTCATCGACGAGCAGCGTCCAGAGTATCTGACCTGGGACATGGCGCGCGAGATGCTCCAGGCGGGGATTTCCATTGAGTCACATGGGCGCAACCATTTCAGCCTGGCTGGACGCGACGACGATTATCTGGTGTGGCAGGCGTTGGGCAGCCTGGAGACGATCGAGTACGAACTGGGCGTCCGTCCCCGTTTCGTTTCCTACCCGGCCGGTGAATATGATCGGCGCACGATCGACATCTTTCAGAGCGCAAACTACTGGGCGGGCGTGACGACAGTGCAGGGCGCCACGCTGAATAACGCGCAGTTGTTCGAGTTGCCGCGCATCCGTGTGCGTGGCGACACCACACCAGACAAACTTCTCCGCCTGCTGACGCTGGACTGGTGATGGGCGCACTTCACCCCGGCTGCCAACGCAGCGGCTACCCTCCCGCCGATCCGACCCATGCTTGAACTTGCCGCCATCTTTCTCGACATTTTGCTGCCGGTCTTCAGCCTGGTGGTGATCGGCTACCTTGCGGGGCCGCGCCTGGGGCTGGAGCCGCGCACACTTTCCAGGCTGGCGTATTACATCCTGACGCCCGCCTTTATCTTCAACGTCTTTAGCAAAGCTGAGGTGCAGGTCGATCTGGCGGTGCGGATGGCGCTCTACGCAATTGTGGTGACGCTTGGCGCCGTGATCGTGGCCTTTGTCACCGCCCGCTTGCTCGCTGCCGGGCCGCAATTGGCGGCGGCGTATGTGTTGATTGCAGGTTTTGGCAACATCGGCAATTTTGGGCTGCCGGTGGTGGAGTTTAAGGTGGGCAGCGCAGGGATGACGCCCGCCTCGATCTACTTTCTGACGGGCAGCACCTTTGGCTTTCTGGTCGGCGTAATGGCGGCGACGTGGCAGCGTGGCGGCGCCCACGGGAAGGCGGTTTGGGCAGCTTTCACCACGCCCGGCGTGATCGCGGTGGCGCCTGCGTTTCTGGTCAACTGGCTGGAGCTCCCGACGCCGGTCTTCGTCGATCGCGCAGTGACGTTGATGGCCGGAGCGCTGATTCCGCTGATGTTGCTCACGTTGGGGGTTCAGCTGGCAGGAATGGGGCGCCCGCGCATCGATCGGCATGTGGTGACGTCAAGCCTGGTGCGACTGCTCGTCACGCCCGTGCTGGCGATTGCCCTGGCCGGCTGCTTTGGCATCGGCGGCGTCGAACGCAGCGTGGGCATCATCCAGACGGCGATGCCGGCGGCGGTGTTGACCTCGCTGATCGCGCTGGAGCACGACCTCATCCCCGATTTTGTGACGACGGTCGTGCTCTTCTCCACGGTAGCCAGCGCCGTCACATTGACAGTCGTGCTGGCGCTGGTCTGAACACATTCAACTCAGGCGCGCCGCTGGCGCCCGGCGACTTTATGGCCATCACTCCTGCGCGGAAATCATGGCGTCGCCTCCGGTATTGCAGCCCGCCTATGGTACAATTCGACGTCGAAAGATGGAAATGCAGCCACAGGGGAGCACAAACGCATGAGCAGGATCGGCATCACCTTACACCCGTTGACTTCACCCGACCGCGCCGAGCTGGATCTGCTGGCAAGTCAAATCGCGGCGGGCGTCGTTGCTGCCGGCGGCGAACCGGTGATGATCCCGCCCGATTGGGATGAGGCGACGCTTTACGCCCGGTTTGCTGCGCTGGATGGGCTGATTCTTTCCGGCGGCGGCGATGTCGATCCTGCACGCTACGGTATGGCGCCGATTCCCGCCGTCGGCGGCGTGGATGCGCAGCGCGACCAGACCGAGTTACTCCTGGCGCGTTGGGCGCTGGCGGAAGGCAAGCCACTCTTTGGCATCTGTCGCGGGCTGCAATTGCTCAACGTGGCGTGCGGGGGGACGCTCTATCGCGATATCAGTGAACACGCTGGAGCGTTGCAGCACGCGTATTACCCCAACTACCCACATGACTACCTGGCGCACACGGTAGCCATTACGCCGGGGAGCCGGCTGGCGCTGCTGCTGGGCGAGACGACGCTGGCGGTCAACAGCCTGCATCATCAGGCGTGCCGTACGGTGGCGCCGATGTTGCGCGTAGTTGCCTGCGCCCCCGACGGCATTGTGGAAGCGCTCGAAGTCGCTGAGCATCCGTTTGCGCTGGCTGTGCAGTGGCATCCGGAGGCGTTGCCGCACGCAAAGGCGTCGCAGGCGCTCTTTGGCGCGCTGGTGAAGGCAAGTCGCCAGGTGCGGCAGGCGGCGTCAGTTGCGCCGATGGCAGCGGATTGACCAACCAACACCAGCGACAGCCTTTGTCACTACGCGCTGGCGAAGCGGGGACGATGGCGCACGCGCAGGTAGAAGAGAACCCACAGCGCTGTAAGCACGACGCTGCCCACTGCAGCGCTCAAAAGCACCTGCGAGAGGCTCCAACCCAGGCTGTCATAGGCGTAGCCCGCCCACAAGGTGCTGAAGGACTGCGCCAGCGTGAACGCCGCGAACTCAAAGGCAAAGACGCGCCCGCGCAGCCGATCCGGGATCAAAATTTGCAGCAGCACCGCTGAGAAGACCCAGATGGCGCCCGTGCCAATGCCGCGCATGGTTGTGGCGCCGAGCACCCAGCCCAGCGATGGCGCCAACGCCAGCCCTAGCGTGCCCAGCGTCATCGCAAGATAGCCAATTGACACTGCCTTCAAGATGCCATCCCAGGAGTCGCCCAGCCAACGCCGCACAAGCAACGGTCCAACGCCGGTGCCGATCCCAACGGCAGCGTAGATCAGCCCCAGGCTGAGCGTGCCATTGCCGTTGAGTGGGAACGCCTGCTCTGCCAGCGGCACTTCCAACACATTGACGCCGCCCCATACCAGCGAGCCGCCAGACTTGATCAACGCAAAGGCCAACAACACTGGCTGCGCCCAGAGGTAGCGCATCCCTTCGAAGATTTCGAGCAACGCTGTGCGCGGGGTTGTGACGTGACCTTCCGCTTGTGAACGCCCGCGACTGCGCACGGCGACGCGCGTGACGAACCACGCCGAGAGCAGAAAACTGAGCGCGTCGAGGATGAAGGCTGTCTGCACGCCAAGAAACGCCGTCGCCAGCCCGCCCAACAGCGCGCCGATCGCCAGCATTGTGCTCCATGTGAAGCTGTCGAGCGCGTTGGCGGTGACCAGGTCTTCCTTCTCCACGACGGCGGGGATGTAAGCCTGCTCCGCTGGCGAGAAGACGGCGCTGAAGACGAATTGCAGCGCCGTCAACACGTAGAGCAGCCAGATGCGCTCGGGGCGATCTACCAGGAGGAAGCCCAACACCGTTGCTGCGCGCAGCACATCCGTCCACACCAGCAGGTTGCGGCGCTCGAAACGGTCGGCCAGCACGCCGGCGAAGGGGCTCATCAGGAAGAGCGGCAGAAAGCGCGCCAGGAACAGAAAGCTGATCGCTGTGCCGGCGCCGCTCAATGTGGCGATGAGCGTCGCCGAAGCCAGCAGATTGAACCAGTCGCCCAGGTTGCTGACCACGCGCGCAAACCACAGGTTGCGAAAGTTGCGGTTGCGCTGCAGCAGGGAGAGATAGAGACGCACCTCAGCTCGCCTTCTGACGCAGCAGCCGGCACGCGGCATCGGCCAGGACGGCGACGCCCAGCGGCAGGGCGGACTCGTCGATGTCGAAGATCGGCGTGTGGTGCGGGCGGTCGAGCGCGTCCTTTTTGGCGCCAAGCATGAACATGGCCCCCGGCGCCTGCCGCGTCATGTAGCTGAAATCCTCGGCGCCCATCATCGGTTCGGGGTCGATCAGTGTGTCGGCGCCCACCAGGTCGCGCGTGGCGACGCGCACAATATGCGCCACGGCGGGGTCGTTGTACATCGACGGGTAGCCTGGCTTCAGCTTCAGTTCGAAGTCGCCGCCTAACACGCGGCTGATCTCCAACGCCCTGGCCAGCTCGTCGCGCAGTTGCTGGCGCACACCGTCCTCGAAGCTGCGCATGGTGCCGGATAGGTAGACCTGGCTGGGGATGACATTCGACGCCGCCCCGGCCTGGATCATGCCGATCGAGAGCGCGGCGGCCTTCGTCGGGTCGATGCGCCGGGCGCGGATGCCGTGCAACGTATTCAGCACCTGCGCCAGGATGAAGGTGGGGTCGATGGCCTGATGGGGGAAGGCGCCATGTCCGCCAGTGCCGCGCAGCCACACCTCGAAGGAGTCTTCGTTGGCGCTGGCGTAGCCGTCTGCGATCGAGATGCGCTTGCTGGGCATGTCGCTGGTGACGTGCAGCGCCAGCACGGCGTTGACGCCCTCCAACGCCTTGTCTTCGATCATGCGTGTGGCGCCGGATTTGTTCTCTTCGTCGCGCCATTCTTCACTGGGCTGGAAGAGGAAGCGGATCTGACCAGCAGGGCGATCGGGCATGGCGGCCAACACACGCGCGACGCCAAGCAGAATGGCCGTGTGCGCGTCGTGGCCGCACGCGTGCATCACGCCCGGCGTCTGCGAGCGGTAGGGGACGTCGTTCTCCTCGTGGATCGGCAGCGCATCCATATCGGCGCGGATGGCGACGACCGGGCCAGCGTCGCCTAGATAGCCCACGACGCCAGTTTTGCCGACGCCGGTCTGCGTTTCGATGCCCAGCGCCGCCAATTCAGTGGCGACCAGGTTGGCAGTGCGTTGTTCTTGAAAGCTGAGTTCGGGGTGTGTATGGATGTCGCGGCGCCAGGCTGTCAGTTGGTCGGCAAGCGCCCGCGCTTGTGTCAGAATATCGGCGGAAGTGGTCATGTGCGTCTCCCTATCAAGGTTGGTCTGAATGATTGCCAACGCATTGTAGGGCAAGACTGGGGCGATGAAAAAACCGGGGGATGTGCAACGTCGCACATCCCCCGGTCGATCATGAGATAGTTTCCCTGTCAGGTGCAATCGATTACGCGGCGACGACCTTCTTGACCTCGATCTTCTTCGGCTTGACCGCCTCGGCTTTGGGCAACGTCAGCGTCAACACGCCATTCTCGTTGACCGCTTCGATCTTGTCGGCGTCGACGGCGGTTGGCAGCGTCACACTGCGCATGAACGCACCAAAGCGGCGCTCGCGGAGATGGTAGTTCTCCTCGTTGATCTCCTTGTCGGCCTTCATCTCACCCTTGATCGTCAGCACATTGTCGGTCAGCGTCACCTCGACATCTTCCGGCGCCACGCCAGGCACCGACGCCTTGACGACAAACGCATCATCCTTCTCGGCTACGTCCAGCGCCAGACTCATCGTTTCGGGGCGCCGCTCCCACAGGCTGGGGAAGCGAGCGAAATCATCATCGAAGAAGCGATCCAACACCTGGCGCATGGTTGCCAACTCGCGATAGGGGTCCCAACGTGTAATGCTTGTCATAGTGTTTACCTCCTGTTCAAGATGTTCACCAAAGCCAGACAGTGGTTGCATCTGCGTGTGCATTTGCTCCTGTCTTTTGATTGTCAGTGTAGGCGGACACTGTCAGAAGAACGCAAGCGCGATGTTAGAAGTGCATATGAGGGGCAATGGCGGCGTCGCTGTGGTGAATCTCAGAAAATCCGCCCTTCGCAACTTGCTCTCTCACATCTTTACGATGCCCAGGAAGTACAGCACCAGCAAAATCAGCGGCTGATGGATCATGTAGATCAACAGCGAGTGACGCCCCAGAAAGCGCAGCCCGCGAATCGGCAACACGTCCCCCCAGGCGGGCAGGGCGAGCAGACGGCGATTGTTGGCGTAGAACCAGTTGCCAAACCAGACGCCCAGCAGCACGACGCCAAACCACGGAATCAGCGGGAAGTAGTCCACCGCCGGGTAGCGCGTCGGTGTAACGCCGAAAGGCGCCAGCCAGCGACCATCGAGGAAGAAGATGAACAGGGTGGAGCCAAGCGGGAGCGACACCCAGCGCCCGTCGAAGTGGAGCTGTTCGAGCCACTTGCCGGCGATCGAGAAGGCGCCCCACAGCGCCAGGTTCAGCCACGTGAAGCGCAGAAACGGATAGGCCAGGATGGTGGAGACGCCGATCAGGTGCAGAATGCCAAAGTCAACATAACCGACGCCCGCCACTGTCACCACAATCGTAATGATCATGCCCAACCCAAAGATTTTCAGGCCGCGCCGCAGGAATTTGGCAAAGAGGCGCGCAGACGGGCCACGACGTTCGCGTTCACGCCGATAGACCAGCGTCAGTGAAACGCCGACCAGAATCAGAAATGTCCCGCACGTGAAGCGCTGCCAGTACTTCCAGAAGCCCTCCCACAGCACCACGTCGGGAAAGACGCCCCAGTACCAGAGATCCCACATCGTGTGATAGACGATCATCGTGATGATGGCGACGCCGCGCATGGCGTCGATCTCCCAGAAGCGAGCGGCCTGGGCTTTGCTCTTGCTGGTTTGGACGGCGGCAGTTGTCGTTGCCATGCACAATTCTCCACTTTCCGACAGCGAACAAATGGATAGGCGGTTGGTCGCCCGATTATATCACTGGCGACGTTTCCTGACAGCACGGCTGACAGGGTACAATGCAACAACATTCAGGAGGTGAATGCATGAAACTGGACTGCGATGTCAACCGCACGCGCACCAATCACATCCGGCTGATGCGCGATACGCTGGCAATTCTGGAGTATATCCTGGCGGACGTCGACCAGGCGACAGCCACGACGCGCCGCGATCCCAATGACGGCGACAAGGGCTGGACGGTGACGGAGGTGGTGTGCCATCTGCGCGACTTCGACCGCATCTTCTTCGAACGCGCCCGACGCATCGTAACCGAGCCAGAGCCGGTGCTGACTGGCTACGATCACGAACAACTGGCAGTGGAAGGGCGCTACAACGAACAAATGTTGCGCGCCGCGTTGGACGACCTGCGCCGCTCGCGCGCCGGGTTCGTGGCCTTCTTCCAGGGGCTTGACGCCGACGCCTGGAACCGCGCCGGCATCCACCCCGAACGGGGGCGTTTCACGTTGGACGACGCGTTGATGCAGGTTGGCTTGCATGACGCGCTGCATCTCGAACAGATCACACGCATTCTGCGAGGATAAGACGATGTGGGCATTTTTCCGCATGATGATGAGCGCAACCCTGACCGCGCTGGCGGCGCCGTTCTACCTACGCTGGAGCAGCGCCCAGGCTGAATTGCAACTGGACAAGATGCAGAAGGCTGTCCATTTCACGCCGGGCGCTGAATCTCCGCTGCCGCCAGCAGTGCTGGCTGGTGCGGCGGGGCTGGGCGTCGGCCATTTTGTGGTGGGGCGCATCTTGGGGTTGCGCTGGTGGCAGGCGTTCCTCAGTCTGCTGATCGGCGTTGTGCTGGGCGTCGCCGCGTTTGTTTATCGCATGTTGGGCGAAGAATCATGATCGTTCGGTCGCTGGGTGATGATCGCCTGTTCTGCATCAACCAGACGGCGCACGCCGCCATGTCCGAGGCGCTTTGCCGGCGCTGGGGCAATGCCGATTTTGCGCCGCCGACGCCATACGACGCTGTGATGCTCAGCATTGCTCAACACGACACTGGCTGGTGGGAGTGGGAGCAGCAGCCGCGTCTGCGCCGTGATGGCTACCCCATGGATTTTGTTCATCACGACGATCCGGTGGGGAAGGTGGCGATCTGGCGGCGCGGGGTTGCGCGCGTCAGCGCACAGCATCCCTACGCCGGGTTGCTCGTGGCGCGTCACGCTGCCTTGCTGTACACGGCGTTTCCGGGCCGTGATCTGGATGCTACGGCGCTGACAGCGATGCAGACCTTTGTTGAGGAGACGCAGGAATTGGCCGAAACCCTGCGCCTTGCCTGGCGCCACCATGCCCCGGCTGCGGCGTGGTTGACGCCAGCGCGCATCGACGCCAACACGCGGCTGCTGCAATTCGGCGACGCCGCCAGCCTGCAGGTGTTGATGCCCTGGGCGCCGCGCTGCGAGATCGCGCACTGTCCGCTTGATTTTGACGGCGCCGAGACGTCGATCGTCATGCGATACGATGCAGATCGCATTACTTTTGACCCGTGGCCCTTTGGCGTGGCAGCGTTCACCGTGACGGTGGTGGGCAGGGTGGTGGCGCAGACGCACTTTGCAGCAGAGGCGGATTATCACGCCGCGCTTGCCGCCGCGCCTTACCAGGAGCTGGCATGGAGGGTGGAACGCTGGTAATCCATGCACGAACCCCTCAATGTATTCCTGGAGCTGCGCTAAATGGTTTGCAACGTCCCATCCGTTGCCTCCACGTCCTGCAGGACGGCGTCCGGCTCTTCCACGATGGCGTTCACCAACATCTCCCAATCGACAGCCGTCGGTGAATCCGCACAGGTTGCCAGCAGGGCGTCGGCGCGTTGTCGTGCAGATGCGGTCAGCGTGGGGCAGGCGCAGGCGGCAGCCAGGAGATCGGGTGTATTTCAAGTTGGGGCAACCGTCGCAGGTCATCGCCTCTGGCGTGACGCGGCGCCACGTCACGCCGGAGGCGATGACCTACGACAAAAGTGACTTCGCCCCAAATATAACACTACCCCCGATAACGCTGTGGTGGCGAAAAAGCATCCTTCGGGTTAGAATGGGGTGGCAAAGTATCGGGCGCTCGGATGGTTTCGGCGGCTTGGGGCCGCCGTCTGGTTGCTGTGTTCTCTGTGATGCACCATCACTCACACCGAAGGTCTGGTCATGTATACATTCTACCATTCGCCGCACACCCTGGAAGAAGCACTCTACCTCAAGGCCAAATACGGCGACGACGCACGTGCAATCGCCGGCGCCACCGACCTGCTGCTGGAGATTGAGCGCCGGGTGCGCACCCGCAGCGACGGCCGCGCGCCCGGCGTGATCGACCTGACGCGCATCGCCGGTCTGGCGACGATCGAAGAGCGCAACGGTTGGATACACCTCGGCCCGCTGGTCACGCACAACCAGGTCGTCGCCAGCGCGCTGCTCGTCGAAAAAGCCTTTCCGCTGGCGCGCGCCTGCTGGGAAGTGGGCGCGCCGCAGATTCGCAACCGCGCCACCATCGTCGGCAATGTGATCACCGCCAGCCCCGCCAACGACACGATTGCGCCGCTGCTGGCGCTCGATGCCCGGGTCACGCTGCGCAGCCTGGCGCGCGGTGACCGCACGCTGCCGCTTGCGGCGTTCATCACAGGCTTCCGCAAGGTTGACCTGGCCCCAGACGAATTGGTCACAGCAATTGCTTTTCCGGCGTTGGACGCACACAGCGACGGCGTCTTCATCAAGCTGGGGCTGCGTCGCGCCCAGGCGATCAGCGTGGTCAACGTAGCTGTCATCGTCACGCGCGAGGAGAGCGCTGCCGACGCGCCGGTGACCCGCGCTGCGATTGCCCTGGGGGCAGTGGCGCCGGTCGTCGTGCGGGCGACGGCGGCGGAGAGCTTCCTGGTGGGCAAGCCATTGCACGCCGCCAGCATCGCCGAAGCGGCGCGCCTGGCGGTCGACGCGGCGGCGCCCATCGACGACATCCGCAGCACCGCCGTCTATCGCCGTGCCATGGTCGAGACGCTCGTCGCCCGCGCGTTGCACCAGATTGCCGATGGCGCCGCGCGCGCCGGGTGGCCGGAGCGCCCGGTCATGCTCTGGGGCGCCACCGACGGCGTGTGGCCGGTGGCAGGCGGCAGCGCGTCTCCCGGTGCTGTGGAGCCTGGCTGTGCGCGCGTCAATGGTCGCAGCGTGAACCTGCCAGGCGGCATGACGTTGCTCGACAGCCTGCGCGCCGCCGGGTTGGTTGGCGTCAAGGAGGGGTGCGCCGAGGGCGAATGCGGCGCGTGCACGGTGATGCTCGACGGCATGGCGGTGATGGCGTGCATGGCGCCTGCCGAGCGTGCCTGGGGCAGTGAAGTGATCACGGTCGAAGGGCTGGGGACGCCGGAGCATCTTCATCCGGTGCAACAAGCATTTGTGCAGGCGGGCGGTGTGCAATGCGGCTACTGCACGCCTGGCTTCGTCGTGAGCGCAGCCACACTGCTGCAAGAGCGTCCACACCCCACCGCCGCTGAGGCCGCCGAAGCGCTGACCGGCAACTTTTGTCGTTGCACTGGCTATCATAAGATTCTCGACGCCGTTGTGCTGGCTGGACAACGGCACACACCCGCCGAGTCGGTCGATTGAACGGGTAGGGCGATTGGCGCAATCGCCCTACCGCGCGCTACTGCAAATACCCCAGCCAGCGTTGCTGCACTCGCAACATCATTTCCAACGTCTGTTCGGCGGCGCGCACGCTGTGCACCACCGGGTCGACGAGCAGCGCCTGTAATGCGACCGCCTTCGACTTGTTGAGCACAGCCTCGGCAGTCAAGTCGTGCACGGCGACCTGGTTGCGCAAGAGGCCAGCGATCCCGCGTGGGAAGCGGCCCAGCGCCACGCCGTGAACGCCGTCGCCATCCACGCGCGCGGGAACCTCTACGGCGATATCTGCAGGCAAGTCGTCGATGAATCCCCGATTCGGCAGGTTGAGCGCCAACACATCTGTGGGACGATTGGCGGCGATGCTCTCCAACACCTGCGAGGTGACCCAATCGTCGCCAGACCCCTTGATCAGGGTCTCCTCCGACACCTTCTGCGCCACCCAGATTTTGTAGGTGCGGTAAAAATCAAGGATGCCAGCGCTGTCAGCCACCTCCCACGCCCACTGAATGTACTCCCCAAAGTGCGAATCGACCGTGATCGGCAAGTAACCGAACCGCTCCAGGATCACCTTGAAGAGCTGGCGCTCCGCCCACGGGCGATGCCCGACAGTGGCGACATGCTCCGGCGGCATGCTCGGCAGCGCCCAGCCCAGCACATTGGTGATCTGCTCGAAATAGGTGGGCGCTTTGGCGCGCACATCGGGGTAGGCGTCGGCGCCGGTGTCGCGGTAATGAATGTTGAGCAGCACGCTGAAATGATTCAGCCCGCCCGCCTGAAAATCCAGGTTGTCGAGCGGCGTGTTGAGGATATTGGGCAGGTGGGCAGGCAACGACGCCACTTCATGGCAGATGCCGACCAGTTTGAGGTCGGGGTGTCTGCGCTGCACCGTCGTGCAGATGCGGCTCATCGGGTTGCTGAAATTGAGCACCCACGCATCGGGGCAGATCGCCATGATGTCGTCGCAGATGTCGAGAATTGGCGGGATGATGCGCAGGGCGTGGAAGAGACCGCCCGGCCCGCCATTTTCCCCATACACCTGGCGGATGCCGAACTGCTGGGCGATGCGCCAGTCTTGCTCCCATAGCTCGAAGCGGTTGCCCACCTCGATAGAGATGATGCAGAAGTCGGCGCCCTGGAGCGCGGCTTTGCGGTCGGTGGTCGCCTCCAGCGTGAAGGGCAGATTGTGCGCCTCGATGTGACGGCGGCCAAAGGCCTCGGTGCGTGCCAACGCCTCGGCGTTGATGTCGTGCAGGCAGATCGTGCTGCCGGCGAAGACCTGGCTCTTGAGCAGATCACCCATCACGCCCAGGCCAAAGTTGGCGCTGCCCGCGCCGATGAGGACGATTTTGTGGGTCATAAACACATCCTTCGTGAAAAAGCGATCTCCAATCCTGCTTCAGATTGGAGATCGCCAAGGTCGAAATTTTACAAGTTGCCAGCTTGCTCACACCTTCAGCTCAGGTTTGGGCGCGCTGCGCTATTCACCGATATTTCGGCAGCCAATCCCCGTGCGCCTCGATCAGGTCGTCGACGAGATGCCAGATTTGATCCAGGCTCAGTTCGGCGGCGGTGTGCGGGTCGAGCATGGCTGCATAGTAGATATACTCGCGTTTGCCGGTGAGCGCGGCTTCGACGACCATCTCCTGCACGTTGATGTTGGTGCGCATCATTGCAGCCAGGTGCGGCGGCAACGCCCCGATCTTGGTGGGTTGCAGGCCGTTCTTGTCCACCAACACCGGCACTTCGACGCAACACCCCTGTGGCAAGTTGTCGATCAGCCCGTGATTCGCCACGTTGCCGTAGATGACGCGCGGCTGGCCGGTGACGATGCTATGCACGATCAGCGAACCGTACTCATGGCTGCGCTTGACCTCGTTGAGATGTTCGAACTCTTCGAGCACCCATGGCATGTGCGCCTCTGGCACGCCGGCCTTGCGCATGGCCGCCGCAAACTCCGCCCGGAGATCGACCGCCGGATTCTCCAGCTTGCGGCGCATGAACTCCCAGCCGGTGATCTGAACCTCACAGCGGCGGATGTACTCGTCCAGCGGGATGTTGAATTCTTCGATCAGGTCAGGGCGGTCGCGTTTGATGAACCACGGCACATACTCGCTGAAGTGCTCGCTTGACTCGGTCACGAAGTAACCGACGCGGTTGAAGACCTCGTAGCGCACGCGGTTCCAGTCGGGCACGCGCCCTTCGTCAAAGACCTTGCGGATCAGCGGGTACAGGTTTTCGCCGTTGCGTTCGAAGCGGAGGTAGAAGGCCATGTGGTTGATGCCGGCGCAGACGTAGTTGATCTCCTCGATCGGCACGCCGATGTCTTCGGCCAGTTGCTCCGCCGTGCCCTGAACGCTGTGGCACAGCCCGACTGTCTTGATGCCGGTGGCGCGGCTGAGCGCCCAGCAGTTCATCGCCATCGGGTTGACATACTGGAGGAAAGTCACGTCCGGGCACAGTTCCTCCATGTCGCGCGCAATGTCCAGAAAGACCGGAATCGTGCGCAGCCCGCGCATGATCCCGCCGATGCCCAGTGTGTCGGCGATGGTCTGGCGCAAGCCGTACTTCTTGGGAACTTCAAAGTCGATTACGGTGCCAGGTTTGTAGCCGCCGATCTGAAACATGCTGATTGCAAAGTCGGCGCCTTGCAGCGACTGGCGGCGATCCAGCGTTGCCTCAATTTTGGGGGAAATGCCGAAAAACTCGGCGATCTTGTGCGCGACGATCTCCGAAGTGCGCAGGCGCGCCGGGTCGATGTCAAAGAGGCTGATCGTAGCGTCCTGCAACTCCGGGTAGCTGAGAATATCGCCCATCAGGTTCTTGGCAAAGACGGTGCTGCCGGCGCCGAGAAAGCTAATTTTGGTCATAGGAGATTCCTGTTCTGTCTCAGTACAATTCGATGACGGTGTCAATGGGATCGCGCAGTTGCGGCGGAATGTAGATCGTCGTGCGGTCGCTGGCGTTCGACACGAAGAAGTTGCCGCCCTCGCGCTCGATCTCCAACTCGGTGTTCGACGCCACCAGCCGCGCCCGTTGGATGTGCTGGGGCACGCTGCTCAAGATCACGCAGTCGCTCACATAGTCAAGCACATGCACGTAGTGGCGATCGTAGCGCAGCGTGCTGACGGTCTCACGCGTGGGCGGGATGACGCCGGCGCGCGTGTAGTAGATGCCGACGCCGCTGTGCGCCAGCCAGCGCCCGACCTCGCGCAGCCGCTCCTGGTGCAGCGCCGGAATCTCGCCTTCTGGCGTGGGCCCGACGTTGAGTAGCAGGTTGCCGCCCACGCTCGCCGACTTCGCCAGCACGTGCACCAACCGCCGCGCCGACTTGGTGTTGCGGTCGTGGCGACTCCAGCCCCAGTGGTCGTTGATCGTCATGCAGACCTGGATCGGCAGACCGTAGATGGTCGTTTCGTTGAAGCCGGTCGTGTTTTCGCCGGGCAGGTCCTGCTCGAAGCCCTGCAAATCCTCGCCGGGCAGCGGCTGGGCGTGGCGGTTGTTCTCGATCACGGCGTCGGGCTGCAGCTCGTGGATCATGTCGTAGAGTTTCTCGTATTCGAACGAACCGCCGGGCAGGAAATAGTCTCGATCCGGGTCGAGCGCGCTGCGCGGCCAATCGCCGTCGAACCAGATCGCCGCCACCTCGCCGTACTGCGTGCACAGCTCGCGCACCTGGCCGTGCAGGAAGCTGAGATAATCCTCCCACGCCAGCCCGCTCTCGGCGCGGAAGCGATAGGCAGGGTGATGCCAGTCGAGCAGCGAGACGTAGAAGCCGAGCCTGACGCCATGGCGCGAGCACGCCTCCGCCAGTTCGGCCAGCGGGTCGCGGCGGAAGGGCGTGTTCGTGATCTTGTAGTCGCTGAGCGCAGTGTCGTACATGCTGAAGCCGTCATGATGGCGGCTGGTGATGATGATGTACTTCTGCCCGGCGTCGGCAGCAGTGCGCACCCAGGCGTCGGCGTCGAACTTCGTCGGGTTGAACTGTGCGACCAGTTTTTCGTACTCCGGCACAGGGATGCGGTCGGTGTGCATCACCCACTCATGCTTGCCGATGATGCTGTACAGTCCCCAGTGGATGAACATGCCAAAGCGCGCATCCTGGAACCAGGTAAGTCCTTGTGGGGAGGCTTGTCGTGTCATTGGAAAAGTCCTTCGAATTGTGGAGATTAGAGATTAGAGATTGGGAGATTGGACAATTTTGCAGGGAGAAGCGCGTAATCTCCAATCTCTTAATCTCTCAATCTCTCTACCTCTGGAACTTTGCGAGATACGGCGCATTCACTGCAAACAGATCGTCCACCATTTGGCGGATTTCGGCAAGCGAGAGCACCGCTGCAGAAAGCGGGTCGTTAGCGACAGCTTGATAGACGAGGCGGCGGTTGCCGGTGAGTGCGGCTTCGACCGCCATCTCCTCGATCTGCGCGCTGAGGTTGGTCAGGATCGCACACTGCGGCGGCAGCGCGCCGACGGCCACCGACTCCAGCCCCTTGCGGCTCGCCCACACCGGAATCTCCACGCACGCGTCCTGCGGCAGGTTGTCGATCAGATGTTTGTTGGGCATGTTGCCGTTGAAGGTGAAGGGTTCGCCACCCTCCAGCGCGTTCATGATGTAGGCGGCGTATTCATGGCCGCGCTCCAGATTGAGCGGCGCCGGATTGTCCAGCCATTGGCGGATCTCGTCCTGCCAGGTGTGCTCGCGCTCCTGGTAGTGCTTGAGGATGTAGGCGTGCTCGCCCGGGTTCCAGCCCGTGCCGTGTGTGCAGTACTTTTCGATCAGGTCGGGGCGCTTGCGGAACCACCAGTTGTACTCCGAGTTGTGCCCGCTCGATTCGGTGACGTAGTGGTCGAACGCCAGGAACATCTCGTTGCGCACCTGCTCCTCATTGTAGACTTCGGGGCGCTCCGTGATCGCCTTGCGGATCAACGGGTAGGCGTCCTCGCCCTTCCACTTGTATTCCAGGTACCACGCCATGTGGTTGATGCCAGCGCAGGTGTAGGTGATCTCCGCCATCGGCGCGCCGATCCAGCGCGCCAGCATCTCCGCCGTGCCCTGCACGCTGTGACAGAGGCCCGTAACGGTGATGCTCGTCTCGCGGGCGATGGCGCGACAGAGCATCGCCATCGGGTTGGTGTAGTTGAGCATCAGCGCGCGCGGGCAGTAGCGCTCCATGTCGCGCGCAATGTCCACCATCACCGGGATCGTGCGCAGCGCGCGGAAGATGCCGGCCACGCTGCGCGTATCGCCGACGTTCATGTCGACGCCGTACTGCTTGGGAATCTCGATGTCGTGGCGCCAGACCTCGGTGGCGCCGGCCAGGATCGTGACGATCACGTAGTCGGCGCCTTTCAGCGCCTCGATGCGGTCAAGCGTGGTGACGACGGTCGCCGGATACTTGCCTTCGTCGACGATGCGCTGCACCGCCCGCCGCGACCACTCCAGCCGCTCGGCGTTGATGTCCATCAAACAGATCGTCGATCCTTCGAGCAAGGGAAAAGTCAACAGATCGCGCACCAGCGTCCGCGTAAAGCCAAAACTGCCGGCGCCGATGAAGGTGATTTTGGGCATTGTGTCATTATCCTTTCAATGAGATTGGAGATTAGGAGATTGTGCGATTGTGCGATTGCGTGACTTGCCAGCGAGCTTGCAATCTCCAGTCTCTAATCTCCAATCTCTTAATCTCTCAATCTCTTCTTCACTAAAACTGCGGCAGCCACTGCTCCTGCGCGTCCAACATCTCCGTCACCATGGCGTGGATCTGCGGCAGCGTGCAGACGGCGGCGGTGAGCGGGTCGAGCATGACGGCGTGATAGACAGCGTCGGTGTCGCCCGTCAGCGCAGCCTCGACGATCAGGCTCTGCACGTTGATGTTGGTGCGGTTGAGCGCAGCCAACTGCGGCGGCAGGTCGCCGATCACCGTCGGCTGGATGCCGCTGGCGTTGACCAGGCAGGGCACTTCGACGCAGCAGCCGGTGGGCAGGTTGGTGATCAGCCCTGTGTTCGGCACGTTGCCAGCGATGACGACGGGCTTGTTCGTCTCCATTGCCTCGATGATGTAGGAGCCGTACTCGTGGCCGCGCGCGGTCGGAAAGTCGCCGGCGACGATCTCGTCGTACTCGCTCTGGAATTGCTCCAGCCGGTGCAGGCAATGGCGTAGATAGCCGCCGGTGCGCCCGAAATCGAACCAGTGGTTGACCGGGTCGGTGAAGCGCGGCGCCAGCTCCTCGACGACCATCTTCGCCGTTTTGCGGAAGTAGGGCACATACTCGCTGGCGTGGCCGCTCGATTCGGTGACAAAGTAGCCGAAGTATTTCATCAGATCGGTGCGCACCGGCTCCTCGGCGATCACCTCCGGGCGCTGGATAGCTTCCCAGATCAGTGGGTAGACATCCTCCTTGCCGCGGCGGAACTGCAGGAAGAACGCCTGGTGATTGATGCCAGCGCAGACAAAGTTCACTTCGTCGTAGGGTGCGCCGATCCACCTTGCCAGCATCTCGCTGGTGCCCTGCACGCTGTGGCAAAGCCCGACGTGTGGGCGACCCGCACCGTCGGCCACCGCCCAGCAGTTCGCCGCCATCGGGTTGACGTAATTGAGCAGCAGGGCGTCGGGCGCCAGCTCATCCAGCTCGTCGCACAGATCGAGCAGCACCGGGATCGTGCGCAGCGCACGGAAGACGCCGCCCGGCCCCAGCGTGTCGCCGACGCACTGTTCGACGCCGTACTTCTGCGGAATCTCGATATCGAGCTTGTAGGCGTCGAGGCCGCCTTGCTGGAAGGTCGTGATCACGTAATGGGCGTCGGTCACGGCCGCGCGGCGGTCGGTGGTGGCGATCACCTTCGCCTTGAGCTTGCGCTTCTCGACCATCGCCTGCACGATGGCGCGCGCCTGCTCCAGCCGCCCGGCGTCGATGTCCATGAGGGTGATTGTGCTCTCTTGCAAGGCAGGCGTCAGCAGGATGTCGCTGCACAGGTTGCGTGTGAAGACCAGGCTCCCCGCGCCGATAAAGGTGATGTTGGGCATGTTATGTTTCTCCAAGTCGAATGCCAAAATCGAATGATTGGACGATAGGCGCGCGTAGGCGCGGCCATTGCTGCCGTGTCATGATGAAAACTAAAATCTATGCTGCTAATCTTGAGAAAAGCCGCTCGCCCCATCCTCCGTAGACTGGCGCCGGTCGAGCTAGCGCGCGTAATGCGTTGATCAGGCCAACGACCCAGGCGACCACAAGCGCGAGCATGGCGGCAATCACGATCGAGAAACCAGACATGAGCAGCAGTGGGCCACCTAGAGGGAGGAAGATCGGCGCCAACCACTCGATCACCAGATAGCTGCCGTAGATCAGCGCAATGGCGACCACCACCGTGAGCGCAATCGACAGCCACGACCAGCGATCTTTGTAGCGCGCAGCACGTTGGCGCCGACGAATGACCGGAACGAATAGCAACAACGCAATCGGTGCAATGTAGAGAATTGGGAACTCCACCGACAGGAAGGCAAACGTCCAGCCGATCGCCAGCCACAGCAGAGGTGCAACGATGGCGCCGCCCACCAATGCCAACGATTGGCAGGCATGGTAGAGTGTGAATTTATCCTTGCGCCGGAACAGGATCAACAGCAGCGGCGCAATCAGCGGCGCCAGATAATTGAGCACGGCGAGGAGTCGATTCGGCTTTTGCATCATTGGCCTCCAATGCCAGCCAGCGCCAGTTCTCTGGCAAGGTGACAGGCGACGAAATGCCCCGGCTCCGCTTCTTCCAGCGCCGGCTCGACAGTGCGACAGGTTGTGGCGTTGGCGTAGCGGCAGCGCGGGTGAAAGACGCAACCAGACGGTGGATTGGCCGGGCTGGGCACATCGCCCTCCAGGATGATGCGCTGCGTCTTGATGTCTGGATCGGCGGGTGGCACGGCAGAGACGAGCGCCTCGGTGTAAGGGTGCAGCGGGCGGCGCAAAAGCTCTTCCGCTGGCGCCATCTCTACGATCTTACCGACATACATCACGGCGATGCGGTCGGAGATGTGCTCCACCACCGACAGGTCGTGAGCGATGAAGACGAGCGTCAACCCCAGCTCATCCTTGAGGCTTTGCAGCAGATTGAGCACCTGCGCCTGCACCGACACATCAAGCGCCGAAACTGGCTCGTCGGCGATGATCAGCCGCGGGCTAAGCGAGAGCGTGCGGGCAATGCCAATGCGTTGGCGCTGCCCACCAGAAAACTCGTGAGGGTAGCGCTCCATGTAATCCGGGTCAAGGCCAACTGCGGTCATCAACTCGGCGACGCGTGCTTCCAGCGCCTTGCCTCTGGCGATGCCGTGGATCAGGAGCGGCTCGCCGATCAGGTCTTTGACCGTGCGCCGTGGGTTGAGCGAACTAAAGGGGTCTTGAAAAATCATCCGCATCTCACGGCGCAGTGGCTTGACCTCTTTCGCTTTCAGCGCAGCGACGTTGACCCGCTCTCCGCTCGCAGTGCGAAACCAGACTTCGCCGGCGGTTGGATCATAGAGGCGCAGCACTGTGCGTCCCACTGTTGTCTTACCGCAGCCGCTCTCGCCGACGAGACCGAGCACCTCGTTGCGCTTGACGGCAAAGCTGACGCCATCCACCGCCTTGATGTGGCCGGTCACGCGTTGCCAGAAGCCCGTGCGGATCGGGAAGTGCATCTTCAAGTTGTTGACTTCCAGAATGTATTCATCACCCATAAACTAAGTCTCGTATCGATTCTGCAAAAATAGAACGTGGATGACACAAATTTCGCCCCTCGCAACTCGCCCCTCGCAACTCCTCAATCATTCGCATATGGATCAGCGGCGTCGCGCAGCCCATCGCCCAGGAAGTTGAAGCCGAGCACAGCAGCCACGATGAAGAAGACGGACGCTGCAATCCACGGGTTGAAGCCAAGCGTCTGGATTGTCTGTGCGTCGCGCATCATCGTGCCCCAACTGACCAGCGGCTCCTGGATGCCGATGCCCAGGAAGCTCAGGAAGCTCTCCGCCAGGATGATGGTTGGCACGGTCAACGTGAGCACGACGATGATATGGCTGAAGGTGTTGGGCAACAGATGCTGGAACATGATGCGGCTGTCCGACGCGCCCATTTCCTTCGCCGCCAGCACAAAATCGGTCTCGCGCAGCGCCAGAACCTTGCCGCGCACCTCGCGCGCCAGCAGTGTCCAGCTCAAGAGCGCAAAGATGAAGGACATCGTCACGAAGACGGCGAACTGATCCCACGTGATCGGGATGACTGCCGCCAACGCCATCCATAGCGGAAGTTGCGGGAAAGACTGGACGAACTCCACGAAACGCTGCGTCCAGTTGTCGATGGCGCCGCCGTAGTACCCGGAGAAAACACCCACCACCGCACCGACCAGGACTGAGATCAACGTGCCAAAGAGCGCCATCGTCAATGAAATGCGCCCGGCCAGACAGGAGCGCCCGAAGATGTCGCGGCCAAAACGATCGGTGCCGAGGAGGAAAATCTTGGCGTCTCCTGCCGCGCCATAAAGATGCAGATCGGTGGGAATGAGGCCAAAGAGCTTGTATTCCCAGCTACGCACGAAGAAGTTGATGGGGTAACGAATCTTCACGTCATCCACCCAGGTGGATGTCATGTCGGGATTGAGCTTCTGTACACGTTTGTAAACAAACGGCTGGAAGTGAAAGCGCCCTGCCGAATCGATAAAGTGAATTTGTGTTGGCGGCGTGAAGGCGTCTCGCATGTTGAGCGCCACCGGGTTGTAAGGCGAGAAAAAGTCCGCGAAGATCGCCATCATGAAGAGACCAAGCACAATCAATCCGCCGACGATGGCAACTTTGCTACGGCGAAACTTACGCCAGACCAGCTCGCCATAGCTCTCGTGGCTGCCTGCGCGCTGGCGCAATGCCTGCGCAAGGCTTGTATCAGCGCTGTGTTCTTCTGTGTCTGGCAGGAGCGGGTGCTCGATCGATCGCCGCTTCTCGACTTCCTGCATAGAGGAGATGCTTTCACTCATAATTCGTCTCTTTGTCGCCTAGCTCAGACGGATGCGCGGGTCGACCAATGCCAGCACAATGTCTGCAATCAGGTTGCCCGCGACCAGCAAAATCGCATAGATCATGAGAAAGCCGCCTGACACATAGATGTCCTGGATGGCAAGCGAACTGTAGAACATCGGCGCCAGCGTCGGGATGTTGAGCACAATCGCCGCCTCCAGCTCCCCCTGGATCATGTAGGGCAACACTGTGCCCTGGTACATGATGATCGGATGCAGGGCGTTGGGGACGGCGTGCTTGTAAATAACGGCGCTCTCGCGCAGCCCTTTGGAACGCGCGGTCGTAACATATTGCGCGTTGAGGTTGTCGAGCAAGTTGCCCCGCATGACGCGCATATTGCGCGCCACACCACCCAGCCCGGCGATCAAGATCACCGGCCAGGCGTATTTCAGAACATCAATAAACTTCTCAAAAGACATCGGGGCGAAGGCGTATTGAGGGGAGGTGTATCGCCCGATATAGGGATAGTTCCACTCGATCACCATGGCGTACATCAAGACGAGCGCCATAAAAAAGCGCGGGATGGATGTGCCGATGAAGGCAAGCACCGCCGCCAGATTGTCGCCCAGGCTGTATTTGTGCGTGGCGGCGTAGATGCCGATTAATAACCCGAAAAAAGTCGATATAAAGTGCGCCGACAACGCCAGAAAGAGCGTGCGCGGCAGGCGCTCCCAGATAAGTTCGCCCACATCCTTTTTATAGGAGAACGAATAACCGAATTTGCCTTCGGTGACGATGCCTTTGACCCAGATCAGATATTGCTCGTACAACGGCTTGTCAAGGCCATACAGCGCGCGGTATTGATTGGCGGCGGCGGCAGCCTCTTGCCGTGACATATTGCCCTGATTCATCAACGCCATTTCATACGACGTGGCGAAGTCGCCTGGCGGCAATTGGATAATGATGAACGACACAATACTGATGCCGATCAACAAGGGAATGCTGGCGAGCAGGCGCCGTAGAATATAGCTGATCATGCGCAAACCCCGATCTGGCGACGAGGGAGGGGAGGGAGGAAGCCAGCGAAGCTCTGCCTGGCTTCCCCCCCTCGGCTTGTTTAGCTCTCCCTCAGTTGACTGTTGCTATTGAAAGCCTTGATCTGAACTCGACTACTGTCCTGGCCCCATGACACAGACCTTGCCGTCCGTCTGATAGGTGCAGCCGTCGTGATAGGGGACAGTTTGCGGATAAATCTCAACCTGCCCTTGATCGGTGCGGTGCTGCTCTTCAAACCAGATCTGTTCAGCCAGATAGTTGTTTGCATCCCACTGATAGAGGAAGGCCGGCGTGCCGATCGGAATGTTCTTGAAGTTCTTGTTCATCATCAAGCCATAGCGCCCGACGATCAGGCCGAGGTTGTAGACATTCTCGGTGTAGAGCTTGTTCAGCTCAGACATCAGCGCAAACTCGCTGTCGAAGTCTGTCGCCAGGCAGAACTCATTGGAAATCTCAATGGCGCGCTGCTCAAAGTCGGCATATTCATCATCGGCGATGGCGCCTTCCGCCAGTCGATGCCAGGCAAAGTCGGTGCGCACCGGCGCGATATCCTTGCAGCGCACGTTGGGCGTCGCCCATGCCTGACCAGGCCGTGTGATGCGCATTTCCCAGGCGCCGCCGCGATCGTTGGAATCCATTGCGGTGCCAGCCAGGGTGCGGAAGTTGACCTTGATGCCGACGTCTTGCAGGAAAGCCACGATCGCCTGACCGAGGCTGGCGCCAGCGGTGTTGTCCTCGCCAACTTCCAGCCCGATCACCACATCCTGACCTGCCAACGGTCCTTCCGTAAATTCACGGATGCCGTCGCCGTTGGTGTCTTTCAGACCGAGCCCTTCGAGCAAAATCGCGGCGCTTTCTGGCGAGTAGGGGTAGTACACAGTCGCCGCGCGGTCAAAGTAGGCTGAACCCGGGAAGAGCGCGCCAGCCCATGGGCGGAAGAAGGGGCCGTTGGTCAGCGACTTTGAGAGGCCCTCGCGATCCATAGCGTAGGCGATCGCCTTGCGGAAATCGACATTGCGCAACAGATCTCGGATCACGCGATCCCGGTCATTCTCAACGCCCAGGTCTTTCGATTGGTTGAACTGAATGTCGAAGCCCAGGGTCTCTGGCCCCCACTCGACGCGGAAGGTGGCGTCGGGGCTTTGCGCCTGGCGCACCGTCTCGTCCATGGTCTCGATGTTCTCGACGTTGGAGTGATCGGCTGTGCCGGCCAGCGTGTTCAGTGTGCGGGTGGCGCCAGTCTTGGAGTAGGTGAACTGCACCTCATCCAGGTAGGGCAACTGGCAACCGTTGGAATCGACCTTGTAGTAGTAGGGGTTGCGGCGCATGACCAGGAACTCGTCGGTGCGATATTCGACGGGCACCCAGGGCCCCATGGTGACGACTGGCAGGCTGTTCGGCGGCAGCGCATCCCGGTAGCTCTGGTAATCCTTGCCGCCGTATTTGGGGTGGAAAGGCTTCAGAATGTGCGCCGGGCCAGGTGAGAACACCAGGTTCGTCAGGTTGTAGAGGAACTTGGTCGGGTAAGCGACGGGGAAGGTGAACTTAATCGTATAGTCATCCAGCGCTTCCAACGTCACCGGCTGACCGTCGATCGTCCAGAAACTGGCATTGGTCCAGGTGCTCACATTGGGATCCATGATGTTGTCTTCCCACAGGAACATGATGTCCTCGGTGGTGAATTCAACGCCATCCGACCACTTGGCGCCCTCAATGAAGTGCATGACCAACCCCATGCCGTCGTCCACCCATTCGTAGCTCTTTGCCAGGAAGGGGATCGGCGTGACGCCTTCCGTCATGAACATGGCGCCGGTGTTGAGCGGCTCCTCCTGCACGATCGCCTCGATGCCAAACCAACCCTGGACAGCGCCGGCGTTGTAGTTCCAGCCTTCCAGCGGCACGGCCCACACATCACGCCAGATGCCGCCGTATTGACCGACGCCGTCTGAGTAGAAGCCTTCTTTATAGACGAACGGCTCCTTCGGCAGGCGCTCCTCGATCGGCGGCAGCTTGCCTTCCTCGACCAGCTTGGTGACCCATTCTGGCTCGCAGTACTTGTCGAACGCCTTGAATTCGACAATGTCGCTGACGGGGAAGATTTTCGGTTCACGCATACCTTCCATCAACACGGCTTCAGGATACTCGACCGGTGCGGCCAGTTCCCCTGCGGCTGGCGCTTCTGCAGCCGGGGCTCCTGCGGCTGGCGCCTCTGCGGCCGGGGCTTCTGCGGCCGGCGCTTCCGTTGCTGGCTGCTCAACGGCTTCCGGGGCCGAGGAGCACGCCGCCAGCAACAGCAGCATGGCTACAACCACGAAGATGTAAAGAAACTTCGATACCTTCATTGTGGAGACTCCTTTCACACATTCATTGAATTGACTACTGACAACCAACAGGTTTTGGGAGCACATGTTCAACACTGCCTGACTCGTATGCACCCGGCGGGCGCTGTCGATAGACCTCCTTTCGCGGCTCAACGGCTCACGCTGAAAACTGCTGTAGCCGCAACAGCATTCGAGTGATGCGCCCTTCCTGGACGACGCTGACTGAAAAAGCGCACAAGTGCAGTCACAGCTCGCGCTTGTTCGCCCCTCGCAACTCGCCCCTCGCAACTCCTAATACAACCAACAGGACGCTTCGTGTCCCGGCGCAATGGGGCGGAGGGTGGGTGGCTCTTCCCGACAAATCTTCCTGACGTGCGGGCAGCGGTCTGCAAAAGCGCAACCTTTCACTTCTTTGGTCGCGCTGGGCACCATGCCTTTGATTGGAACCAGCGCGCCTGTCTTGCGCCCCAGCACCGGCACCGACTTGAGCAGCCCTTCCGTATACGGGTGCAATGGGTGGTGAAAGATATCGCGCACTGTGCCATACTCGACCACCTGCCCGAGATACATCACCGCCACATGATCCGCCATCTGCGAGACGACGCCCAGGTTATGCGTAATCAACATGATTGACGAATGGAAATCAGCCTGAAGCTGGCGCATCAACTCCAGAATCTGCGCCTGTACGGTGACATCGAGCGCGGTCGTCGGCTCGTCGGCGATGAGGATGGCCGGGTTGCACGAGAGCGCCATCGCAATCATCACGCGTTGGCGCATGCCGCCGGACAACTGATGTGGATACTGTTTCAGGCGGCGTTTCGGTTCGCTAATCTGCACCTTTTCCAACATCTCCAGCGCGCGCTGTTCGGCCTGGGCGTCGTTCACGTCCTGATGCAGCTTGATCACTTCTTTGATCTGGCTGCCGACGCTGAAAAGAGGGTTGAGCGAGGTCATCGGCTCTTGAAAGATCACTGCGATCTCACCGCCCCGAATCTTGCGCATCTCCCTGCCTGCCGGGTCTAGATCGACAATGTTGATGGCTGGTTTACCGGCTTCTCGGTAGAAGAGGATTTCGCCCTCGACAATGCGGCCCGGCGGCGACTTGATGAGCTGCATCACCGACATCGCTGTGATGCTCTTGCCGCAGCCGCTTTCGCCGACGATGCCCAAAACAGATTGGCGATCCAACCTCAAATTGACGCCGCGTACGGCGCGCACAGTCCCGGTTTCCTGAAAAAAATAGGTGTGCAGATTCTTGATCTCCAGGATCGGCGCTTTGGCGATGGGGAGAGTGGGCTGGCTGACTGTCGTGGTGGCTGTCTGCTGCATAATGGGTGTTTCCAGGAATCTACACACTCAGGCTTGAATTGGACCGATCGGCGCCGCGCCAGGTTCGCTTTTCCTGCAAAGCTGTCTGCAGGGTGCGGCTCAAGACATAGGGCGTAACCGGTTTGATCAGATACATCGTGATGCCCAGCTCGGCGCCGCGCTTGCGTGCGTCCAATGTGCTGCACAGGATGATCGGCGTGTCGTGATGTTGCTCCAATGTGCGTAGGCGAGTGATGAAACTCCACGCTTCGTCTTCCAACGTTGTTGGCTCCAGGATGATGATGTCCACAGCTTCGGTTTCGATCTGTCGCCAGGCGGTGCGTTCGTCTGCGGCCGTAAGCACAAGGCAGTAGTGGGCCAATTCACGCCGGTAAAGTTCACGGGTCGCCTCATCGCCGTCAAGAATGAGCACAGTCTGCTTACGGGGAGACATTTCTCACCTGCCATGCACTTCGCTTGCGCGTAACGCTCGCGCAACCGGCGCGCTGAACTTGCCATGACGTTGCAGCGTGGACGCAACTACTTATCGACCTTGTTGGAGTAAATTGGAATACAGTACACAGTGTAGCGGTAAACAGCTACGTTGTCTTGGAGAAATCCGACACAGAATTGTACGATTCCGCACTATTTTGCACTTTTGCGATACTGTTGCGGCGATTTCCCCGTCTCGCGATGAAAGACGCGCACAAAGTAGGCCGGGTCGTTGAAGCCCACGTGCGCGCCGATTTCGGTGATGTTGTAGTCGCTGGAAAGCAGAAGTTTCTGCGCCTGCAAGACGCGATAGCGGTTGAGAAATTGCCAGGGCGTCATGCCTGTCTCTTTCCGGAAGATGCGTGACACGTAGTCGTCGCTCACCTGCATCGCGTCGGCGATCTCCTCGCGCGAGATGGTGGTGGCATAATGCTCGATGATATAGTCAGCAATGCGCCGCGTCAGTTCGCTGGCGTGCATCAGCAGTTGCTGCAGCAGGCGATCCTGCGCCTCTGGCCCCCTTGCTTCGGTGATAGGCGCTTTGTTCGGCGCTGGCGACGCCGCGTGCTGCGCCAATGGCAACACGATATGACAGATCGTGCCATGACCGGGCAGGCTTTCCAATGTCAAGGCGCCGCCATGCAACTGAAGAATGTGCTGCGCCACTCGCAAACCCAGGCCAGCGCCGAAACGGCGGCCATCCCACTCCTCCTCACTGCTGACTGCAAGCGCTGCGCCGAGCTGAAGTTGTTGCTCCGCGCCAATTCCGCCGCCTGTATCCTCAATCCAGATATGCAGCGCATCTGCGTCGGCTGTAGCCCGCAGTGTGATGTGACCGATGGCGGTGTGACGCTGCGCGTTGTCGAGCAGATTCAGCAGCACCTGCCGCAGGCGCAGCGGGTCGGCGCGCAGGGAAGGCAGGCGCTGCGGCAACTCCAGCCGCCACGCCACTGTATCCTGGCTGCAACTGCCTGCCATGCTGTCGAAAATCTCGCGCAGGAAGGCGGCGATGTCGAGCGTTTCCGGGACAAGCTCCAGTGCGCCAATCTCAGCCTGGGAGAGAATCAGCAGATCATCGATCAGTCGTCCCAGGTGCACGCCGCTCCGATAGATGTGGCGGAGGTCTGCGCATAACTCTTCTGGCAAAGTGACATGATACGGATTGGGCTCGGCAAGGGCGGCCTGGCTATACCCCAGAATGATATTGAGCGGTGCACGTAGATCGTGGCTCACATTTGCAAGCAGACGCGTCTTCAGATGGCTGGCGCGTTCCGCTTCGGCGCGTGCGCTCAATGCCTCTGCATAGAGTTGAGCATTGCGCAGGGCGATGCCCAGGGCGTCGGCCAGCGCCTGCAGCGCATCCAGGTCCGCCTGCATGTGCCTGCGCAGCTCCTTGCTGTGCAGGTCGAGCACCCCTAGAATCTGGCTGCCCAGACGGATCGGCGCCACGACGCGTGTGCGCGTTGCCAGCGGCTCGTCGTTGCTGGCGCCATAGGGCATTCGCTGCACATCTGGCACGTACACCAGCCGCTTGCTCAGCAGCACCCTGCCCAGGATGCCTGCATTCGCCAACGGGAAACGCTCCAGCCGGGTTGTGTCTGCCGGCGGCAGATGTCGCACCAGTGACTGGGTTGCATCATCCCACAGAAAGACGCCCACGTGATGATAACCGTAGTTGGTGCGGATCAATTCAGAGATTTCGCGCATGAGGGTCTCGCTGTCCAGAATCGAGCCGATGCGCCGATTGATCTCCAGCCCTGTCTGCAATTGGATCAGCCGCCGCTCCTCCATCTGGCGGTTGACGCCAACCAACCGACTGGGAACGTCCGCAATTGCCACCAACTTCGCCAGTGCGACTTCCGAGACGTTGCTTGCCGTGACCAACTGTGGACAGTAGTCGAATTCCCTGGGCAAGGGCGCGCCCGTTGCCGCCAGGCAAGCCAGCCGCAGCGCTTCCGTCGCCAGATGTGCGGCTGAAGTCGCCACGGTAGCCGCCATCTCCCCGCGCGCGACCGCCGCAATCGCCAGCGGGTCGCCGTTGATGCCAACGACGACCGCATCGGGCGCCAGGAGGCGATGGCGCTGACTCACTTCGCGCCCCACCAACGCCAGCGTGTCGGACAGGCCAAACACCCCACGAAAGGGCGTCGCCGCTGATATGGCCAGATCAGACAAAAATGTTTGAGCAGCATCGAACGCGCCAGTGTAATCCCACGGCGCAGGCAGGTGGACAAGCTCGATTTCTGGATAGCGTGCAAAAACGTCGCAGGCTGCCTGCAGGCGGCTGCTGCGTCCTGCAAGCGTTGCCTTGCCGCCGATGACCAACACCCGGCCTTGCCCCCCGATGCGTTCGGCAAGATACTCACAGGCAAGCGCTCCCGTTTGGTAGAGACTACGCGGAGCCACGAAACGAGGATGGTCAACGGCGCGCTCGTGCAGCGAAATGATCGTCAGGTTGTGCTCCAGGAGTTGATAGAGCAGCGGCATGGCGAAGGGTACGGCGATCAACGCGCCCAACTCCAGCGTCAGGATCTCCTCGACCTTCGCTCCATAGTCGTGGATATCAGCGATAAACTCGATGTCCACCAGTTCGACAGGAGCAAACACTGGCCAATCCGCCATCATGCTCATGTGTTTGCGATGATGGTTGGCAAGCTGCCAGATCGTCTCACGCACTTCGACCCAATATGGATCGGCGGAATCGGCTAACAAGCCAATACGAATTGTGTCAGACATGAAGTGAGCGTCACCCAAAGATCCGCTTGAAATGAGTGCATCTGTGCGACATGGACAGGAAGCGCACAGATCATACCGTGTTGAGCCGACGCGCGTCAAAGCCAACGCCAGGGTTGAGTCGGCGTCACGGTTGGGGGAGGTGCGTTTCGCTGGTCATCATCGTTGCTGCGAGGTGGCATGACGCCATTATCACGCCAACGATGATGACCTGTATGGGAACAAGTTTGCGTTGCCGGCGCGGCTGCGTCTGGCGCGCTGGAGAGCAGCGGACAATTACGGCACGCGACGAATCCGCCGCACAGTGCTCTCCCCGTTGCCGAGCCCGAAGTGCAGCCCCAGATGCATCCACGCCGCGCCAGAACGCACTTCATCGAAGCCATCGATGGCGTAGCGCGTCTCTGGCTCCAACCCGCGCAGGTAGACGGGCGGGATGCGCGCCGGTTCGGGCATGTGCACGCGGAATACAAAGAGCACGCCCTCCGCTTTGTCCTTGCTGACATACTGGACGGCGGTGAAATCCTGTCCTTGCGCAGGCAGCAGCCGATACTGATCGCCGAGTTGCACGATGGGGCGAATCGCCTTGTAAAGCGCAATCAACTCGGCGCCAGTGGCAAGATCGTCCTCGCTCCACTTGAGCAGGTCGTCGCTGATGCCGAGCACGCCCATCATGCTGACGTGGAAGCGGAAGGGCAGCGACAGCAGTGGACACCCCATGTGCGTCACCTGCGCCTCCATCGTGATCGCAGGCATGATCTGCGAAAAGCCTTCCTGGATGCCCAGCCGCGCCGTCGCCTCGGTGTTGTCGCTCACCCAGAATTGATCGACCATGCGCAACATGCCGTAGTCAACGCGCCCGCCGCCGCCAGAGCAACTCTGCCACAACACGTGCGGATGACGCTGCGCCAGCGTGCTCCAGACGCGATAGACGCCCTGCACGTAGCGCACCCACAATTCGCGCGCGTCGCCGGGCGCGTCCGGCCAGCCCGGCTCGCTGACGTTGCGGTTCATGTCCCATTTGATGAACTTGATCTTGTGCTCCGCCAGCAATTTGTCGAGCAGCGCGATCAGATAATCCTGTACATCTGTCCGCCCCAGGTTGAGGATGAGCTGATTGCGCATCTCGGTGCGAGCGCGCGTGGGGAAATGGATCACCCAATCCGGGTGCGCGCGGTAGAGATCGCTGTCTGGGTTGACCATCTCTGGCTCGATCCACAGCCCAAAGTCCATGCCCAGCGCGTTGACGCGTGCGATCAGCGGCGTGAGGCCATTGGGAAATTTCTGTGCGTCGGGCCACCAGTCGCCCAGCCCGGCATTGTCGAGAGTGCGACGGTGGAACCAGCCGTCGTCCATCACGAACAGTTCGACGCCCATCTGCGCCGCCCGCTCAGCGACAGCCATCTGCGCCGCTTCGTTGACGTCGAAGAAGACTGCCTCCCAGGAGTTGTAGAGCACCGGGTGCAGCGTCCTGCCGTGCGGCAGCAAGTCACGCGCATAGTCGTGCAGGGCGCGCGAGGCTGCACCAAAGCCGCCGGTCGTGTAACCGGCCACGCTCGCTGGCGTGGTGAAGGTTTCGCCCGCATTGAGCCGCCAGGCGAAATCCCAGTCGTTGACGCCGATGCCCAGCCGCGTGGCGCCGTACTCGGTCACTTCGGCGGCCAGCTTCCAGTTGCCGCTCCACGCCAGCACGCCAAACCAGACCTCGCCCTGCGTGTCGTCGGCGCCGCCGCGGTCGAGGGCGAACCAGGGATTGGCGCTGTGGCTGGTGGTGATGCGCCGGCTCTCCTTGACCTTGACCCCAGGTTGCAACAGTTCGCGGCAAATCTGCCACTCCTCCATCCAGCGCCCAAACAGGTGCGACAGCCGGTGCTGACCACCCCAGGGCAGATGCCACAGCGCCGACCAGACGCGCTCCAGCGTCACCGGTGCGTCGCCCTCGTTGCGAATCTCTGCCCAGCGCTCGATCAGGTCGTGCTGCGCATGAATGCGGTAGCCGAGCACAATGGTCAATGGATAATGGGCGTCACGCAGGGTGATGCGCAGCACAGGATTGGCGCCAGCGCCAACTTCGGCGCCGACAAAGTGCAGCACCGTATCACGCACGCCGTCGGCGAAGGTGGTCTTCAAACACGGCTCTGTGTATTTGGCGCCAGCATAGCCTGGATACTCTTCGGGCAACAGATGACCAGGCCCACTGAATGACGCATAATTGTCTGCATCGGGCGGCGCCGGGTAGTCTTCGGCATTGGGCAGCCGCGCACCCCAATACGCATGGACGAGCAGACCACGTGCGTTGACGCCAAACGCGTACGCAGTGTGGTCGGTTTCCAGAATCCAGTAATGATCACGAGTTCGCATTGGCATCTTGCAGGTATCCTTGCTTGCACATCACAATGACTTAATTTACTCAGGACTTACGCGTTTAGCTCAGAAACCTTCCTGGAAGCTCTCAGTTTCCAGGAAGGTGACACACCAGAACCTGCGTAAGTCCAATTACTTATTGCCAGATCGGCTACTCACATCCGCTAGCCGTCACGAGTCATGCGTCACCACTCACTCGTGACGCATAAAATGTTAACCCGGCGAGCAATGCTGCTGCCAGAGAATTCAGCCTCAATTTGAATCGAAGGCCGGCGCACGCCTCTGGGAATCGACTCCTGGCTGAGAGTTCATGTCCAGATTGGCACTACAGACGGCAAGCAGCTACAATCAGATGGACACACCTGTAGCAATTTTTTAGCGGATGCGGCGATCATACTGATTGGCACGCAGTCCGTCAAAGGCCATTTCAGGAGATTTTCTCATGCAAGGCACTCTTCACGGCGTCCTGGCGCCAGTGCTCACCCCGATGAACGATGATCTCAGCCCTGCCGTCGACAAGTGGATCGCCTTCTGCAAGCAGCTTCTCGCCGACGGCTGCACCGGGCTGGCGCCCTTCGGCACGACCAGCGAAGCCAATTCGCTGGGGCTGGAAGAGCGGATGACCATGCTCGACGCGCTGGTCGCGGCGGGCGTCCCGGCGGCGCAGTTGATGCCCGGCGTCGGCGTCTGCGCCATTCCCGACACCGTCAAGCTGGCGGCGCAGGCGGCGCGGCTGGGCTGCGGCGGCGTGCTGCTGCTGCCGCCATTCTACTACAAGGAGGTCAGCGATGATGGCATCTTCCGTGCCGTGGCGGAGGTGATCGAACGCGTCGGCGATGCACGGCTCAAGGTCTACGTCTACCACATCCCACCGATCGCCGTCGTCGGCTTCTCACTGGCTGTGATCGAGCGCCTGCTCAAGGCGTATCCGGGCACGGTCGTCGGCATGAAGGACAGCTCAGGCGACTGGGCGAATCAGAAGGCGGTGCTCGAAGCCTTCCCCAATTTTGATGTCTTCACCGGCTCCGAACGTTTCCTGCTCGCCAACTTGCGGCTGGGCGGCGTCGGCACGATCAGCGCCATGGCAAACGTCATCCCCGCCAGGATTCGCTTCCTCTACGACAACTACCTGGCTGAAAACGCCGACGCCGTGCAGGAAAAACTAGATCGCTACCGCGCCGCCACACGCGACTATGCCGCCATTCCTGCGCTCAAGGAGATTCTGGCGACCCGCACCGGCGACCCTACCTGGCGCAACCTGCGCCCGCCGCTGGTCAACTTGAGCGCCGCCGCCGCACAGGAGATGCTCGCCAGGTACGCCGCCGCGTAGATAGAACGCAGATGGCGCGGATTCTGCGGATCGACGCGGATCAGAAAAATCAGCGCAAATCCTCCTGCTCCGCGTCATCTGCCTGCCATTAGGAGCAACCATGTCCGAGCAATTTCTCATTTACGGCGCCAACGGCTACACAGGCGAGTTGACGGCGCGCGTCGCCGTCGAACAGGGATTGCGCCCGATCCTGGCGGGGCGCAACGAGGCGCAGGTCGCCGCTGTCGCCGCGCGTCTTGGCCTGCCCCACCGATGCGCAGCGCTCGATGACGTCGCTGCGCTTGACCAGATGCTGCAAGATGTGGCCGTCGTGCTGCACTGCGCCGGGCCGTTTGTGTACACCGCGCAGCCGATGGTCGACGCCTGCCTCCGCAACCGCGTCCACTATCTCGACATCACCGGCGAGATTGCCGTCTTCGAAGCGCTGGCCGCCCGCTACGACGAAGCCAAACGCGCCGGCGTGATGTTGCTGCCGGGCGCCGGTTTCGATGTCGTCCCGTCGGATTGTCTGGCCGCACATCTGGCGCGGCGGCTGCCGTCGGCGACGCGGTTGCTGCTCGGCATCCGCGCGCTGGGCAAGCTCTCCCGCGGGACAGCGCTTACCGGCGTCGAGGCGCTGCTGCGTGGGGAGGGTGGACTGGTGCGCAAACAAGGCGTATTGACGCCCACACCCATCGCCTGGAAGACGCGTACAATTGACTTTGGCAAGGGGTCGCGCCCCGCCGTCCTCATGCCGTGGGGCGATGTCGCCACCGCCTATCACAGCACCGGCATCCCCGATATCGAGGTCTACATGAGTCTCCCGCCAGCAACAGTGCAGGCGATGAAAGCGAGCCGCTACATTGGCTGGCTAGCGCGGCTGCCTGGCGTTGCCGATCTCATCCGGCGACGGGTTCACAGCGGCGCACCTGGCCCAACGGACGCTGAACGCGCACAAGGCGTGAGTCTGCTGTGGGGGCGCGCCGAGGATGACGCCGGCAATTGCGCTGAGGCGCGCCTGCGCACGCCCGAAGGCTACACGCTCACCGCGCTGGCGTCGCTGCTGATTGCGCGCAAGGTGCTGGCGGGACAGGTCAAACCGGGCTACCAGACGCCCAGCAGCGCTTATGGGCCCGACCTGATCCTGGAGATCGCTGGCGTCGAACGCACCGATCTGGATGCGACAGCCACATGAGGCACTGGAGACGTTCCGCCGCCGGGGAATCAATTCCCGGCTGAACGCTCAAGTCCACTTAAGTGGACTGGCGAACCGTTGCAACCGGCTTGAGTTATCAGCCTCAATTCTGATCGAAGGCAGCCCTGGCAGGCCGCCTCAGTCGGCTTGAGTTATCAGCCTCGATTTTAATCGAAGGCAGCGCTTGTCATGACACACACACGGAGGCGCCTATGAAAGTACTGCTTGACACCGACATCGGCAGCGACATCGACGACGCCGTCTGCCTGGCCTATCTGCTGGCTCAGCCACAATGCGATCTGCTTGGCATCACGACCGTCAGCGGCGAACCCGTCCGCCGCGCGGCGATGGCAAGCGCGCTCTGCCGGGTGGCCGGCAAGGAGATTCCGATCTTCCCCGGTGCAGCCGATCCGCTGCTCGCACCCCAGCGTCAACCACACGCACCCCAGGCGGATCGGTTGGTGCACTGGCCGCATCAACGCGATTTCCAGGTCGGGCAGGCTATCGAATTCTTGCGCACGACGATTCGCGCTCACCCCGGTGAGGTGACGCTGCTCACGATCGGGCCGCTGACCAACATCGCCCTGCTCTTCCGCAGCGACCCGGAGATTCCACACCTGCTCCAGCAACTGGTGATGATGTGCGGCGTCTTCACGAACCGGCGCGCTGGCGTCGGCCCGCTGGAGTGGAACGCGCTGCTCGACCCACACGCCGCCGCCATTGTCTATCGGGCGCCGGTGCGCGTGCACCGCAGCCTTGGCCTCGATGTCACGACGCAGGTGGCGCTGCCCGCCGTCGAAGTGCGCCAGCGCTTCCAACATCCACTGCTGCGCCCGGTGCTCGATTTCGCCGAAGTCTGGTTCGCCCACCAGGATCGCATCACTTTCCACGATCCGCTGGCGGCGGCGGCGGTCTTCGATGCGGCGGTGTGCGGCTTCACGCGCGGGCGCGTCGAGGTCGAGTGGCAGAGCGAACGGCTGGGCGGCTTTACTGCCTGGACGCCCGACCCCGCCGGCCCACACGAGGTGGCGCTGGAAGTGGACGCCGACCGTTTCTTCGACACCTATTTCGCCACGGTGGAGGCATACCGCGCGGCAGCCTGAGTCGCCGGACACAACCGTAGCGGCGGCTCGCAGCACTCGCAGGTTCGGCTTCCAGCCGGACGATGCCGGTGGAGGACGACGTCACGCCGGAGGCGATGAGCTGCAGCAGCCGGAGCCTGCGGCTACGAGCCGCAGCTACATGTAATCAAGGAGCAGATCATGTCACTCGCTATTCTCAACACCCTGACGCCCAAACCGGCGCACGTCGTTGCACAGCCGGGCGTATTCGAGTTCAAACCGCCGGTTGGTGTGTGGGTTGAAGCTGGCGCCGGCGCAGTGGCTGCGTTGGCGCAGGCGGAGCTGGGCCGCGCCACCGGGCTGGCGTTTCAACCAGCGGATGCCAGCACGGCGCAGCTGCGCCTGCGGCTGACTGGCGACGAGGCAACCAGCGAAGGGTACACGCTCACCGTGAGCGCGGCCGCTGTGGAAATCGCCGCGCCTTCCAGCGCAGGCCTGCTCAATGGCTTTTTCACGCTGCGCCAACTGTTGCCGGCGGCGAACTGGCGGTCGGCGCCGCTGCCGGGCGTGGCATGGAGCGCCCCGTGTTGCACCATCGAGGACGCGCCGCGTTTTGGCTGGCGCGGCTGCATGATCGACGTGGTGCGCCACTTCGCACCCAAGCACACCATCCTGCGCTTCATCGATCTGCTGGCAATGCACCACTTCAATCGCCTGCACTTACATTTGACCGACGACCAGGGGTGGCGCGTCGAGATCAAGGCGTTTCCAAAACTGACCGAGATCGGCGCACACCGCCCCAACACCGGTCTCGGCTTTGCCACCTCCGCCAGCGACCCACACGACGGCACACCACACGGCGGCTACTACACCCAGGACGATCTGCGCGAGATCGTCGCCTACGCCGCCGCGCGCGGCGTCACCGTCGTCCCGGAAATCGATCTGCCCGGCCACGCCCGCGCCCTGGTCGCCGCCTATCCTGAGTTTGGCTGCCTGGACGCGCCGGTCGAGGTGGCGACCTACTTCGGCATCAGCCGCGATCTGGTCAACCCGTTGCCACACACCATGGCCGCCCTCGAGACGATCCTGGAGGAGGTGCTGGCAATCTTCCCGTCGCCGTGGCTGCACGTGGGCGGCGACGAAGCCCCGCTCGATCAATGGCGCAACTCGGCGGAAATCCGCGCCTACATGACGCGCCTGGGCATCGACAGCGCCGAAGCGCTGCGCACACACTTCACGGCGCAGTTGGCTGCCTTCCTGGCGGCGCGCGGGCGGCGCATGGTGGGGTGGGATGAGATCATCCACTACGGCGGCCTGGCGCCTGACTCGGTGATCATGTCGTGGCGCGGCGAAAAGGGCGGGATGAAGGCGGCGCAGGCTGGCTACGATGTCGTGATGGCGCCGGTCTTTCCCACCTACTTCGATTACGCGCAGGATGTCGGCGCCGACGAACCACTCGCCATCGGCGACGGCGCCACGCTAGAAGATGTCTACACCTACGAGCCGGCGGCGCGCTGGCCGGACGCGGCGACCTTTGCGAGGGTTCTGGGCGTGCAGTGCCAGCTCTGGCGCGAGGTCATCCTGGACGATGCCCACCTGGAGTATATGGCCTTCCCGCGCGCGTGCGCCCTGGCGGAAGTAGCCTGGTGCACGCAGCGCGACGACTTCGCCACCTTCCAGGCGCGGCTGGCGCACCATCTGCTGCGCCTGGATGCCTACGGCGTCAACTATCGCCCGCTCACAGGCCCGCGTCCCTGGCAAAAGGGCGGGACTGGCCGCAAGGCGCATCAGCCGCGCTTCAATCTCAAGGAAGCACTGGCGAACCTCGATCAATGGGCCGAGTCGGGTGAGCCACCTGCCGAGCATCTGGCAGCGTGAGCGCTGGCAGCAGATTTTGTGAGCAGATTCAGGGAGCGGTGTTGCTGCTCCCTACAATCCGCTCATTTCGCTCAATCTGCTCCCCGAATCTGCTGTTAGCGTTTGGGCGTTGTGCGGGGGGCGTTTTATACTGCTGATTGCCAGTCTCTGATCACAGTTGTTGATCACGCCTCACTACAATACCGACGCAAAGGAGCGATCTGTGTTGCAACGTACACCACTTTATGAAACCCATGTTGCGATGGGTGGGCGCATGGTGGAATTCGCCGGCTACGAGCTGCCCGTCCAGTACCCAACCGGCCCGACTGCCGAGCACCACGCTGTACGCACCGCCGCTGGCCTCTTTGACATCGACCACATGGGGCAGTTCGAGCTGGCGGGGCCGGACGCCGACGCCTGCCTGCAGCAGCTTCAGGTGTGGGACATTCGCTCGATGCAATTGGGCGACGCTCACTACAGCCTGCTTTGTTACGACGATGGCGCCGTCGTCGATGACATCTTCCTTTACAAACTGAGTGGCCGCTGGCTGGTGATCGTCAATGCCGCCAACCGCGCCAAGGATTGGGCGTGGATCGAACACCACCTGCTCGGCTACGATACGGCGCTCATCGACCGCTCGGATGAGCTGGCGATGCTGGCGCTGCAGGGACCGAAAGCTGAGCAGATTCTGCAAAGACTCACCGACTATCCGCTGCACACCGTCGCCACGCGCACCGCCATCGAGACGGAGATCGGCGGCCAGCGCGTGATCGCCGGACGCACGGGCTACACGGGCGAAGATGGCTTCGAGTTGTACGTGCCAACCGAGGGCGTGACCGACTTTTGGAAGTTGCTGCTGGAGACGGGCAAAGACGATGGCTTGCTGGCGTGTGGGCTGGCGGCACGCGATAGCCTGCGCTTTGAGGCGTGCATGCCGCTCTACGGCCACGAACTCAGCCCGACGATCAACCCGCTGGAAGCGCGCCTCGGCTGGACAATCGCGTGGGACAAGCCCTTCATTGGCCGCGCGGCATTGCTCAAAGTGAAGCTGGAGGGGCCGGCGCGGCTGCTCGTCGGGCTGGAGATGGTCGAGAAGGCTGTGCCGCGCGAGCATTACGATGTTGCGGTCGATGGCAAGGTCATCGGCTACGTCACTTCCGGCATGAAAAGCCCCACACTCGACAAATTTCTGGCGATGGCCTACGTACCCACCGAATATAGCGCGCTCGGCACGAAGCTCGATATCATCGTACGCGGGCAGCCAAAACAAGCTGTCGTCGTCAAGCGCCCCTTCTACAAACCAAAATACAAGTAAACAGAGAAATTTCTTAATCTCCAATCTCCCAATCTCTATCAACAAGGAGTCAAATATGGCAAGCTACAAACTGGATCAGAGCGTCAAATATGCCAAAAGCCACGAATGGGCGCGCGTTGAGGACGACATCGTCGTTGTCGGCATCTCGGACTACGCCCAGGATGCGCTGAGCGACGTCGTCTACGTAGACCTGCCCGAAGTGGGCGACACGGTGACGGCGGGCAAGCAGGCGGCGACGGTGGAATCGGTCAAGGCTGCCGAGGATGTCATCGCACCGGTCAGCGGCGAAGTGATCGAAGTCAACACGGCGCTCGAAGACACGCCAGAGATCGTCAACGAACGCCCCTACGATGCCTGGTTCTTCAAGGTCAAGCCGAGCAATCTGGAGGCCGATCTGGCGGCGCTGATGACGCCGGCGGATTATGACAGGTTTGTCGAAGAACTCGAATAACCCCCAGCCAACCCAACAATCCCGGCTTCCATCAGAAGCCGGGATTGTTTTTTTCTGGCCCGGCAGCCGCGTTTCCGCGCCCTTGAAAATCCATCGACCCTTGTCGCTACGTATTCAATAGAACAGGGTTTACGCATTTAGCTCAGCAACCTTCCTGGAAGCTCTCCGCAACCTTCCTGGGATCTCTCAGCAACCTTCCTGGAAGCTCTCCGCAACCTTCCTGGGATCTCTCAGCAACCTTCCTGGAAGCTCTCAGCTTCCAGGAAGGTGATACACTAGGAAGGTGACACACTGGAAGCTGCGTAAGCCCAATAGAAGATAGCGTACTTCACGCACGCAAACCTTGTGGTATGCTTCCCGCATTGCCGAAGTGCGGCTAACCCTGGTTGATCCACGCAACCGCAGCGCACCAGGCAATGTCAGACTCCCTGTCCGGGTGCACCCCGGACGCGCACAGGATGATGCGATGCCTGCAGGTGGACAGACGATGCAGCAGCATATTGGGCTGCTGCGTTCGGTGTTGATGTATTACGGAAATCCGCTTAAGCTGCGCCGGATGCGACGCTTCTACGCGCAGTTCATCGGCCCCGGCGATCTCTGCTTTGACCTGGGCGCGCATGTTGGCAATCGGCTGCTGATCTGGTCGCAGCTTGGCGCCCGCATTGTCGGCGTTGAGCCGCAGCCAGCGTGCCATGCTTTGCTGCACCGCTGGTATGGGCGCAACCCGCAGATCACGCTGGTTACGGAGGCAGTGGGCGCCACTGCCGGTGAAGCGCCGCTCTTCGTGAGCGCCGCCACGCCCACCGTGACGACGCTCTCACAGCCCTGGATCGAGACAGTGCAACAGGCGGACGCTTTCGCCGGCGTGCGTTGGGAAGAGGCTGTGTCCGTCAAGGTGACCACACTGGATGAGCTGATTGCCCGCTATGGCGAGCCGCGTTTCTGCAAGATTGACGTCGAGGGCTTCGAGCTGGAGGTGCTGCGCGGGCTGACGCGTCCACTGGCGGCACTCTCCTTCGAATACATCGGCGCTGCGCGGACATTGGCCGTCGCCTGTGTGATGCGGCTCAGCGAACTTGGGGAGTACACCTTCAACTGGTCGCACGGCGAGCAACACCGCTGGCAATCCCCGCGCTGGCTGACTGCGGCGGAGACGATCCAGTGGCTGGAAGGGCTTGCTGGGGCTTCCGGCTCCGGCGACATCTACGCGAGGTTGGTCTGAGTATGGTGTTGAACGACAAAGAGGCGCTTGCCGGTTTACGCCGGCAGTGGGTGTATGTGGCGCTCCTGTATAGCGCCGTGCTGACCACCGGCTACTGGACGATGCTCCAGGCCTGGGCGGCGCCAGACGCTATGCGCTGGCTGGCGTTGGCGGCGACAACGATGGCAGTGCAGATGGTGGTGCTGTGGTGGGCGCTGCGCTTCAACCACCACCCGGGCGGTGCGCCGCTTTTCCCCGACCTGGGCCTCGCCAACGGCATGACGCTGACGCGCGGGCTGCTGGCGTGTCTGTTGGCTGGCTTTCTCTTCGGCCCGGCGCCGCAGGGGTGGCTGGCATGGGCGCCCGCTGTGCTCTACATGACCGAGCGCGTGATCGACTTCTTCGATGGCTTCGTCGCCCGCTACACTCGCCGCGAAACCAAACTCGGCACGATCCTGGATATGGAGTTCGACGGGCTGGGCATCCTGATCGCAGTGGGGTTGGCGATTCAATACGGCCATCTGCCCGCCTGGTATCTGCTGCTTGGTCTGGGGCGCCAGTTGTTCATCTTCGGCATCTGGGCGCGGCAGCGGCTGGGCTGGCCCATCCTCGAGCTGCCGCCCTCCGACCATCGGCGGCTGATTGCCGGTTTCCAGACCGGCTTCATCAGCATCATTCTCTGGCCGACGTGGACGCCCGAAGCTGCGATGTTGGCGGCCTGGCTGTTTGCGGCGCCGCTGCTCTTCAGCTTTGGCCGCGATTGGCTGGTCGTCAGCGCTACGATCGACGCCGAATCCGCTGGCTATCAACGCCTCCGCCAGCGCGCCAAAGTGCTCTGCGAGCAAGGGGCGCCGCCGCTGCTGCGGCTGATCGGCGCCGCGCTCGTTGTGTGGATGCTTGTGCAGGGAGACGCGCTTCCCGACAGCCTGACATGGTTCGCCGCAGCGGGCGCGCTGTTGCTCTTGCTGGGCGTCGTGGGCCGTGCAGCGGCGCTGCTGCTGGCTTTTGTGGCGGCGTTCAGCGCTGTGCAGGTCGGGCTGCGTCCCGACAACAGCCTGCTGCTGGCGTGCGCCGTTGCCATCCTGCACCTGGGCAGTGGACGTCTGGCGTTGTGGACGCCGGAGGAGTACTATCTGCACGCCAGGTTGGGCGCCCGCGACGAGGCCACAGCATGACGACTGCGCTGCTACAATGGTCGCGTCGCCAATGGCAGGCCGGGCGGGTGCTGCCGCATCTCTTCTGGCTGGCGCTCGCTGTGCTGCTCTTGTGGTTGACGTTGCGCGCCGTCGATCTGGGTGAGGTCTGGGCGCGACTGTCGCACCTGCAACCGGCGCAGATCGCCATGCTGCTCGTTGTCAACGTGGCTGTGCTGGCGACCTTCAGCGCGCGCTGGTGGCTGCTCCTGGCGGCGCAAGGCTACCGGATCAACTACCTGCTGCTGATGGCGTATCGCCTCGCCACCTTCGCTGTGAGCTACTTCACCCCTGGGCCGCACTTTGGCGGCGAACCTCTGCAGGTCTACCTGATCACGGCGCGTCACCAGGCGCCGGTCGCCGTCTCCGTGGCCGCGGTCGTCATCGACAAGGTGCTGGAAATGGCGGCAAACTTCACCTTTCTGACCCTCGCCGTGATCTTTGTTGTGCGGGCGCAGGCGCTGCCAGGCGTGAGCGAAACGCAACTGCTGGCGGCGAGCGTTCTGCTCCTGTTGGCGCCGCTGAGCCTGTTGGCGGCGCTGATGCTGGGGCGTCGCCCCATTTCCGCGTTATTGGGGTGGGTGGAACGTCTCTGGCGCTGGCTGCGACCGCACAGCACAGCGCTTGCCGCCACGCGCTTTGCCAGCGCTGTGCGCCAGAGCGAGACGCAGAGCATCGAGCTCTGCCGGCATCACCCCATCACGATGCTGCTGGCAGTCGGCGCGTCGATCCTGAGCTGGGCTGCCATTGTCGGCGAGTTCTGGCTGATGACCGCTGTGCTGGGGCTGGGGCTTACGCTGCCAGAAGCTGTGGCGGCGCTGCTGGCCGCGCGCGTGGCGATCCTGCTGCCGTTGCCTGCCGCCCTCGGCGCGTTGGAAGCCAGCCAGGCGCTGGCAATGCGGCTGCTCGGTCAATCGCCAGCCGCAGGCGTCAGCCTCAGCGTGCTGATCCGGGCGCGTGATCTGCTGCTCGGCTTGTTCGGGCTGGGGCTGGCGAGCGCGCTGATCTGGCGCAAAGGACAGCGGGAATTTGAGTAGTGAACATGGGCTGAAATAAACCAATGGCGCTCGTGTTATGTGTTCCGTCGCGTTACGCAGCACGCGGCGTCGGGCAGGCGCGCAGAGCAGGGCGCCCTCAGTCCTCCGTCAACATACGGATGATCACCGGATAGGTCAGATCAACCTGCTGGAAGGTCTGGTTGGGATCGATCATGTCGTGCCAGACCTTTTGCGAAGCCGGGAAGCTGCACCGCTCGATGGTGACGCCGTGGCGTTCCCAGTGGTCGAGGATGTCGTAGACGATTGTGTTCTGGACGGCAGTGTCGAACTCGCTGGTGATCGACTTCAGGCGTTTTGCGCGCGCGGGCATGTTGACGCTCACGTCGTAGATGTGGCGCCCCAGACGGAAGATTTGCGCCAGGCTGTGTGTGCTGAAACGTGGATAGGCGTAGGGCGGACCGACGATCTGCTCTTTAACGCGCGGGTCCCACCAGATGTAGAGGTTCTTCATGTGGGGGGCGAGGTTGCGAAAGAGTGTGCTCACCCACATCGGTGCGAAGGGCAGCCCGGCGGAGGGGGCAATCCCGACCACCAGGTCGACATCGGAGCGATACTGCGCCACCCACGAGGCCATCACGCCACCGCAGGAGATGCCGCAGACGCTCACATGCTCGCCCAACCCCTGGGCAATATCGACGCTCTCCTGGATCGTCTGCACCAGTTCTTCGGCGGTCAGCTTCTCCTGCTCGGTTGTCAGCGGGTCGTTCAGGCCATGATGGGGCAGGCGCGGTGTGAGTACATTGTAGCCGCGCTGGAAAAACTCTTCACCCAGGCGGTCGAACTGTGGCGGCGCGTTGGTGTAGCCGTGATAGAAGACGATAGCGCGCTCGACTTTCTTCCCGTGAGAGCGAAATTTCGTGCCGCTGTCGGGGCGCACGGTGGCGTCGTCGCGCGCCTGCAACGCGGCGATGCGCGTCTGCGCCTCCGCAAATGTGCGCGCCGGCTGGGAAGGGAAGAAAGTCGGGTCGAGTCTGGATGTTGCTGTGCTCATGCAAGGTTCCTAACTTGTGCGCCAGGTTGAGAGACTGGAGAGGCTCACCATCGTCGCCTGCGGCAGTCTACCATCGCTTCCGTACGGTGCGCAACAAGGCGTTATGTGGCGACTCTCGCTCAAGGCATTGGTCGGAAATTAAGGCATTTTTGAGTTTGTCAAATTCGAGATTGCGGTAGAATAGTGGCATGGTGCGCGCGGCTTGACGGCGCCTGTGCAGCGCCAACATTTGTTCGACCAGCGCCACCATGCGCTCGTGGCGGGCGACGGCGGCGGGGTCGGCGAAGTCGATGGTGCGGATGGAAAATCAACAGGAGTCCAGACGCTCTTTATGCGTAGACTTTGCCGCGTGCTTCCAGCCAGCGCTGGAAGGATTCAGGGCGCTCACCCACCCCCCGCCCCAGCAGGAGGGTCTCAACACCAATGTCCTCATCCAGCTCGGGCCGGTGAATGCTTCTCCGGCTAAGGACGAAATTGCTGCGTTCCGCCGCCGTTCCATAGCTGAGGCGCGGGAACCACAGCAGCGGTGCTGCAATCACACGCCCATCAGTCAGCTCAACGATTAGCTCGTCCTCGGTGACCTGCACATCAACGATTTCGGCTTGCGCCAACCGTGCTTTGAGGAGTTCATACTCTTGAGCAATCTTCATCCCATGCCTCCCGCAGTAGGGCGATATTTGCTACGATAATTCGCTCGATCTCGCGCAGTTCTCTGCCGCGAAAGCCATAGCTCTGCCCCAGCAAGACCGGGTCCAGCCAAAACTTTGCTTGCCGATTCTCTCGCTGCACGTGAATGTGACGTGGTTCTGAGCAGTCATACGACCAGAAATAGAAACGATAGGCACCTTCAATCAGAACTGTTGGCACGGCAACGTCCTACTCTCTGGCTGTATTATACGATTGCTTTGCCGCCAGTATGTCCAGAATTATCTCAGCGGTGACGCGTGCGCCAGCAACGACGGGCTTACCCAATCATGACATTCAGATTCAGACACGATCAACTGTTGCCACTCATCCATAGCCATTGCCTGATTCTGACTGATTTTACCGTGCAATGTCCATACCGTCGACGCTCACGGATTGTCACCCACACTCTACAATCCTGATCTCCTCCTCCGTCAGCCCGTACAACTCGATCTGGTCGTGGCGGGCGATTTCGGTGGTGAAACCGTATGGCGCAGCGCGGCAGCTTCTGCTATACTGTGCCCAGTTGCAATACAGTAATTTGGGGAGAAAGGGGGGGTAATGATTGCAACATATCAGGTGGCAATTGAGCAGGATTCGATTCTTGTGCGTATGCCTGCCAGCCTGTTCAGCCGTGAGGAGATCGTCCGGTTTCTTGATTATCTCGAAGTCGAGTCAATCCGCAGGCGTAGCCAGTTGACACGCGCTGAGGCTGAACAACTCGCAGACGAAATCGACCAAACCGGCTGGCGTCAATTGCAAGAACAGCGCAGCGGAAGCACAGAACCATAACTACATGGATGAACCACGTCCCCCTGTCGTCATCGACACGAATATCTTGTTTTCCGCATTGCTGCGTGAGCCGTCGCGCTTTGTTGAGCTTATCTTCACGACAGAATACCACTTTTACATCTGTGAATATGTCATCGTTGAACTCTTCAAGCACAAAGATCGTCTGGTGAAGCAAAGCAAACTCAGTGAGGATGATCTAGTGCGTCTCCTCTATCGCCTGCTGAAGCGATTGAATATCTACCCCGAACGGTTGATTAAGCCGAATGTTCTGGCGGAAGCACAGAAATTGTGCGCACCGATTGATGTCAACGATACCGTGCATGTAGCGCTTACTCTGGCACTCGATGGGCGTCTTTGGACGGGAGATCGAACACTGGTGGATGGGTTGCGCCAGCAGGGTATCGACATTTTCTTTACCCCACCTGCTTCTGGATAGCGTTCACCCACCCTTCACGATCCGTATTTCCTCCTCCGTCAGCCCGTAGAGTTCGTAGACCAGCCGGTCGATCGCAGGGCAGGTGCAAAGCGCCATCTGCCGATCCGTGGCCGTGATCTGGGCATCGAGTACGCTCTGCTCGTGCAGCGTGCGCGCGGTTTGACGCTGCCTGTGCAGCGCCAGCATTTGCTCGACCAGCGTCACCATGCGCACGTGGCGGGCGACGTCGGCGGGGTCGGTGAAGTCGATGGTGCGGATGGGGCGTCGAAATATCGATCGTCGCTATGTCAGTGGCAGGCGCCGTGCACGAATCCGGTCGCTTTGCACCGTGAGCATACACCCTGATTCGAGATCTTCAGTCCAAGCCTTCAGGATACGTTGGAGAAGAAGAGTAAGCGCCTCGGCGCGTAACCCCTCGACACGCACCCGAATCACCGATGGGCCAGCAGCTCCGGATAGCGCAATCAATGTATGAAAATCCGCATCGAGCGTCACGACAACACGGTCATCCGACCTGGCATATTCGAGGATTTCGTGATCTTCGGCGGTGGCTAGCCCAAGTTCGCCGGTATGGACGGCGTCGACGCCTGAGTCTCGCAGCAGCGCCGCCGTCGATCGGGGGAGACCCTGGTCAAGGATGAGTTTCACAGCGCAAATTCAACCATCCGATCTTCGATGCTGGTAGCTGCAAAGAGCAGCGCCTGCCGGATATCTTCGTCTTCCAACTCGGGGTACTCACGACGCAACTCGCTGCGATCAGCGTAGAGCGCCAGCAACTCGATCACCCTGCGCACTGTGAGACGCAGATTGCGGATGGTGGGCTGACCATTCATTCGTTTGGGATCAACCGTGATGCGATCAAGCTTCATGATACCGTCACCTCCTGTACAGAATCGATGCGATTGACCAAAGTTTACTGGTTACAGCAATCGCCGTCAACCCGTTGTCTCGCACTTTATCCGCCCTCCACGATCTGTATTTCCTCCTCCGTCAGCTCGTAGAGTTCGTAGACCAGCCGGTCGATCGCAGGGCGGGCGCAAAGCGCCATCTGCCGATCCGTGGCCGCGATCTGGGCGTCGAGCACGCTCTGTTCGTGCGGCGTGCGCGCGGCTTGACGCTGCCTGTGCAGCGCCAGCATTTGCTCGACCAGCGCCACCATGCGCTCGTGGCGGGCGACGTCGGCGGGGTCGGCACAGTCGATGGTGCGGATGGGGAGTTGTGCTAGATGACCACGCTTAACCTGAGCCAGCGCCTCACCTTTTTCAGGATTCAGAGCATTTTGATATAACCAATTAAGCAGCTTGGAGTTCAGGAGACCAAGAATATACGCCAGTTTCAAGCCGTTGTTCTTTGACACAATCGTGTAAAGATTGTCACGCACTACAAACTGGTCAGTATCCAGCGTGGCGATAAGCGAGTCACCGGTTTGTCTGATCACAACTTTTTCGGGAACATCATATCCAGCAGAATATCTTCGTCCAGCTAACCAGTCTCCAAAACTGATGTAATAATTGTCGTTCCATCTGGTTGTCGGGCACCAGCCCAAATCCCACAACAAGACGTTAGGCTGAAACGCCGCCAGCAGCGCGGCGAGATCCACGTCGCCGCTGCTTTGCCCCGTGACAGTGACCGACGGCGCGTCGCTGAGCAATGCCGCAAGCCCGGCACGCTCCAGTGGATCGTCCGCCAGGATCAGTACATGTGCCTTGTGGATGGGCGGGCAGCTACTTGCGTTTGTCATGCACCAAGTTTATCCCAAGCAATGACATCTCTCTGAGGTCTTGGTCACGAATTCCGCAGACCCGATCGCATGGCTAGGCTGCTTCTGCGTTTCGTCGCCACTGCATCGTGTACAACTGATAGTAGTGGCCCTGTTTCGCCAGCAGCTCCTGATGGCTGCCGCGCTCGATGATGCGCCCACGCTCCATCACGATGATCTGGTCGGCGTTGACGATCGTGCTCAGGCGGTGGGCAATGACGAAGCTGGTGCGCCCGGCCATTAGCGTGTCCATGGCGTGCTGGATGATCTGTTCGGTGGCGGTGTCCACGCTGCTCGTCGCCTCGTCCAGGATCAGGATGCGCGGGTCGGCAAGCAGGGCGCGGGCGAAGGCGAGAATCTGGCGCTGGCCCGCGCTGAAGTTGCCGCCGTTCTCCTCGACGCGCGTATCGTAGCCTTCGGGCAACGCCATGATGAAATCGTGCGCGCCGACCGCTTTGGCGGCGGCGATCACCTCTTCGTCGCTGGCGTTCAGCCGGCCGTAGCGGATATTGTCAGCGATGGTGGCGCTGAAGAGGAAGGGGTCTTGCAACACAACGCCCATCTGCGAGCGCAGGCTGGCAAGGGTGACGCGACGCACATCCTGGCCGTCGATCATCACTGCGCCGCCCGTCACGTCGAAGAAGCGCGCCAGCAGGCGGATGACGGTGCTCTTGCCGGCGCCCGTCTCGCCGACGAGCGCAATGCGTTGCCCTGGCTCGGCATGGATTGTGACATCCTCCAGCACCGGCTCGTTGTCTTTGTAGCGGAAGTAGACGTGCTCAAAGTCGACGCGCCCGGTGATCGGTCCGAGCGCGACGGCGTCGGGCGCGTCCGCCAGATCGGGCGCAGTGTCGAGCAGCGAAAAGACGCGCTCGCTGGAAGCCATCGTCGCCTGGAAGGTGTTGTAGCGCTGCGCCAGCTCGCGGATGGGGTCGAAGAAGCGCTCGACGTAGAGCACGAAGGAAATCAGCACGCCCGCGCTCAGGGCGTCGCCCATCACCAACCAGCCGCCGACGCCGACGACCAGCGCCGCACCCAGCGAGCCGAGGAAATCGACGCCGGGGAAGAAGATCGCCGAGAGTTTGGTGGCGCGCACATTGGCGTCGAAGAAGGAGCGGTTGAGGTCGTCGAAGTGCCAGAAGCTGCGCCGCTCACGGTTGAAGCTGCGCGTGACGCGTACACCGGCGATTGATTCGTTGAGGTAGCCGTTGATGATCGACAGCCGTTGGCGCGTGGCGCGATAGGCATCGCGCACATGCTTGCGCCAGTAGTTGGTCAGCAAGATCATCAGCGGCACGAGTGCAAAGGCAACCAGCGCCAGCCGCCACTCCAGGAAGAGCATCGCCAATGAGATGCCGAGCAGGTTGAAGGTCGAGCGGGTCAAGCCAGTGATCGACCAGGTGATGAACTCTTGCAGGACGCCGACGTCGCCGATCAACCGGCTCATCAGGCGACCGACGCTCATGTTGTTGTGAAAGTTCATCGACAGGCTGTGCAGGTGGCGAAAGAGCTCGGCGCGCAGGTCGGTGATGACGCGCGTGCCGACGAACGCCATGATGTGCACGCGCTGGCGGTTGGTGATCCACTCCGCCACGGCGAGCAAGCCAAAGAGCAACGTCCACGCATGCAGCGTGTCCAGATCGCCGGTTGCAATCCCATCCACGGCGCGCCCGACCACCCACGGCCCGCTCACCGAGAGCGCGGTCGAGATGCCCATGAAGAGGATCGCCCACACAAGCTGCCGCCGATAGGGGCTGACATAGCCAAAGAGCCGCGCCAGCAGCCGCCCGTCGTAGGCTTTGCCCAGCACATCGTCGTCGCCGCCATAGAGCAGCCGCTCGATCTTCGCTTCGCGCCGTCGCCGCGCCTCTGGCGTGTCTTGCGGGCGTTTCCAGTTCAACGTCGAGTTCAGCATACGTTCCGAGTCCGAAGTCTTGAGAAACTGTCTGTAAAGTCACCTGATTTGACGCGGAGTCGCAGAGATGCAGAGAAACGCAGAGAAAACGCCTTGAAGACCGACCTGTTGTTCCTCTGTTCCTCTGCGCACCTCTGCGTCTTCGCGCCTTTGCGTCAAAAGAGACCGTTACAAACAGCCTCTGAATCGAGAGTCACGCACTCACCTGCCGTGAATTAAAGATTGATCCGCAGATTGCGCAGAGAATGAGTCCACAGGTGCACACGTCTGCCAGGAAACCAACGTTCCAGCCACGCCAATCCCCAATCTCCAATCTCCAATCTCCAATCGCTCAATCTCCCAATCTCTCAATCCCCCATCACCGCATACTCCTCCTGCGCCTTCAACTGCAGCTCGTAGATCGTGCGGTAGAGGCCATCCTGGCGCAGCAGATCGGCGTGCGTGCCGTGCTGGACGATGCGCCCGCCGTCGAGCACGTAGATGCAATCGGCGTTCTTGAGCGTGACCAGTCGCTGCGCAATGATGAAGGTCGTGCGGTTGCGCATCAGCGTCGCCAACGCCTCCTGGATCAAATGCTCGGTCTGCGTGTCCACGCTGCTGGTGGAGTCGTCCAGGATCAGGATTTTCGGGTTGTAGAGCAGGGCGCGCGCAATGGCGACGCGCTGACGCTGCCCGCCGCTGAGCGTCACCCCGCGCTCGCCGACGCGCGTGTCGTAGCCGTCGGGAAAGCGCATGATGAAGTCGTGGGCGTTGGCGGCTTTGGCGGCGGCGATGATCGCCTCCTCCGTCGCCTCCTCGACGCCGTAAGCGATATTCTCGCGGATCGTCGTGCTGAAGAGGAACGGCTCCTGCAGCACCATGCCGATGTGACGGCGCAGGCTGTGCAGGGTCACTGTGCGCACGTCCACGCCGTCGATCAGCACGCGCCCGCCCGACGGATCGTAGAAACGCGGCAGCAGCGAAACCAATGTCGTCTTGCCGGAGCCGGTGGGACCCACCAGCGCAATTGTCTTGCCGGGCGCCGCCTCGAAGTGGATGTCGTGCAGCACGCGGCTGGCGCCTTCGTAGGCAAACGAGACATGCTCGAACGTGACGCGTCCCTCGATTTCGCCCAGTTCGACCGCGCCGGGCGCATCCTCAATCTCGACCGGTGTGTCGATGATCTCGAAGACGCGCTGGGCGCTGGCGCCGGCAGTGGCGGCCAGGTTGACCAGGTTGCCAAGCTGTTGCGCCGGTCCGTTGAGCATCATCAAGTAGGAGATCATCGCAAACAGCGAGCCTATGCTGATCGCCCCGCCAATGGCCCACTGCCCGCCGAACCACAACATCAGAAAGACGCCGACCGCCAGGACAAAGGTGAAGAGCGGCCAGTAGTCGCCCCATTTGCGAATCACGCCGCTACGCCGCCGAAACCACTCATCGCTAATGTTGTCGAATTTTTCGAATTCGTACGGTTCGCGCGCAAAGGCTTTCACCACGCCGATGCCGGTCATGCTCTCCTGCATCACCGTTGACAGTAAGCCGAGCTGCTCCTGGATGCGCTGAAACATCGGGCGCACGACCACGCCAAAGCGCAATCCCAACCCAACCAACGCCAGCACCGGGCCAAGCGCCAGCAACGCCAGGGTCCAGCTCTCCCAGAACATCGACGCGGTGACGCCGATGATGAGCAAGATCACGCTGGTCAGCTCCAGCAGACCGATGCCAGCAAAGCGTTCGGTTTCGGAAATGTCGCCCGTAGCGCGGCTCATCAGGTCGCCGGTGTGCGAGCGATCGTAGAAGCTGAAAGGCAGCCGCTGCAAGGCAATGTAGTAATCATTGCGCAGGTCGTAAGCGACGCGATGCGTCAGCCATTCCCCCCAATAGCGTTGTAGAAAGCCCGCTGCCCCACGCACCACGGCGATGCCCAGGATCAACGCCGCTGCGCTAAAGAGAACCCACGGGTCGCGCTGCGCTAACCCCTGGTCAATTGCCGCCTTGATCACTTGCGGCACGAAGAGGTTGAGCAATGTGGCGCCCAACATCGCCGTGTAGGTGAGCAGCACTTGTCCGGTGTAGGGGCGCAAATAGGCAAATAAGCGGCGATAGACCGCGAATCTTCCGGTCATAGTCAACAGCCCTTATCGCTGCAATGAATGCGGATCATAGACACCCTGGCGATTTTTCCGCAAAAGAAAAGTCGTGGGCGCCAATGCTTCCCACGACCTGTTTCGACAACACGATGCGCTTACATCAACCTGCGCATCCAGCCCGAGAATCATGGTTGCGATCTGTTCGACTTGTCACCGGTGGGTTGGCCTGTCGGCTTGAAATCGAGAAGCGGGGTGCGCACGCCCATCACAGTGCTCCTGAAAATAATGGCTCGCCAGGTTAACAATCCAGGCGTTACAAGTCTCGAATCACGCCTGACTCGTGACGCCTGGCGAACAGTGATATGAGCAAGCCCATCAAGAAATCCATCAATGAATCGGTCAGATCGTTAACGATAGCAACCAACTGCGGCTTTGTCAAAAAGAACCGCGCCGCCATCTGCGCATGTCTCGGTGTGGTGCGCCCGTACTTTGACATCCGTTATGTGCTGAAATATGATTCCATCCCCAGCAATAGCGATATATCAACCTCTTTCGGTTTTTATCACTCTACCCAATTCTTTCTATGTTCCAATCACAGGAGTTCACATGGCGCGCATCGACACCCTTTACCTGGTCCACCACAGCCACACCGACATCGGCTACACGCACGACCAGCCGATCGTCTTCGATCTGCACGAACGCTTCATCAGCGAGGCGCTGAGCCTTGCCGAACGTTACGCCGACAGCGAACGCGACGGCGCTTTCCGCTGGACAGTCGAGAACACCTATGTGCTCAATCGTTGGCTACAGCACGCCACGCCAGCGGAGATCGACCGCTTCATCGCCATGGAGCGCGCCGGGCGCATCGAAGTGACCGGCATGTTCGCTAATCTCACCCCGCTGCTCGACGTCGACGAGCTGATCGAGAGCCTGCAACTGGTAGGACGTCTGCGCCGCGACTACGGCTTCACGATCACCTCGGCGATGAATTGTGATGTCAACGGCGAGAACTGGCCGCTGGTCGACCTGCTCCTCGACGCCGGCATCGAGGGCTTCACTATGGCGATCAACACCCATTTTGGCGGCGCGCCGCTCGACCGTCCTGATCCCTTCCGCTGGCAAGGCCCCAGCGGGCGCACAATTTTGGCGTACAGTGGCTGGCCCTATGACCAGGGCTGGCGCTTTGGCATCGGGCGCAGCGCCGAAGATTTCGAGCATGTCTGGTGGCCGCGGGTGGCGCAACGACTCGACGCCATCGACTATCCTCTCCCAGTCGTCATGGTGCAGAGCTACCACCCCTTCGGCGATAACGGCTCGGCGTTTGCGGGCTTTGTCCAGTGGATCGACGCATGGAACGCGCAAGGCAAAGCGCCGCACATCCAACTGGCGACGCCGCGCCAGTGGTGGGCGGCGGTCAAGCTACATGCCGACCGATTGCCCACCTATCGTGGCGACTGGACCGACTTCTGGAACTTTGGTTGCGCCAGCAGTGCGCGCGAGCAGACGATCAATCGACAGAGCCGGGTGCGGCTGCGCACTGCCGATGCGCTTGCCATGGCAGGGGCGAGCAGCGAAGGACGCGGAGCAGCGGCGGATCCCTGGCTGGCGCGTGCGCGCTCGCGCTATCGTCAGGAGACGTGGGAAAGCCTGATCTTCTGGGACGAACACACCTGGGGCGCGGACATCGCCGTCTCGCGGCCCGACGACGACGACACCGCCAGCCAGTGGCAGCATAAGGCGCACTTCGCCTATCAGGCGCGCAGCCTGAGCCTGCTCCTCCAGCGGGATGCGCTGGCCGCGCTGGCGCGCCAGGTTGCGCGCACCGCCGCCGACGATCTGCTACTGGTCAATCCGCTGCCGTGGCCGCGCACGCTCACCGGCGACGTGACGAACTGGGTGCTCACGCCGCGCGGCGTTCCCGAGGACAGCACCGCCGGGCGCCACTTCCAGGATCGCGCGCCGCATGTGCGCCGCGAACAATTGGCCAACGCCGCCGGGATCGACTTTCTCGCCGAGCGCACCAGCCTGCCGCCCACCGTGGCGCCAGCATTCGGCTATGTTGTCGTGCCGCGCCGCACTCTGCGCACCTACACGTTGGCCGACAATATGAGCGAAGACGCCACCATCGAGAACGCCCATCATCGCATCACCTTTGATCTGGAAACTGGCGGCGTGACCAGTTGGCTGGACAAGCGCCTGCAACATGAGTGGGTGGACGCCACGGCCGGACATCGGCTCAACACCTTTGTCCATGAAGAAGTGGCTGACCATGATCACCCATGGCCGCGCCATCGCCTCTTCCAGATGAAGTGGGATTCCGAACAGGTCGAGCGCGCGCGCGGCTGGAAACCTGGCTGGCGGGCGCGTCGCCGGACTCCTACAAAGGTGGTGGCGCACAACGTCTTTCGGCTGCCAGCGGGCATCGAGGTGATGCAGGTGCTGGAGGCGCCAGGCATCGAAGGCGTGCTGGTGCAGAGCATGTTCCTGCCCGACTACGCTGCATGGGTGGAGTTCCGCGCCCACTGGCGCATGACCACCACCACGCACCCGGAGGCCACCTACCTGCTCTACCCCTTCAACCTGCCGGGCGCTACGCCGCGGCTCGACCTGGGCGGGCAGGCGATGACGCCCGGCCTCGACCAAATCCCTGGCGTCTGCTACGACTACTTCACCGTGCAGAACTGGGTGGACTTCAACGACGGGCAGCGCGGCGTTATCATTGCCACGCCGGACAACCCGATGGTGCAACTGGGCGACTTCCACTTTGGACACAATCAATCCAGCTTCGAGCTGAAGCGAGCGTTGCTGCTTGGCTGGGTGACCAACACCTACTGGGAGACTAACTTCCGCGCTCATCAGCCGGGGGTGGTGACGGCGCGCTACCGTGTGCAGCCTTACGCGGGCGCCTTCGATGAGGCGGCGGCGCACCGCTTCGGCCTCGACGCCGCCCACGACACGTTGCTGCTGCAACATCTCGGCGAGCCGACGCCGGCGACGCCGCTGCCCGCCAGCGGTTCGCTGCTCACCCTGCCGCAGCCGCCTGTGCTGACCCTGCATCTGCAGACAACCGACGACAATGACATCCTGGTGCGTCTGCACAATGCCAGCGATCTCCAACAGGGCGCCACCCTCGGCTCTGCCCTGCTGACCATTGCCGCTGCGCAGCAGTGCGATCTCTTCGGCCAGCCACAAGGCGCGCTGCCGGTGACGCAGGGTGCAGTCAGAGTTGATCTCGCACCGCGCCAAACGGTGACGCTCCGCTGCCGTCTTGGTTGAAAATAGGGGCGAGGGGCGAGTTGCGGGGGGGCGGGTGGCGACGCTGACCACGATTCTCATTGCTGGCGTGACCCATGTTGCGCCGTAGGTCACCGCCTCCGGCGTGACATGGGCCACCGCCGTAGGTCACCGCCTCCGACGTGACGCACCCTATGTCACGCCGGGGGCGTGACCTACAAAGTTCTCACGGCAACCTGGCAATCACCGCGCAAGTGGGAGCAATTCGTGATCGAGCACGCTGAGCGCCCTCAGCCTCTGCGCGATAGTGACCACATGCCAGATGCGATGAACGTCTCGATCACAAACAGCGTGCGCGTGCTGATCCTGGCGGACGATCCGCTGGCGCGGGCCGGGCTGGCGGCATTGCTCAGCAGCGCGCCGACGGTCGTCGTCACGGGTCAAAGCAGCAGCGACGTGGACATTGCCGCGTTGCTGGCGGCGTTCCAGCCCGACGTCATTCTCTGGGACCTGGGCTGGACGCCCGACAGCCAGATCGCTGCACTCAACCAGTCCGTCGAGGAGCACGCCGCGCTGGTAGTGGCGTTGCTGGCGGCGCCATCGCTGGCGGATGCCGTGCGCGCGGCGGGTGCACGCGGGTTGTTGCCGCGCAGCGCCGATGGTGCCCACATGGCGGCGGCGTTAGTTGCTGTCGCGCAAGGCTTGCTCGTCTTCGATGAAACACTGTTGCCTGCACCCGCGCCGCTCCCCGCCGACATCGAGCTGGTTGAGCCGCTTTCCAGCCGTGAGCTGGAGGTGCTGCGTCATCTGGCGGAAGGGCTTTCGAACAAGGAGATCGCCCGCGCCCTGGGCATCAGCGAGAACACCGTCAAGTTTCACGTCAACGCTATTCTCAGCAAGCTGGGCGCGCAGAGCCGCACCGAAGCGGTCGTGCGCGCCACACGCGCCGGGTTGCTCTTGTTATGAGTCGAGACGCTGCGTCTTACCGGGGATCGAAGCGGTAGCCGATGCTCAACTCGTTGTGCAGGTAAGTTGGGTTCTTGGGGTCCGGCTCGATTTTGCGGCGCAGATGCCAGATGTAGACGCGTAGATAGTCGATGTCGTCGATGTACTCGAAGCCCCACACCTGCTCCAGAAGCTGGCGGAATTCCAGGATGCGCCCACGATTTTTCACCAGCACGGCCAGTAGTTTGTATTCAGTCGGCGTCAATTTGACTGGTTCGCCCTTGACCAACACCTTGTGCGCTTCGAGATCGATGGTCAGGTAGTCATCCTGGTACGTCACTTTGCCGTACTGGGGTTGCGGCGCGTTGACGCGGCGCAAGTTGGCGCGCACCCGCGCCATGAAGGGCTTGAGCTGGAAAGGTTTGGTCACGTAATCGTCGGCGCCAAGGTCCAGCCCGCGTACGATGGCGTCTTCACTGCCCTGCGCCGTCAACATGATGACCGGCGTGTTGGAGACCGCACGGATGCGCTTGCACACCTCGAAGCCATCCATCTCCGGCATCGTCACGTCGAGCACAACCAGATCCGGTTGCGTCGCCTGGAATTTGCGCAGTCCTTCTTCGCCGTCGTTGGCGACGATCGCTTCGTAGCCCTCGGCGCGCAGGATATAGGAGACCAGCTCGGACAGGACAGGGTCATCATCGACGACAAGGATCCGCGTAGACATCTGGATACGCCCACTCATGCATGAATCGAAGGTCGGTCACTTGCGAACCTCTTCCACCGTGCCGGCGACGCGTTGCGCCGCTTTCTCCGCCCAGGCGCGTTTCATGTAGCGCCTGGCTTCTTTCTTGAACGGCGTCCAGAGCAACCTTGGGTCGATCCCAGCTTTCAAGGGCTGGCCGGAGTAGTAGCGACCATCCTTGACTACGACATAGGGCATGCGCGTTGCATCTCCTGCACGGTTGCGATGGCGGCTCGAGGTCAGTTATTCGCCAGTATATCACGTCATGGCGACGGTAGAGCAAACGCTGCGTCTTGGCGACGGAAGCAGAAGAGATTGGGTGCAACGCCTGGTCGCGCCACGAACGCCGCCAGCGCCTGCTGTGCACAGCCGTCGGACGTCTGCAACAAGTTGTGCCCCGCGTGTGCAAAGACGCGCACGATCGGCGCCGCAAAGTCTGCTGCAGCGCGCCGCGCCCAGCGCGCTGGCGTCACCGGGTCGTGCGCACCGGCCATGATCAGCGTCGGCGGTGTGAGGACCGGCAAGATGCGGTCGCCAACCGGCGCGGCGGGCGCTGTCCAGGCTGTGCACGCTTCCAGCCACCAGACCGCCGGGGCGGTCAACGCCGCAGCCACTTGCTCGGGCAGGCGATTGCGCACCCGCTGCACATCCGCGATGGTGTAGCGAGCCGCATCTTCCGCGCACCCCAGGATCAGGCTCATCCCGTCGCGTGCGGCTGGCGCAGGCGTGGGGGCGGGCGTCAAGGCTGGCGTCGGGACTGGCGCGCCGAGGGCCGTGAGCAGCGGCAGGAAGTTCTTCACCGCCAATGTATCCAGGAATTGCACCAGTTCCTCACGCGTGGCAAAGCCGAGCTGCTGCTGCAACCGATCGAGCGTCTCCGCTTCCGCGCCCTGCGGCGCATCGGGATTCGTGAAATATGCGCGCCAGCTCTGCAGCGGCGGGGCGACAGTCGCCATGTCATCGGTGAGGTTGAGCGTCGCTGTGACCGCGCTCGCCGGCGCGTTGACGCCCGTGGCGGGCAGTTGGCAGCCGTCAGCCACCGGCGCCAGTTTACACGCCACCCCAAAGTCGCCACTGTAGAGCGCATCGATCAGCGCCGGGATGTCGCGCCCGCCCGCGCTTTGCAGGGTGGCAAAGATCAAACGCGCAATGGCGTCGCCGTCGCCAAAGCCGATGCTGGCAGGCGTGGGCGTCTGATTGTACCAGTCGATCACGGCGAGAAAACGCGCTTCCAGATCAGGATACGCTGCGGCGCAGGCAGCGGTGCGGGCGCAGTCGGCAAAGACCGTGCGCAGCGCGTCATACGCCCCAATCGGCGCCTCCAGCGCCCCATTCACGCCAACCGGCAGCACGCTCTCCAACACGATGCTGCGCAGCAACGCCGGTTGCCGCGCAGCCACCAGTTGCGCCACCGCTGCGCCGCGCCCACTGCCGACCAGGTTGAGCTGCGGCGCCGACAACGCCTCCGCCAGATCGATGACATCGAGCGCGCTCTGCTCCAGTGTGTAGCCCGTCAGATCGTGGGCTTCCTGGCGCAGACGATTGTAACAATCGGCCAGCGCCTGCAAGACGACCTGGCGTTCGCTGCTGGCGACGGCGTCGGGGCAGGCCAACGACGGCTCACCCGACTCTGCACCGCGCGGCGCCAACAGGATGACCGGGCGGCGGCTGCGCACAGGCGCCGTCGCAAACCACTCAATGAGCGCCGCCATGTCTGCATCCGCCCCTTCACTCAAGACGACCACGGGGTCGGTCGCCGGCGTTGCGTTCTCGGCAGCCAATGTCACGGCAAAACGGCGCAGCGTAGCGCTGTCGGTGCGACGCCGATTTTCCGGCACGCGGAGAAATCCGCAAGTCATGCTGCTGTCCACCGGCAGCGTTGCCGGGCACGGCGTCGTCTCGAAACTCGGGTCGTACTGGAGCGCGATCTCCGGCTGGTTGGGGGCGGCGACTGGCGGTGCGCTGACGCCGACGCCGCCTGTTGTTGCAACGGCGACCGCGCTGGCCAGCCCTTCAACGCGATAAAAAGGCGCACCTACCAGATCGGTCAACTCGCTGGCGGCTGTGCTCTGCGCACGCAGCCGGCCATTTTCCAGCGTAAGACTCAGCTCGGCGGGGGCGGTGAAGGCGACGCCGTCGCTCTCGGTGAAGGTGAGCAGCGGCTGCCCGCCGATGTCTTGCCAGGCGCCATAGGTCAACGTTGGTGCACGCCCATCCAGGGCGTCGCGCGCCAGGATCGCACGGGAATCAGGCGACAGCGTCAGCGTCACCTCGCGCCAGCCGCCGGCCGGATTGGGCGTGATCGTCTTGTACACGCCCGCCAGCCCGCCCGACGTGATCGCGCTGCTGGCGATGTCGGCGTTGTAAGAGAGCACGTCGCGATTTTCGGCCAGGTATGGGAAGGCGTAGAAGCGCCAGCTACGTCCATCGAGCGCCAGATCGCCGGGGAGCGTCACCAGCGGTTGCCCGGCGGAGGCGTCGAGATTGACGACGATCGGCTGCGGCAACGCGCCGCTCGCACCGCCCGTGAGGGTGAGGATCACGCCGGTGCCACCCGGCGCCCATTGGCCGGTGCGTGTGGTGGATGGCGCGCCGGCAAGCGGCTTGTCAACCAGCAGGGCGCTGCCGTCGAGATTCAGGTATAGTGTGCTGTCGATGACGCCAGCTTCGGGCGTGGACGCCCATGCCTTGTAGACGCCAGCAAACGACGCGCTGGGCGTCTGCGCCCAGGCCACCGCCGGGGTGGTCAGGCTGAGGAGCACCGCCAGCAACCAGCCGATCCGGTGCGAGACGCGCTGATAGCGCTGACAAGGGACAGGAAAAAGCAAGTTTTGTTGCATGATTCCAGAAGTTCTCCTTGAGTGTTGCGAGAGGCGACATTTGCCACTGCACCTGAGGTCAGTGCACCTGGGGATGAGTGCAGGCGTGAAGCCCAGGTGCAAGTCCGACTGTATCTGCGCGTAATCTTCGCGTAAAACGGCAAAAACGCCAACTGACTGTAGTCATGAGGGCTGCTTCAGGTTTGGCGCGGAGATCCATTCGTCGTAGGCTGTCGCCTTGGGCGTGATAGGAGCGTGCGTTACGCCAGCGGCGATGACCTGCGGAACCGTATTTCACCTGGATTTCACCTGGACAAGACGGCAGCAATAGTCCGCCCCAGTTGCTCAGCCGGACAGGGCTTGGGCAGCCAGGCCGCCACGCCCAGGGCTTGAAGGTCGTCCGTCTCTTCGTCGAGTGGGTGGCCGCTGATCAAGATGATGGGCAGGGTGCTGCCTTCTTGACGCAGGGCGCGCGCCAACGCCAGACCGCCGATGTCGGGCATGACAACGTCGCTGATCACCAGCGCAAAGCGGGCGCCGGGCGCATGGATGTGCTCTAGCGCCGCGCGGCCATCGGGCGCTTCGACCACTGCGTAATGCATAGACTCCAATATTTCCGCCAGCGCCAGCCGCAACATCGGATTGTCCTCGACGAGCAGGATCTGTGCACCGGCGCCATCCTGCTCAGCGGCTGACGTCGGCTGGGGTGGCGCGGGCGCCGCAGCGTCGCCCATAGGGAGGTAGATTGTGAATTGCGTCCCTTGTCCAACGGTCGTGGCGACTGCGATGTGTCCTGCGTGCTGCGTGACGATGCCGTGCACCTGCGCCAGTCCTAACCCTGTGCCCTTGCCCGGCGCTTTGGTTGTAAAGAAGGGGTCGAAGATGTGCCCCAGCACCTCTGGCGGGATGCCGCCCCCGGTGTCGGTCACCGTCAGGCTCGCCCATGCGCCCGGCGCCATTCCTGGCACAGGCGGGTTTTGGTCTGGAGCGAGGGAGAAGGTGGTCAGTGCGAACGTGATCGTGCCACCCTCAGGCATGGCATCGCGGGCATTGAGCGCCAGGTTTATGATCACCTGACGCAGGCGCGTGGGGTCTGCGTTCACCTGGATGGCTCCAGTGCTGACGGCGCTCTGCTCTAGCTGGATCGCAATCGACCCTGGCAGTGTGCGGCGCAGCAAGTTGACCTGATCCTGCAACAGCGCCGCCAGATCGATGGTGTGGCGTTCTAACTGCGCCTGGCGACCGAAATCAAGAATCTGGCGAATGAGGTTTGTAGCGTTCTGCGCCTGATCGACGATCACATCCATGCGCTGGCGTTCGCTTAAAGGCAAATTCGTCGACAGGGCTGCCATCTCTGCATGCAGCAGGATGATATTGAGGATATTGTTGAAATCGTGCGCAATCCCGGCTGCCAACTGTCCGACCATTGCCAGCCGTTCTTGCAGTTGGATTTGCGCCTGATGTTGCCGGGCGCGCGTCACATCATCGACGACGATTACCCATTGCGTCGGGGCGCCTGCGCCAGATACAGGACGCGCAATGATCTCGAAGATGCGATCGCCCGCGTGCACTTCGTTCCAGGGGCCGGTCGGCGGAATCGCCAGCAGCGCGTCGAGCGGTTGATCGCCCAGGTGCGTCACGGTGTCGCCAACGGCTGCGCCAACCAGAATTGTCAGGTCACGGGCGCCCATGGGATTCGCCAGCAGCACGCGCCCGGTGGAGCTGATCAAGATCAATCCCTGCGGCACTGTCTCCATGATTTGCGTCAACTGACGCGCCTGCATCTCGATCTCTTCGAACAGTTGCGCCCGCTCCAGCACCAGGGAGGCTGTCGCTGCAATGTTCACGAGGACGCTCAGGTCGTGCTCATCGAAGGCGGCCTTGTGTTCGGTGTTGTCGAGGGAGATCACACCGATTACCTTGCCGCGTACGACAAGCGGCGCGGCAAGTGCGCTCAGCACCGAGGCCGCTTCGTTAACCTCGCCGACATAGGCGATCTCAGGGTCGCTGCGCACATCTGGCACCAACAATGGCTGGCCCAGCCGGAGGGCGCGCGCACCGTAGCCGAAATCCAGCGGGAAGCGGAGCGTTTTCGCACGCAGATCGTTGTCGCCGTGCACGGTGCAGATTTGCAGAGCATTATCCTCGGTGAGAAGCGCTATCGAGCCTTTGTTGGCCGCCGCCACTGCGTGGATGCCAGCTTCCAACAGGCGTTCCAGCAACGGCTCCAGCTCGATCGTCTCACTCAGTGCCTGGGCAAGCATCGCCTGCGCCTCCAGCTCGCGTTGCCGGCGCACGCGCTCGGTGATATCTTGCGCCAGCACCTGCACAGCCGGGCGCGCGCCAAAGCTGAAAGGCGCTGCGACAACCTCGACTGGCACGCGCGTGCCATCTGCGCGCACATAGACACTTTGCGTCGGGTACAGACCCGTCTCGCCGCGGAGCATGCGTCCGACGCGCGCCTGCGCCTGCGCTAACTCCTCCGGTGCAACGATCTGCTCGGTTGTCATGCCATACAGTGCGTCCGGTTCATCGACGCCGAGCAGCCGCGCGGCTGCGCGATTGGCGAAGATGATCTTGCCATCCTGCAAGATGCCGATGGCATAGGGCGAGGTGTCGACCAGCAAGCGGTAGCGCGCCTCGCTCTCGCGTAATGCCTGCTCGGCGCGGTGGCGTTCGCTCAGGTCGGTGACCACGGCAATTGTGCCCTGGAATTGGCCCTTGCGCATGTAGGGTGCGGCGGACACCAACACCGGTGTCTCAAGGCCATCGCAACGGCGCAGGCGCACATCATAGGACACGCGTTCACCCTGGCGCGGGCTGTCGAGGAGCTCGGCGAAGATATGGGCGTCCGCACCGATCACAAACTCGGAGAAGTGGCGTCCCGGCATTGCCTCTGGCTGTAGGCCCACCAACGCGGCAAGCGTCGGGTTGACATAGGTCAGGCGCCCCTGCGCATCGGTGACCGTGAGCCCCTCGCCCATGGCATCCATCACCTGACGTGCAAAGTCGCGTTCAGCGCGTAGCGCCTCTTCTTGATGATGACGCGTGATGGCAATGGCGGCAATATGGTTCGCCTGGTCGACCAGCTTCAGGTGAAATGGGGTGGGGAGCGTTGGCGTGCGATAGTAGAGCGCAAAGACGCCCACGACGCTGGCGGTGGGGTCAAAGATGGGTGTAGCCCAGCCTGCGCGCAAGCCAGCGGCAAGCGCACGCTGCCGCAAGTCGCCGACCCACCCGGCATCCTTGGCGATGTTCTTCGAAACGCGCCGTTGACGTTGCCCGGCAGCGGCGTAAATTGCCTGATCCGGCGTGGCGGCGAGTGCAGCATCGACGGCGGTGCAGAAGTCAGCCGGTAGACCAACGGCAGCGACGTGACGCAGACGTTGGTTATCCTCCTCGAAGATCAACACAGAGGCCGCCATCTCAGGCGCTTGCGCCACAATCTCACGCACCAGCGTATCGAGGATCATCGGCAGCGGGACGCGCGACGCAATCATCTCCAACACGCGATTGTGGGTTGCAACCGTTTTTTCCAGTGTGAGCCGACGTTCATTCTCCAGGAAGACGAGCGCCGCCACCATGAAGCCCACCGGATAGAGCAACAACACGCTCGGGCCAACAACCGATAATACTTGCCAGCCGAGTGAACCAGGCAACAACAATTGCACGAAGAGCATGGTGCTCTGCACCACCACCCCCAATAGCCAGAGCCTGAAAGGGTGCTCCCAAAGCGGGTTGCGTCGCCGCAAATAGTAAAAGAGGATGCCAAAGAGCGCCGCCTCCAGGATGACCAACACCCCAACCGGAGCGCCAATGCCGCCGAGATAGAGGCGATAGAGGATGCACAAAACGGCGGCGACCGTCCCCGTCACCGGCCCGCCCATGAAACCGGCCAGGCTGACGATGATCGAGCGGCCATCATAGATAACGCCTGGTGCGAAGTGAAACGGCGTCATCATTGCCACCACGCCGACTACGCCAAAGAGCATGCCCGCGGCCAGCGAGTACAACAAGCCTGGGCGGTTGATGCGTTGCGCCAGCAGTTGCAGACCGACCGATAAAGCCACCAAAAGGGCTACATTTTGAAGTAATTCAAGGATCATCCGTTTATGCCCTGTCCTTGTGGTCACCTGACCGAAGAGCGGACGGTTGCCATCAGTATACCAGAACTGGTCGTTCGTTGTTGCGGCAAACTTCGGATGTAAAGATGGCGAGGGGCGAGTTGCGAGGGGCGAGGGGCGGCGCTTGTTCGCTATCTTGATCGTTTGTGGCGGCGACAAGGCGCAATGCCTGCTCCGCGTTGTTCAAGTTCAAGGCACCCATCGCAGGTCATCGCCTCCGGTATGACGTCGTGCCGTTGCCCCCAGCCTGAAGTAGGCCCGACTTACAATTTGCGATTGACAAAACGATGATGCTGTAGTAGACTTTGAGCATAAGCACGCATATTGTGCAATTGCACAGATCGCTGGTTTCCACCCATGCTTGACTACGCCGAACATGACCTGCTCGCCCAGGTCGCCACGATGTACTATGTGGAAGAATTGACGCAGGACGCCATCGCGGCGCAGCTCGGCTTGTCGCGTGTCAAAATCTACCGGCTGCTCAAGCAAGCGCGTGCTGAACAGGTGATCCAGTTCACCGTCAATTGGCCCGTACAGCGCACGCCCGATGTCGAGGCGCGGTTGTGTCACCTCTTTGGCTTGCGCGAGGCATTGGTGCTCAAGCCGGGCAGCAGCGACCGCACCCACGCCCTGGCGCGCGTCGGTCAACTTGGCGCGCGCTTCCTGGAGCAGGCCCTGCGCGACGGCATGACCCTGACCGTCTGCCTGGGGCGCTCCACCTACGAAGTGATCCACGCCGTGCGCCCTGGTTTTCAGGGCCACGTCAACGTCGTGCAGGCGGTTGGTAGCATCGCGTTGGCGACCCCAGAGCTGGACAGCGCCTCGCTGACGCGTGAACTGGCGGCGAAATTAGGCGGCGCAGCGCACTATCTCGCCGCGCCGATGGTGGTGGACAGCATCGCCGCCGCCGAGATGCTGCGGAGCCAGCGCGACATCCAACGTTCGCTGGAGCTGGCGCGGCAAGCCGATGTGGCGTTGCTCGGCATTGGCAACCTCGACCCGGCGACGTCGGAGTTTGCCAAGGCCGGCTATCTCAGCGCCGCCGACCTGGCGCAGATTTGCCAGTCCGGCGGCGTCGGCGATATGTCCGGGCAGATTTTCACCAGCGACGGCGCCCCGTACACCGGCGGCTTCAACGAGCGCGTGATCGGGCTGCGGCTGGAAGACCTGCGTTCCATCCCAACGGTGATGTCAATTGCTATCGGCGCGTCCAAAACGCAGGCGATTCTCGGTGCACTGCGCACCGGCGTCATCGACGTCTTCTGCACCGACCTGGACACGGCGACCGCAGTGCTGCAGCTAGAGAATCGAGCCGCAGATTACGCAGATTTCGCGGAAAAAATCTCTGCGAAATCTGCGTAATCTGCGGATGGTTGTTTTTTCGTTGTTGATTCTGAAGCGTGGGGATAATGAACACCGAGTTGGTTCCGATTTTTCGTGGCAATGGCGTCCTGGAGTATGTCGAGCGCCAGCCGCCGCAGCTTGCCGCCGACGATGACGTGCTCGTGCGCATCGAGGCGTGCGGCATCTGCGGCACCGATCTCAACATCCTGGCGACGCCGCCTGCGCACAAGGCGACGCCGGGCATCGTCATCGGGCATGAGGGTGTCGGCATCGTCGAAACGGTGGGGTCGGCGGTGAAGAACGTGAAGCCGGGCGACCGCGTCGTCATCGCCAACCGGCTCACCTGCGGCCAGTGCGACTACTGCCGCCGCGGCCTCGACAACCAATGTACGAACTATCAAACCATCGGCACGACCATCGACGGCGCATTCGCACCGACGCTGTGCGCACCGGCGCGGGCGCTGTGGAAGATCGACCCGTCCGTGCCGCGCGATGACGCCGCGCTCTTCGAGCCGCTATCGTGCGCAGTCGGTTCGATCAAGCGCGCGCCCTTCCAGCCGGGCGACAACGTGGCGATCATCGGCGCCGGCCCGATGGGGCTGCTCTTTGCGCTGCTCTACCGGTCGCTGGGCGCGGGCAAGGTGATCTTGCTCGACGTGGCGCCCTACCGCCTGGAATTTGCGCAGGAGATCGGCATGGACGCCGCGCTCAACGTCACACAGGTCGATGCGCTCGCCGAGGTCAAACGGCTGACCGGTCTCGGCGCCGACATCGTCGTCGATGCCGTGGGCAACCAGATCAACCAGGCGATCCAACTGGCGCGGCGCGGCGGACACGTGATCCTCTTTGGCTTGCGCGCGCACGACAACCCGCCGGTTAACCAGTACACGATCACGCGCTACGACCTGACGCTGCACGGCGCGTTCGTCGGCCTGCACCCCTTTGCGCAGACGATCCAGTTGCTGGAGAGCCGCCGCGTGCAGCCGTCGATCCTGGTCACGCACCGCCTGCCGCTGACGGAATTGGTGCGCGGCGTCGAATTGATGCGGACGCAGCAGGCGATGAAGGTGTTGATCGAGATGTAGAGATTGGAGATGTAGAGATTGGAGACTAGAGATTAGGCGATTAGGCGATTAGGCGATTAGGAGATTGACCGACACCAATCTCCAATCTCTCAATCTCCAATCTCCAATCTCCAATCTCTCAATCTCTCAATCTCTCAATCTCTCAATCTCCAATCTCTCAATCTCCTAATCGCTTATTCAACCTATTTTCGGGAGAACCAAACCACATGGCGAACACAATCGGAAAAGTCACACAAAAATGCAAAATCGCCGCCGGGCTGTTCTGGGCGGATTATGCGGTGCTGGGCGCGCAGGTCAAGGATTTGGAGGAAGCCGGCGTCGACTGGCTGCACATCGAGGTGCGCGACGGCAAATATATGGACTTCGGCATGCCGCGCGGCGGCTTCGACATCATCGAGGCGACGGTCGCCAGCACCAGCCTGGAGGTCGAGGCGCAGTTGCAGATGTACCGCCCGACCTTCGACGTCTTCGACCAGCTCAAAGACCTGGGCGTCAGCCTGATCAGCCTGCCCATCGAGACCACGGGCGAGATGATCTTCCAGCAGATCACCTACATCAAGGAGAAGCTGGAGTTGAAGGTCGGCGTGTGGGCGTGGCAGGGTGTGCCGACGAGCGCGTTCGAGCAGTTCATCCATCCCTACGTGGACATCATCGAATATGAGAGCCGCGCCCCGTTCTGGGTCAAGCCCAAGCCGGGTCAAAGCCCCCACACGATGGACCCGATCATGGTGCGCACGATGCGCAAGCTGCACAACATGATCGCCGAGGCAGGCATGGAAGGGCAGATTGAGCTGATGGAGGACGGCGGCCTCAACGCCGGCAACGTCGCCGAGTTCATCGCCGCCGGCATGACCGTCGGCGAGTTCTCATCGCCGCTGCTCAAGGGGCCGCAGGGCAAGCTCAAGCCCGGCACCGGCGATATCGCCGCCGCCGTGAAAAAGCTGCGCGCTGTCATGGACGCCGCCAGCGATCAGTATCGGACGGAGGACGGAAAATTGAGAGATTGAGGGATTAAGAGATTGGAGATTGGAGATTGAGTGTCGACGAGACGAATCTCTAATCTCCAATCTCCAATCTCCCATTCGCTTTTTCCAAAAGGACACACCCATGACCTTTCCCACCATCGGCATGATCGGTTACGGCGGCATCGGGCGCGTGCATGGCATGGCGTACCGGTCGTTGCCCTTTCACTACGGTCTGCCTGCGGACGCGGTGCGCATCGGTGGCGTGGCGACGACGCGGGCGGAGACGGCGCAGGCGGCTGCGGCTGAACTCGGCTGCGACTTCTGGACGACGGACTATCGTGAGCTGCTGGCGCGCCCGGAGATTGAGGCGGTCGATATCTGCGTGCCCAATCACATGCACGCCGAGATCGTCGAAGCGGCAGTGGCGGCGGGCAAGCACATCTACTGCGAGAAGCCGCTGGCGATGAACGTCGCCGAAGGGCAGCGCATGGTGGCGGCCGCCGCGCGCGCCGGCGTCAAGACGCAGATGACCTTCAACTTTCGTTTTTACCCGGCGGTGTTGCGCGCCCGGCAGCTTGTCGAAGCAGGCTTTCTCGGTCGCATCTTTTCTTTTCGTGGCCGTTACTACCGCTCCAGCTACATCGATCCCAACAAGCCGATTTCGTGGCGGCAGCAAAGGGCGATTGCGGGCGGCGGCACGCTCTTCGACATCGGTTCGCACATCCTCGACATGCTTTACTACGTCGTGGGCGAGTTTGCCGCCGTGCAGGCCACGCTCGACACGCTGATCGCCGACCGCCCCGTCGCCCCCGGCGCAGCGGAGCGGGTTGCCGTGGATGTGGACGACATCGCCTTGCTCACGCTGCGCACGAAGGATGGCGTCCCCGGCGTGGTCGATGCCTCGCGCATGGGCACCGGGCTGACCAACGACATCGGCTTCGAGATTTTCGGCGAGCAGGGCGCGATCCGCTTCAGCGGCCTTGACCCGGCGTGGCTGGAAGTTTACGACGTGCGCGACGCCGACAAGCCCACCGGCGGGATGCGTGGCTTCCGCAAGATCGAGACAGTCAATCGATACGCGGGTCAGAAAGCGCCGGATTGGTCGATGGCGCCCGACTTCGTGCGCACCCACGCCGAATGTCAGTATCAGTTCCTCAAAGCGGTGGCTGAAGACAAGCCGACCCACCCCACGCTGGCGGACGGTCTGCACATCCAGGCCGTGATGGCGGCGGCGGAGCGATCGTCGGCGGAGGGGCGCTGGGTGGAAATCGCAGAGGTGTTGCCGTAGGTGCGGCTCGCAGCCGCACATTCCCGGTAAGTCGTAGCCGTAGGTGCGGCTCGCAGCCGCACATTCCCGGTGAGCGGGCGCCTATGGTGGCAAGATTTGCGGGCCTGCGGGTCCGGCGTTGCGAGGGAGACGGCAGCGCAGCCTGTCCTTGGCCGAGGTCGAGTGCACTGCCGTTCTCCCGGCGTCGTCAGCGCCGATTCGTGTCGATAGAGAAAGGTGAAGATTCTGAACACTCACAGGAGGTGAACAGTCCAGGACAACTTGCTTCCCATTGCTTCAACGTTCGATTCGTGCTTCAGACAACAAGAGTATAAGGAGACAGAACATGTTCGGCAAACGTATCCTGTTCGTGATGACGGTTATGCTGATGGCGGCGCTGATCTTCACCGGCTGCGCCGCGCCAGCGGCTGCACCCAGCGGTGGTCAGGCAGCCCCTGCGAGCGGCGCAGCGGCGGCGCCGGCGGGCGGCGGAAAACTCGAAGTCTTCTCGTGGTGGACTTCGGGCGGCGAGGCGGCGGCGTTGCAGGCGCTCTTCGACGCCTACAGCGCGCAATATCCCGACGTTGAGATCATCAACGCCACGGTGGCGGGCGGCGGCGGTTCGGCGGCGCGCGGCGTGCTGCAAACGCGGCTGGCGGGCGGCGACGTGCCCGACACCTGGCAGGTGCATCCCGGCTTCGAGCTGATCGGCCAGTATGTTGAGCCGGGTTATGTAGAACCGGTGACTGACCTCTACGCGTCCGAGGGTTGGAATGACGTCGTGCCCGAAGCGTTGCGCACGATGATGACCAAAGATGGCGAAATCTATCAGGTCACGGTTGGTGTGCATCGCGGCAACGGTTTCTGGTACAACAAGCAACTGCTGGCGGACAACGGCATCGAGATCGGCGACACGCTGAGCGTTGACGAATTCATCGCCATCGCTGACAAGCTCCAGGCTGCCGGCGTGACGCCGCTCTGCGTGGGCGACTCTGGCATCTGGGCGACGGCGCAGCTCTTCGAGAACACCCTGCTAGGCACGATTGGGCCGGAGGCGTATAACGGCCTGTGGGATGGTTCCACGCGCTTCGATGACCCCGGCGTCAAGCAGGCGATGGAAACCTACGGCAAGATGCTCGAATACCAGAACACCGATCACTCGGCGCTGTCGTGGGATCAGGCGGTTAAGAAGCTGATGGAGGGTGGCTGCGCCTTCAACTCGATGGGCGACTGGGCTTACGGTGAGTTCGTCAACGCCGGGCTGACCGACAACGTGGAGTTCGGTTGGGTCAGCCATCCGGGCACGGCCGGTTCGTTCATGATTGTTGCTGACGGCTTCCCCATCGGCAAAGGCTCGGCGAATCCGGAGAACGCCCGGAATTGGCTCAAGGTCATCGGCAGCAAGGAGGCGCAGGAAGCCTTCAACCCGCTCAAGGGCTCGATCTGCGCGCGCACCGACTGCGACCGCGCCAGGTTTGGCGTTTACCACAACTGGTCGATGGACTCCTTCGCCAATGACGCGCTCGTGCCCAGCGTCGTCCACGGCTCGGCGGCGCCGGCGGACTTCCAGCAGGCGCTCAACGACGCCGTGACTGTCTTTGTCGTGGACAAGAACGTAGACGCCTTCGCCAATGCGCTCGTCGCGGCGGCGCAGAGCTCGGGATTCGGGCAGTAGTAGTCATCAATCTCCAATCTCCAATCTCAAGTCCGAGAGATTGGAGATTGGAGATTTCGGTTTGTTCTTCGGAAAGGCACGCCCATGACCGCCACCACCGATTCGGCTGCGCTCCGTGCACGGCCGCTTGACCGCCGCCGCTGGCATCTGTCGGAGCAGGCGCAAACGATCCTCCTGTTGCTGCCGTCGATCCTGGCGCTGGCGGTCTTTATCTATGTCTTCATCAGCTTCACGTTTTGGGTGTCGCTCTCCAACTGGCGCACCCTGAAGATTGATCTGTCGCTGCGCCAGCCGTTCTTCGCCACCTATGCTGAGATGTTCGCCATGGCGCGCTGGCAGGCGGACTTGCGCAACACCTTCGTCTTCACCATCTTCTTCATCGCCTTTGCCGTGACGCTGGGGCTGACGCTGGCGATCTTGCTTGACCGTCACCTGGCCGGGCACAACGTCTTTCGCAACGTCTTTCTCTTCCCCTACGCGCTGTCGTTTGTCGTGACCGGCGTGGTCTGGCGGTGGATCTTCAACCCAGAGACGGGGCTGAATCTGCTCTTCGAGGTGCTGGGGATCAACCACCTGTTGGTGCAAGCCGGCATGGCGCCGCTTAAGCCGGGCTGGATCACCGACCCGACCGTGGTGGCGGACGTAAACAGCATCCTGGCGGCGGTGCTGCCCGGCGTCGATGCCTGGCAGGTCAAGTGGGGCATCCCGCTGGCGATGATCCCGGTGGCGATTGCGGCGACCTGGCAGCTTTCCGGCTTCGTGATGGCGCTCTACGTTGGCGGCATGGCGACTATCTCCGACGAGGTGCGCGAGGCGGCGCGCATCGACGGCGCCAGCGAGTTCCAGGTCTACCGCAAGGTGATCATCCCGATGCTGCGCCCGGTGACGATCAGCGTCGTCGTGATTCTGCTGCACGTATCGCTCAAAATCTTCGATCTCGTGTACACGATGGCTGGCGTCGGGCCCGGCTTTGCGACGGACGTGCCCGCTATCTTCGTTTTCGAGCAGATGTTCAAGGCGACGCGCTACAACCTCGGCTCGGCCGCAGCGATCATCATGCTCGTGCTCGTTGCGCTCGTGATTGTTCCTTATCTTGCCAGCACCCTGCGGGAGGAGTCATGACCACCGCTACGCTTTCGCACCCTAAACCACGCCATCGTCCACGCCACTGGGGAACCGACGCCGTCTGGATCGTCATGTTCCTGATGGCGATCGTTTTCTTGATGCCGGTTTACGTCATGGTCGCCAACGGCCTCAAGGACGCCCAGAGCGTCAGCCTGCAGCGCATGTGGTTTCCACCGGCGCAGCTCTCCACCGACAACGGTTTCGCCGGCGCGTGGACGCGGCTGCAACCCAACATGATGAACAGTCTGCTGATGGTGATCCCGGCCACGATCCTGTCCTCGCTGATCGGCGCCATCAACGGCTATCTCTTTGCCAAGTGGAAGTTTCGTGGCTCGGACATCGTCTTCACGTTGATGCTCTTTGGCTTCTTCATTCCCTATCAGAGCGTCTTGTTGCCGCTGGTGCGCACGCTGCAGCTCCTGGGTGTTTATGGCACGATTCCGGGGCTGATTCTCGTCCACGTTATTTACGGTATCCCGATCACGACGCTGATTTTCCGCAACTACTTCGCTGGCGTGCCGACCGAACTGATGGACGCCGCTCGCGTCGACGGCGCAGGGCTGATCACGACCTTCACGCGCGTGATGCTGCCGCTGTCGATCCCGGCCTTCGTGGTCGTGGGCATCTTCCAGTTTACCAACATCTGGAACGATTTTCTCTTTGGCGTCACTGTCGTGCCCAATCCGGCTGCACAGCCGGTCACGATCGCGCTCAACAACCTGTCGGGCACCTTCTCGGTGGAGTGGAACGTAGTGATGGCGGGCGCCGTCCTCGCCGCACTGCCGACGGCGATCATTTACATCCTGCTCGGGCGCTTCTTCATTCGCGGCATCCTGGCGGGGTCGGTGAAGGGGTAGAAAGAGACGTCATTTTCCGCAGATTACGCAGATTTCGCAGAGGCCGCCGCTTCTCTGCGAAATCTGCGTAATCTGCGGATTGATTTCCGGCAGTTCAAGAAAACCGGCTCGTGACATGATCCTTGGAGGAGACAGTTCTTTCCAATAGAGAGTATGCGAAAAAATTTGCAGTTTCGTATGTAATCGACATGGAAGTTGAAAGGTGAAATCCTGGTGATTGATTATCTCGAAAATCTTGAAGTCGCCAGCGCCGGCTTTCCCCAAGCCGACTGGACGACCACGCGCCCGACCGCGCGCGTCGCCGCCATCAAGCGGCGGCTGCTGGATGAGCCGCGCTATCTCGACGTGGAGCGGGCGCGCTACACGACCGAGGCGTACCGCGCGACCGAGGGCCAGCCGATGGCGCTGCGGCGCGCGCAGATGCTGCTGCACCTAGTGCGCAAGCAGAGCATCACGATCCAGCCCGGCGAGTTGATCGTCGGCAACCGTTCGCTGCTGCCGCGCATGGGCGTCATCGCGCCAGAAGGCGCGGTCGAGTGGATCGACAAAGAGTTGGACATCCTGCCCACACGCCCGCAGGATCGCTTCAACACCACGCCGGCGGCCATCCGCGAACTGCGCGAGGAGATTTTCCCTTACTGGCGCGGACGCACGCTGGAGGACGCGGTCGCTCATCGCGTGCCGGACGACGTGCGCGTCGCCGTGCAGGGGCGCGCCTTCTCGCTCAACCAGACCGACCACGCCCAGGGGCATATTCTACCCGATGTGGAGGCGTGGCTGCGGCTGGGCATCGACGGGCTGCGCGACCAGGTGCTGGCGGCGCGTGAGCGTTGGGCGCAGAATCCTGACGCAGAGACGCAGGGACGCAGAGATTCGCAGAGAGGAGAAGAAGAGTCTTTCTCTGCGCTGCCTCTGCGCCTCCGCGCCTCTGCGTCAAAGAATGCTGCCAACCGAGTGGTCTTTTATGACGCGGCATTGATTGCGTTGCAGGCGGTGCAAGAATTCATGCTGCGCTATGCTGATCTGGCAACGGAACTGGCGCGCGACCACAGCGATCCGGCGCGGGTGGCCGAACTCGAACGCATCGCCGCCAACTGCCGCTGGCTGGCGGAGCACCCGGCGCGCGACTTTCACGAGGCGCTGCAGGCGGTGTGGTTCCTCTTTGTGCTCTTGCAGATCGAATCCAACGCCAGCAGCTTTTCGCCGGGGCGCTTCGACCAGTACATGCCGCCCTATCTGGAGGCGGATTTGGCGTCCGGCAAGCTGACGTTAGCCGAGGCGCAGGAGCTGCTCGAATGCCTGTGGCTCAAGTTCAACGAGATCGTGCTGCTGCGCTCCAGCCACAGCGCACGCTACTTCGCCGGCTTTCCCATCGGCTTCAACATTGCGCTGGGCGGGCAGCGGGCAGACGGCGCCGACGCCACCAACCTGCTCTCCTTCATGTGTCTGCGCGCCCAGGCTGATCTGGGGATGACGCAGCCGAACCTGTCGATCCGCATCCACGCCCACAGCCCGGACGACTTCCTGCGCGCGGCGGCGTTCGTGATCGGCAAGGGCGGCGGGATGCCGCAGGTCTTCAACGACGAAGTGATCATTCCAGGCCAGATCGCGCGCGGGGTGACGCCGGAGGATGCGCGCAACTACGCCGTCGTCGGCTGCGTGGAGCTTTCGACGCCGGGCAAGGCGCTGGGCTGGAGCGACGCCTCGATGTTCAACCTGACGCGCGTGCTCGAATTGACGCTCTTCGGTGGCAAAGACCCGCAGACGGGCGAGCAGATCGGGCTGCCCACACCGACGCTTGCCGAGATATCGAGCATGGCTGAGCTCGAAGCCGCCTACGACGCGCAGCTTGCCCACTTCATCCCGCTGATGGTCAAAGGCTGCAACGTCGTCGATCAGATTCACGCTGAGCTGTTGCCCTCGCCTTTCCTCTCGCTGGTGATCCAGGACTGCATTGAACGCGGACTGGACGTGACGGCAGGCGGCGCGCACTA